>Ga0307322_10000322_pt1 | contig 9418 bp, 12 predicted proteins | sample ER_DNA_380_FD_194494 | JGI IMG/M metagenome (GOLD analysis project Ga0307322, IMG submission 194494) | Bulk soil microbial communities from the East River watershed near Crested Butte, Colorado, United States - ER_DNA_380 | ecosystem: Environmental > Terrestrial > Soil > Floodplain | place: USA... | reverse complement strand
GGTCCGGGCAGCGTGAAGACTCGCATCGGAAGCCGAGCGCGGACGCCGACCCCGATGGTCGTGTACCCCTCGAAGCTTCCGCCGTAGGCGACCTCACGGAACGTCGAGTAGCCGGTGACGTCGGCGATCTCTTGGCCCGGCCGCGCGGTGAACTGGGCGTTGGGGGCGCGGTCGATGACCAGGCGGTCGTAACACTCGTGCCGTCCGGTACGCACCCCCAGGACCTCCCCCATCACCACGACCTGGAGTTTGGCACCGCCACGAAGGGGCACCACGTCACCTACGGCTTGGGTCGTCACCTCTGGTACGTAGGCGACGAACCCGTCGGCTTTGGGCAGCGACCCCCAGGTGATGCCGCTACAGGTCGTCGATGAGGATGCGGTGGCCTCGCTGGTGGAGGCCGCCGCGACGGTGGCCGTCCCGGTCACCACCAGGGCGGCGACGACCAGACGGGTGATGCGTGACTGACGATTTGATGTCATGGTGCCCTCCTTCGCGGACGGGATTAAGACGCGCAGCTGGCAGATTCGGTTGACAGGCACCGGCGGGCGCGCGGGTGGTTCGGAACGACGTTGACGGGCACCGCGGCCCGACGGGTGAGTCGCTGTGTCAGATCCGGAACATCCTGCCGGCCGGACACACGCACCGCACTGAAAGGCAGTGAGCTCAACACGCGCTGAAAGCCCGCGTGGGGCATGCATGCCGGGCACGATCCGACAACTTCGGACGTCGCACGCCGCCACGAGCCGATGCCCGACTGCGTACAAAGGGCGGAAAGCGCTCCCCCGTTGAACGTCCCCGTCCGACGGGACACGAGTGGGCAAGGCGTGTCAACCTCGACGGCGGGCTACGCGTTTGATATGTGTCCGGGAGGAGGACCTTATGAAGCCCAACCTTGCGGCTGCCCGAGCGGCCCGACCGCTGGTTCTCAGTGTGGCGGTGGTACTGCTCGCCGGCTGCGGGGCGGGGGCAGCCTCCCTCGCGACCGATCCGGCGGCAGCGCCCACGACGACGAGCACAGGGACCCCGCCGGAGCCAGCGACAACCACACCGCCGACGGCCCCCGCCGCCACAAGTACCCCGCCGGCGACCGCCACCGGCGCCCCGCCGGCCAGCGCTACCGGCGCGTCCTCCGGCGACGTGACCGCGGCAGTGCAGTCGGCGCTCGGCCTTTTCGAGAAGGTCCCCCGCAATCCCAACGACCCCGCCGGGGGAGAGGTCTGGTTCTCGGTCGACGATTTCACCGGTCACCTGTCACCCGAAGTCATCGCCCGTCTGGCCGCGCTGAACCGAAGCGGCTACTTCAGCGACCGGGTCTGTGCCTCGGAGTATTTCACTGGGACCCAGAACGGGCTCGACAAGGCGCCTACGGTTGTTTCCGCGCACGGCGACGCCGGCGGAACTGTCACCGTCGTCATTCGGCGCCCCGTCTCACCCCCACGACCGGACCTGATGCTCGTGATGACCCGCCGCAACGGTGTCTGGCTCGCCACCGAACTGGCAACGGGTGGCGGGCCATCCGCCTCCATCTTCGCCGCCAAACCGAACTGCTGACCCCCCAAGAAGGCCGCCCACGCCTTTCTGGGCGATGTGGGGCACGCAGCCCAGCGGCGGAGTGCCGCGCATCGGGACGGCGTTCCCGGGTATGGGCGCCGCTCGGATCTCGGTGAGGGAGCGCCGCACCGACCAGGAACGGATCAACCGGCGGCCTTGCCCCGTCCGTCGAGTCAGCCGAGTGCGGAGAAGATGACGAGGGGATCTTCCCGTTGGCCGGGCTTCGGGAGCATGCTGGTCGTGGCCAAGTGTCGAAGAAGGTGGACGAGATGGCCACCACGACGAGCTTCACCAGCGAGGACGCTCCGTGTGGGCGGGTGGTGGACGGTGCGCGCTACCGCGACGAGGACGATGACGGGCTGCGCGTCGAGCACGTGCACTACGCCTGCGGCTGCCAGGTGTCCCGGGACGAGTTCCACGATGGAAGCGTGACCCGCCGGGTGGTGCACCACAACGGCAGGGTCTTGGTCCATGAAGAGTTCCGCGGCGAGTGACCGGCGATGACCGCCGCCTTCGACGTGCTCATCGTCGGGGGCGGGGCCGCCGGGCTCCGCGCGGCCATCGCCGTCGCCGAAACTGACCCCGCCCTGCGGGTCGCTGTGGTGTCCAAGGTCTACCCGATGCGCAGCCACACGGTCTCCGCCGAGGGCGGTGCCGCTGGTGTCATCGCCAGCGGCGACACCCTCGATGAGCATGCCCACGACACCGTCTCGGGCAGCGACTGGTTGGCCGACCAGGATGCGGTCGAGGTGTTCGTGCAGGAGGCACCTCGGGAGCTCATCCGGCTCGAGCATTGGGGCTGCCCGTGGAGCCGCGAGCCCGACGGCCACGTCGCTGTGCGCGCCTTCGGCGGGATGAAGAAGATGCGCACGTGGTTCGCCGCCGACAAGACGGGCTTTCACATGCTCCACTCGCTGTTCCAGACCTCGCTGAAGTACGACTCGGTGACCCGCTTTGACGAGTCGTTCGTCACCAGGCTGCTCGTCGACGACGGCCGCGTACAGGGGGTCGTGGCAGTGGAGTTGGCCTCGGGCCGGGTCGAGGCGATCATCGCTAGGACCGTCGTCCTAGCGAATGGCGGCTGCGGGCGCGTCTTCCCCTTCACGACCAACGCGAACATCAACACCGGCGACGGCATGGCCCTGGCCTGGCGGGCTGGCGCTCCCTTGAAGGACATGGAGTTCGTCCAATACCACCCGACCGGACTGCCTTTCACGGGCATCCTCATCACCGAGGCCGCACGCGCCGAGGGGGGCTGGCTGCTCAACAAGGACGGCTACCGCTACCTGCAGGACTACGACCTCGGTACGCCGAGCCCAACCCCTGTTCTGCGCAGCATGGAGCTCGGTCCCCGCGACCGGCTCTCGCAGGCCTTCGTCCACGAGGTGGAGAAGGGCCGGGTCGTCGACACGCCGTACGGCCCAGTGGTGAACCTCGACCTGCGTCATCTCGGCGCGAAGCTGATCGACAGCAAGCTCCCATTCGTGCGTGAGTTGTGCCTGAAGTACCAGAACATCGACCCTGTCACCGAGCTCGTTCCCGTGCGGCCGGTCGTCCACTACATGATGGGTGGCATCCACACCGACATCGACGGTGCGACCCCGATCACCGGTCTGTACGCCGCAGGCGAGGTCGCGTGCGTAAGCATCAACGGCGCCAATCGGCTGGGGTCGAACTCGCTGCCAGAATGCCTCGTCTTCGGCGCCCGTGCCGGGAGGGCTGCCGCCGAACGGGCACGCAACGCACCCGAACCGGGAGCCGCGGCGTCCGCCCAGGTCCGGGACGAGGAGGCTCGCCTCCGCCAGCTGCTGGACCGGACGGACGGCACCGAGGAGATCGCCGGCCTTCGGGTTCGCATGCAGGAGACGATGGAGGACGCTGCTGGGATCTACCGCACCGGAGCGGAACTGGCCAAGGGTGCCGACACCCTGAGGGAACTGCAGGATCGCGCCCGGTCGCTCGCCCTCGAGGACCACAGCCGCACCTTCAACACCCAACTGATCACCGCGCTGGAGCTGACCAACATGCTCGACGTCGCCGAGGCGATCATCGCGTCGGCCCTCCAGCGGACGGAGTCGCGCGGCGCTCACCAACGCACCGACTTCGCGGCTCGTGACGACAAGCAATTCCTGGCCCACTCCCTCGTGCACAGAGATGACGACGGGCAACACCAAGTCGAGCTCGTGCCCGTGAGGCTAACCCGCTGGCCGCCGGCGGAGCGGGTCTACGGGAGGTAGCCGATGACCGACACGATCGCCCTTCAGGTCACCCGGTACCGGCCGGACCGGGAGACCGAGCCGACCGTCGAGGAGTTCGCCGTCCCGCTGCATAACGACTGGGCGGTTCTCGACGGGCTCAATCACATCAAGGACAACATGGATGGGACGCTGTCCTACCGATGGTCCTGCCGGATGGGGATCTGCGGCAGCTGCGGGATGATGGTCAATGGTGAGCCGAAGCTGACCTGCGCGTCCTTCCTCACCGACTACGGGCGCGGGCCGGTACGCGTCGAACCGCTGGCCGGCTTCCCGGTGATCCGCGACCTCGTCGTCGACATCAGCGACTTCCTGCGCAAGCTCCCGAAAGTCAAGCCGTGGATCGTTCGCGAGGACGAGGAGCCGGTGGGCGCCGGCGAGTACCTGCAGACCCCCGCCCAGATGGACGCCTACCGGCAGTTCAGCATGTGCATCAATTGCATGCTGTGCTATTCGGCCTGCCCTGTGTATGCGCTCGACCCTGACTTCGTCGGCCCTGCGGCCATCGCACTGGCCCAGCGCTACAACCTCGACTCGCGAGACCAGGGTGCCGAGGTGCGGCTGGACCTGCTGATCCACCCCGAGGGCATCTGGGGCTGCACCTTCGTCGGCGAGTGCACCAGGGCCTGCCCCAAGGGCGTCGACCCGGCTGGCGCGATCCAGCGGTACAAGCTCACCGCCGCCTTGCACTCGGTGAAATCCCTGCTACTCCCGCGGGGGGCGCGGTGACCACCGGACCAGGCGACTTCACCGAGCGGGCCGGCGACCAGGCATACCACGTGAGGCCGTACCGGCCCCCGGTGAATCTCCTCTGGTGGCTGCGGCGTCGCACCTACCTCTTCTTCGTCCTTCGCGAGCTGAGCTGCCTTGCCGTCGCGTGGGCGGTGCTCTTCCTCATGCTGTTGGTGCGCGCCGTTTCAGAAGGCGGGGACGTCTACGCGCACTTCGTCACCTGGGCTCGGATGCCCTGGATCGTGGTCCTCAATGTGGTGGCGTTCGCATTCCTGATGCTTCATGCGATCACGTGGTTCAACCTGACGCCGGCGGCGACGGTGGTGCGGCTGCGTGGTCAGCGGGTGCCGCCTGCGGTCATCGCCGGTTCGGCCTATGCCGGCTGGGTCGTCGTGTCGGCCCTCGTCGCCTGGATCGTGTTGAGGCAGTGATGGCTGAGCGCACGAAGCAGTCCGGGCGAACCACGGAGCCGATCCTCTGGTTGCTGTTCAGCGCCGGAGGGGTGGCAGCGGCGCTGTTCCTACCGATCCTGATCTTCATCTTCGGACTGGCGGTGCCACTCGGCTGGGTGGCTCCGGGCTCTAACCATCTCCAGGGAGTGCTGGCCAATCCGTTGACCCTGCTCGTGCTCTTCGGGCTGTGCGTGCTTTCGCTCTTCCACTGGGCGCAGCGGTTCCGCTACACGCTGATCGACGGTCTTAAGCTCAAGGGCTACCAGCGGCTGATCAACATGGGCTGTTACACGGTCGCCGTCATCGGGTCCCTGACTGTGGCCGTCGTGCTGTGGCTGGCCCGGTAGCTGCGAGCCGAGGGGACGGGACGGCAGCTCCAGGAGGCGAATCGCGACCCGCGGAAGAGGCCCTAACTGGGCGCTATGACGCACCTGCTTGGACGAGGCGAGACATCGTCACGGCGGAGCCCCGCAGACTGGTGGGCTTTGAGGTGATCCTGGATGCCTATTCGCCGCTGTCGATAGCGGCGAGGTGTCCAGTATTGCGGTCGGGATGTAGCAGCGCCATGGACCAGTCGGATAGGTAGCGGCTTTCGTCGGTTTGCCATTCGTCGTTGGTGTCGGCAGGACGGCGCCAATCAGGCGGATGACGGCGGCCTCGTTGGGGACGATCCCGACGACCCGGGAGCGGCGCCTATCTCCTTGTCGAGCCGCTCGAGCGGGTTGGTCGACCAAGATCTTCCGTCAGTGCGCCCGATCCTCCGGGGTTCTTGGACAAGGTTCCGTACCCGGACGCGTAGACCACGACTCCCAAAATGTCGGCGCCCACCGCGGCAACCCCGGCTACTCACACGATGTGCCACAAGCCGACGACGGTGCCAACGCAGGCCGAAACCGGTCCCGGTACCTGCGTAACCGCCACCGGCCTCGAGCTGGCGAAACGTCTCCGGAAGGCTTCCTGCCGGTTCTGCACGATCAGCGTAGCCAGCAGCGGAAACACCTCTTAAGAAGGCACGGTGCAGATCTTGGCGGAAGGTCTACGGGCTGGAGCGTGACGAGGGCTGCTCGAGAACCACTCCGATCCCGACCAGCCCGCTGTAGATCAAGCTGCTCTGAGGAGCTTCTCTCGACTCTGCCCAGCGTCAGCAGTCCCGCCATCTTCCGATCAGTAGGCATTCGCCGGACACCGTGAACGCAGCGGCACACCATGGTCCGCGGTGTACGGGTAGCCGCCCAACTCGAGCATCCGACAATTCACGGATGACAGACCGCACGGCGTGGGCGTGCGGGGCCGGGATCGTGTCGGCCGAAGGTCGTGTCGACGTCGTGTCGATTTCAGCCCGTGCGGGGCGTTGTCCAGGTAGCGGCGCACATCGGCCCGCTACCCGACACCGGCTTTCGGCCGGTTCGAACCGAGGAGACCTGTCATGACGCACCCCGTTGTCCACGCGGAGATCCGATCCGCCGACCCCGACGAAACCCGCGAGTTCTTCGCCGACCTGTTCGGCTGGAAGGTCGCTTCCGAGGGAACCTTTCCCGGCTACACCTTCATCGACACTGGCGCCGAGAACGGCGCATACATGGCGATCGGTCCTCGGCAGGGACCCCAGGACGAGGTGTTGTTCTTTGTCGCCGTTCAGGACGTGGGGGAGACACTCGAGAAGGCCCGGAGCCTGGGGGGCAGCATCGTCCAGCCAGAACAGAAAGTGCCGGGCACCAGCTTCGGGGTCCTGGCCGACGCCCAGGGTCACCGGATCGGCGTCGCCGCCAACGGCTGACATTCGCTGCCGAGCGGTCTGCCCCGGCCTCCACCGGTGGGTCACCGCCCTACCCCCAGGGCGGTGAGCTGGGCGGCCTCGGAGTCGGGGGTGAGGGCCGGGGCGTACCTCTCGGCGGCGGGACGGCCGCGCCAGCGGCGGTATGCGAGGACGCCGGCTGCCCACCTGAGTGCTGGCATGGCTCTACTTCGGTTTGCGTTTCAGCCGGTCGCCGTATCGAGGCGTGGCTCTGGAGGGGTCTGCCCAGCTCGTAGTAGCAATGCCCGCCGCGCAATCCCGATAGTCCAGTGACGGAGGCGAGTGAGGTTTATGAAGGTGTTCATCGGGGTCGATCCCCACAAGCTGTCGGTGACGGTCGAGGTTGTCGACGTCCGGGAGACGGTGTTGGCGACCGGCAGGTTCCGCACCGATGGGACTGGCTATGCCGCGATGCGCAAACAAGAAGATGCCGCCGACCTGGCGGCCCAGGACATCCTCATCGCGGCCCGCCTGCAACTGCCTACCCGGGCGGGAACCGGTCGCCAACGCCCCGGCGGCGGCAAAGGCGCGTGCGCGTTGGCTGGGCCTCGTCGACCCGGGTCCGGCGATGGGCTTGCATAGAAGGCAGCCGGCAATGGCGGGTCCTTGTGGGACCACGCCGCACCGGTCAGGCCCGGGCTGGGGTAGGCCACGCGTCAGCAGTGACGGTGGTCTCTGACGGCATCAGGATCCACAGGATCGGGTAGATCAGGATTTGGCTACCGGGGATGAGCAGAAGCAATACCACGAAAAGGATCCGGGCTGGCCACGGTGCGATGCCCAGGCGTCGACCCAGTCCGGCCACAACACCGCCCAGCACGCGGCCCTCGCGTGGTCGGACCAGACCCTGCCGGGCGAACCCATGGTGGATGTCGTTCATGGTCACAACAATTTCCTTCAAGTTCGTCGGTTGATGGCGTCTGCCTGACCTCTACTGTCCGCCGTCGAGTCCGTCCGGCATATCGGGTGCGTCCCTGACCCGACCCTTGGCTGCCATTCATAACGTCGGGGTCGCTGTCTGTGAGAGGTCAGGGGTGAGTGCACCGTCGGCGGCCACCATGCGCTGTCGACTTTTACCTGGAGGAGCTGCAGGCCAGGATGTCGAGGTCTGATGCTGATCTACTGCGCCTGGTGGGAATTGACGCGCGGGAGAGGCTCCGTCCGGGACTGCGCATCGCGCCCGAGCACAACGCCGTCGTCGCAGTACAGGACGGTGAAGAGCGCCGTCACGGAGGTCTCCGACTTGAGGTGACCTCACGGCAGCTGACTGTCACGCTCGGCGCCCACAGCTCCCAGATCAAACAGTCTGCTGCTCTACCGTGGCCCAAGCTCGAGGTCGTCGTGCAGCTCGAAAGAGCCGACACCCAAGCACGCGCACCGGCGCGCTCGATGCGAATCCCGGTCGGCGTCATGCATTGCCCGGTTTGTTGAGAGTGGTGTGGTCCACGAGTCCCCGTTCGAGTGAGGTCGGGTGAGACCGACCATTAGGCAAGGACGAGTGAGGCACGATAACGGAGGGGCAAGCCATCCGTTGGGACGGGAGCGATCGCATGTGCAGGTGGATGGCCTACTCCGGTGACCCGGTTCTCGTCGAGGACCTGCTGTTCCGACCGAAGCACTCGCTGATCGATCAGAGCCTCCATTCGCGGCTGGGTGCGACCACGACCAACGGGGACGGTTTCGGCATCGGCTGGTACGGGGAGGGCCCAAGGCCGGCCCTGTTCAAGAGTGTGGACCCGGCGTGGAATGACCAGAACCTGCGCGAGATCGCGACCCAGGTGCGGACACCGTTGTTCTTCGCCCATGTACGCGCCTCCACTGGCACCGCTGTCCAACGCACGAACTGCCATCCATTTCGACACGGTCGTTGGCTGTGGATGCACAACGGCGCGGTCAGGGGATTTCACGAGATCAAGCGTGAGCTGCTGGCGGCCGTGGACCCCTCGCTGTTTCCTGACATCGAGGGCTCGACGGACTCCGAGACGCTGTTCTTCCTGGCACTCACGTTCGGCTTGACCGACGACACCATCGGGGCCGTGTCTCGTGCCGTCGGGTTCGTGGAGAAGGTGGGCCGCGAGAGCGGGATCGACGACCCGGTGCAGATGACCGTGGCGACGACGGACGGCGAGTCGATGTGGGTGTTCCGGTATTCCAGCGAAGGGAAGTCACGATCTTTGTTCTTTTCGACGGCCGTCTCGAGCCTGCGGCAGCTGCATCCTGAGGTGGAGATTCTTCACCGGTTGAGTGAGGAGGCCCGGTTCGTGGTCTCTGAGCCGCTGCGCGAGCTGCCGGGCGCGTGGAACGAGGTGCCCGAATCCTCTGTCGGGCTGGTGCGCCCCGGCCAGGACGAGATCAGCGAGTTCCGGCCAGGGTTGCCCTAGCCCTGAGCTTCTGGGTGATAGCCGGGGGCGTTGCGGGATGTTCGTCCGCGACCGACCGGTTCCCAGGCGTGTGTTGGGCGGTGGCCCGTGCCCTCAACTGCGGGGAGGTCCTACAGGCGACAGCGCCCGGCGTGCTTCAGTGTCGCACGCGTCCGAGCCGATGACGCTGGTGTGACACCGATGACCGGTATCTCTAACCTCGCGAGCACCGGCTGGCCTTCGAGTCGTCTAACGCAGCCCGAATCTTAT
>Ga0307322_10000319_pt1 | contig 9461 bp, 8 predicted proteins | sample ER_DNA_380_FD_194494 | JGI IMG/M metagenome (GOLD analysis project Ga0307322, IMG submission 194494) | Bulk soil microbial communities from the East River watershed near Crested Butte, Colorado, United States - ER_DNA_380 | ecosystem: Environmental > Terrestrial > Soil > Floodplain | place: USA... | reverse complement strand
CCGTGGCCACGCGATTCGGGGCTGCGGGTGTGGTACGCGCCCACCTGGGAGGGGGACAGGCCGAGCATCGCGTACGGGTCGCTAGCGAGCCACGGCGTGGCAATCATTGAGGCACTGCTTGCCGATCCCACAGTCCGGGTGATCTATCGGCCGCATCCGCGGACCGGATATGCCTCTGCCGAGCATCGCGCTGCCGACAAGGAGATCCGAGCTCTGCTGGCGAAACGTGGCGACTGGCATCTCATCGATCACGAGGGCTATGGCTGGCAATGGGACTTCGCTGACGCGTGCATCACCGACATCTCGGCGGTTGCGTATGACTGGCTGGCCACCGGCAAACCATTGGTGATCACCGAGCCCGCGCCGGGCGCGTATCGCCCACGGTCCGCGCTGCTGGAGAGCATTGCGCTGCTCGGTACGGCGGAGGCGTCAGACGTGATGTCTCGAATCCGCGCGTTGCAGACTGATTCGGAAGCGCGGGAGCAGCTGCGAGGTCTGACATATCACTACTTCGGCGACGTCAGCAATCAGCAGAGTACGAAGCGTTTTGAGGACGCGATCGAGCGCGCGTACCAGATACAGCGATCCCCAACCGGCTAATCAAAGTCCGCGCAGGAAATCGATGTCGTCGTCAGGTGCCTTCGGAGGCTGCCGTTGTTTTGTGCCCAACGACTCTCCGTTGGGTCGACCCAGCAGCAGCCAGCAAACAGCGCCAGCCAGCGGCAGGCAGATGATGGCCGTCGCCCAGAGCCAGCGAGGCATCCGGCGGACTGCATACGGCGGGGCCTGAGCGACCTCGACGACACAGTAGATCATCAGCAACACGATGATGATGATCGGTAGATACCGCCCCATACCGAAGAGTATGCGTCTTCGTCCCAGGTGGATACAACACTCAACGCTAGGCTGTCGCAATGCCCCGTGGACCGGTCGTCGCCCTGCCGTGGTGTCGACGTGTTGGGTGGTTCGGAACTGTGTGATGACGGCCGGTTTCGATGTTGGCGCTGAGCGGCCCGCTCGCCCGACCATTGCCCAACTGCGCGAGGTGACACAACCGCCGAGTGTGCGCAGTCGTGCCGCTGCGGAACATTGGGTCGCGCATGCTTACCTGCGCGACATTTCCCCTTATCTGACACGGATCCTGCTACGAACTGGCTTCAGCGCCAATGGGGTCACCTGGTTGATGATCATCACTGCTGCCGCTGCTGCCGTGGCGACCGGCTGGCCGACTCTGGTCGGTGCAATCCTGGTTGTGATCTTGGTTCAGCTGCAGATGCTGTTCGACTGCTGTGACGGTGAAGTCGCCCGATGGCGGCAAACCTCATCGCCGGTTGGGGTCTACCTCGATCGGGTGGGGCATTACGCCGCCGAGTGCGGGATCGCAGTGGCTCTCGGTGTCCGTGCCACCGGTCAACTGCAGGTCAGTGGCGTCTGGATCAGTGCCGGGCTGCTGCTGGGACTGCTGGTCGCGCTGAACAAGGTGGAAAACGACTTGGTGCACGTCGCACGGCATTACGCCGGGCTACCTCAGATGGCTGATGCCGATGAGGTCCGTGCTCCCCGAGGCGGGGTGCTGCGAGCCGGACGACGACTGGCTCGATTGATCCCGTTCCATCGAGTCTTCCATTCGGTGGAATTGTCGATCTTGGTGCTGCTGGCGGCCCTCGTTGACCTCTTCGTCGCCGGGATGGCTACCAAGGTGCTACTCGCTGCGCTCGTTGTCGCGGCCGGCCTGACGCTGATTGGCCATCTGATCGCGGTGCTGACCTCCTCGAGGCTGCGGTGACATACCCAGTACGCCCCAAGTTCGGGGTCGTCGTCCTGACGATGGGCAAACGGCCGGATGATCTTGATCGTGGTCTGGTCAGTCTGCTGAACCAGCGTGATGTGGACCTCGATGTGGTCGTGGTCGGCAATGGCTGGCGACCGGCCGGTTTGCCGGATGGTGTCAAGGCAAAACCTCTGCCCGAGAATTTGGGCATTCCCGCCGGTCGCAATGCCGGAGTGAGCTTGGTCGAAGGAGATCTGCTGTTCTTCCTCGACGATGATGCGTGTCTCCCGGAGGACGACATCCTGGCGCGGATGGCGGCCCAGTTCGCTGCAGATCCGACGCTCGGCATGATTCAACCGCGGGTTGTCGACCCGGCGGGCCGGGCCGCGCCACGTCGCTGGACTCCACGGGTACGTGTCGGTGACCCGGCCCGCAGTAGCCCGGCGATGAACGTCTGGGAAGGCGCGGTCGCTATCCGTCGCGACGCCTTCGAATTCGCGGGCGGCTGGCCGGCGCCGTTTTGGTATGCGCATGAAGGCATCGAATTGGCCTGGCGCGTGTGGGACGGCGGATTCCACGTTCGCTACGACGGGGAGATCGAGGTCTACCACCCGGCAATCCAGCCGACTCGGCACGCCGAGTTCTACCGTTTTCAAGCCCGAAACCGGGTCTGGCTTGCCAGGCGCAACCTTCCGGTGCCATTAGCCGCGCTCTATCTCTTGGCGTGGACCGGGGTGTCGGCGATCCGGCTTCGGTCGCGTACCGCCTGGCGGGAAACATTGCGCGGCTATCAGATTGGGCTTGCCAAGCCGGCCGGCGAGCGGCGGCCACTGAGTTGGCGGACGATCTGGCGGATGACACGTGCCGGGCATCCGCCGGTAATTTGACGATCATGGCCGAGATGAATGACCGGGCCTGGCTCGAGTGGGCGATCGGCCAGGTGGAGGCGGACGCGAATCGCAGCGCCGACACCCATCTGCACACCTTTCCGCTGCCGGCCGAGTGGGGCATCAATCTTTATCTCAAGGACGAGTCGGTGCATCCGACGGGCAGCCTGAAGCATCGATTGGCGCGGTCGCTTGTGCTCTACGGTCTGTGTAATAACTGGATCACCGAAGGCACCACACTGGTCGAGGCCTCCTCCGGGTCGACAGCGGTGAGTGAGGCCTACTTCGCGCGACTGCTCAACCTGCCGTTCGTAGCCGTGATGCCTGCCTCGACCGTACGCGAGAAGTGTGACCTCATCGAGTTCTATGGCGGTCAATGCCACCTCGTTGAGGATCCGAGGACGATCTATCAGGTGGCGGCCGATCTCGCGGACAGCACTGGCGGGTACTACCTCGACCAGTTCACCTACGCGGAGCGGGCCACCGACTGGCGGGGCAATAACAACATTGCCGAGACGATGTTTGCTCAACTGAGCCGCGAGCCGTTTCCGGTCCCGGTCTGGGTGGTCGTCGGCGCCGGAACCGGAGGAACGAGTGCGACGATCGGACGCTACGTGCGGCTGCACAAATACGCCACTCTGATGTGTGTAGTCGATCCGGAGGGATCGGCCTTCTATACCGGATGGAAGAACCGGGATTCCGGGGTTACTGCAGTTGGTTCCAAGATCGAGGGGATTGGACGCCCGCGGGTAGAGCCGAGCTTTGTACCGGAGCTGGTTGATCGGATGATCTCGGTGCCCGACGCGGCATCGATCGCAGCCATGCGTTGGTGCACCCACAAACTGGATCGCTGGGTGGGGGGATCGACCGGGACGAACATCTGGGGTGCGCTGCAGCTGATCGCCGAGATGAAGGCCGCCAGCATGCAAGGCAGCGTCGTGACGCTGTTGTGTGATGACGGCCGCCGCTACGCGCATACCTATTACGACGATGCCTGGGTCGCTGAGCGTGGTTGGGACCTGGCACCCCACGAAGCCCAGCTCAAGGTGTTCGAAGCTACTGGAACGTGGCCAAGCAGTGCGCCCTGAGCTTGTCGAAGGGCTCAGCCCACATTGCTGAGAATCAGGCCGGCTGCGAAGCCAACTGCCGTGATCAGCTCGGCGAGGCCGGTCGCTTTGAGCACGGCGATGAGTGCAGGCCCTGTACCGCCCGACACGACTGTCCGGACTGCGGGAATCAGCAGGGCCAAACCGCCTAACCCCAAGAGTGCCCACCAGCTGGTCAGCAGGGCCACGGTGATGATCAACAAGGCACTGAGGCTCAGCAAGATCAGGTAGAGGGCCCGCGTCCTGGCGTCCCCGAGCCGAGTAGCGAGGGTTCGTTTGCCGACCTGGGTGTCGCCACGAATATCGCGCAGATTGTTGGCCACCAAGATCGCGCACGCCAGAGCGCCCACCCAGACCCCGGTCAGCACGGTACTGGTCCAGATTCGGCCGGCTTGCACGTAGACGGTGCCGCAGACGGCTACCAGGCCGAAGAAGATGAAGACCGACAGCTCACCCAGCCCGGCATATCCGTAAGGTCGCTTACCGCCGGTGTAGTACCAGGCGGCCAGCACGCAGGCTGCGCCGACGGCCAGCAACCACCAATGATGCGTCATGATCACTAGTCCCAGCCCGGCCAAGGCGGCGATTCCGAAGCTGACAAATGCTGCCCGCTTGACCAGCGGTGGGGACGCGAGACCTGAACCCACCAGCCGCAGTGGACCGACTCGGTCGACATCCGTGCCGCGAATCCCGTCGGAGTAATCGTTGGCGTAGTTGACCCCGACCTGGAGCGCGAGGCTGACGATGAGAGCGAGGAGCGCTGCCAGCCAGGACGCGCGTGCTGCGAAAACCGCCAGGCCCGTTCCTGCGATCACCGGAGAGCAGGCAGCCGGCAGAGTTCGCGGCCGTGCGCCCGCAAGCCACTGTGTCGCAGTTGGTCGAGCAGCGGTCGGCCCCCGCGCAGCAATCGGTTCCGTCACGCCCTCACCTGTCGCGCATCGCGTAACTTCATGATCATCGATTTGATGGCGACCCGATCAGGTTTGCCGCTCGCCAACCATGGAAGTTGATCAACATGGACCAGTTCGCGGGGCACCGCGTACGCCGGCAGCGCTGCTCCCACGGCGATCTGGAGGTCTGCCAGTGATCCAGGCGAATCGGAGACCGCAATGATCGTGGTACCCCACACCGCATCGGGAACCGCTACCACAGCGCAATGCGCGCCACGTCGAGCCGCCCACTGCTGAACAGGCTGCTCGACATCGACAAGGTCAACTTTGTGGCCACCCGTGATCACGATGTCATCCATCCGCCCGAGTACGACCAGCCGGCCGGCCTCCCAACGGCCGAGGTCCTGGGTCCTGAATCGGCCTTCGCTGAGGGCATCAGCGGTGAGATCTGGACGCAACCGATAGCCGCTGAACAGGCTCGAGCTCTTGATCATGATGCGGCCATGGTCGGTCAGCTCGACGTCAACCCCGGCCAGCGGCGTTCCGTCGTAGATGCAGCCGCCGCAGGTCTCGCTCATCCCGTAGCTGGTCACGACTCGGATGCCGCTGGCCGCTGCCCGATTCAGCAGTTCGCCATGAGTTGGTCCACCACCGACCAGAACGGCGCTGAAACTTCCCAACGACTCGGTCAGTTCATCGTGCCGTAATGCCCGCGCGAGTTGTGCCGGGACCAGTGAGATGTAGCGCCGGGCTGACAGCGCAATGCCGACGTCGGGCAGGTCGCTCAGATCGGAACGCGTCGAGACGACCCTTGTGCCAGCCAGGCATGCTCGGGCAATCACCATCAGGCCGGCGATGTAGTACGCCGGCAATGCAAGTACCCAGTCACCCGGTCCACCCAGCCATGCGTGGCTGGCGTCGACCGAGGCGCGGATTGCGGCGCGCGACAGCACCACCCCCTTTGGCGCCCCTGTCGAACCCGATGTTGACACCACCGCGGCCGCGTCCGCCTCGCTCACGAGCTTGGTCGGCTGCAGCATGCTGACAGCGCGAGCCCGCTCGATCGGATCAGGTGGCAACGGTGCGATTGGCGGCCCGCCGTGCAGGGATTCGGTCAGCGATGCCATGACCTGTGCCGGCTCGACAGTTCGGAGCCACCCAGCTTCGGAATCCGCTGCACTCACGGCGACCAGGCTAACCGGAGGTGGCTAGGCGAGACTGGGACCGTGCCGGACCAGCCCTTCTGTTACGCCCTCGGCCTGCGCACCCGGTTTCGTGGGATCAGTGAACGGCAGGGCATGCTCTGGCGCGGTGCCGCAGGTTGGGCCGAGTGGAGTCCGTTTCTCGATTACCAGGGACCGGAACTGGTGTCGTGGCTGCGGGCGGCCGAGGAAGCTGCCGAGTGTGATTGGCCCCCACCGCTTAGGACCGAGATTTGCGTCAACAGCACAATTCCAGCTGTCGGGCCGGAGCAGGCGTACGAAATGGCTCAAGCTGCCGGCTGCCAGACCGCCAAGGTGAAGGTCGCTGAGCGAGGTCAACCACTGACCGAGGATGTCGGGCGCCTGGAAGCCGTCCGCGATGCGTTGGGTCCGACCGGAAAGATCAGGATCGACGCCAATGGAAGTTGGACCGTCGACGAGGCGCTGCATGCCGTCCGGGAACTTGAGAGATTCGATCTTGAGTATGTCGAGCAGCCCTGTGCGAGCGTCGATGAGCTCGCGGACCTGCGGCGACGGCTGGTGCGCGCAGGACTGCAGGTGCCGGTCGCTGCCGACGAGTCGATCCGGCGGGCTGCAGATCCCTATCAGGTGGCGGAGCGCGGAGCAGCGGACATCGCCGTGCTCAAGGTGCAACCGCTCGGCGGGGTACGAGCCTGCCTCGAGATCGCTGAGCGAATCGGCTTACCGGTCGTGGTGTCAAGCGCCCTGGAGACATCGGTCGGCATCAGGGCAGGACTTGCCCTCGCCGCAGCCTTGCCCGAGCTGCCGTACGCGTGCGGGCTCAATACGGTGGCTTTGCTCACCGATGATCTAGCCAAGGAGCCGCTGATCGCGGTCGACGGAATGATCACAGTGAGCGACCTGGTCGTCGACCAGGTCGCGCTGGACAAGTACCGGCCCAGCGCAGGCACGGTGCGGTTCTGGCAGGCTCGTCTCGTGCGAACTCAGGAGTTGGCCGGTGGGTAATGCCACCGCGTGTGCGCGGGTGATCATCGAGGAGTTGGTCACCCGCGGCGTTCGCGATGTGGTGCTCGCCCCCGGCTCGCGAAGCGCGCCGCTGGCATACGAGTGCTTCGAAGCCGACCGGATCGGGCTGCTGCGGCTGCACGTCCGAGTCGATGAGCGCACTGCGGGCTTCCTGGCGCTCGGGCTGGCCAAGGGATCTGGTGCACCCGTCGCCGTACTGACCACCTCAGGCACCGCGCCGGCCAATCTGCATCCGGCGGTGCTGGAGGCCTGGCACGCCCACGTGCCATTGATTGTGATCACCGCCAGCCGGCCGCGATCCATGATCAACACAGGGTCGAACCAGACTGCCGATCAAGATCAGCTCTTCGGCCGGCACGTGCGAGCGTATGCCGGCCTGGCGGATGCGGTCCCTGATCATCGCACCTGGCGATTCGAAATGGCGCGGATCATGGCGGCAGCGACTGGACTCAGAACTCGAATGCCCGGCCCGGTACAACTCAATGTGGAGTTCAGTGAACCGTTGCTGCCCGCTGAGTTTGCCTGGCCGCCGCCGGCTCCAGAGCTCAGCATCGCGGCGTCGCGGATCCCGTCGGAACCGACCACGCTGCCAGCCGGGGCTCAGACGGTGATCGTTGCGGGCGATTGCCCACCCGATGTGGGCCGCGCTATTGCCGAGGATGCGGCGCGTGCCGGGGTCCCGCTGCTGGCCGAGCCATCGAGCAATGCTCGCTGCGGCGAGGCTGCCCTGTCCACCTACCGGCTGCTGCTCGCCTCGACGCTTGCCGAGGGGATCGAGCGGGTGGTCGTGTTCGGCAGACCGACCCTGTCCCGCCCGATCAGCTCGTTGTTGAGCCGCGACGACGTCGAGCTCGTCGTCGTGTCCGCGTACGCGGACTGGATCGATCCCGGACGGGTGGCCTCCATGGTCACCGATGCCGTGACGTTGGGGGAGTCAGGGAATGCAGGCTGGTTGGACGCCGGCGCGAGGCCGATCGGACGGTGCGGACGCGCCTCGATGCGCTGCTTGCAGCACAGCCGTACTTCGCCGGACCGGCATTGGCCGCCACCCTGTGGACCGCCCTCGGTGCCGAGGACGTCTTGTTCGCGGGTTCGTCTAGTCCGATTCGCGATCTTGACCTGGCACCTGTTAGCGCCGCTGCGCCGGGGGTCTATGCCAACCGCGGCCTTTCGGGGATTGACGGCAATGTCTCGACGGCTGTCGGCATTGCCCTTGCGCTGGAGCGTCCGACCCACGCTCTGCTGGGTGATCTGACGGCCGTGCACGACGCCACGGGCCTGCTCGTGGGACAGCTGGAGCCGCAGCCGAACCTTCGGCTCGTTGTCGCCAATGACGATGGCGGCAGTCTGTTCGCAACCTTGGAGCAGGGCGAGCCCGCTCATATGGGAGCCTTCGAGCGACTCTTCGGCACACCCCAAGGAGTGCAATTCGAGGCATTGGCTGCCGCGGCGGGGATTGCTTACCGGCGAGTGGAGAATGCTGCTGAGCTCGATCAGGTTCTGGCGGAGCCAGCTATCCGGATGGAGCTCGTCGAGGCGGTGATCGATCGCGCCCACCGCCGCACCCTTGACCGTGAGATCACTGCGCTCGCAGCCACGCTCTGACCTGATGGGTGGCGGTCACGTCGTCCTCGTTGTATTCCAGTACGCGGCGGCGCGCCTGTGCACGCAATTCGGCCGTTGCGCCGTGCACGGCGTCGGCGAACCAGAGCTGTGAATTGAGCCCGCCGGGATCGTCGTCGCGCCAGCTGAACCCGACATGCCGAGCCATCAACTTGAGCCCGAGGCCACTCACGCCGAAATAGTGCGCCTTGACAATCTCCAGCAAGTCGACGAAGTGCTCTTCCGCGTACCCGGCGGCCCAGTCCAACAACTCGTCCTGCTCACGTTGAGCGAGCTCGCCGATCTTGGCGATCTCATATCCGCTGTAGTGGTAGACCGCGACCGACGGCGCGGTGTCGACGACGCTTCGTAGCCAGGTGAAGGCATCGGCGGCCAGCGCGGCCTCCGCACTGTCGTCAAGATCAACAAATCGGCTGAATTCGTGATAGACGGGAGCGCTGTCACCGGAATGCTGGACAAGAAAGCCCCAGAGATATACCCGGCCGTCCGCCGAGCTTTCGATGTCCAGGTCGATCTCCACATCGGCCTGCGGTACCTCGATCGGACCGACGGTCTCTCGATCAAACGAGATGCCTTCGAGAAACATCCCCGCCCTCCGAGTTGCGACCCTGATGCGCCCTTCAGCGCCGCCGCGATGGCTGACCTCAGGCAGATACCACTCTAGAAGTTGATCAAGCTCAGCGTCTACGAGGTCGGTGATCGTGGTAATGCCATGCCGGCGGAGCGTGGCAATTTCGCGCATGTCCAGCGGCGCCTTGTCGAGGCGCAGGCTGACGTCATCCGGGTCGAGCTGCGGCAGGCAGTGCTCCCACCACTGGCAGCGGGAGCACTCTTTGTTGACGATGGGGCCGACCAGCAGTTCCGGGTCCTGATCGGGACGTCCGGTCTGCAGCTGCGCGACAGCGGCGATCTTGATCCGAAACGCGTGCTCGTGGTCGTAACGCTCGAGGAGGCTGCGTAGTCGCCAGCCCTCG
>Ga0307322_10000317_pt1 | contig 9483 bp, 7 predicted proteins | sample ER_DNA_380_FD_194494 | JGI IMG/M metagenome (GOLD analysis project Ga0307322, IMG submission 194494) | Bulk soil microbial communities from the East River watershed near Crested Butte, Colorado, United States - ER_DNA_380 | ecosystem: Environmental > Terrestrial > Soil > Floodplain | place: USA... | reverse complement strand
ACCGGCCTCATGCTCGTGGTCGCGAAACCGACGGAGTAGGCGCCGGCGGGTGGATTTGGTTGAGCTGCCGAGCCACCGCTCGCGCCACTGATGATCAACGCGACAGCGATCGCAAGCACCATCGCTGCCCCGAGCGCCAGCGCGCGCCGAGCCCAGTAGGTCTGCACGGGCTCGGGCCCGACCGGGCGCAGCAAGCCGCTCATGCCGCCCGAGCCTAGGCAGCTAGGCGCGGGCCCCGCTGCAGACACGCCGCCGTGGGACCGGACTCCTGGCAGGTGCCGCGCCGCGCGTGTCTGTTGGCGTTCAAGATCGGTAGATGCCTCAACTCACACACGGAAGGGCATACGGGCGTTGGTGGACTGCCGCACAGGGGCGCGCCAGCTGTGCGTCAGCTCGGCCGTTCATCGACCCACGTCCGGCACGAGCTGGGCGCTGCGCTGATGCGCTGAAGGCACGGTTACCGGGCAGTCATGCTGTGTAGGGGTAACCGTCTGGCCCGCAGCGTGAGGGTGCCAAGATCGTTTGGTTAACCGAGTTCGGTGAGCGCGGTCCGCAGCTGGTCCAAGGCTGTGCGGGCCAGTTCGCGCAGCTCCTGCTGGTTGTCCGTCGCGACCCATTCGGCATCGGCCAGCCAGCCTCCAGTGGTCCTCGGCGAGCCGAGCGCGGATCTCGCCGGGGTCTTCGCTCTCGATGAGGTGGGCAGTGTGCTCGCCCGTGCCGACCCCGCCTCCGACGATGATCAGCCCCTCCTCGACGAGTCGATCCATAAATGCGGCGTCGTCCTCCCAGCCGTCCTGCTCGCGGATTCCGCGAGCGTCATCCCACGACGGCCGTGGACCAACGTGCACAAGAAATAAGCCACGCCTCGAAGGTAGGCGACCCGTCCGATAGAGGATCCGGTGTGAACGAGCTGGATGGTCGTGCGCGGATGCTCAAATGACCAGCGGCTTGCACACCTGAGGTGGGACGCAGTTCCGAGCTGATCGTTGAAATCCCCCCGCCGTAACGAGAGTCTGGCAAAGAGGGTGCTTGCCGTAAGGACCCCCGAGGTGCTGAGAATCCTCACATCTACCCGAGCCGTTTACGGCCAGAACCGACGCATATAGGGGTGGCGAATGGTTGATACTGACAGGATTGTGGCGATGTCCTTTCCGCCCGACCGCTACGTGCTGGGTTTACAGGAGATCGACCAGACGCAGGTCGCGGTCGTTGGGGGCAAGGGCGCGCAGCTGGGGGAGCTTTCGCGGATTGAAGGCATCCACGTGCCGGCTGGCTACTGCGTGACGACGGACGCCTTCCGGCGGGTTATGGCGGACGCGCCGTCGATCGACGATCGCCTCGATCGACTGTCGCGCCTGAACCCGGACGACCGGGAGGCGGTCCGCACGCTGAGCGCGGAGATCCGCCGAACCCTCGAAGGGATCGCCATCCCTGAGGATCTGGCGGCGGCGATCACCGGCGCGCTCGCCCGGCTCGGCGAGCACGCCGCCTACGCCGTCCGATCGAGCGCGACGGCGGAGGACTCGCCGACGGCCTCCTTCGCAGGGCAGCAGGACACGTACCTGAACGTCGTGGGGCCGGCGGCGATCCTGCAGCACGTCAGCCGGTGCTGGGCCTCGCTGTTCACCGAGCGGGCCGTGACCTACCGCCTGCGGAACGGCTTCGACCACTGGAAGGTCCACATGGCCGTGGTCGTGCAGCAGATGGTCTTCCCGCATGCGGCCGGCATCCTGTTCACGGCCGACCCCATCACGGGCAACCGGAAGGTTGCCGCCGTGGAGGCCAGCTTCGGCCTCGGCGAGGCCCTGGTCTCAGGCCTGGTGAACGCGGACGCCTACAAGGTGCGCGACGGCGAGATCGTCGCCAAGGCGGTCGGCACCAAGCAGCTGGCCATCCACGCCCTGCCGGCTGGCGGGACGGAGGAACAGGCGATCGACCCGGCGCGGCAGGAGCAGCCGGCGCTGACGGACGCGCAGGTCGTGCGGCTGGTGCAGCTCGGCCGGCGGATCGAGGCGCATTTCGGCCGTCCCCAGGACATCGAATGGTGCCTGGTCGACGATGGCTTCCACATCGTCCAGAGCCGGCCGATCACGACGCTGTTCCCCATCCCCGAGTCCGGAGACCGGGAGAACCATGTCTACGTCTCCGTCGGTCATCAGCAGATGATGACCGACCCCATGAAGCCCCTCGGGCTCTCTTTCTGGCAGATGACGACCCCCGCGCCCATGGCCGAGGCCGGTGGCCGCCTGTTCGTCGACGTCACCCAAAGGCTGGCCTCACCGGCGAGCCGCGCCGGCATCCTGGAGGCCCTGGGGAGATCCGATCCGCTGACCGGGGACGCGCTGCAGACCATCCTCGAGCGCGACGGCTTCATCCGGCCGCTCCCTGGCGAGGGTCCCCCCGGGCCACTGTTTGGCGGCACGCCAGCTCCGATCGAGACCGATCCGGCCATCGTTACCGAGCTGATCGGGCGCAGCGAGGCATCCATCGCCGCCTCGGAACGCGACATCCGGACGAAGTCCGGAGAGGCGCTGCTCGACTTCATCCGGGCGGACATCCAGGAGCTGAGGCGGATCTTGTTCGATCCGCAGAGCCATCAGGTGTTCATGTCGGCGATGGAGGCCGCTTGGTGGCTCAACGACCAGCTGGAGGCGTGGCTGGGCGAGAAGAACGCGGCCGACACGCTCACGCAGTCCGTCCCCCACAACGTCACGTCGGAGATGGGGCTGGCGCTCCTGGACGTCGCCGACGTGATCCGCCCGCATCCGGACGTAGTGGCTTTTCTGCAGCACGTCGAGGGCGAGGGCTTCCTGGACGAGCTGGTCAAGCTGGCGGGCGGGCGGGAAGCGCGAGACGCCATCCGGGCCTGGCTCGACAAGTACGGCATGCGCTGCGTCGGCGAGATCGACATCACCAAGCCGCGTTGGAGCGAACGCCCCACCACGCTCGTGCCCATCATCCTCGGCAACGTCAAGAACTTCGAGCCGGGCGCCGGCGAGCGGCGCTTCGAGCAGGGGCGGCAGGAGGCACAGAAGAAGGAGCAGGAGCTGCTGGAGCGATTGCGGGCCCTGCCGGACGGGGAGCGGAAGGCCGAAGAGGTGAAGTCGATGATCGACCGGGTCCGCACCTTCATCGGGTACCGGGAGTATCCGAAGTACGGCATGGTCAGCCGCTACTTCGTGTACAAGCAGGCCTTGTTGCAAGAAGCCGAGCGCCTCGTGCAGGGCCACGTGCTTCGTGAGAACGAAGACATCTTCTACCTCACGTTCTCTGAGCTCCACGACGTCGTGCGCACGAACCAAGTGGATGACCAGCTCATCCGCCAGCGCAAGGACGCGTTCAGGTCGTATGAAGCGCTCACGCCGCCCAGGGTGCTCACGTCGGACGGCGAGGCCGTCGCGGGGGCGTACCGACGCGACGATGTGCCGGCCGGTGCGCTGGTCGGCTTGGCAGTTTCCGCCGGGACCATCGAGGGGCGGGCCCGCGTCATCCTGGACATGGCGGAGGCCGATCTCGAAGCGGGCGACATCCTGGTCACCGCCTACACGGACCCCAGCTGGACACCCATGTTCGTCACGATCAAAGGCCTTGTGACGCAGGTGGGAGGCTTGATGACCCATGGCGCAGTGATCGCCCGGGAGTACGGCTTGCCGGCCGTCGTGGGGGTGGAGCATGCCACCCGGCTGATCCGGGATGGGCAGCGGATCCGCGTGAATGGAACGGACGGGTACGTCGAGATCCTGCCCTAGCGATCAGCTGGTCATCGCGCCTCAGAGGGGATCCCCCAGCGCACGTGGAAGCGGACGAACGAGAGATGCTGTCCTATAGGCGGAGGCACACGAGGGGATCCTCTTCGCCCACGCTGAGAACTGTCGTTGCGCGCGGGGACCATCGTCGGCCACCACCAGTGGACCACTACTTTGTAGATGTAGGCGCAGATCAACTCCTCCTTGATGTCCTGGGCATGCGAGCTGTCGACATGAGCTGTGACTTGAACTCGCGATATGAGCGCTACTGCGACTCGAAGTGGGCTAGCTACGAGTCCACCTCAGAGATGAAGATCTTCGCTCCACCCGTTGCGAAGTTCGGGATGTCGTTTGGTGCTGCCTGTCCTTCTGGCGTGGATAGGTTGCTTTGCAGCCGCTCCATGTGATCGAAGTACATCTCGGACGTCCATTTACTCGCGAGCCCTTTGTTAGTGCACGATGACCGCGAGGCCGGTGCCTACTTTTGTCCGACTCCGATGTTGAGCGGCGCGGTGAGCACGGCCGGGCCATGGCCACCTGAGCGTTCGCGGATCATCCGGTCGAGCACCTGCCGCACGGTAGCCTGCTGCCCAGGCGTGAGGTCGCCAACGATCATCTCGGCTATGGGGTTGCTGTTCAGCACCCAGTCCCACATTTGTTGTCCGGAACCGAACTCGACTCTCTCCTCATGCGTCGTGTCGACGAGGACGGCCCTTAGCCCCGCGTCCGTCAGTCGCTGGCGCATCACCTCGGGGTCGGCCACTTGGAAGTCCAGCGGCGGAGGATCGTCGGGCAATCCTTCGAAGTCGGGCACCACGGCTTGCAGCGCGGCGATAAACAATTGCAGGGTTTCGAACTCGTCCGATGAGCCGTATGTGATCAGCAGGACCCGCCCACCCAGCTTTGTCACCCGGACCATCTCGCGCAGCGCAAGCGGCAGGTTTTGCACGAGCACGACGCCGAACTGCGATCCGGTGACATCAAATGTGTCATCCTCGATCTTGAGATCGTGGGCGTCCATGACGCGCCCTTCCGCATTGGAGAGCCCTTCGTCCCGGATACGCGCCTCGAACCGTTCGATCATCGCCGGTGACCAGTCCGTCGCCAGCACCTTGGCACCGAGCCGCGCGGCCGGCAGGCTCAGCCCTCCCGGCCCAGCAGCTACATCGAGGAAGCGCTGCCCGGACTTTAGGCCGGCAAGGCGGAGACCGGCATTCGCGAACGGAGCCTCGCCGGGCGCGACGAACTCGTCGTAACCCGCCGCGATCGCATCCCAGGCCTCCGGTGGTGCAACTTCCTCCTCGCGGGTCGTCGCTGCCTCATTGTTTATGGCCATCGCCTCATCCTTCGCCTCGTGCGCTGATGACGACGGTATGAGGACAGCTGTCCATCGCGCATCGGACGAATCATCGAAATCGTCGCTAGCGCGAGTAGGTAATTCTGCGGAGAGAGCGCCTATACCAGGCGGTGCTCGTAGGCGTACGCCGTCGCCGCCGAGCGGGACGACAATCCCAACTTCGTGAAGACGCTACTGACATGCGCGGCGACCGTCTTCTCGCTGATCACCAGCTCCGAAGCGATGGCCCGGTTGGTCTTGCCCGTCGCCAGCAGCGCCAGCACCTGCACCTCACGTGGGGTCAACCCGCCAGCCGCCCGGCGCGCCATGACGCTCGCCAGTTCCTCGACACGGACAAGGTCGGGTACCGCGTCGAGTTGCTGGAACACCGAGCGCGCTGCGTCCAACTCCATCTCTGTGCTGCTCTCGTCCCCCAGCGCCCGGCACGCCAGAGCCATCCCCACTCGGGTACGCGCCCCTTCGTATGGCGCATCCAATTCGCGCCAACGCGCCGCCGACCGGCGCAGCGCGGCCAGAGCTGCGCCAGCGTTGCCCTCAGCGAGGAGGATCGAACCCGTCGCATATGAAGAAAGGGCGTGGAGCAACGGCGTGTTCCACTCGGCCGCGATGCTCGACAGCTCATCGCCGGCGACGCGGGCAGCGGCGACGTCGCCACCGGCCAAAGCGATCTCGATGTACGGGGCCAGCAACCTCGCCCGCGCCACGGTGTCCTCGGCCTCGTCGAGGGCGTTCCGCATGGCGGCGAGGGCGGCATCAACCCGACTCTGCGCCAGCCATAGCTGCGCCAGACCGGGTTGTGGCTGCCGTCCCGCCTTGTTGGCCTGCCGGTACGCCTTCTCTGCCGCGGTGAAATCCCCCCGCAGCCGGTGGAGCTCCGCCCGGACGTAGTACGCGGCACCTAAGGCGCGCTGGCTCGTCGGCGCGGCCAGCCGATCGCATGCCTGCTGCGCTTCGGTCACCGCATTCGACCACGCCCCGCGCAGCAGCGTCAGTTCGGCCCGATGGACCATGCACTGCCCGCGATAAAGCACCAGATCTGGCTTCGCCTCGCACCAGCGGCTGAGCGCCGCCGTCCACTCTTGGGCCCGGCGCACGTCGAACACCTCCTGGCATCCCTCGATCACCGAGCAATAGAGATCGCCAACCGCGATCGGGGACACCTCCTGCGCCGAAATCGCCACCATGGCCTCATCGAGCAACGCCATGCCCTCGGTGATATCCCCCAAGTAAATGAGACACCTGCCATGGCCAACCCGGGCCAGCGCCACCAGCTCCGGGGCACGGAAATGTTCGCCGATCTTCGCAGCCTGAGCGAAACCCGCGGCGGCGGCGCCAAGGTCACCCTCGAACAAGAGGCGGACGGAGGCGGCGTAGAGCAGATATCCCCGTTCAACGCAGTCCAGGTCGCGGTCGTCAAGCAGCCGCTGCCCTCGGTGGACCCACCCACCGCCACGGGCCAGCTCGCCCTTGTTCAGCAGCACGAAGGCCGACCAGAATGCGCAACCGGCCGCACGCCGGATCTCGCCGATACGCAGGCCTAGCCGATGCGCGCGCCCCCAGACATCGACGGCCTCCTCATCCCTGCCGACGAGATAGGCGGCCGCACCCAGTCGCTCCAAATCCTCCAGGTCGAGACCGGCCTCAGCATCCGTCGCCGACAGCAGCGCGTACGCCTCCCCCCATGCCCCCTCCCCGAAGGACGCCCGGCCCCGATCGGTCGCATCGCCCATGGCCCCAGTCTCGTCCACAGCGACAGCTTGTCTAACACCAACGACTCGACCACCACGACATCACAGTCGCCGAGCGGAGCTCCGTTGACAGCCTCGCTCGCCGTCGACACCACGGCGTCGCGGCGCCCATGTGGTTGACGCGGGTTGGCATCGATCCAGCGCGTGAAACCAGTCTCGGGAAAGCGGAGCGCGTGGATGCTAGTCGAGCATCGCGACGCCGAGGTCTCTCGGCAGGCCCCGACCATCTCCCGCTCCGATAGGCACGGGATCCACTCCGGGTGCAGCACCCCTCGGTTTGGCCGACCGCTGACCCCTATCCACGTGCCATCAACCGACCGGCCTACGGTCATGCAAACGGTGAGTCCAGATAATCCGCAGGCACAACACATAAACCCTCACGCGAACGTGGGCAACAACCAACCGAGGAATGGAGGCCTCATGTCCACCCTGATTCCTCCCCTCTGGTCAAAGGGCCACCAGATGGCTGGCCGATTATCATGAGGTCCCCGCTGCGATGGCCAGCGGGCCCGCGCCGGCCTAAACAGCGGGCTTGAGGGTGCCGGTAGCTTCGGGGCATCCGTACTAACGGTTGGCTGAATCTTGACCATGACGCTTCTCTTGCTGAGTTTTGGCATTGATTTGAACCTGCCGGCGGTCCGGCATCTATTACGAAGTCTTGTGTATGGACGCGCCATGGCAATCGGGAGATCAGTAGCCTCGATCGGGCGGTAGCGGCGCAATGGTCACCGCAGATGACATCCGGACGGTTGCCTTGTCGTTGCCGCGGACCGAAGAGGCGCTGGTCCGGGATCAGGTCAAGTTTCGGGTGGGCCGGATCGTCTATGTGGCACTCAGCCAAGACGAGCTGTCGATGGGCTTCGGCTTTCCGAAGGACGAGCGCGCCGCATTCGTCGCCGCCCATCCAGAGAAGTTCTTTATGCCGATTCAGTCCGACCTGCGTTACAACTGGGTACGGGTGTGGCTGGCCGCGATCGACCAGACAGAGATGCGGGAGTTCGTCGTCGACGCCTGGCGCATGGTCGTGCCGAAGCGAGTTGCCGCCGAGTATCTAGGTGATCATCGGTGAGCGACCACGCAGAAGCGGTTGGCTTCGGTGTTTGCGCTGATGACTACCGACCGAGCCCAAACGATGAGGCGCGCCTGACGCGCCTACGATTCATGCTCGTACTTGAAGGACAGCTGGATCTTCGTGCGGTAGACCAGCTCGCCACCGTCACCGACGTGAATGTCCTGCTTGACGACCTCGGCGACCCGAAGGTCCCGGACCGACTGGCGCGCCGTGTTGATCGCGTCCGCGGCTGCCTCCTCCCAGGAGGTCGTGCTCGTGCCGACGACGTCGATCACCCGGTAGACGCTCATAGTTGCCCTCCTCGTTGGATGTGCCGATCGGCCCGATCCGGCACGGTGATGATCTCGCACTCACGGGCCGAGGGGCAACCAGCGCATGCGATCGAGAGGGCGCCGCGCCCCACACAGTGTGTCAGCGATGTCTTGTCCACGGCGCGGCGCGGGTACCAGATCGTCGACTGCAGCCTGACCACCGACCGGTTCTGCGCTGAACTGCATGAGGTGGGGCCTGATGACGGGCGCTCGTGTGGCAGGGATGTTTCGGCGGGCGGCGAAGCGGTCAGGCGGTGTCGGCTGGGCCTGGTTCGGGCTCGTGGTTGCTCGCTCGGATGAGGTCGGCGGCGCGTTCGGCGATCATGACGGTCGGCGCGTGAGTATGACCGCGGATGATCCTCGGCATCACCGAGGCGTCCACCAAGCGCAACCCATTTAGGCCCCGGACCTGCAGCTCGCAGTCGACGACTGCGGCATCGTCGCTGCCCATGCGGCACGTGCCGACAGGGTGGTATGCCGTCTGGGCGTGTTCCCGAACGAACGTCGCCAGCTTCGTATCATCGACGTTGCCCGGCCAGGGCGCCATGGGCGCGCCGACGTACGGGCGCAGCGCGGCGGTGTCGCACAGCCGCTCGGCGATGCGCAGGCCAGCAAGAAGACTGCGCAGGTCGGACTCGGCAGTGAGGTAGCCCGGGTCGATGACCGGCGGCTCCGCGGGGTCGGCACTGGCAAGACGGATGTCACCCCGGCTGTCCGGTTGCAGCAGCTCCACCCCCAAGGTCAGCCCGTGGCCGGGTGGAGGGGTCAGGCCTCACCCAGCAGCGGCACGGGAAGCCAGACAAGCTCAATATCGGGGGCGGCTAGAGCTGGGTCACTGCGGACGAAGGCGATCGCCTCGTTCACGCTGGAGGTAAGCATCCCGCGACGCGCGAGCAGGAATCGTGCGAGCTGCGCCGGGGAGTCGGCCGCGAACAGTGTGATCGGCTTTGGGCAGTGCACGGTGATCCCGCAGGCCAGGTGGTCCTGCAGGTTCACACCAACACCCACCAGGCCGTGACGCGACTCCACGCCGGCAGCGCGCAACTGGCCGGGCTCGCCGATGCCTGAGAGCATCAGCAGCTGCGGTGAGTTGACGGTGCCGGGGCTAAGGATCACCTCGCGGGAGGCGGTCACTCGCTGGGTCACGCCGGCCGCATCCCGGTACTCCACGCCAGTGGCACGGGATCCGTCGAGCAGAATCCGCTGGGCGTACGCCCCGGTGAGGACGGTCAGGTTGCGTCGCCGCCTG
>Ga0307322_10000297_pt1 | contig 9861 bp, 7 predicted proteins | sample ER_DNA_380_FD_194494 | JGI IMG/M metagenome (GOLD analysis project Ga0307322, IMG submission 194494) | Bulk soil microbial communities from the East River watershed near Crested Butte, Colorado, United States - ER_DNA_380 | ecosystem: Environmental > Terrestrial > Soil > Floodplain | place: USA... | reverse complement strand
GGCCAACAAAGGCCGCGGGCTGCCCAGCGCCTGGAACTTTCGCACCCAGGCAGACATCCTGCTGCTCGAGATGTAAGCCCAGCTGGGCAAGCCGCACCAGTCCATCACGCGTCTGGAGTCGATCGCCGCCGTCGACGAATGGACTTCCATGAGGACGTCGCTGGTCCTCGCGAGAGCGCACCTTGCGGACCGTAACCTCCAGACCGTGACACGCCTGGTCCGCCGGATCGTCTCGGGGCATCACGCCGCGCCGGTGCCGATCCTCATCGAGGCTCTGCTGCTCAACGCCCAGGACGATGCACTTCCTACAGATTCCCTACAGAAATCGGCAGACGGGGCAGCCGGCTGGCGCGTCGCGCATGGCCGACAGAGCGTTTGAAGCCGCCAAACGCCTGGTCAGAGCCCTGAGGGCTGAGCCGGCCGAAGAGCGCGCCCGAAGGGATTCGAACCCCCAACCTTCTGATCCGTAGTCAGATGCTCTATCCGTTGAGCTACGGGCGCAGGCCGTCGCCGTGACCGCACCCGATGAACCGGACCAACGGCCGACGACGACGGGCCAGACTACCGCCTCGCCGCTAGGGCCACGAAATCGCGACGAGACCTATGGCATACCAAGGCTTTCCGACGTCTTTCGGCTGCACGACCGCAACTTTCGGAAAGCCTGCCGGGGACGTGGCCTTTGTGACTGGTTTCACGAGCGATCTCGACAGCTCGGGCGGCAGCCCCTCGCGGCTCAGCGTACGGTGACGCATCAGGTGTTCCAGCATGTGGACAAGCGAAGGCGGACCGACATGACGACCGAGACCTCCCGGACCCCGGACACACTGGCCGGCGGTACGACGCATACCCGCCTACAGGCTTGGATCGACGAGGTCGCCTCGCTGACCACGCCGGCCGAGGTCGTCTGGGTCACCGGTTCTGACCAAGAGTGGACCCGCCTGACCGATCGGCTGGTCGTGGCCGGCACGTTCACGCGCCTCGACCCGGCCAAGAAGCCGAACAGCTTCTACGCCCACTCCACGCCCAACGACGTCGCCCGGGTCGAGGACCGCACCTTCATCTGCTCGTACGAGGAGAAGGACGCCGGGCCCACCAACAACTGGATGAACCCGGACGAGATGAAGGAGATCATGCGCGGCCTGTATGCGGGCTGCATGCGAGGCCGGACGATGTACGTCATCCCCTTCGTCATGGGGCACCTCAACTCCCCGAACCCCATGTTCGGCGTCGAGATCACCGACTCGGAATATGTCGTCGTGTCGATGCGCGTCATGTCGCGCTGCGGGGTGAACGTGCTGCGCCGGATGGAGGAGACGCAGGCCGATTACGTGCCCGGTCTGCACTCGGTCGGCGCGCCGCTCGAGCCGGGCCAGGAGGATGTTCCGTGGCCCTGCAGCGACACCAAGTACATCGTTCACTTCCCCGAGGAGCGGACCATCTGGTCGTACGGCTCGGGATACGGCGGCAACGCGCTGCTGGGTAAGAAGTGCTACGCGCTACGGATCGCCAGCGCCATGGCCCGGGACGAGGGCTGGCTAGCCGAGCACATGCTCATCCTCAAGCTCATCTCGCCGGAGCAGCAGGTCTACTTCGTCGCCGCCGCCTTCCCGAGCTCCTGCGGCAAGACCAACCTCGCGATGCTCGAGCCGACCATCTCCGGCTGGAAGGTCGAGACCCTCGGTGACGACATCGCCTGGATGCGGTTCGGCGAGGACGGCCGCCTGTATGCGGTCAACCCCGAGTTCGGGTTCTTCGGGGTGGCGCCCGGGACCAACGAGAAGACCAATCCCAACGCCATGCGCACCATCGAAAAGGGCAACTCGGTCTTCACCAACGTCGCACTCACGGACGACGGCGACATCTGGTGGGAGGGCATGGAGAACGAGCCGGCCCACGCCATGTCGTGGAAGGGTGAGGACTGGACGCCCGACAGTGACGAGCTCAGCTCGCACCCGAACTCGCGGTACTGCACGCCGATCCGGCAGTGCCCGATCCTCGCGCCGGAGTACGACGACCCGAACGGGGTTCCGATCTCGGCCATCTTCTTTGGCGGGCGGCGCGGGACCACGGTGCCCTTGGTGGCCGAGTCGCGTGACTGGGTCCACGGGACGTTCATGGGCGCGACGCTGTCGTCGGAGACGACGGCGGCAGCCACCGGCGAAGTCGGCGTGGTGCGCCGCGACCCGATGGCCATGCTGCCCTTCATCGGGTACAACGCTGGCGACTACTTCTCGCACTGGATCGAGGTCGGCAAGGACGCCGACGCTGAGAAGGTGCCCAAGATCTTCTATGTCAACTGGTTCCGGCGGGATGACGACGGCAACTTCCTCTGGCCGGGATTCGGCGAGAACTCGCGAGTCCTCAAGTGGGCCATCGAGCGGATCGAGGGCCGGGCGGCCGCCAGGGAGACGCCGATCGGCCACGTCCCCACGGCCGATGCGCTCGACACTGAGGGTCTCGACATGACACCGGAGGCGCTCGAGGCGGCCCTTGCCGTCGACGCCGACGAGTGGCGAGCGGAGGTCCCCGAGATCGAGGCGTGGTTCGCCACGATCGGCGAGTCGCTGCCGACCCAGCTCCAGGTCGAGCTCGACGGGCTCAAGGCCCGGCTCGGACTCGACTAACCGGCTCGGCCGGGAACGACCACGCCCCCCGACCGAACCGATCGGGGGGCGTGGTGTGTCCGCTGATCAGACCGCGGTGACGTGTTCCGCCTGCGGGCCCTTCGGGCCCTGGGTGATGTCGAACTCGACGCGCTGAGCCTCGTCGAGCGAGCGGTAGCCGTTCGACTCGATGGCCGAGTAGTGGACGAAGACGTCGGGGCCGCCGCCGTCCTGGGCGATGAAGCCGAAGCCCTTCTCGGCGTTGAACCACTTCACAGTGCCTTGTGCCATGGGGGTAACTCTTTCCTGATGGAGCGAGGGGCCTACGGGTTCGTATGCCCTCTGGCTGCGATCTGACCCCAACCGCGTCGGGCGGGGAGCCCGGGCCAAAAAGAAGGCCCGCGTTGGCGGGCCGAACTTCGTCAAGCGAGGAACTGTCACTGCAACCACGACAACCGTAGCAGTGTTTGGGGCGACCAGCTCGCGACGGAACCCGCAGTGTGTGGCGCAGGCCGTGACCGACGTTCAGAATGCGCCACTCCCCGTTGCAACGTATCCATTCAAGGTATTAGCGACCGGAATTCCGGCCGCTAATACCTCGATCCGCGGCTAGCGTTGACCGCGCGGCTGAGCCGGTGCTTGAGGCTGACCTGGTGCCTGCTGCTGACCCGGGCCTTGTTGCTGACCGGGCGCTGCGCCGCCGGGGCCGAATTGACGGTTCGGGCCGCCGCCTCGGCCGAAGCCGGGACCGCCGCGCTGATCGGTCGGCGCCGAGATCCCGTTGGGTGAGGCTGCCGCCCCGGCAATGGCTCCGGCGGTGGTGAGCGCCAGCGCGATGGCGGCGATCGCCGCGGTGCGCTTGCCGCTCCACCGTGGTGACTCCGCCGGCGTGACGGTAGCGATCGGCGAAACCGGCGCGTCCCGGGGCACGCTGTCCTGTATCTCGGAGCGCGGCTGTAGCGGGACCGGAACACTCTGCTGCGGGATCGGCGGCGTCCGCGGCGGAACTTGGGGCGGGACGGCGAACCCGGGCGGCAGCGACGCGGGAGGCTGGGCGGTCACGCCAGCAGGCTGCGGCTCCCAGCTGTGACCAACCTGTGTCAGAGGTATCGCCCCGCTGGAGGGCTCTGGTCCGCATGAGCCCAGCACCACAGAGGGTCCACAGGAAAGGCATAGCATCGGCATACGGCCCGCCAAGACAGCGCGGTAACAGTAAGGACATGAACACGCTCCCCGCTCGCGCTCAGAAGCTCATGCGTCCCGACGGCACGGCGCCGCGGGTGCTGGTCGTCGACGACGAGCACAATCTCACCGAGCTGCTGAGCATGGCGCTGCGATACGAAGGCTGGGAGGTCAAGGCGGCCGGGACGGGGATGGCCGCGGTCCGCGCCGCCCGTGAGTTCGAGCCCGACGCCGTGGCGCTCGACATGATGCTTCCCGACATGGACGGCATGGAGGTGCTCCACCGCATGCGGGAGCACAACCAGCGGATCCCGGTTCTCTTCCTCACGGCGCGGGACGCCGTCGAAGACCGCATCGCCGGCCTGACCGCCGGCGGCGACGACTACGTCACCAAGCCGTTCAGCCTGGAGGAGGTCGTCGCCCGGCTGCGGGCCCTCATGCGCCGCACCGCGGTCATCGCCGCCGACGAGGAGGACTCTGTTCTCGCCGTCGGTGACCTGACCCTCGACGAGGACAGCCACGAGGTCGTCCGCGGCGGCACTCCGATCCAGCTGACCGCGACCGAGTTCGAGCTGCTGCGCTATCTGATGCGGAACCCCAAGCGCGTGTTGTCCAAGGCGCAGATCCTCGACCGGGTGTGGAACTACGACTTCGGCGGCCAGGCCAACGTCGTCGAGCTCTACATTTCTTACCTGCGCAAGAAGATCGACGCCGGCCGCGAGCCGATGATCCACACCATGCGAGGCGTGGGCTATGTCCTCAAGCCTGCGAGCTGAGCGGCTCGACCCTTTTCTGACAAGGGACCCCAACGACGAGCCAACTCCCGCGGCGGGAGCGCCAAGGACCCGTCCCCGCTGGCTGACGCCCAACTCGTGGACGCTGCGGAGCAAGCTCGTCGCGTCCACCGTGCTGCTCTTCACGGCTCTGACACTGGTGACTGGCGTCGCTTCAGTGTTCGCATTGAACCGCTATCTCACCGGTCAGGTAGATCAACAGCTTGACGGCTACTTCGCCCGCCCGTCGAGCGACGACGGAGGACCTGGAGCGCCGCCGTCCTCGAACCGAGGTCGCGTTCCGGGGGTCGAGGGAATGCTGGTCATCATCAACGACGAGGGAGCGGTGACCTTCAACTCGGCCACCACCCTGACGAACGGGCGGACCACGCTGACCGAGGATCAGCTGAGCCAGCTCAATACCGGACTCGGACGCCAGCCGACCACGATCGCGCTCGGCGGAAGCCTCGGCGACTATCGCGTCGTTGCCGGACGTAGCCCGCCGACCAACTCCACTGTCATCGTGGGCCTCCCGCTCTCCACCAACCAGCACACGGTCGTCCAGATGGCTTGGCTCGTCGGCATCGCGTCCGTTGGAGGCATCTTGTTGGTCGCCATCGGCGGGATGTGGCTGGTCCGCCGAAATCTTCGGCCACTTGACCGCGTCGCCGCAACGGCGACGCGGGTCTCACACCTCCCGCTGTCCGAAGGCAAGGTCGACATCGTCGAGCGAGTCCCAGCCCAGGACACCGACACTCGCACCGAGGTCGGCCAGGTCGGAGCGGCCCTCAACGAGATGCTCGACCACATCGACGGCGCGCTCAACGCCCGGCAGAAGAGTGAGGAGCGGGTCCGCCAGTTCGTCGCTGACGCCAGCCACGAGCTGCGCACGCCGCTCGCGTCGATCCGGGGGTATGCGGAGCTGACCCGCCGCGAACAGGAGCCGGTGCCGCCCCGGGTCACCCACGCAATCGGCCGGGTCGAGTCGGAGGCCATGCGCATGACCGCGCTGGTCGACGACCTGCTCCTGCTCGCTCGCCTCGACGCCGGCCGGCCGTTGGATCACGAGACCGTCGACCTCACCGAGATGGTCGTCAACGCCGTGAGCGACGCCCACGCCGCCGCGCCCGACCACGTGTGGCAGCTCGACCTGCCCGACGAGCCGGTCGTGATCCAGGGCGACCCGGCGAGGCTTCACCAGCTCGTGGCCAACCTGCTGGGCAACGCTCGAACGCATACCGCTCCGGGCACCGTGGTCCGCACCAGCATCGTCCGCGAGCCCGACCAGGTCCGGCTCACGGTGCGCGACAACGGCCCTGGGGTACCCAAGGAGCTGCAGCCCGACGTGTTCCAGCGCTTCGCCCGTGGTGACACCTCACGGAACCGGGCCGCCGGCAGCACCGGCCTCGGCCTGTCCATCGTCGCCGCCGTCGCTCAGGCCCACGGCGGGTCGGTTTCCCTCGACAGCGTCCCGGGCGACACCACCTTCTCTGTCACCCTGCCCGCCTGAGGCCCCGGGGCGAGGGCCGGAGCCGTGCATACAGGAACACGGCTGGAGTGAGCACGAGCGCGCTCGCGACGAGAGCCGTCGACGTCGACGTGCGGTTGGCCAGCGCGCCGAGCGGCGGCCCGCCGACGACCTGACCGACGGCGTCGAGCTGCGATGTCATCGAGATGACGGTCGCGCGGGTGCGAGAGGAGAGGTTCCGGTTCAGCCAGGCCGAGCGGATCGGCTGAGCGAGCTTCCCAGCGGCGGTGCGTCCCCAGAGGGCCGCTAGCACCAGCCAGAGCACGCCGCCCACCGCGACGGCAACGACGAAGACCACCTGGAGAGCGACCAAGGTGGCGAGCAGCCAGGTCGGGTGTTCGGCGCTCACGAGTCGCGGGGCCACACGGTTGACGACGACCGACACCACGAGCGCCACCAGGGTCCCCGCCAGCGCGATCGCCGTGAACCACACGACCTCGCCGTCGAGGCCGGCAACGTCGCGGAACGTGAACGACTCCAGCACCCGAACCGTCCACAGCCGGTCGAACGCCTCGCTGGCCAGTCCCATGACAAGGCTGACCACCGCGATGGTCCGGACCACCGGCCGGAGCCGAGCGACTCGCATACCCTCTCGAGCCGTTCGCACCATGTGGCGCACGGTCTCCCGCTCTTGTGCCGGCGTGCGGTGGAAGTGCCGCTCGGGCATGAGGAGGAGCAGGACGACGGCCAACATGAGCAGACCCACCCCGGAGGCAATCAATGGCACGCCCAGACCGATGAGGCCCAGACCGCCGGCCGCCAGAAGCGCCAGCAGTGTGAGCGCGAGGCTCAGCTGGGTCTCGCGGGTGAACACCGGACCCACCGCGTCCTCGCCGATCTCATCGGCGATCCACGCCTCGTCGGCACCGGACAGGAAGGTGGATCCGGTTCCCCAGACCACCTGGGCGACGAGGACCGCGGCGAACGTCGGGACCAGGCCCTGGAGCAGCATGCCCGCGCCGATCAGCGCCACCCCGATGAGGACGGAGAGGCGACGGCTGTAGAGGTCGGCGACGATGCCGGTCGGGATCTCGAGGACGAAGCAGGTGGCCTCGAGGACGGTGCCGACGAGGACCATCTGCAACGGGGACAGGCCCACGACGGTGAGGTAGTAGACCTGGGTGAGGGTGGAGGCGAGGACGAGGAAGAAGACCACGCCGCCGCCGAGCAGGTAGTAAACGGATTGGGGGCGGGCCGGACGTAGCGGCCGCCACAGCAGACGAATGAGCACGACGACTCCTGACCAGACACGGACGAACGCGGGTCACGTGCTCGCGGGGGCATGCCCAAGAGGCCCAGCCGGGCAAGCACGTCGTCAGGACGAGGTTGTCATCGTCATCCAGGGTAGAGCGGCGGGCGACCGGGGGCGAGGCAATTTGGTCCGCCGCGAAAATCGTTGGCCGCACGTCGCAGGGGTGGTCACGCTGGACGGCATGGTCGACCTCCACATCGAGCTGATGAACGCCGCCGACCCGACGGCTCCTGAGGACCTGCTCGGCCTGTATGCCGCGGCGGACGCGGTCGACCGGCCCTGGCACCCCGGTTGGCCCTCGTCACTCGTCCGGACGCTGGCGACGCACGGCTGGGACGACGCACCCGAGCAGTTCTTCCTGGGCCGCGCCGGGGACGGCACGCTCGTCGCCGCGGGCTCGGTGTTCATGCCCGACCGCGAGAACCGGCATACCGCGCTCGTCGAGGCTCGGGTGCACCCTGACCACCGCCGCCGTGGCCTGGGCTCCTCGTTCTACGAGCACCTCGAGCGGTTGGCGGCCGAGGCGAACCGGACGACCCTCTTCACCTTCGGCGCGGACTCTTCCTCCGTGCGCGGCTTCGCCGAGAACAGAAGGTATGCGCTGGGCTCGGTCGGCATGACCAGGCAAGTCGACCTGAGCGACGTGTCGGCCCAGCAGGTCGAGGCGGCCTACGACGAGGCCGCAACCGTCGCGAGCCGGGACTACGAGCTGGTGCGGATCCGGGGAGCGATGCCGCAGGACCTGCTGGACGCCTACGTCGACGCCGTCGCGGCGATCAACGACGCCCCGCTCGACGACCTCGCGCTCGACGACGAGGTCCACGACGGAGGCCGCATCCGGCAGTACGAGCGTTGCCAGGAGCTGAGCGGCTACCGGCTCTACCGGGTGCTGGCTCGCCATCGCGTGAGTGGCGCGATCGCGGGGCATACCGTCGTCGCGGTCCGCGGCGACCGTCCCCAGCTCGGGGACCAGCACGACACCACCGTCGTCGGCGCACACCGGGGCCACCGGCTCGGGCTGCTGCTCAAGGCCGACATGATGCGCTGGTTGCGCCGGGTCGAACCCGCCCTGGAGACCATCGGCACCCAGAACGCGGCCTCCAACGACCACATGATCGCCGTCAACGAGCGGCTCGGCTACCGCGTCCTCGGCCGGTCGCTCGAGTTCCAGCGCGATGACGCGCCGGCGCGACTCGCCGCCTCATCGCAGGGTGCTGGCAGGGTCACAGGAACCGCATAGCCCTGGTCGGGATCGTCGTGGCCATGCACTCGACGACCCTGTCTCGCTCGTCTGTCGGCGGTGGGTATCCCCAGACTCGTGACACGTCCTTGACGCACCCTCTTCCGACCGCGCCGAGCAGCCCCGGCCGGGTGCAGCGCCTCTGGCGAGGGTCGCCGGAGGACCCGGCATGGGCCCGACCCGCCCTGCTCGGCCTCCTCGTCGCGACAGCCGCCTTCTACCTGTACAACCTCACCGCCGGCGGCTGGGCGAACTCGTTCTACTCCGCCGCCGCCCAGGCGGGTTCGTCGAACTGGGCGGCCTTCTTCTTCGGCTCCTCCGACGCCGCCAACTCGATCACCGTCGACAAGCCTCCGGCGTCGTTGTGGGTCATGGCCCTGTCGATCAAGGTCTTCGGACTCAACTCGTTCGCCATCCTCTCCCCGCAGGTCGTCATGGGTGTCGCGAGCGTCGGCGTCCTGTATGCGACGGTCAGGCGCCAGTTCAGTGTCCCCGCCGGCCTGGTCGCCGGCGCCGTGCTCGCCCTGACTCCGCTGGCGGTGCTGATGTTTCGGTTCAACAACCCGGACGCGTTGCTGACCTTCCTCATGGTGCTGGCCGCCTGGGCGACGATGAAGGCGATCGAGAAGACGTCCGCCAGGTGGTTTTTGCTCGTCGGCGTCCTCCTCGGCTTCGCCTTTTTGACCAAGACGCTGCAGGCCTTCCTCGTCGTCCCCGGGTTCGCGCTGGCCTACCTCGTCGCCGCCAGGACGTCGCTGCCCAAGCGGATCGGGCACGTCCTCCTCGGTGGTCTGGCCATCATCCTCTCGGCCGGCTGGTGGGTCGCGATCGTCGAGCTCCTGCCGGAGAGCCTGCGGCCGTACATCGGCGGCTCCCAGACGAACTCGTTCCTCGAGCTGACCTTCGGGTACAACGGCTTCGGCCGGATCACCGGCAACGAGACCGGTTCGGTCGGCGGAGGCGGCGGCAACTGGGGCGCGACCGGACTCGGCCGGATGTTCAACGCCGAGATCGGCGGCCAGATCTCCTGGCTCATCCCGGCGGCCCTGCTCCTCCTGGCGGCCGGACTCTACTTCCGCGGGCGGCGACCACGCACGGACGCCCGGCGCGCCGCATACCTCGTCTGGGGCGGCTGGCTCGTTGTCACGCTCCTCACCTTCTCCCTGATGGCCGGCATCTTCCACGCGTACTACACCGTCGCCCTCGCGCCGGCCGTGGCCGCCCTCGTCGGGATGGGCGCGGCGGAGGCGTGGGAGCACCGGGAGCGGCCGGTCGGGTCGATC
>Ga0307322_10000285_pt1 | contig 10005 bp, 9 predicted proteins | sample ER_DNA_380_FD_194494 | JGI IMG/M metagenome (GOLD analysis project Ga0307322, IMG submission 194494) | Bulk soil microbial communities from the East River watershed near Crested Butte, Colorado, United States - ER_DNA_380 | ecosystem: Environmental > Terrestrial > Soil > Floodplain | place: USA... | reverse complement strand
CCGACGGCGCGGGCTAGTTGGTCGGCCGGGATGACGGTTTGCCGCAAGGTGAGGGAGTAGACGTTGGCGTTGCCGAGTCCGACGCCGGAGATGAGCAGGATGGCGGCGACGCCCACGGCCAGGGGGTCCCGTACAGCGGCAGTCCGGCCACAGTGAGTGGCACGAAGCATGAGAGCAGTAACGATGCGGCGAACGCGCGGCCGAAACCCATGCGCTCCGCAAGGCGAAGCGCTGTCAGCGTGCCGAGAACGGCACCTACCCCGCCGGCGGACAGCGCGAGCCCGTAGGCCGCCGGAGAGACCTGGCGGCCCTGAACCATCCACAGCACCAGGTTGATGGTGAAGATCTGAGCGGCGAGGTTATAGACGGCGGCGTGCATGGTCAGCGCTCGTAGGTACGGGTTAGCGACCAATAGCCGCAGGCCCTCGGTCAACCGTGCCCGGCGCTCGGCCCGTACCGTCTCAGCGGCGGGGGCGACGGCTGCCTTGCCGGACCCGCCGACGGCGATACCGATCGCACTGGCAACGTACGACAGGGCGTCGGCCACGATCGCCAGGGCTGGTCCGACCGCTTGAACGAGTAGGCCGGCCAGGCCAGGCCCGGCGACCTCGGCCACTGTGCTGGAGCCTTGGACTGCGCGGTTGGCGGCGGGCAGATCATTGCTGTCCACCACGCTGGGCACGTACGCAAACCCGGCAATCTCGAAGCACACACCGGCGACACCGGTCAGAAACGCCACCATCACCAGCAGCGGAATCGACAGCCAGTCCCCAAGCGCGGCGACCGGAATCACCGCCAGCACAAGAGCACGGGCGATATCAGCGGGAATCATGATCCGCCGATGCTCACGACCTTCCACCCAATGCCCGACCAAGAGCGAAAAAGCAGGTTGGGCAGCATCCCGGCCGTGGCAATCGCGCCTACCTGCCCTGGTCCGGCAGACAGCGTCAACGCAGCGACTAAGGGCAACGCAACTGCGGTGACCTGGGTACCAACGAAGGACAGCGATTGCCCAAGCCAGTACCCAATCCTCAGTGACACCGAAACCGCACACATTCAGCGCCTGGCATCCGCCCAGCCGCGGCTAGGAGCAGCTGCGCATCGTCGATTCCTCCAGTTGCGCGAATCGGCCTACGAAGCCCTGGTCCATGATTTGCCCGACGCCGTCGAGGAACTGACAAGCGCCTACCGGACCACCCTCCACAAGGCGCATCTCCGACACGAGGGGTCGAGCTGGGCCTGGTCGGAGCGCTCGATCACCCTCCAGACACCGCATGATCGCGTCACCCGACACGTCATCGCCCTGCTCACGAGCCCTCATCTCGGACAACTACACCAGTGCGAAGACGCCGCATGCGGCTGGGTGTATCTCGACACTTCCCCGCGCCGCAACCGCCGCTGGTGCTCCGCCGCTGACTGCGGCAACCGCAATCGCGCGCGCCGCTACTACGCCCGGCACCACTAGCGGCAGTCTCACATAAGGCGCTGCTCATTTGGCTTGGCACGAATGGCAAATCGGGGCTGCTCGTCGCGCAGCAGTGAATTCTGCTCGGGCCGGGGTTCGGCTGAGCTGGTCGGTATCGAAGGCAGGCTAGCGCCAGAAACCAGGGACTTCGACGGATGCGACCTGCAGCCCGGACAATCAGGCTTGGTGTTGTCTACAAGCCAAAAGTGCCTCACGTCTTGGTAAAGGAGATCATCTCAGGCCCATGCCCGATCATCTGCAGATGCCCTCGCTCGACGGGGCGACCGAGTGGCTCAACTCCGAGCGACTCAGCCCCGCTGAGTTGCGCGGCCGCGTCGTCGTGATCAACTTCTGGACACTTACGTGCATCAACTGGTTGCGCCAAGAGCCGTACGTCCGGGCCTGGTGGCAGGCCTACCGAGGCGACGGGTTGGTCGTCATCGGGATTCACACGCCGGAGTTCTCGTTCGAGCACGAGATCGACGGCGTACGGCAGGCGACCAGAGAGCGCGGTATCGACTACCCGGTCGCGGTTGACAACGACTACGAGATCTGGACCGCCTTTGACAATCACTACTGGCCGGCTCTCTACTTCGTCGACGCCGACGGCGCCATCCGCGACCACCACTTCGGCGAAGGACGTTACGAGCAATCAGAGCGCGTCATCCAGCGCCTGCTCGGCGTCGAGCGCGAACTCGTCTCGGTCGAAGGGCTCGGCGTGGAAGCCGAGGCCGACTGGGATCACCTGCGGACGCCTGAGACCTATCTCGGTTACGGACGCGGCGACCGCTTCGCCTCACCAGAGACCGTAGCGCTGGATGCACCACGCAGGTACGAGCTGCCCGCGCCCCTGCGCTTGAACCACTGGGCGCTCGCCGGAGACTGGACCATCGGGCGTGAATATGTGGTGCTCGACCGTACGGGAGGGAGTATCGCCTACCGCTTCCGCGCGCGCGACGCACATCTTGTGCTGTCTCCTGGTGCGCGGCAACCGATTCCCTTCCGCGTGCTGCTTGATGGTGAGGCTCCGGGCCGCTCGCATGGCGCCGACGTCGATGAGGAGGGGAACGGCTTGCTCGACCACGGTCGCTTGTATCAGCTCGTTCGGCAACACGACACGGTCCACGAGCGGACGCTGGAGATCACGTTCGGCAAGCCCGCTGCTGAGGCGTACGCATTTACGTTCGGGTAGGTCGCGACCCGGCGTCAGCGGATCGAGTGTTTCCGCCGCCATTACTCGACGAGCCGTTGACCCGACGTGGCACCAGGGGATTCCCCGGTGAGCCCGCTGGTATCGTCGATTTCCTGCGCGTACCGGCTAATTCGGCCCGTTATTCGAAGGGCTAGCCCAGGGAGGCGGCCTTGCCAGCGAGCCAAGATCGTCATCCACATCCGAGCCTTCTCGGACGTCGTCGCGAGTGCGATGAACTCGACGGGCTCCTGGCCGATGTGCTCGACAATCAGAGCCAAGTCGTGGTCCTGCGGGGGGAGGCCGGCATCGGCAAGAGTGCGTTGTTGGGCTACCTATCCGACCGGGTCGGTAGCTGGCATGTTGCGCGGGCAGTCGGCGTCGAGTCGGAGATGGAGCTGGCCTACAGCGGTCTCCATCAACTCTGCGCCTCCATGATGAATCACCTCGACCGGCTGCCCGGCCCGCAACGCGACGCGCTCGCAACGGTGTTCGGTCAGAGCACCGGGCCTGCGCCAGATCGGTTCCTGGTGGGGCTTGCCACGCTGTCGCTGTTTGCCGAGGTCGCAGAGCAGCAGCCACTGGTCTGCATCGTGGACGACGCTCAGTGGCTGGACGAGACTTCGCGGCTGATCCTGGGTTTCGTCGCCCGGCGACTCCTCGCGGAGCGAGTCGCTGTCATCTGCGCCGCACGTACGGGCATCGGCGACGATGTGCTCACCGGGCTCCCCGAGTTGTTCATCGGCGGACTCGGCAATAGCGATGCGCGCGCACTGCTCCTGGACAACCTGTACGGCCCGATCGATGCCGCCGTCTGCGACCAGATCATCGCGGAGAGCCGCGGCAACCCGCTCGCTTTGCTGGAACTGCCGCGCGGTCTGAGCGCAGCGGAGCTCGCAGGTGGCTTTGAAGTCCCCGCCGCTGGAGATCTCGATGGGCGGCTCGCGGAGCGCTATTTGCGGCGGTTTACAGCCTTGCCTGAGGCGACGCAACAACTCATGCTGCTGGCGGCGGCCGATCCCGTAGGCGACGCGACGCTTCTGTGGCGTGCAGCTCAAAGGCTCAGCATCGAAACGAGCGCTCTCTCCCCTGCTGAGGACGCTGACCTGTTGGAGATTGGAGCACGCGTACGGTTCCGCCATCCACTGCTGCGCTCGGCGGTGTATCGGGCGGCGTCGCTGGGCGACCGCCAGAGCGCACACGAGGCGCTTGCGGCAGAGAGTGATCCAGAGGTCGACGCCGATCGCCGTGCTTGGCATCATGCCCTTGCGGCAGCGGGACTCGACGAGGACGTCGCCGCTGAGCTCGAGCACTCAGCAGGCCGCGCGCAGCTGCGCGGAGGACTCGCGGCTGCAGCGGCCTTCCTGGAACGAGCGGCCACATTGACGGTTGATCCGGCACGGCGCGCACGGCGTGCGCTGGCTGCCGCACAGATGAAACACCAGGCCGGCGCACCTGAAGCCGCACTCGCGCTGCTAGCCAGTGCGCAGATGGGGCCGCTGGACCAACTGCAGCGCGCCGAGGGAGAACTGCTGCGCGCCGAGATCGCATTTACATCGAACCGCGGCAGCGAGGCACCCCAGCTCCTGCTCCGCGCCGCCAAACAGCTCGAGCCGCTCGACACGAAACTTGCGCGCGAAACCTACCTAGAGGCACTCATGGCGGCCCAATTCGCCGGCCGGTTCACCGGCGGCGCTGCAGCGGAGATTGCAAAGGCTGCGCGGGCTGCGCCTATGACGCCCACGCCGCGCGCCCCGGACCTGCTCCTCGACGGCTTGGCCTTGATGATCACCGAAGGACACCGCGCTGCGGCGCCGCTCTTGCAGGGGGCTCTGAACGCGTTCCGCAACGGGAATATCGTCGCGAACGGAGGGTTCCGCTGGTTCTGGCTCGCCGAAGAAGCGGCCATAGAGCTATGGGACCACGACACTTGGCACTTGCTCGCCCTCCGAGAAATTCAGTTGGTCCGTGAGGCCGGCGCTCTGACCGTCCTCCCACTCTCCCTCAGCGCAACTATCGTCGGGCGCATATTCGCCGGAGAGCTGGCCGCGGCCGCTTCTTTGATCGACGAGGTGAAGATTGTCACCGAGGCCACCGGGAGCCACCTCGCACCTTATGGATCGCTCATACTCGCAGCCTGGCGAGGCAGGGAGTCCGAACTCTCACCGCTGATCGAGGCAACCCTCAAGGACGTCGTGGCACGGGGCGAAGGAATCGGTGTCAGCACGACTCAGTGGGCGAGTGCGCTGCTCCACAACGGACTCGGCCAGTATGAAAGTGCGCTGGCCGCGGCCCTGCAGGTGCTCGAACCCGCTGAGGGACGGCTTGACGCGACGATCAACTGGGCGCTGCCCGAGCTGATCGAGGCGGCCGTTCGCAGTGGTCACGCCGAGCTTGGACGCGATGCGCTCGAGCAGCTCTCGGAGATGACGCGCGCCGCCGGCACCGACTGGGCGCTCGGGATTGAGGCCCGGTCTCGAGCCCTGCTAAGTCAGCAAGAGGGGCCGGAGCATCTCTACCGTGAGGCGATCGAGCGGCTCGGCCGTACCCGCCTGCGCGGAGAGCACGCCCGGGCGCATCTGCTCTGCGGCGAATGGCTGCGCCGCGAAGGCCGGCGTATGGACGCGCGCGAGCAGTTGCGTACGGCGCACCGAATGTTCACTGCCATGGGAGCGCAGGCATTCGCTGAGCGCGCCCGTCGCGAGCTGCTGGCCACCGGCGAAACCGTGCGCAAGCGCACCGTCGACACACGCTATGACCTGACCGCGCAGGAGCGACAGATTGCCCGGCTCGCCCGCGAAGGGCTCTCCAACCCGGAAATCAGCACTCAGCTGTTCATCAGCCCACGCACGGTGGAATGGCATCTTCGAAAAGTGTTCAGCAAACTCGGCATCCGTTCCCGGAGGCAGCTTCGGGCTGCGCTGTCCGAAGATGGCCGACTCATCGCGAGCGCCTAGTTCGGTCCTCCTGCGCGCCTCAAGTTCCGACGAGCTGCTGCCCGCCGTCAATGTCGAAGGTCGCGCCGGTGAGCGCCGTATTCGTCATGAGGTGGACGGCCAATGCGGCGACGTCGGCCGGGCCGACGACACGGCCGATCGGCAGTGTGGCACGAAGCTGTTCGCGGCGCGCGTCCAGATCGTCGCCGAGGAGCGTCGCCGACAAGGGTGTGTCGACAAATCCGGCCGCGATCAGGTTTACGCGGATCGGTGCGACTTCGAGTGCCAGGTTTTTGGTCAGGGCGGGCAGCGCCGCTGTGAGCGCTGACAGGAAATAGAAGCCTGGCGCCGTGCGGCGGCCGCCGGTGCCGCTCATGAACAGCAGTGTCCCTCCCGCCCGAACCTTGCCCACCGCGTTCCGAGCGACCTCTAGCGGTAACAGGAGATGAGCATCGACGTCGCGGCGTAGCTCGTCGATGTCGAACTCCGCGAACGGCGCATAGTAGGGGCCGGGGCCGGTAACCAGCACATGGTCGATCGGCGTTGGCAGCTCGTCGAAGAACCTCTTGAGCCGGTCGAAATCGGTGGTGTCGAAGGCGGCAATACTGGCGCCCAGCTCGAGGCCGGCTTGGTGCAGGCGGTCAGGGTTGCGCGCCGTGATGATCACCTCGGCTCCCTCCTCCCGCGCGAGGCGGGCCGTCTCGAACCCGATGCCGGCGCTGCCGCCGATCACGACGACGGTCTGCCCGAGCAGGTCCCGCTCGTGTTGCGCTGGCGAAAGAGTGGGCGAGATCATTTCGCCGCCATCTCCACTGGCTGCCTGGCCGCGATCTGCCCGCGCAGCGACTTGAGTGCCTCGACGTAGATCTCGGAGAAGGTCGGAAACGGCTGGATCGTGTCACGCAGAACCTCAATCGGTACGCGCGCTCGAATCGCCAACGTCGCCTGCTGAAGCCACTCGCCGGCCTCGGGTCCGAGCGCGTACGCGCCGGTCAGGCGCTCGCCGTCGGCAAGCAAGGTCAAGAACCCATTGCTCTCGGCGTAGGCCCGCGTGTACGTCTCGGTCTTCGCGAGCTGTGAGAGGCGCGCTGTCCCGCTGAAGCGGCCGTCGGTGGCGCCAGCGGCGGCCGCCTGCGGATCGGTGAAGACGACCCGCGGGACGGCATCAAAGTCGGCCTCTCGCGATTCCCCGAGGATGTTCGACGCGACGACCTCGCCCTGATACTTGCCGACGTGGGTCAGGGGAAAGATGCCGGTGATGTCGCCGACCGCCCACAACCGCTCGGCCACGCGAAGCTGCGAATCGACTGGGACGCCTCGTCCGTCGGCCTCCACGCCGACCGTCTCCAGGCCGATGTTGTCCACGCGCGGCCGTCGGCCCGTAGCGACCAGCAGCCGATCGCCGCGCAGCTCCTCGCCGGCATCGAGATCGAGAACGAACTCCTCAGCTTCGCGCCGCGCTCCGGCCGCCTTGACGCCGAGGAACAGTTCGATGCCGTCGCGGCGCAGCACCTCGGCGAGTGCCTCGCCAAGCGGCTCGGACTCGTGCGGAAGCAGGTTCGGCGCGCCCTCGACGAGTGCAACTTCGCCACCGAAGCGACGTACCGCCTGCGCCATCTCAACACCGACCGGCCCTCCGCCGAGTACCAGCAGCCGACGCGGCACGGCCTTCATCCCGGTCACCTCCCGGTTCGTCCAAATCCCCTCAAGCCCGCGCAGGCCCGGGATCGGCGGGATTACCGGATCGGCACCGTTCGCGAGGACGACATGGTCGGCGCTGTGTCGCATGCCGTCCACCTCGACCAGACCCGGACCAGCCAGTCGGCCGGTGCCGCGAAGCAGGTCGATGCCGTTCTGCGACAGCCAGCGCTCCTGGCCGGCATCGGAGTAGTTCGAGACCATGAAATCGCGCCACGCGAGCGCAGCATCGACGTCGATCTCGGCGCTCGCCGCCGCCTCGTTCGCGCCGTGCGCAGCCTCGCCCGGGCGCAGCAGCGTTTTGGACGGAATACAGGCCCAGTACGAGCACTCGCCGCCGACCAGCTCACGCTCCACCAGCGCGACGCGCAGGCCGCCTTCGGCGAGCGCGCCGGCGCAGTGCTCGCCCGGCGATCCGGCGCCGACGACGATCACGTCATAGTCGGTCACGTCGGCAGCTCTGTCCCGGCCTGCTCCGCCACCATGTACTCCGCGTACCAGTCGGGCCAGTTCTCATCACTTTGCCCGATGCGCTTCTCGTGCTCGCCGTGCGCGGCCGCTGCCCGCCGAAGCGCACCCGCCAGGTCCGCCGTCGATGCGAACCCGGTCTCGGTGGCATCAATCCGTCCCGGCAGCCGTGTGGTGATCTCCTGCAGCAGCCAGCTGTTGCCGTCCGGATCCTTGAACATGGCCAAGGAGCCGTAGCTGGCATGCTCGGGAGCGGCGCCGCCGACCGGGCCATCCGGGCCGAGGTGGAAGACCTCGCTCACCTCGACACCGCGCCCCATCAGGTAGTCATAGGCAGCCTGGATGTCGGTGACGATCAGGAACGTGTTCTGGGCGGATCCGGGCTCGGCCGACGTGCGGTTCGTGCCGAACTGGACCGAGCAGCTGGAGCCGGACGGCGTTAACTGGACAATGCCAGAGCCAGGCGGCGTGACGTCCTGCCGCCATCCGAGACCAACGTAGAACTCCGTCGCGCGGTCGATATCCGACACCGGAATTGTGACCACTTCCAGCTTCATGTCCACGTTCTTGACGCTCGCGATCCCGCCCTCATCAGTGCGGGCGTCCGTCATGCTCATAGCGACCTCCTTGTGTTTTGTCAGAGACAAGCCTCGCGCTTCGACGACTTCGTCGCACCCGTAGGAATCCCTGGTACGTGTCCGATCGGCGTACCTGGCACGTACCAGGGACTTCGACGGGTGCGACCTGGTGACGCATCGGACGATGCTTGACAATGGAACCCACCGAAGGAGTCAGCCCATGCGTTCCGACATCGTGCCCGGCGGAGTCTTCCCCGACTACGAGCTGCCTGACCAGACCAACACCAAGCGAAGGCTCAGTGAGTTGCAGGGCCAGGATCCGCTGATCCTCACGCTGGCACGGGGCCACTTCTGCCCGAAGGAACACCAGCAGCATCTGCAACTTGCCGCGTTCTACCCCCAAATCGGGGTCGCTTACACCCAGATCGCCACGATCGCGACCGACGACCACCACACAATTCTGGAATTCCGCGCATCCGTCGGCGCCCACTGGCCGTTTCTCTCCGACCCGGAGCGCACCGTTCAGCAGGACCTCGACATCCAGGAGTACACCGACCCGGAGCACGACCCGATGATCCCGCACACGCTCGTGCTTAAGCCGGGGCTGGTTATCCACAGCGTCTACAACGGCTACTGGTTCTGGGGCAGGCCCTCGGTCGAGGACCTCCGCCAAGACCTGCGCGCCGTGACGCGCGAGATTCGGCCGGATTGGGATTTGAGCACACCTGGACTTCGCGAGGCCTGGGATGCGGGCGACCGGTCTCCCTTCCACGGCTGGAACAGGTGGAGTCCGCAACGGTTCGCGGCCGAGCTTGAGCGCCTCGCGGGCTGAGCATGTTCTCGTTCCGACGGCGCTGGGCCGCCGCTGAAGCCTCTCGGACCACTGGCTGCTCGCATCTCGACAGCATCCAGTTCACAGAGCTGCCCGACGACATTGCTGGCTGCGAGGAGTGCCTCGCGATCGGAGCTTGGTGGGTCCACCTGCGCATGTGCCAGTCCTGCGGTCACATCGGCTGCTGCGACGACTCACCTAACAAGCACGCCTCCGCGCATGTCCGCCATACCGGCCACCCCATCATCCGCTCCGCCGAACCTGGCGAGGACTGGAGCTACTGCTACATCGACGACATCACCTTTGTTCTCGACCGATGACGTGTCGCAGGGAAGTTCATGTCCAACACCGCGATTGCTGATCATGCGCTGCTGTCGGACCGGCACTCCAGCGCCTTAGTCGACCGCTCCGGATCCGTGGAATGGCTCAGCTTTCCACGTTTCGATTCGCCCTCAGTCTTCGGTCGGCTACTGAGTCCAGATGCGGGGCATTGGAGCATCACACCGAGCGGGGAATGGACCAGCGCACGCCGCTACCTGGACCGGACGCTGGTATTGGAGACCACCTTTACCACGGCAACCGGCGTCCTCGTACTGACCGATCTACTCGCCCTCGGGCCCAACAATGGTGGGCATCGGCTCGGCACGAACGTCCCGCACCTCCTGGTACGGCACGTCGCCTGCAGGTCCGGCTCGGTAGAGGTAAACATCTCCTACGCGCCCCGACCCGAGTACGGCCTAGTCACACCGCTACTCGCTCATGTGGACGGCGGCGTCACAGCCCGCGGCGGGGCAGAGTGGCTGGTACTCACTGCTCCGCTGGATCTCCAACTGGAGCGC
>Ga0307322_10000280_pt1 | contig 10052 bp, 8 predicted proteins | sample ER_DNA_380_FD_194494 | JGI IMG/M metagenome (GOLD analysis project Ga0307322, IMG submission 194494) | Bulk soil microbial communities from the East River watershed near Crested Butte, Colorado, United States - ER_DNA_380 | ecosystem: Environmental > Terrestrial > Soil > Floodplain | place: USA... | reverse complement strand
TTGAAGGTCTTGGCCAGCCCGCCCACCGCGGCCTGCAGTTTGGGCTCATCGACGATGACCACGGCGTCAACGGCCGATCCGCCCGTCAACACCTTGACGATCCGCAGCGGGTTCAGGCTCTTGCCTCCCCCGGCGGCCTCGACACTTTTCGGGTAATCCACGGAAAGGCCGGCATCTGCGGGCTTCAGGTCAGCCCGATCGTCTCGCAGGGTGACATTCAGCGGTTCGGCTGCCCTGGCGCCGAGCTCAGCGGTCAGCTTGTCGATCGCCTCCGACGGATGGAGCCCGCCGACGGCGACGCCGGAAATCTGAGCCTTCTTCGGGAGCTTGTCACCGGCGACGACATAGCTAACGACATAGAGGATCCCGAGGATGACTACGACGCCGCCGACGATGGCGGCGACCAGCCGCCAGTCGACTTGCCTGGGAGGTTGACCCTCCGTTGGTTGTTCCTCTGCTGAACGGGCTGAGTCCTCGACGACCGTCTCATCGGGCCCGACGTCCCATCTTGGCGTCTGGGTGGTCACAAACTGCTACCTCGGATTGATGGCACTGGGTGGCGGGCGCTCGCGCATCGCGTTCACCTACGATGACGTCGCCCTGGGCGTTGCGCTGCTCCTCCCCGATACGCTCACGCCCTTACGAGCTCATGCCCGTTTAGGAATAGGCCCCCCGATAGTACGTCAATGGAGGCCGAGCGTTTGGATCGTCATCAGAAGGCAGACCACTGGCCCGGACGATCTCGCCCACCACGATGGTGTGATCGCCGCCGTCATGCATCCCGTACGTCGTGCATTCGACCCAGGCCATTGCGCCGTCGATCAATGGTGTCCCGCTGAAAGGGCTCGGACTGTGCGGAATGTGGTCGAACTGGCTGAACAGATCTCGCCCGCGATTGGAAAAGTGCCAGGCAACCGGCTCCTGGTCGACAGTCAACAGCGACAGACACCAGTTTTCGGTCTCGGTGATCGCACGATGGAAGCGGCTCGACTTGCTGACGCATACCAGAACCAGCGGTGGGTCCAAGGAGACCGAGCAGACGGCCGTCGCCGTCATCGCGTGCTTGATCCCGCGAAGGAGTGCGGTAGCAACGGTGACACCGGAGGCGAAATGGCCCATGACATGGCGTAGCGCGTCCGGCGAGCCCGGGACGCCGTGAGCCAGATCCGGTGCACTCTTCGGGTACTCCTCCGGCCAGCTTGCGCTCGTCACAAGCTCTAGCTCAGCCCTGCGAACAGGTCGTCGGCCCAGCCCTCGCCGTCGGGAAGCGGAACGCCACATGCCAGGCGGTAGCACTCGTGGGCCCAACGATCATCCCCGAGCACCTCGGCGCCAGCAAAGAACGGACCGTCGGATGTGATTTGGGTTGCGTGGGCCCGCATAGCCGCGATCTTCTGTGCCACCCACAGCCGCCCGTCGATCTCGACATCGATGTCAGCGTCGTCGGAGAGCATTACCGACATCGGACCCTCCGGATCAAAGCCCTTGAACGTCTCAATGTCACCGGCGTCGCGCAGCGCCTGGATGCCGGTGATCATTCGCTTCCTGCTCATCGTGATCCAGAACACCCGAGCCACCGTCCAGGGCTGGCCGAGATCGCGACGATAGGAGCGCACACCTGCCAGTTGAGTGGCGTACATAGCTACCCGATGGGCTTGTACGTGATCTGGGTGACCGTAGTTGCCGATCTCGTTGTACGTGATCAGAACCTGTGGACGCCGGTCGCGGATCAGCGGCACCAGCTCGTTGGCAGCCTCGAGCAGGTCAGCAGTCCAAAAGATTCCTTGACGGAGCACGTCCCGAGCAATGGCGCGACCATCCGGCGCGTACGCCATGCCGGAATCCCGATATCGGCCATCGCCACCGAGCCGAACGAAGTCGGTGACGCCGAGGGTCTCCATGGCCAATTTCAGTTCACCATGGCGGTGCGCCCCGAGATCGTCGTTCTGGTCTGGCGCAAGGTGCGCGAGGTCTTCGACAAGCACCTCACCCTCTTCGCCGAGGGTGCAGCTGACCAGACATACAGCCGCGCCTTCCGACACGTACTTCGCCATCGTCGCCCCGTTGTTGATCGTCTCGTCATCGGGATGCGCGTGAACCAACATCAGCCGCCGGCCGGGCTCGGACGTCACGTTAGAAGTCACGGCCCCAACCTTATGCCGTGCTCGATGCTCGATCTGGAGCCTTACGTCACCAGCGAGATCAGCTCACGCGACGATCACCCGAGGCTCAGCGAAATGACAAGCCGAATCATGTTCCGATTGCCCGTCAGGACGCTCGACGAGCAATGGCTCCTCGACGCTGCAGATCTCCTGGGCCATCCAGCACCGCGTGTGAAACCTGCACCCCGACGGCGGGTTGGCCGGGCTCGGCACGTCGCCGATCAGCACGATCTGCTCACGAACGTCGCGTAGTGTCGGATCAGGCATTGGCACTGCGGAGAGAAGCGCTTGGGTATACGGGTGGGTCGGCCTGCCGTAGATCTGATCCTCGTCACCGATCTCGACGATCTTGCCGAGGTACATCACACCGACCCGGTCGGAAATGTGCCGGACCACGGACAGGTCGTGCGCGATAAAGACGTACGCCAGCCCGAGCCGGTCCTGCAAATCCTTCAGCAGGTTCACCACCTGGGCCTGCACGGAGACGTCCAGCGCCGACACCGGCTCGTCGCAGATGATCACCTTCGGATTCAGCGCCACTCCCCGGGCGATGCCGATCCGCTGTCGCTGGCCGCCGGAGAACTGGTGCGGGTACCGGTTGATGTGCTCAGGGTTGAGCCCGACCAGCTCCAGCAACTCTTGAACCCGCTGCCGGCGTCCGCCCTTGGGCACGACGTCAGTGTGGATGTCGAACGGCTCGCCGACGATGTCTCCGACCGTCATGCGGGGATTGAGTGAGGTGTAGGGATCCTGGAAGACGATCTGGATATCGCGCCGCAGCCGGCGCATATCAGCGCCCTTCTGGGAGTAGACGTCTACTCCGTCAAAGGTGAGCTTGCCGGCGGTGGGCTCTTCAAGCCGCATAAGCATCCGACCCAAAGTTGACTTCCCGCAGCCTGATTCACCTACGATGCCAAGGGTCTCACCCTTGTACAGCTCGAAGGAGACCCCGTCGACCGCATTGACGTGGCCGACCGTACGCCGCAGAACACCCGCCTTGATCGGATAGTGCTTCACCAGGTTCTCGGCTTTCAGGACCACTTCCTGAGTTATGGAGGCCACTTGCTGGCTCATCGAGGCTCACCTCCTCGCTCCATGTCTTGATCGTGATCTAGCCCACCAGCGGCCACCGGATAGTCGAGTCCGAGCTCCAGATGCGCCTCCACTTCCTCTGTTGTCTGGGTGACCGCAAGCTCTGGGCTGTGAGTCAGCAGCAGCTCGGAAAAGTGACACGCGGCAAACCGGTGCCGGCCGACTTCCCTCAGCGGTGGTGGTGGGTCGATACGGCAGATGTCTTGTGCGTAATGGCAGCGCGGATTGAAGGGGCATCCAGCGGGGATGTTCGTCAGGCTCGGGGGAAGGCCGCCGATCGCGGAAAGCGTCTCGCCTTTCTGGTCAAGCCGTGGGATCGAGTCGAGCAGGCCCTTCGTGTAGGGATGGGCCGGTTCTGCATACAGCTCGAAGGCATCGGCTTGCTCCACGATGCGGCCGGCATACATCACAGCAATCCGATCCGCCACATCGGCCACCACGCCGAGGTCGTGAGTGATCAGGATGAGGCCCATCCTTCGCTCCTGCTGAAGGTCCGCCAGTAGCTGCATGATTTGCGCTTGAACCGTCACGTCGAGTGCGGTTGTCGGCTCGTCGGCGATGAGCACAGCGGGATCGAGGGCGATCGCCATCGCGATCATGATGCGCTGCCGCATGCCTCCGGAGAACTGGTGCGGATAAGCCTTGACGCGCTGGGCAGCTCCGGGGATCTGCACCCGCTCCATCAGCCGTATGGCCTGGGCCTGCGCGTCGGACTTGTTCATGCCGCGGTGCTTGCGGAACATCTCCGCGATCTGCCAGCCGACGGAAAAGACCGGGTTGAGTGCGGACAGCGCGTCCTGAAAGACCATGGAGATCTCCGGCCCACGCACCCGCCGCCGCTCATCCTCGCTCAGCTTGAGGATGTCTTGCCCGCAGTAGCGGACCTCACCACCGGTGATGAAAGCAGGTGGAGAGTCGAGGATGCCCATGATCGCCTGCGCGGTCACTGATTTCCCTGATCCGGACTCACCGAGGACGGCCAGTGTCTCGCCCTCATGGAGATCGAAGGAGACGCCATTGATGGCCTTCGCGACTCCGTCGCGAGTGCGGAACTCCACCTGCAACTGGTCGACCTCGAGCAGCAGACCGTCGACGGATTTCCAGACGCCACGGGTGTCGAGGAGCTCGACGTTGGGCGCTCCGCCGGTTCCCGCTGACAACGTCATCGCAACCTCCTCAGCGCATTCTCGGATCGAGGGCGTCGCGGACTACGTCGCCCATCATGATGAACGCCAGCACGGTCAGCGACAAGGCGACGCTGGGGAAGAACAGCATGTGCGGCGCCGCTCTGATCATGCCGATACCCGAGGCCTCAGAGATCTGGATGCCCCAGGAGATGGCGGGCGGCTGTAGTCCGATGCCTAGGAAGGACAGGGTGGCCTCGACGGAGATGTAGACGCCGAGATTGATGGTGGAGACCACGATGACCGAAGCCAGCGAGTTGGGCAGGATGTGGGAGCTGATGATCCGTGTCGGAGACGCGCCGAGTGCCCGGGCGGCCTGGACGTAGTCGTTCGGCTTGACCTGCAGCACGCTGCCGCGCATCAGCCGCATGATCAACGGCCAACCCAGGACGCCGAGCACTAAGGCCACTTTCCCCACCTGCACCAGAAATGGTGTCGTCAGCGGGTCGTTGGGGAAGATGTAGAGAAACAGAATCCCGCCCAGCAGCAGCGGGATGCCGAGGAAGACCTCGCCAATGCGACTGAGCACCGAATCCATCCAGCCGGCTCGGTACCCGGCGATGATGCCTACGAACGAGCCCAGCACAGCCACGAACAGCGTAGCGAACACGCCGACCAGGATCGATGCTCGGGCACCGTAGACGGTGCGGGCGTAGACGTCGTAGCCCTGGTTGTCCCGACCGAACCAGGCGTCGGGCGAGGGCGCCTCCCGCGCCTTGGACAGGTCGGCGAGGTTCGGGTCGACGTTCGTGAACAACTGGGGGAACGCGGCCATAATGAGGAAAAACATGATCAACGCCGCCGAGATCCAAAACATCGGCCGGTGGCGGAGCTCCTCCCAGGCGTCGGTACCGAGCGACCGGGCCTTCTCGCCCTTTGCAGGGGCGCTCAGCGGCGCCTCTGGTCCCCCGGTCGCGTCGGTGGTGAGCGGAACGAACGAGGTGGTGTCTAGCCCGGAGTCGCGGGTGGTGTCAGTCATGAGAGATCCTCGGATCCAGGAAGCCGTACAAGATGTCGACGATGAGGTTGACCAACAGGTAAATGAGCACCAGGCAGACGATGGTGCCGACCACCGATGCGCCGTCCTTCTGCGTGATGCTGCGGTAGAGGAAGTTGCCGATCCCGTTCACGTTGAATATCCGCTCGGTGACGAGAGCTCCGCCCATCAGCGCGCCGATGTCGATGCCGATGAAGGTGATGACCGGGATGAGGGAGTTACGCAGCGTGTGCACGCCCACTGTGCGCGCGTTGCTCAGGCCCTTCGCCTTCGCGGTACGAACGTAATCGGCACGCAGGTTATCGGACAGGTTGGCCCGCATCAGCCGGGCGATGTAGGCCAGCGAGGCCGAGGCCAGCACGAAGGCGGGCATGATCAGCTGGTAGGTGGTGCCCTGGGTGGCGGTGACCGGGAACCAGCCCAGGCGGACCCCGAAGATCAGCTGGGAGAAGCTCCCGATCACGAAGATCGGGATCGAGATCAAGAACAGCGTGCTTACCGTGACCAGGTTGTCGATGAACTTCCCTCGCCGGATGCCGGCGAGCACGCCGGCGGTGATGCCGATCACGGACTCGATGATCACCGCCATCGTGCCGAGCTTGAGCGTGACCGGCCACCGGGCCGCCAGTTCGTCGATGACCTTGTTGCCGAAAAAGTTCGTGCCCAGGTCACCCTGAACCAGGTTGCCCATGTAGAGCAGGTACTGAACGATCAACGGCTTGTCGAGGTTGTAATCGGCCCTGAACTTGGCGATATAGCCGGCCGGGCAGGCACGCTCGCCGCAGCGGCCAATCGTCGGATCCCCGAGGGCGAAAACCGCGACGTAGATGATGAACGTCACACCGATGATGACCGGGATCATCTGCAGCAGCCGGCGGATGATGTACTTGCCCACCCCGACCCCCTCTCGTAAAAGGTTTCGGAAGAGACTTCTGGACGAAACATAGCGTTGGCCCGCCGGAATTGCTCCGGCGGGCCAACGCTTTCAGCGATGTTTCACGTGCTGGTCTTTCACTTCACCTTGATCGCCTCGAAATCGAGAACACCGAAGGCGTTGACCTTCACGTCAGTGACCTTGTCCGACCAGACCGACGTGGTGTTCTGGTTCCACAGCGGCGCGGTGGGGAAGTCCTTGCCCAGCAGAGCTTCGGCCTGTTGATACAACCCGTTGGCCTCATCGGCCGTCTTCGCAGCGGCCGCCTGGCCGGTCAGCTTCGTGAACTCCGGGCTGTCGTACTTCGACCAGTTGGAGTCTGCCCCCTTGGCGTAGATCGGCACCAGGAAGTTCTCGATCGACGGGTAGTCCATCTGCCAGGCGCTGCGGAAGATGCCCTTGATCTCGTTGGCGTCGATCTTCTTGTTGAAGGTGGCGAAGTCGACCGTGGGCACAGCAGTGCACTCAATGCTGAGCGTGTTCTTGATCGAGTTGCAGACCGCCTCCGACCAGGCCTTGTTCGGCGCATCGGCATTGTAGGTCATCGTGAGCGTGCCCTTGTAGCCGCCGGCGGCGTCGAATGCGGCCTTCGCGGCGTCCTTGTCGAAGACGCAGGAATCACCGCAGGCACCGGCCTTGTAGCCATCGACCACCGGCGAGACCCAGCCGGTAGCCGGCGTGACCGTGTTGTTAAAAATCTGTTTGGTGATCAGATCGCGGTCTATGGCACGCGAGATGGCCTTGCGCAGGTCGGGGTTGTCCTTCAGCTGTGGATCATTAGGAGAGAACGTAATCCAGCTGTTCCGCCCCGCCTCGCGCTGGGAGTTCCGGTCAGGGAAGTCGCTCTTGTATGCGTCGCCAATGAACTGATCTTGGGGAATGTTGCTGTCGTCGATGTAGTCGAGGCTGCCGGCCACGGCGTCGGCATAGGCCGCTCCGGGGTCTTGATAGATCCGGAAGGTCAGCTTATCCACGTTCGGCTTGGTGGCGCCGGAGTAGTCGGGGAACTTCGACAGCACGTACTCGGTGTTGCTGATTGAGTCCATCTTGAACGGCCCTGCGCCGATCGGCTTCTTTTCGAAGGCCTTCGGGTCGGCGAAGAAGGAGTCCGGCAGCGGAGCGAAGGCGGAGTAGCCGAGCCGGACCGGCAGGTTCGAGACCGGCTCGGTGGCCTGGATCGTGAAGGTCGTGTCGTCGACGACCTTTAGCCCAGACATGGTCTTGGCCTTGGGCTTCCCCTTGCAATCCGCGTCGGGGCACTGCACGTCGGCGTAGCCGACGACTGGGGCATAGAAGTAGCTGCCGGCCTGGCCGTTAGGGCCGTAGGCGGTGTAGTTCCAGGCATCGACGAAGTTCTTGGCCTTGACGTCGGTGCCGTCTTGGAACTTGTACGGCTTCAGCTTGACGGTGAACAGCTTGTTGTCGGAGGTCTCGATGGATTCGGCGATGTCGTTCTCCGGGGCGGCGTTCTCGGTGTTGTACCGAACCAGCTTCGACGTCATGGCGTCGATGATGTCGCCGCCGCAGGTCTCGCTCGTCCCCCCCGGAATGAGCGGGTTCTCCGGCGTACACCCGGCAACGACGATCTCGCCGCCGCCGGCCTGGCCACCCGCCTGGCTGCTACCCGGCCCGGGCTGTGAACCGCCACCGCCACACGCCGTCGCAACGAGAGCGATCGACGTAATTGCTGCAAGCGCCATCCCGCCAGTTCTTCCACGCATCCGATGTCCTCCTCCGATATGCGCCCGGGTTGTGGCGCGCCGCCTGACGTGGGAAGCCTAGGGACTTCCCTGTTGGAACGAAACAGTTCTAAGTCATTAAACCCATACCCACAAGACTTGTCGTCTATCGGGGTGCGACACGCAACATGATTGTGATCTGACTTTCTTGAGCGGCTATACCTACGCCTTCGGGGTATAGGGCCCATGCAGTAACGCCGCGGCTAGCCTTAGCGCGTCGGCACTTGGGTCCCGACGAGGCCGATGACAGTTGACATGGACTCCGCGATCCTCTGCGGATCCTGAATCTTCCCTGACGACCACCGAGCCGCTTCGTCGAGAACATGAAATGGGGCATCCGATGAGCACACAAGGCATGATCAACGACGGCAGCACGGACCGGTCAGTTGATCAAGGCAACCCAGCTGAGCACCTCTGGATGCACTTCACGCGGATGTCCACTTACGCCACCAAGCCGGTGCCGATCATCGAACGCGGCGAGGGCGCCTACATCTGGGATACCAGCGGACGAAAGTATCTTGATGGCCTTTCGGGTTTGTTTGCCGTGCAGGTTGGCCACGGACGGGTCGAGCTGGCCGAGGTGGCGGCGGCCCAGGCGAGCAAACTCGCTTACTTTCCGATCTGGTCCTACGCACATCCGACCGCGATCGAGCTTGCCGATCGGCTGGCGGCTGAAGCACCCGGCGACCTCAACAAGATCTTCTTTTCCTGCGGCGGCGGCGAATCCGTGGAAACAGCATGGAAAGTGGCCAAGCAGTACTTCAAGCTCATCGGTAAGCCGTCCAAGACCAAGGTGATCTCGCGCGCCGTCGCGTACCACGGGACACCTCACGGTGCGCTGTCGATCACTGGGGTGCCGGGCTTCAGGCTGCCCTTCGAGCCGCTCGTGCCGGGCGGCGTCCGGGTGCCCAACACGAACTTCTACCGGGCACCCGATGAGGTTGCTGGGAGTGAGAAGCAGTTCGGGCTCTGGGCGGCAAACCGGGTCGAGGAGGCGGTCCTCAATGAGGGCCCGGACAGCGTAGCGGCCGTATTCATCGAACCGGTGCAGAACGCCGGTGGCTGCATTCCAGCTCCAGCAGGGTATTTCGAGCGGTTGCGCGAGATCTGTGACACCTACGAGCTGTTGCTCGTCTCGGATGAGGTGATCTGCGCGTACGGCCGGCTGGGCACGATGTTCGGTGCGCAGAAGTACGGCTACCAGCCCGACATCATCACTAGTGCTAAGGGCTTGACCTCGGGTTATTCACCGCTGGGCGCGGCGATTATTTCCGACCGCATCTTCGAGCCGTTTGCGCACGGTAAGACTGCCTTCCCACACGGCTATACCTTCGGCGGCCATCCGGTGTCGTGCGCTGTCGGCCTCGCCAACCTGGACATCTTCGAGCGAGAAGACCTGCTCGGGAATGTGCTTCGCCAGGAGAACAGCTTTCGCCAAACACTGGAGCGCCTTTACGACCTGCCGATCGTCGGTGATGTTCGCGGTGACGGCTATTTCTATGCAATCGAGCTGGTAAAGGACAAGGCGACCAAGGAAACCTTCGATACCGACGAGGTAGAGCGGGTGTTGCGCGGCTACGTCTCGGGCGCATTGTTCGAGAACGGCCTCTACTGCCGGACCGACGACCGCGGCGAGCCGGTCGTGCAGGTCGCTCCCCCGCTGATCTGCGGCCAGGCCGAGTTCGACGAGATGGAGCAGATCCTGCGCTATGTGCTCAGCGAGGCCTGGACCAAGATTTAGCCGCTGAGCTCAGCGAGGTGGCGCGATCTTTTCACGCGGGGTTTCGAAGGTTGCGAAGCCGCTGAATCACAGTGGCGGCCGTGATCGCTGACTCAGCTAAGCGGAAACGATGCACCTATCCGTCTGAGGTCGGGACGGGTCGTGATCCCTTCGAGAGCGCGGCAATCTCCCAGCGCATCGCGCTGGTGACGGCGATCAATGCG
>Ga0307322_10000267_pt1 | contig 10201 bp, 8 predicted proteins | sample ER_DNA_380_FD_194494 | JGI IMG/M metagenome (GOLD analysis project Ga0307322, IMG submission 194494) | Bulk soil microbial communities from the East River watershed near Crested Butte, Colorado, United States - ER_DNA_380 | ecosystem: Environmental > Terrestrial > Soil > Floodplain | place: USA... | reverse complement strand
CAGGCCGGGCTCGGGCTTCCGGCAACTGCAGCGCGCATCCGCCGCGTGTGGGCAAACCTGCCACGTGTCGAATGGACCGAGCAGCGACTCCACTCGGGCATTCACCTCGGCCAACTCGTCGAAGTTGATCAACCCGCGGGCGACTCCGGATTGGTTGCTCACTACGCCAACGGCGACACCTTGGCGGCGCAGCTGATTGAGCGTACGCCGGGCGCCTGGCATCGGCCGGACCCCGCGCGGGTCGGCCAGGTAGGGCACGTTTTCGATCAGCGTGCCGTCCCTATCGAAGAGCACGGCTCGGGGCTTGCCGGAGGGAGCCCGGGGTTTGTCGGGCAGTGCTCGCGCGACCGACGCTCCCAGCGCATGATGGTCTCTCCGGCCGGCAAGCCGGACTTCCACCTCCCCTCGCAGCCGATGCGCAACTGCGAGGGGTGGAATGAGGGCACTCGTGACCACCATCGTGGTGGTCTCTCGTGCTGTCCGTGGTCCAGCAAGGACCCGCCGGATCGCGAACTCGGCCGTCAGCCCGACCCAGACACTTCCAGCCGCCGCCGCGACGGGCGCCCAGCTGCCTCGCGCGGGCACAACTATGCGTGAGGCTAGGGCGGCTAGGGCCGCTGTCGCGGCGGCGGTGGTGATCAGGTGACGGCCGGTCCTCCCCTGTGCGGTTCCGATCAGCGAACGCCAGCGACGGCCGTGCTTGGCACGCAGCAAGGCATTGTCGGCGTTGCCTGCCTGGTCTCTGAGGCTGCTGCGCCAACTCATTGACGGGGCGAGCGGGTGGGTCGTTACCCGCTCGCCCCACGCGATGCCATACCCAATTCGGACCGTTCTTATAGCCAGATCCGAATCTTCCCGAAAAGCGCGCGGGAAGCGCTCATCGAAGCCGCCGGTCTCGACAAGGGCAGCGCGGCGATAGGCCATGTCAGCGGTGATCCACGAAGCGCCGGTGAGACCCATGGTGCGGCGCTCCGCGTCTGTGGGTCGGCGGCCCTGGGGTGACGGCACGTGAATCCAGGCCTGGGAGGCGGCCACCGTATCTGGCACGTCTTCGAGATCTTTGACCAGTCGCCGGCACCAGTCGATGGGGATGGAGACGTCATCATCGAGAAAGGCAATCCACTCGGCATCCGCCGCATGCCATCCCGCGTTTCGGGCGGCAGCCGGCCCGCGTCCGTGGGTACGGAGGACAATCAGCGGCGCGGCGGTGTCGGGCAGGTTCAGCTCAGCGGCAGCACCGCGCCGATCGTCGACCACCACAATGCTGGACGGTGCCGGATCGCCGTCAACGATGGCTACCAGCTCAGCAAGACCAGCACGTCCGATAGTGGGGATGACGACGGCGTACGAGAGATTGGTCATGGCCGCCGCACTAGGTAGGGGCCGATGGCGAGCGCGTCGACCGGCGCCGAGCCGAAGAGCTCCAGCGCGTCCCGCGGGCTGTCCACCATAGGACGTCCCGCGGTGTTGAGGCTGGTATTGACAACAACGGGAATGCCGGTGATCTCGTCGAATGCGGTCAGCATGTTCGCCGTCAACTGATCATCGGCTGCGTCAACGGTCTGGATGCGTGCTGTGCCGTCCACGTGGGTGACGGCCCGCAGCCGGTCTTGCCATTCAGCGGCGACATCGTGCACGAAGAGCATGTACGGACTCGGGACAGGTCCTCGATTGAAGATCTCCGGCGCCCGTTCGGAGAGCACCATGGGCGCCACCGGCCGGAACTGCTCGCGTCCTTTGATGTCGTTGAGCCGCTCGGTGTTGTCGTCGCGGGCGGGATGGGCGAGCAGCGAACGGTGACCGAGCGCTCGTGGCCCGTACTCAGCGCGACCCTGGAACCAGGCAACGATTCCGTTGTCGGCGATGATCTCGGCTGTTGCGCCGGCAATGTCTGCTGGCCGCTCGTACGGGATGCGCGCGGTGCTCAGAGCCAGCTCGATCTGGCGGTCGCTCCAGCCGCGTCCTAGGGCGGCCGAGGTCATCGGCTCAAGATCATCGCCGGCCTCCGCGGCGACAGCCAGCGCGGCACCCAGGGCGGTGCCGGAGTCACCGGCGGCCGGCTGCACCCAGATCTCGCTGAACGGGCTTTCGGCAAGCAGCCGGGTGTTGGCGACGCAGTTCAACGCGACGCCGCCGGCGAGCGCCAGCCGGCTGTTGCCGGTTCGATCGTGGAGCCAGCTGCAGAGAGCAAGCAGTACTTCTTCGAGCACCGCCTGCACGCTGGCCGCCAGATCGGCATGGCTCTCATCGAAAGCATCGCCCGGCCGGCGTGCCGGCGCGAACCTTCCCCAGTCGATGGATTCAGTACGGAAGCCGCCGTCGGGAGTCGCGTACACCCGCTGCCGGAAATGATCCAGATGCAGCGGCGCTCCGTACGAGGCCATCGCCATCACCTTGTACTCGTCGCTGGATCGCTCGAAGCCGAGATAAGCGGTCAGGTCCTCGTACAAGAGTCCGAGCGAGTGTGGCAACGATTGGGCCGCGAGCACGTCCAGCTTGCAGTCGCGGTACTCCCCCGCCAGCATCGAGGTGGCCTCGCCACGCCCGTCCACCGCCAGCACGGCGCAGTCGGCGAGCGAGCCATCTGTACCCCAGGGCGCCGCGAGCGCAGCGGAGGCGGCGTGCGCGACATGGTGCCGCACGAAATTGAACTGTCCGCCCTGGTAGCCGGACAGTGCCGTCTTGAGGAAATGCGGTGCCCGTGCCGCGTACGTGGTACGCAGGTCCTCCCAGCTCGGGTCGAGGCCGGCTGAGCTGGGATCGACCAACTCCGGGTCGTAGGAATACGCGACTGCGTCAAGATCATCCGGAGTCAGCCCGCCCTGAGTCAGACACCAGGCGATCGCCTGCTCGGGCAGCTCCCAGGCCGAGAACGGGACCGGCCGCTTGCCGTGCTTACGCCGGCTGAACCGTTCCTCTTCGGCGGCCGCGATCGTACGCCCGTCCACCACGAGAGCGGCAGCAGAGTCATGGAAGACCGCGTTGATGCCGAGTACGCGCAATGCCCTATCCCCCCGCTTCTTCGTGGTTGCTACCCGGTTCTTTCGGCGGATACCCGGCCTACTCGTGGCCAAACGACCTATGGGTAATTTGCTTCTCCCTGCTTCAGACCCCTTCTGGCTGGACCGGCGGCCGCCAGCTCCGTCAGCTGAGCGGTGCCGTCCGTGCGGTTTCGCTACCCTGGCGCCGCGCGGTCCGCTGATACACCGCTGCGGTGTCGGCAGCGACCCGATCCCAGGAGTAGCGGCTGCGGACCCGCTCCAAGCCGGCTTGAGCGAGCTCGGCCCGATGGTCCGGTGCGTTCAGCAATCCGCGGATCACCTCAGCCAGGGCGACCGGATTACGCGGCGGTACGTGGGCCCCGGTGACGCCGTCGACGACCGTGTCGAGCATTCCGCCGACCGCACTGGCCACGACGGGGACACCGCATGCCATGGCCTCCAGGGGCACGATCCCAAACGGCTCGTACCACGGTGAGCAGACGATCAGATCCGCCGAGCGGAGCAACGCCGGCATCCCCGTACGCGCGACCTGACCGATCAGCCGTACCCGATCAGCAACCCCACCTTGATTGGCAAGAGCGAGAAGTCGATCATGCTCCGGCTCCGGGCCCGCGTCGCCGCCCCCGGCAATCACCAGCTCGGTTTCCGGTAGCCGGATCAACGCGTCAATGATGGTGTCGTAACCCTTGCGCGGCACCAATCGGCCCACGCTCACCAAACGATAACGATAGGCCCGATCAGGCACGGCCGACGAGGCGCTGTTGTTCGGAGCCGGTGAGAAGTGTGCGAGATCAACACCGCAGGGCACGATCGCCACCTTGCTAGCGGGTGTCCCGAGGAGGCGGAGCTCGGTCACCTCATCCGCGCAGGTAGCGACAATGCAGTCGGCTTCAGTGGCTACTGCCGCCTCGACCCGAATCCGGTTGAGCGGGCTGGTATCAGATCGACCCTGATACCGGCGCTTGACCGTGCCGAGCGCATGAAAGGTCACCAGCAGCGGCAGGTCCAGACGCCGCGCGGCCGCTGCAGACGCCCAGGCCGACATCCAGAAATGCGCATGCACCACATGCGGCTGTTGGAACTTGAGCATCTCGGTGAGATGGTCGGCGAACGTGGCCATGTACGGCCATAGATCATCTTTGGATACCGGCGCAGCCGGCCCGGCCGGGACGTGCACAACCTCATATCCCGCCTCGGTTGTCACTCGCTCCGGCAGGTCCTTGTCGTCACGCCTGGTGTAGACAGCAACCGAATGGCCCTGTCGGACGAGTCCGGCAGCCAGCTCGGCGACGTGGACATTCTGACCCCCGGCGTCGACGCCACCAATGGCAGCCAACGGACTTGCATGTTCAGACACGAGGGCAACGCGCACGGCATTTTCCCCAATCCTCCTGGGTAACACTGCTCAGCAGGACGTACCCGGCTCTTCTCCGGCTAAACCCGAGCCGGCCTCCACTTCGTCGCCGACTTGTCGGTGAAGGTTGGGGAAGGACCACGTGTGAACGTCGAAGCGGGGCCTGTCACTATGCGCCCTGAGTTTGTCGCTCGGACGCCCTGAGCCCGTCACTATGTGCCCTGAGCCTGTCACCATGCGCCCTAAGCCTGTCTAAGGGCACACCAACTCACTACTTCGCGCCCTGAGCCTGTCGAAGGGCACACAGCCCAAAACGCTCGAGCGTTAACTGCTCTCCTCAACCTGCTTGTGGGAACCAGCACTTGACAGCCTCGGCAGGTCACCGAAGCGGCCCTCGATCAAAGCGATCTTCTTCTCGCGCCGCCAGCCCTTGATCCTGTGCTCAAGCACGTACGCGTCCTCAATGTGATCGCATTCCTGCGCCCAGACCAATGAGAACGGTCGGCGAGTCTTGGTGTAGGCCTCCGCACAACCAATTGCCATGCTGCTGCAAACGGTATTCAAGATCGCGCGCACTGCCGACGTAAAAAGAGTCATCGGCACACCGACGAATGTAGATCCAGGGCATCCAGTGATCATGATGGGTTGCCGTACGGGTTGCATAGATCGTTGGAAAATCTGTGGATATCTCGGCCAGATCGAGCGCCCTTCGACAAGCTCAGGGCACATACCGACAAGCTCAGGGCGGGCGTTCCGTGACAGTGTGGCGTCGTGCGCATCTTGTTCTCGACGACGGCTGGGACCGGGCACTTCGGCCCGCTCATCCCGTTCGCCAGGGCCTGTGCTGCCGCGGGTCACACGGCCGCAGTAGCCGCGCCGGTTCGCTTCGCCGAGGCTGTCTCTGGAGCGGGTTTCGCCCACCTGCCCTTCGATGAGCCTGCTCCGGACGTCATAGGCCAGATCTTCGGCAGGATTTCCCAGCTCAGCTTCGAGGAAGCCAATCGGGTCATCGTCGCTGAGCTTTTCGGCCGCCTTGATGCCCAGTCGGCGCTCCCGGCAATGACCAAGATCATCAACGATTGGCAGCCTGATCTGGTGGTGCGCGAACCCTGCGAACTCGCATCCATGGTTGCCGCGGATCGAGCCGGAATCGGCCATCTGCAGGTAGCGATCATGACAGGACACTTTGGGCCGGCGATCCTCGGCATACTGCACGGGCCATTGGCCGAGCTGAGCACCATGGCCGGACTCCCCCAAGAGCGTGGCGCCGAGCTGTCGCTACGCGCTGACACCCTCACCTCGGTGCCGGCCGCGCTGGATTCAGGCGAACTGGTCCTCGGTGAACCGGGAGCCGAACGGCCGCCGAGTGATCATGGCCGGATCTGGCGGTTCCGCACTGCGGTACCAGCCAGCCCCGTGTTGCCAGCGGCCTGGGGACATCCGGATGAGCCACTGGTGTACGTCAGCTACGGTTCGGTCACCTCCCGCCAGTCCGAGTTTGCGCCGCTGTACGCCGCCACCCTTGATGCCCTGGCCGACCAGCCGATCAGAGTGTTGATGACGACTGGACATGGCCTCGATCCGGCCGACCTGGAGCCCATACCGCCCAACAGTCATGTGGAGCAATGGTGGCCGCAGGAGGCGGTCATGGGCGAGGCGGCGGCAGTCGTGGGACACGGCGGATTCGGTACGACGATGACGGCGCTGACCGGCGGCGTACCCCAAGTTGTGCTGCCGCTGTTCGCCTTCGATCAGGCTGTGCACGCGCGCAAGGTGGTCGATGTCAACGCCGGGATCCAGCTACTGGGCGGTGTGGCTGCGGTTGCCGCCCTCCCGGATGCGCTGCGCCGGCTGTTGGATGATCCGGCGTACGCCGACGGAGCGCGTGCGATCGCGGCGGAGATTGCGACCCTCCCCGATGTTGCTGAGTGCCTGCCAGTGCTCGAACAGTTTGCCGGCCGGCGCTCGAAGGGAGGCGTTCGATGACTCAGACTCCGTCGATGCGGGAACGCATGCTCGCTGGAGAGCTGTATATCGCCGATGATGCCGAGATCGGCGAAGAGTCGGCCCGCGCACGCTGGTTGATCCATCAGCTGAATACAGCCGATCCTCGCGACGCCATAAGACTGCACGAGATCCTGACCGAGCTGCTGGGCGCGTTCGGTGATGGCACGGAGATCCGGCCGCCCTTCTCTTGCGAATACGGGTATCAAACCTCGTTCGGAGCGCGCTGCTTTGCGAACTGGGGACTGATCTCGCTGGATGTCGCCAAAGTGACGATCGGCGACGATGTCCAGATCGGTCCCAATGTTCAGCTATTGACCGCGACGCATCCGATCAACCCCGGCTTGCGGCTCGACAAGTGGGAAGCCGCCGAGCCGATCCTGATCATGGACAACGTCTGGCTGGGCGGCGGTGTGATCGTGTGTCCGGGGGTCACGATCGGTGCGAATACCGTGGTGGGCGCCGGCGCAGTCGTGGTTCGTGATCTTGAAGCAAACGCCGTTGCCGTCGGGAATCCGGCCCGCGTCATCCGCACTTTCGAAGCATGATGGCAGCATGAGCGTTTCCGGCAGTTCGCCAAGCTCGTCACCGTCTGAGCAAGTCAGCCGCTTCGATGCGATGTATGACGGCGGACCACCACCCTGGGACATCGGACGACCTCAGCCCAGTTTCGTCGAGTTAGCTGATCAAGGTCTACTGGCGGGACGCGTCTTGGATGTCGGATGCGGGACCGGTGAACATGCGCTGATGGCGGCAGCACGAGGCACGGACGCGACCGGCGTGGATGCCGTGCCGAAGGCGATCGGCCTTGCCCAGCGCAAGGCTCGCGATCGCGGTCTTACGACCCGATTTCTGGTCTGGGACGCCCTGCGGTTGGCTGACCTCGGCGAGCAGTTCGACACCGTGCTGGACAGCGGGCTGTTTCACATCTTCAGCGACGAGGACCGCGCCCGGTTCGTGGCCTCACTTGGCGCCGGCGGTCACTACTACCTGCTGTGCTTCAGCGATCGGCAGCCCGGCACGATGGGGCCGCGACGGGTGAGTCAGTCGGAGATCAGGGAGGCATTCGGTCCACCGGATTGGCGCGTCGATGCCATTGATGCCGCGACGATGGACACCAATCTTGAGCCGATTCGCGGCTGGCGAGCCAGCATCACGCGCATCTGAGGCTCTGATCCTGACGGGTCAGGCTCGCTTGTTGGCTGCTCGGCGTGTGACGTAGCGCCGAATCTTCTCGTGCGTGCCACAGTCGTTCATGGCACACCAGCGGCGGCTGAAATTTTTGGATTGATCAAGAAACACCCATGGACAACCGGCGCATTGCTTGACCCGGCCCAGCTGGGGGGCGGTCAATAGCTGGACGGCCGCAACGGCGATCGGCCACAGCATGGCATCCAAGCGCTCGATCACTGGCCAGGTCAGCTGGTACGCGTGATCACCCGGCGCGAACTCGGCGTGCGCCATGGCGTCGGTGACAAAAGTGCGCAGGCTCGGCCACTGCACCCCCGGAGCCGCATCCGCCGCCGCCGCAGCCTCACTACTGTTGATCATGGCCGTCTCAGTGAAGATCTCGATCAAGATGCTGCGCAGTACGTGCGCCCTCTGCAGCGCGGCGGATCTGGCACGCGGGCGTTCAACGGCCGCAGCGAGTAGCGCAGCTGCCTCAGCCGGCCGCAGTATGCCGATGCGACCCGCCCATCCGACCAGCTCGGAATATGTCCCGGCGTGGTCATACCGCTCCGGACCGTTGGGATCGTCGACAGTGTTGGCGAAGTCCAACGCTAGGTGCCCGCCGACAATGGGCAGCTCCCGCGGGGTGTGCGTCGGCTGAGAAGTTGTTTCCATCAAAATGGACTTTACCAGTTTGGGTGCGTCCACAAGAACTGGGTATGTTGCCGGTATGGGCGGTTTTGCTGGTAACAGCAGGAAGAGCTGGCTGACGATCGCCGTCGTGTGCACCGCCCAGTTCGTGGTGGTGCTCGACGTGACCATCGTCGTGACGGCCTTGCCTGCGATTGGTCCAGCATTGGGATTTCGTGAAACCGGGCAACAGTGGATCTTCACCGCGTACGCGCTGGTGTTCGGCGGATTGCTCATCTGTGGCGGCAGAGTGGCCGACGTCTTCGGCCATCGCCGTATCTTTCTGACCGGTCTCGGCTTGTTTACTTGCGCCTCGATCGGGTGCGCTCTGGCCTGGTCGCCGGCGGCACTTGTTATCGCGAGAGTGCTGCAGGCCAGCGGGGCGGCCTTGCTCTCGCCGGCGGCGCTGGCTTTGTTGACCACGCTTACCCAGCCCGGCGAGGACCGGCGGCGCGCCGTCGGTTGGTGGACGGCGGTTGCGGCTGGTGGGGGTGCCAGCGGTTGGGTGCTCGGGGGTCTGATCACCGAGTACGCCGGCTGGCGCTGGGTCTTTGCGGTCAATGTGCCAATCGGTCTGGCCGCGCTGGTGCTCGGTCTTCTGGTGCTGCCGGAAAGCCACAAACAAAACGAAGCAGCTCGGCTCGATCTCCGCGGCGCGCTGACTGCTACCGCCGGACTTTCACTGCTGGTTTACGGACTGACCAGTGCTGGCGAGCGCGGGCTGAGTCGGCCGGTGAGCTGGCTACCCCTGCTGCTGGCGGCCGTCGCCCTGCTGATCTTCGTACGCCATGAGGGCCGAACGGCCGATCCCCTGCTGCCGCTTGGATTGCTGCGATCGCGACCGGTCGTCGCCGCGAACCTGACCGCTGCGGCCATCACGGCCGCCACCTCGCCGGCGATGTACCTGGCGGTCCTCTATGTCCAGCAGGTGTTGAGGATTCCGGCCGGACGGGCGTCGCTGCTCTTTCCCGCCCTCAACCTGGCCGTCATCGCCGGATCACTGGCAGGCCCACGGTTGCTGAAACGGTTGGGCGCTCGGCTCACGCTGCTGGCGGGCTTCGGCGGCATCGCCAGTGGAATCACCTCGTTGCTCGCCCTGCCTTCCGATGGTTTGCCCGTGGCTCAGCTGCTCGCGGCGTTTGCAGTGATGGGCGCCGGCCTCGGCGTCGCTTCGGTGGCCTCTACCCAGACCGGAACAGATGCGGCCGATCCGGAATATCGCGGTGTCGCCTCCGGCGTACTGAACTCGGCGGCCCAGATCGGTACGGCGGTCGGCGTCGCTCTGCTGCTACCACTCGCAGCGACAGCCGGCTTGAGCACCATGCCGGGTTATCGCATTGGATTCGTCGGCGCCGGCGCCATCGCGCTGGCAGGTGCCTTTGCCAGCTTCCTCGTCCCGGCGCGAGCGGCTCGACAAGGGCCGTCCCGGCCACCCGGCTCGGTACACACTGAGCTGCATGGATCAGGGAAGCGCAGACTACCGAATTCGGCTGGCTCGACCGGACGAGATCCCACGGTTACGCGAGATCGAGGACGAGGCGGGCACGCTGTTCTCAGGTCTCGGGCTCATTGATGAGGCGCTCGACGAACCATTCTCGGCCGACGACCTAGCCAGACTTCTCACGGCTGGACAAGCCTGGGTCGCGCCACCTGGAATTCACCGTCAACTGCGCACATTGCGCCACCCGCGCCGCACGTAGCGGCCCTTCTCGTGATGTATGTGGGCGACCAGCGAACGATCGACCGCGTGCTCTCGCCGCTTGCGGGGACGCCCGTACCCAGTGTCAACCCGTACTGGGACAGGGTTGGAGTCACCGTTGTCGATCCGGACGGCTTTCGAGTTGTCCTGGTACGAGACCGATGGAGCTGAGCCGGGATCACTCGGGTTTCCGTCGACCTTCGTGCGGACCCAGGGTGTCAGCTTGATTACCTGCCCAGCCTCCGGGGTAGTAGCCACCCATAGCGAGGCAGCCATCGAAAG
>Ga0307322_10000265_pt1 | contig 10262 bp, 6 predicted proteins | sample ER_DNA_380_FD_194494 | JGI IMG/M metagenome (GOLD analysis project Ga0307322, IMG submission 194494) | Bulk soil microbial communities from the East River watershed near Crested Butte, Colorado, United States - ER_DNA_380 | ecosystem: Environmental > Terrestrial > Soil > Floodplain | place: USA... | reverse complement strand
TTGGCGTTGATCTTGCCTACGGCGTGGAAGCGGTCCTCCTCATGGTTTTCGGCGGCTTTGAAGCCGTTGCCCTTGCGCGTGATGCAGTGCACCAGGACAGGACCACCGAACTGCTTTGCTTGCTGTAGCGCTCGTTCGACCGCTACGACGTCATGACCATCGATCGGCCCCACATACTTCAGACCCAAGTCGGAGAACATCCCCTGAGGCGCCAGAACATCCTTCAGGCCGATCTTGATGCCGTGCAAGATGTCGTATGCGGCGTTGCCTACCAGCGGCGCGCGACTGACATTGCGCTTCACCAGGTCCAGGACCTGTTCGTAGCGCGGATTGGTACGCAGCCCGGTCAGATAACGCGCCAGAGCTCCCACCGTGGAGGTATACGAGCGGCCATTGTCGTTAACCACGATCACCAGTGGCAGATCCTCCGACGCGGCGATGTTGTTCAGCGCCTCCCACGCCATACCACCCGTGAGCGAGCCGTCGCCGACGAACGCGACGACAGTGCCCTCTCTGCGTTGCAGCCGGATCGCCTTCGCCAACCCGTCGGCGTAGGAGAGAGCCGTCGACGCATGCGAGTTCGCCATCCAGTCGTGTTCGGATTCCTCCGGGCTCGGATATCCCGACAGCCCGTGACGCTGCCGCAGCGTCGGAAATTGATCTTGGCGGCCGGTCAGGATCTTGTGAATGTAGCTTTGGTGACCGGTGTCGAAGATGATTGGATCGCGCGGCGAGTCGAATACCCGATGCGCGGCCAGCGTGAGCTCGATGACTCCAAGATTGGGCCCCAGATGGCCACCGGTCTGAGATACATGCTCGATCAGGAAGGAGCGGATTTCTAGGCTCAGCTCCTTCAGCTGATCTGTCGTCAGGTCCCGAAGATCATGTGGGCTATGGATCGAGCTCAACAGTCCGTACGGGGCGGCTGACATGGGCCTGAGTTTACGTGTCCAGCTGGCCGATCATCCGGAGTGTGGCGCAACGCACGTCCTGCGCTCAGGAACCTCACAGCTTGGGAACGAAGACCCGGCCGCGCAACGCCTCCTCCAGCAGTGACACCGCCCGCCGGGTGCGGGTGAGCCGCGCTCCTTGCTCCAGCCAGGCCTGTGCCGCCGCCTCAACGATCGTGGGATCCACGTATTCACTCAGACTCGTCCGAACGTCGGCCAATCCCCGTTGTGACGCTTCCTGTTGGCCATTGACAAAGTGCGTGGCGAATTGCGCCAATACGACCGGATGGTTACGGAGCACCGGATAGCCGCGAAAGTCGGCGGGACAGCAATCCAAAAGGTAAGCGATCGCAGTCGCCTCCCAGCCAGGTGCCCCCGGTGGCCGCACCTGGCTCGGCCAACCAGGCGGCACGTAGGCCGGAGTGCTCATGGGGCGATTGTATTCGAACTTGCGTTCGATGTGAGCAATTAGGGGAGGTTCGCATCTGCCAGCATGCAGCAGATGCGAGGCGCACGCTCTCCGCTTTGGAATAGCACTAGTCTCATGCCGGTGACCGACGATGTTTTCTGCCAGATCGGCCGCGGCGATGTCGACGCGGCGATCGTCTTTCGTACCGACGACGTGATCGCATTTCTTGATCACCGGCCGGTCTTCAAAGGTCACGTACTCATCGCTCCACTGCGGCACGTCGACACGCTGCTTGACCTGCCGCAAGACCTGATGGAACCACTCCTGACCAGTGCACAGCACGTCGCTCGGGCGCTAGTTGATGCCCTCGGAGCGCAGGGAACCTTCGTCGCGATTAACAACGTCGTCAGCCAGTCGGTCCCGCATCTGCACATGCACGTCGTGCCTCGGAGCCGTGGCGACGGTTTGAGAGGCTTCTTCTGGCCGAGGACCCGCTACGGCGCAGGTGAGATGGAAGAGTATGCGGGAAAGATCAAGAAGGCTCTTAGTTACCAGAGCGATTGAGGTCGGAGCCGTACGGCGCCATTGGACACATCTCAAACCGCACGCAGCGCCCGACCACGATACAAATAGCTGAACGGCCGTGGGCCCTGGCCATATCCAGTCTCCAGCTCGCGAATGATCAGGCCGGCGTTACTGATCAAATGATCGATGGGCCGGTCGAGCTGGCAACCCGCGGCGATGTGGCTATGAATCGGATGCAGCGGCGCTGCAAACGGCGTACGGATTCCGTCGGTGCCTGCCCGTGCTCCAGAAATGCAGCACACTGTCTGGTTTGAGTACTCGATGAATCTCCAGTAGTGCCGTCTGCACGTCGGGAATCGTGCACAAGGTGTAGCTGGACAGTACGCAATCCACCGATTCGTCGGCTAGATCGAGCTGAGCACCATCCAGCCCTACATGGCTGATGGTCGCGGAGACGGCCGCCTGCCGCGGCTCAGCGAGACGCATTGCCGACGCAGAGGGCTCTACGATCAAGATCTCAGTCACCTCGCTCGGATAGTGACGGAGATTGAGGCCGGTCCCAAAACCGACTTCCAGCACGCGACCATACAAGCCCTCACACAGCTTTGCGCGCCGGGCATTCACCTCAGGTGTTCGCAGCGCCCGGTCCATAAGCGGCGGAAAAACATGATCGTTCCAGACGCCCGGGCGACCAAGGCTAGTGTCGTGGCGGTGATCAAACGCCGAAGGCGTTCTCCAGCAGGACTGTCAACGCGCGAAACTCAGGTTGCCGCTGCGGAAAGCCGCAGTCTGGATTAGATATTTTGGGCCCAGAATTGTTGGTGTCAATGTGCAGCTGATAGTGCGCAACTGCGGTGCATGGCACGACCGGGGTCTCGATAAGGCGGGCCAAGAGCAGCCGGACCGTATCGCGCTGTTGGATCGATAGATCGTGGGACTCAGATCTGCGACCTGCGATTGTGATCATGGCCCGTCCAGCGGCGCTGATGGTGATCGTATAGGCCGGTTGATCTTGAAGCTGCAACCGCTCGAGCCGCATAGGAAGCAGTTGCGGCTCGGTGGTCTGGACCGGTCCGTTGAAGTTCCCTTGCATCGCCGGGGTGAGGATGCTCACAATCTCGTCGAATGCCGGCGTCGGGGCGGCTTCCGTCCCACATGGGGCCGTGCGGCTCATCCACAGACTGCCCATGGTGACCTCCGTCGTGATCTGGTCCGCGCACACTGGAGCCGGCGACTTTGCCTTCCGTTCCACCTCTCCCTTCACCTCCTGACGGAACTGTCTGGACGTCAGCAGGGTCTTTAGCCGGCTCAAATCTTGATCACTAAGCCTGCCGGCGGCCGGCATCCGAGCGACCAGTAGCGCCACGCCGTCCGCCCTCACGTACACAATGTTTTGGCGACCGTCGATGCCACCGAATTCACCCAGAGAAAAGTCGCCGAACTGCTCAGACGGCGCAGCCCAAGGACCAAGGAGTGAACAACCTGCGACACTCAGGACGGCGAGCGCCATAACCATCGCCATGGCTGGGCGAAGTTTCCGGGCCGTCACCAACCTAGGATGCCGCTATTTCCTCAGCAACGACCGCAGCACGTACTGCATGATGCCGCCGTTGCGGTAGTAGTCGGCCTCACCTGGCGTGTCGATACGCACCACAGCGTCAAAGCTGACGTCACCAGCGGTCACCTCGACCGTCTGCGGCGTACCGCCCTCAGTGAGCTCGGTGATCCCCGCGATGTCGAAAGTCTCCTCTCCGGTGAGCCCGAGCGACTCGGCAGTCTGACCCTCTGGGAATTGCAGCGGCAGCACACCCATGCCAATGAGGTTGGAGCGGTGAATCCGCTCGTACGACTCGGCGATCACCGCTTTCACTCCGAGTAGAGCTGTGCCTTTTGCTGCCCAGTCACGCGATGAACCAGATCCGTACTCCTTGCCAGCCAGTACCACTAACGGAGTACCCGCAGCCAGGTAGTGCTCGGATGCCTCATACACGGTGGTGACCGGCCCGTCCGGCGCGGTGAAGTCTCTGGTGACTCCACCTTCAGTACCCGGGGCTAGCTGGTTGCGAAGCCGAATATTGGCGAATGTCCCCCGGATCATCACCTCGTGATTGCCGCGCCGCGATCCGTATGAGTTGAAGTCCCGCCGCTCCACGCCATGCTCGGACAGGTATTTCCCCGCCGGCGAATCCGGTTTGATCGAACCAGCTGGAGAGATGTGGTCAGTGGTGATCGAGTCCCCGAGCTTGAGCAACACGCGCGCCCCCACGACGTCTTCGACCGGTGCCGGCTCGGCCGGCATGCCGTCGAAGTAAGGCGGTTTGCGGACATAGGTAGAGTCCGGATCCCAAGCAAAGATTTCACCCTCAGGCGTAGGCAACGACTGCCACTGCTCGTCACCTGCGAAGACATCCGCATACGACTCGGTGAACATCTCCGCGCCGATCGCAGAGGATATGACCTCATCGATCTCGGCCCCAGTCGGCCAGATATCGGCGAGATGAACCTCCTCGCCCTGCTCATCAGTGCCGAGCGAATCCTTCATGAGGTCGATGTCCATGGTGCCGGCCAGGGCATACGCCACGACGAGAGGCGGCGAGGCGAGGTAGTTCATCTTGACGTCGGGGTTGATCCTGCCCTCGAAGTTCCGGTTCCCCGAGAGCACCGAGACCACCGCAAGATCATTTTCCTGTACGGCTGCACTCACTTCTGGAATGAGCGGTCCGGAGTTGCCGATGCACGTGGTACAGCCGTAGCCAACGAGGTTGAAACCAAGCTTGTCGAGGTAAGGCGTCAAGCCTGAGCGATCGTAATAGTCGCTAACGACCTTGGAGCCGGGCGCGAGGGTGGTCTTGACCCATGGCTTGCGGTTCAACCCGCGGTCGACCGCCTTTTTGGCCAGCAGCGCAGCGCCGATCATGACACTTGGATTGGACGTATTGGTGCAGGAGGTGATCGCCGCAATCACCACTGCACCATGATCGAGGTCGAACGCCGCGCCGTCACTCAGTGTTACGGGCACTTGCTTGCTGGGTCGGACGATGTCGTCGACCTCTTCGCCGTACTCGTGCGGGGCCAAGGACTCGCCATAGACTCCACGGCTTGGCACGTCAGAGGCCGGGAATGACTCATCCACCGACTCGTCGTAACCGGTCAACTCCTCCTCAGAGACAAAGTCACGTATGGCCTCCCGGAAGCCCTGCTGGGCATGGGCGACCTGCACCCGGTCCTGGGGTCGCCGCGGGCCGGCAATGCTCGGAACGACGGTCCCAAGATCGAGCTCGAGATACTCCGAATACTTCGGCTCGCGATCATCGCTGTGCCATAAACCTTGTGCCTTGGCGTACGTCTCCACCAATGCGATCTGCTCGTCGCTGCGACCGGTGAGCTTGAGGTACTCGGTGGTTTTGCCGTCAATGGGAAAGATGGCGATCGTGGAGCCGTACTCCGGGCTCATGTTGCCGATGGTTGCTCGGTCTACGACCGGCACCTGGGAGACGCCCGGCCCGTAGAACTCTACGAACTTCCCGACGACCTTGTGCTGCCGCAGCCTCTCGGTAATGGTGAGCACCAGATCCGTTGCGGTCGTGCCCTCCCGCAGCGCGCCTGAGAGTTTGAAGCCCACCACCCGAGGAATCAACATCGAGACGGGCTGGCCGAGCATTGCCGCCTCAGCCTCGATCCCGCCGACGCCCCAGCCGACGACGCCTAGACCGTTGACCATCGTGGTGTGGGAATCGGTTCCGACGCAGGTGTCGGGATATGCAACGACTTCTGTCTGTCCCGAGCCGTCGGCAGGCCCGACCTCCTGGGAGTAGATCACCCGCGCCAGATGCTCGATATTGACCTGGTGCACAATCCCCGTGCCAGGTGGCACAACCTTGAAATCGTCGAACGCGGTCTGCCCCCAGCGCAGGAACTGATAGCGCTCGTGGTTACGGCTGTATTCGATCTCGACGTTCCTGCTGAATGCATCAGCGGTCCCGAACACGTCGGCGATCACGGAGTGATCAATTACTAACTCCGCCGGCGCCAAGGGGTTGATCTTGGACGGGTCGCCCCCCATATCCGCCATCGCCTCACGCATGGTGGCGAGATCGACCACACATGGCACACCGGTGAAGTCCTGCATGATTACTCGGGCAGGGGTGAACTGGATTTCCTTGCTGGGCTCGGCGTTGGGATCCCAGCCAACCAGCGCACGAATGTCATCGGCGGTGATATTGGCGCCGTCCTCAGTGCGGAGCAGGTTCTCCAGCAAGATCTTGAGGCTGTACGGGAGCGAATCCGATCCCTCTACGGCGTCGAGCCGGAAAATCTGGTACGACTTCTCGCCCACTTGGAGGGTTGCCCTTGCATCAAAACTGTTCACGCTCATGAGCCCTCCATCAATCGTGACAAACTATCTTGACGTCAAGATAACACGCACGAAAACTCCAGGAACTGAGCAGGCGCACGCGGGGGTTTTCGAGCGCGGTGACACCATAGTGCAGAGATCAGCAATCAGGGGAGGCACGATTTGGCTCCCCAGCTAGGGGCCAAATGAGCGGTAACGCAAGCTTCCGTCCGGTCAACACCACTGTGCTCTCGGTGTGTGCGGTTGACGCGCCGATAGTGATCACCTCAGCCGCTTTCGACGAGTGGTTGGCAGATACATACCGGCGAGTGGGAACCCGGCCCGGCCTGCTGCAGAGGCTGGCGGGAGTGGTCGAGCGCCGGTGGTGGCCGGCGGATGTGAGCTTCGCCGATGCCGCGGCAATTGCGGCCGCCAAGGCGCTGGCCGAGTCGGGTATCAGACCTGAACAGGTCGGCGTCATGATCAATACCGCGGTTTCTCGAGAGTATCTCGAACCCTCCACCGCAGTGGCGATTCATCATCAGGTCGGCTTGCCCACGAACTGCCTCAACTTCGACTTGGCGAACGCCTGCCTCGGTTTTGTGAACGGTATCCAACTGGCTGGGACCATGATCGACTCGGGCCAGGCCGACTATGCCGTGATTGTTGATGCCGAAGGTTCCCGCTACACCCAGGAGTTGACGCTCGACCGACTGGCCGGCGACGATACAACTGCGGCTGACCTGCGCGCACACTTCGCCACTCTGACGCTCGGCTCGGGGTCGGCGGCGATGGTGCTCGGACGGGCAGACCGCCATCCCGAAGGTCACCGCATCATCGGCGGCGTCAGCCGAGCCGGGACCGAACACCACGACCTCTGCGTGGGTGATCTCAGCGGGATGAGAACCGACCTCAAACGGCTGTTCGACGCCGGCTTGGCGCTGGCGGTGGCGACCTGGATGGACGCAAAATCTGAATTCGACTGGGATGGCATCGATTGGTTCGTCGCTCACCAGACCTCTGTCGTACACATTCGGGCCATCGCAGAGGCGCTCGGCGTTGACCCGGCGCGCTTCCCCCTCACCCTGCCGAATTACGGCAACATGGGCCCGGCCGCGATTCCGTTCACGCTGGCTCGGCATATGGACCAGCTGCGCGCTGCAGACCGCATTCTGTTGATGGGCATCGGGTCCGGGCTGAACACCTCGTACGCCGAAATCGTCTGGTGATCAACGAGCTGGTCGCCGCGCCCGGCATCGCGGCAGACGTCAGTGGCATGCCCGACCTCGATCCGACCTGGTCGAAACTGGTCCACGCCGTCGACGCCGAAGGCGTACTGCGCACCTGGCACGTGCTCGACAACGGGGTCGAGCCACAGGTGGGAACGCTTCTTTGCGTGCACGGCAATCCGACTTGGTCCTATCTGTGGCGTCGCTTTCTGACTTGCGCGGACGCAGGCTGGCGGGTTGTCGCAGTTGACCAGCTCGGAATGGGCTATTCCGAGCGGCTGAGGTCGTCGCGGTTCCTTGCGGCGCGGATCGATGACCTCGATGCCATCACCTCAGAACTGGGAATCACCGGTCCGGTTGTCCTGGCAGCACACGACTGGGGCGGACCGATTTCGCTCGGATGGGCGCAACGCCACCGTGATCAGATCACCGGGTTGATCTTGGCCAATACCGGCGTAGCCGTACCGCCCCAGTCAGGCACGCCAGTGCTCATCCGACTGGCACGCAGCCGTGTGCTGCGAGAGCTGGTCTGCGTACGCACGGCGACATTCGTCCGCGCCACAGCGGCACTGTCCGGACCGCGGATCCCGGCCAAGGTTCGCGCTGCGCTGCGGGCGCCGTATGCCGACTCTCGACGCCGCCGGGCCATCGGTGATTTCGTCGCCGACATCCCCTTGGAGCCCGGCCATCCCAGCCGCGCCACGCTCGATCGGGTGGCCCTCGGAATGGCAGAATTCGCAACCGTTCCGACGCTGCTGCTGTGGGGGCCACGAGATCCTGTCTTCCGGCAGGGATCGCTTCGCGACCTGGAGCGCCGGCTGCCGCATGCGAATGTCCAGCGGTACGCCCAAGCCTCCCATCTGGTCGTAGAGGATGCGCCTCAAGCGGCCGAGGATGCCTGGGCCTGGGTGAGATCGAACGCCTCGACACGGCCGCCCAAGGTGGCGATCGATCCGGTGATACACCAAGCGACTACGGGACGGGTTGTCGGTATCGCGACTAGCTCGACCGCGGACGGTGACGTCACTCCGGCGATCGCCGAGCTGGGTCAGGGCGGCACCCGGGTCACATCGTTCGCCGAGCTGGAGCAACGAGTCGAAGCGTTGGCCCGCGGGTTGCGCGACGTTGGCGTGCGGCCGGGACATCGAATTGCGCTCCTGGTGCCGCCTGGTCTTGACCTGACTACCACGGTCTATGCCTGCTGGCGAGCCGGTGCCGCCATTGTCGTCGCCGACGCCGGCCTCGGCTGGCGCCAGATGGCCGACGCGCTCCGCAGCGCCGATCCGGACTACTTGATCGGCATCCCGCCGGCCGTCGTGGCGGCGGCTGTGCTCAAGCTGCCTGGGATTCGGTTCGTAGCCGGTGAGCTGCCTAGATCAATGCGCCGGCTACTGCGGGTGGAGCACTCGCTGGACGAGCTTGCGGCAGGTGGCGATCCCAGCCCGGCTCCTTCCTCGGATGAGGCTGCGGTGCTCTTTACCTCCGGTGCCACCGGCCCACCCAAGGGCGTGGTCTATCAGCATCACCAGCTGCTGGCTCAACTTGAGCTGCTGCGCGGCCTGTGCAACATCACCCCGAGTGATCGACTCGTGGCAGCATTCGCCCCGTTCGCGCTGTACGGCCCGGCCTTAGGTATTGGCGCCGCCGTTCCGCAGATGGATGTCACCAAACCTGGCACTCTTAGCGCGGCCCGGTTGGCCGAGGCCGCGGCGGCGGTCGAAGCCACCCTAATTTTCGCATCGCCAGCGGCCCTGCGGAACGTGGTCGCCACCGCGGGCGAGCTTACAGCCGAGCAGTTCTCGGCCCTGAGACGCATTCGGCTGGTGCTCTCGGCCGGAGCGCCGGTCTCCGTAGCACTTTTGCGCCGCCTCAGCGAGGTCTTGCCGTACGCCGAGCTCCATACGCCGTACGGGATGACCGAGGCTCTGCCGCTGACCGACATCTCACTTCCCGAGCTCGAGCAGGCTGGTTCTGGCAACGGCGTCTGCGTCGGGCGGCCGCTGCCCGGTGTGCGGCTTCGGATCAGCCCACTGGACTCACTGGGCAGAGCCATCGGGTCACCCACGGATCAGCTCGAGATCACCGGCGAGATTTGTGTATCGGCGGCGCATGTCAAACATCGATACGACCGGCTGTGGGCTACCGAAAGGGCAAGTTCTCGCGATCCAGGGTGGCATCGCACTGGCGACGTCGGACACCTCGACGCCGAAGGACGGCTGTGGGTTGAAGGCCGACTAGTGCACGTCATCACGACCGCCGACGGGCCGCTCACCCCCGTCGGTGTGGAACAGCGGATCGAGGCTGAGGCACAGGTGACTGCCGCAGCGGTGGTCGGCGTCGGCCCTCCGGGTACCCAGCAGGCGGTGGCAGTGGTCGTCCCAGAGATGGCCGACTCCGTCGGTTTGGCGGCGCCAGAGCTTGCCAGCGCCGTAAGGGCGGCCGCTGGGACATCGCTGGCTGCTGTGCTGGCAATCGACACGATGCCCGTGGACATTCGGCACGCCGCGAAGATCGACCGACAGCGGCTCGCCCGCTGGGCCGGGAGCGTGCTGACCGGCGCTCGAGTTGGTCGGCCCTAGAGTCGGGGGGACGACGTGCGCGTACTGGTCACCGGGGCCACCGGGATGCTCGGCGGCGGGGTGGCGCGAGCGCTCGCCGAGCGCGGCGACCGTGTGACGGTGCTACAACGGCATCCGGCCGAATTGGGACTGCCCGAGGTGTTGACCGACATCAGCGACGCGAATGCGGTGCTGGCCGCGGTCGACGGCCACGACGCGGTCGTTCACCTGGCCGCCAAGGTGAACATGATCGGGCCG
>Ga0307322_10000251_pt1 | contig 10454 bp, 9 predicted proteins | sample ER_DNA_380_FD_194494 | JGI IMG/M metagenome (GOLD analysis project Ga0307322, IMG submission 194494) | Bulk soil microbial communities from the East River watershed near Crested Butte, Colorado, United States - ER_DNA_380 | ecosystem: Environmental > Terrestrial > Soil > Floodplain | place: USA... | reverse complement strand
CGCGATCCTCGCAGCCAACCTCGGCCTGATCGTGGTCGACATCGCCGCGCCCGTCACGGCCGATGCCGCAGTGCCCGGCTCGGCACGGGCCGAGACAGTCCCCGGCCCCGCCTGAGCAATTCGCCACCCACCCCGAAGGAACGGCCCGCGGAAGCGGGCCTTTCCTCTAAGCGCGCGGGATCTACAGGTACGAGGTCGGCGGTGCTGGTTGCCTGCGCTTTGCCGGCGCTCCCGGTTATGCAATTGGGGCACCGGCCCCAGCCGCTCCGAACGGGACAGTAACTAAACCGGCAATCCCTCCTCGACCCAGCTGCGCGTCAGGTAGAGCCAGAACGCGAGCCCGGCCCACTCGCCGTAGCGCTTGAAGCGCCGCTCGATCGTCGCGTCCTTCAGGGCGCCGCGCGCCCCGGAGAGCTTGCCGTACGTCGGCCGGGTCCACGAGTCGAGCACCAGACGGGAGTAGCGGCCAAGCGACGTCAGCATCACATGCGCCGCTGCATACGGACCGACGCCGGGAAGCTCGAGTAGGCGTGCGACGACTTCGTCGTCCGGTAGTTCCGGGTTGTTCAGCTCTTCGAGATCGAGCGTCCCCTCGGCGACGTCGGTCGCGAGCTTCTTCAGGTACGGACCGCGGTAGCCGGCGCGAATGACGTCTTTGTAGAACTGCTCGTCTGCGGAGGCCATCGCGGCGGGAGTCGGGAATGTCCTTCTGCCGCCAGGCGCTTCGCTGCCGAGGTTGTCGACGAGCGCTGCCGTCATCTTGCGCGTGCCGGACCACGCCGTGTTCGTCGTGCAGATCGTCTTCACCACGTCCTCGAAGACGGTCGGCGCGCGCAACATGCGGCCGGCGCCGATCGCACACCACGACAGCTCACCGTCCTCTTTGACGAGCGTGTAGAAGTCAAACAGGTTCTCGTCGAAACGGAACATGTGGGCGACCGCCGTTGTCAGCGCGTCGCGCGCACGCTCGCCGATGTCGCCGGCGAGGGCATCGATGCGGAGCTTGCCACGCCGCTCCGTTAGCTGGATTGTGCGCGCGCCCCGAGGGACCGGCAGCGTCGTCTCCAGCACGCGCGCCTCGAGGTCGAGACGGTTGGGAGGCAATTCAGCGACTCCGTGAGACGCGATCGTGCGCGCGAAGTCGACGGGCTCGCTGCCTGCGCCTCGCAGTGGGATGTCTGCGACGAGGGTCACGGTGTTCGAATTCGCACGCCGATGGCAAGCTATCTGCGATGAGTGAGGTCACGTATAGCCGGCTCGTCGCCGCAGACCTCGAGCGGATCGGCGAGATCGATCGAACCGAACGCATTGACACCCTGTACGTGCAGCACGGCGATCGGCTCGACCGGCGCTTCGGCGATTTCAGCGCGCCGGCGTGGTTCACCGAACGGGAGGGCGAGCACTCGGTTGCTCACCAGCGCGCCGAGTGCGAGCGGCATCTTGCTGCAGGTGGGATTGCACTGGGAGCGTTCGCGAATGGCCAACTCGTGGCGATTGGGATTGTCAGGCCGCACATCCGGCCGAGCCTGGCGCAGTTCGCCTTCCTCTACGTGAGCAACGGGCACCGAGCGCAGGGGATCGGCCAGCACCTCAGCGAGGAGCTCGAACGCCTGGCCCGCGAAGAGGGCGACACGACGATGGTTGTGTCGGCAACGCCGTCTCTCAACACCGTGCGCTTCTACCTCCATCGAGGCTTTGAGCCGACGGCGGAGCCGCTACCGGAGCTTTACGAGCTCGAGCCCGAGGATGTGCACTTGCAGAAGCGCCTGTAAGTCGCGCTTGTGCGTAAGGCTCACCCGTTCGAGCCGATGTTCGTATGAGCGTGCGTTTCATCTTGACGGGGCGCCGTAGGGAATCACGCGCGGATAGCTCCGAGGTCCTTGCGAAATCCGCGTTCTCCGGCGCATCCGGCGGCTCGATGTCCGCTGCCTGAGTCTCGGTTAGCTGAACCGGCGTACTTCACGCTACTCAATTGAACCGACGTAGTGCGCCGGACGGAGCATCGCCCGTCGTGTCAGCGCTTACCACTAGCTTCTGCGCACTGAGCAAGCGTGGTAGTGGAAGCGCCGAGGCGAGCTCAAGCGGGAGCTCGAGGTCGTCAGCAGCTGTGGCGGCACGAGCGACGTTGAGTTGCGGGAGCTGGACTCACGGGCAGCGAGGTTCAGCGGGTAGCGGCCGAGCACGCCGAACGCGACAAGCTCCTTCGCGACCTCGTGCACGAACACGACACGGGCCGCCAGGCTGAACCCGAAGAGGACGGCAACCGGCGGAAGATGGAGGGACAGCTCTAGGCCAGTCGTCTTCGGCTCTTTGAGTGCCGCGGCACCCGCCAATCACAAAGTCAGCTCATGGCGACGCGAGCTCACGGCCAGACTCCGTAAGGACGACGCGACCGCGCTCAACCCGCAGCAGCCGTTCGTCAATCGCGTCCTCCCAGATCGTTAGCCGCGGACAATGGCTGCCCCAGGCGTCGATCGTCTCGTCGTACGTCCTCGGTCGTTCGGCAACCCAGCGCAAGAGCTCGAGGATCTGCGCTTTCGTGTCCACGCGACAGCGTCCAGCTCAGGCCGCGTCGCGGTCCGCGCGGTAAAGGTGACGATCGATCAGGGCTTTGGAGAGCTGGCGTTGCCGCCGTACGACTTCGAGCCGATTCGACTCGAGCTCGACCCGTCCGGCGTTGCGATCGCGCATTGCCTGACGCTCCGCGACGAGGGCACCCAACGCCGCCACGAGGCACTCGACGCTACTCATCGTCGGTCGTCGCAACGGTTCGGAGAACCCGGCTGGAGTGTTCGCGTGAAGTGACGTACGCGTAAGGGTGATAGAACGCGTCGATCGCGCGGCCCCGGGCAACTTCGAGGTGGAAGCTCGCACCGGTTGCGATGTCGCGAATGGAAATTGCTACCCGCCCGCTCGCGGGGTACCAGAGCAGCAGGATTTCTTCGGTCCCGCTCAGCCGCCGAGCCAGTTCGCGGGTCGGGCTCGTGTTTTCGATCGGTTCGCAAAAGATCATGTCGATGCTCCCAGTTGTTTCGTATCTCTATTGCTCAAGACCCCGGTGGCCGCGGTCTATTCCCGTCCTGCCTGCGTCGCTGAAGCGGATGGCTTACGCGGAAACGAGAACGTCGTTCCCCAGCACGGCGGATAGGCCGTTTCGGGAGTCGAGCTGAAGTTTGCGAAAGACGCTCGTGAGGTGGCCTTCGACCGTGCGGGCGGTGATGAAGAGCATCTGCGCGATCTCTCGGTTGGTCAGGCCCTGGCTGGCGAGCTCGGCTACACGGCGCTCGCTGGCTGTCAGCGAGTCGAGCCCTCTGAGAACGACCCGGCGCGGGCGCGCCCCGGTGGCGCGGAGCTCGGTCTCGGCGTATTCGGCGAGGGGCCGGGCGCCGGCGCGGTGGGCGGCGTCGAGTGCCTCGCGGAGGAGCTCCCGCGCTTCGGTCCTTCGGTTGCGCCGCCGAAGCATGGCGCCGAGGTCGGCGAGGGCACGTGCTCTCTCCAGCCTGGCGTCGCCACGCTCGAGCGCGTCGATGGCCTCACGGAGCAGGGACGCTCCACGGTCACCGCCGGCCACGACTCCGGCGGCACGCAGCGCCACGCCGAGTGCGCGCGGAGCGCCGAACGCCCGGGCGAGCTCAAGCTCCTCTTCTGCCAGGCGTTCCGCCGACTCGTGATCGCCGAGCGCGAGATGGGCGAGCGCGGCTTCTGAACGCCAGGAAAGGGCGGCGGGGGAGGTGACCAGCGATCGCGTCAGGAGTGTGCCAACGGCCAGGATGTCCTTGAGCCCTTCGGCGACTCGTCCTTGTGCGACCCGGAGTCGGCCACGGGCGAAGCGAAGCGGTGGGGAGATGAGCGATCCGCTCTCCGTTTCGGAGTCGAGCGGCGCGAGCGCCTGCTCTGCCGCGTCGAGCTCGCCCTGCTCGATGAGCGCCTCCAGGAACACAGCGCCGTTCAAGACGCGGAACATGGGTGGCGCAGGGAGCTCGGTTGCGGCAAGCGCCGTCCGGGTGTCTGCCTCGGCGGCGCTCAGATCGCCGCGTGAGAGTGCGAGCCAACCGCGGTTAGCCAGGCCCATGGCGAGCCGGGTGCTGTCGCCGGTCGCACGCGCCTGCGCGATCGAGGCATCGAGCAGCGGTCGCACCTGAGCGTACCGCTCGCTCCAAAGCAGCGTAAACGTCGACTGCGAAAACCACCCTGTGGACGAGACCCATTGCCTGCCAGCGGAGCCGTGGAGTCCGCTTTCTCCGGCTTGAAGCGCCCGGCTCGCGAGCTCGGCGCCTACCTCGGCCGGCTCATTCGCCAAGACGGAGATGAACGCGGCTGCTGCCAGCAGCTCAGCTGGTGCCGCCGGATCCTCCGCGGCCCGCTCGCGTAATCTCACACGGCGGGGGGATACGGGAGGCATGGTTGCCGGGTCGTTCATCTCGGCGATTACGGCGGCCGCCTCGAGTTGAAGCGCGAGCTCCGAGCGTGGCGCATCCAGCATCGCCGCTGCGCGATCGAGGACTTCTACAGCCTCCGCGTAGCGCTGGGCGCCGCTGAGCGCGTGCGCCAGCACTAGCGCTGCCTCGGCGGCTGCCGCGGGTTCCGGCGTGGCGTCGACGGCCTGCTGCAGGTGCTCGGGCCAGTCGGCAAGCCCGGCACTGGCCTCGGCCATTCCAAGGTCGAGCAACAATGCCGGCCGGTCGCCCGGTGGCGGCGGTTCAGCGAGCGCTCGGCGCAGGAAGACCGCCTCTGACTCGGGAGCGCCCTCCTTGCCCGCCGCGCGGGCGGCTGCGACCAGCCGCTCGACGACCCAACGGTCGGCGGCGGGTTCGCTGACCAGCAAGTGCTGAGCGACGCGCGCGGACGCGCCCGGTAGCTTGGCGAGCAGTCCGGCGGCACGGCGATGGCCTTGCGCGCGCTCGGCGCTAGAGAGCTCCGAATAGACCCCGTCGCGGACGAGCGGATGCACGAACGTGAGCGGCCGGCCGGGCTCGAGGATCCCCGCGGTCGCCAGCAGGTCGGCCGCATCGGCTGCCTCGAGCTCGTCGAGGCCTGCGAGTCGCGCCGCTTGGAGCAGGTCGCTCTGTTCGAGGATCGCCAGCGCTCGCGCGAGCCGGCCCGCGGGCTCGGGCAACCGAAGGAGCCGGAGGCGAACGGAGCGACCGACCGTTTCTACACCGCTTCCGATGCCTCCCTCGCTCAGCGCCTCCACAAGCTCGCGCACCAGGAACGGCGTCCCGCGCGTTACGCGCAGGCAGGTATCGACGACGACCGGATCCGGAGCACTTCCGAGCCGCGCCTCCAGCAGTTCGGCAACGGCGGTCCTCGTCAGAGGGGCAAGGCGGATCACATCAGCGGAGGAATCGGTCGTCACCGCCGTAAGCAGCTCGGCGTCGGTGCCCGCTTCGCGAGGGCGGGTCGCCACGAGGAGCGCGACGTCCAGCTCTTCGAGCCGCGTGAGCAGGAAGGCCAGGTAACGGAGGGATGCGGCGTCTGCCCAGTGCGCGTCGTCGACGACCAGGCAGAGCGGCCCTGCGGCGCCGAGGTTCGCGCACAGCCAGTAGAGGCCGTGGAGGATCGCGAACGACGGATCGATGCCCGGGGAAGGCGGACCCTCTATAGGGGGTGCGCCCGGGAGCCCAAGCAGGCCGGCCGCAACGCCGGCAGCGGCTTGCAGCAGCTCGGCGCGCTCGAGCTCCGATGCCTCGGCCAGTGGCGGCTCGAACAGCTGACGCACCACGCCGAAGGCGAAATTGCTCTCCATCTCCGTCGCCCGTGACCGCAGCACGCGCATTCCGCCGTCTTCCGCCGCAGTCCGCGCCGCCGCAAGCAGCGCTGTCTTGCCAATCCCAGCCGGCCCTTCGATCACCAGGAACCTGCCGCGCCCCGTGCGAGCCTCGGCCAGCGCCGACTCGATCCGCGCCAGCTCCTCGTTCCGCTCGAGGAGCGGTCCGGTGGCCGCGGCCCCTCTCATGGGGAAGAGCCTACCGCGCTTTGAAAGGAGGCCTCGCAAAAATCCAGGGGATCTCCACGGTGCGAACGAAGGGTAAGCCCACTCATCATGGCGACATGTCTGAGTCCCATGCGATTGCCGATCGAGCATTCACGTCGACGAAAGCGCACGCGTATGACCCCTATGCTCCGCCGGACGCGCTGGACGCCACAGGAGGGCATCTCACGATGGAGCGCCCGCTCGACCCTGCCCGGCTCGGGGATCATCTCGATCGGCTTTACCGCGCGGCGTGGGCGCTCTGCGGCTCGCGCGAGGACGCCGAGGACCTCGTTCAGGAGACCTATGCGCGCCTGCTCGCCCGCCCGCGCCTACTCCGCAAGGAGGACGATCTCGGCTATCTCCTGCGTGCGCTGCGCAACACCTTCCTAAACCAGAGGCGGACTGAGAGCCGCCGACTCCGTCCCGACCCGCTACCCGACCAGCTCGAGCTTGTCGCCGACCCGCAGGCGCGCCAGCCGCAGGCCGCGCTCGAGGCCGGCGAGCTCTATGCCGCGGTCGCTGCCCTTCCGGGCGATTTCCGTGACGTCCTCGTCGCTGTCGATATCACTGGCCTCTCCTACAAGGAGGCAGCACGCGCCCTGCGCATCCGCGAGGGTACGGTGATGAGCCGTCTCTATCGCGCCCGCCAACAGGTCGTGCGCCGAGTCGAGGGCGGCTCGGCATGACCTGGTGACAGCTGGAAGCAGGCCCTGCCCGGCGCAAAGCAAGCCGCGCAAATTAGCCGCCCGTTTTGACCCTTCCCACGAGCACTTTCTCGCGCGACGAGGTCTGATCGCCGTCGGCCTGCTCGCGCGTGACGGTCAGCGTCGAGAAAAGCGTCGGCGACACGCCCGCCCAGAGCGTGACGTTCCGGCCCTCGTTGAACGTCCCGATTGGAACGAGCACACCAGCGGGGTTACGCAGCCACGCCTCGTAGAAGCGTCCGCCCGCAAGGCGGGGGAGTCCCGTGGCATCGAGTCCGATCCGCCAGCCCGAGGCTGTCTTGGTGAGCGTCGCTTCGCCCCTGGCGCCGGGCGCCTGCTCGGTCGCTGCGAGGGCGGCGTGGAAGCGCTCGCTCGAGGGTCCCGATCCGATCACGACCACCCCGATGGCGACCGCCAGCACAGCGATCGCAGGGGCGCCGATCAGAACGAGACGACGAGGCACCCGCACGCGGCGCACACGTCGTTGCGCGTCGATGCGCGCCCGAAGCGCCGCCGGTGCCTCGACCCCGTTCACAGCGCTCCCCGCGAGCGCGACCGCCCGCTGTTGCTCGACAAGCCGGTCGGCCAGCTCCGAAGACGCCGCGACTCGCGCCTCGAGCGCTGCACGACGCTCCGGCGCGAGCGACCCGTCCGCAAGCGCCGCCAGCTCGGCCATCTCCTGGCCGCCTGACTCATCTTCTCGACGACCTCTCATCCACACAGCGAACGAAAGGTAGCTCCGAGCGGGCTATGGCGTCGAGCCGCGTACTCCGGAAGGAGGGCGCTCGGAAAGTACGGCGCCTCTCGAGGGCAAACGAGCTCTCCGGTCCTACGCGAGATCGAGACCGCCGCTGCAAGCGCAGGGCGAAACCACGTGAATAGCCCAAAAAAGTTCACACTCTCAATGACCCCGCTTCGGCTGAAGCTATTCCCGCGCACGACCGCGTTCCGCCCCGAACCTGAGAGGGCCGCGGTGCGGCGTGGTTATCCGCTGTTGCAGCAATAGGCGCCGGGTCGCCGGCTGCCCCGCTGTAGGTCGGCCGATCGCGACTCGGTTGGGCGATCGAGGGACCTGTCTGCGCCGCGTAAGGGCGTGACCAACGGCCCGGGAATACGCGGCGCTCGCCGGTGTCTTTAGCGCTTAAGAGATCAACCACTCCGAAAGGAAGACCATGAAGAACCTCATTCGACTCAAGGAGTCGCGCACCGCACGGCCCGTGTGGTTGTCGGTATGGGCAGCGGTCGTGCTCGCCGCCCTCTTCGGCGCGGCCGGGATCGTGGCCGGACAGGGAAATGCCGCGCCGGCAGTCAAGACGTCGGCCGCACACAGGATGGATAAGTTCAAGCACCCGAAGCTCAAGCACGGCGAGCTGACGATCGTAGGCACCGAAGCCAGCGACAAGATCGCGCTTCGCCTGCAGGCCGGCGAGCCCGGCATTCTCCAGGTCGATGTCGGTGACGACGGCTCGGCCGACTTCAGCTTTGCGCGCGACCGCGTCGCAAAGATCGCCGTCGACGCCGCGGCCGGCGACGACCTCGTGCGCATCGACGAGAGCAACGGCGTCTTCACCGACAGCATCCCTACGACGATCGACGGTGGAGATGGAAACGACACGATCGCCGGCGGCAAAGGCAACGAGACGCTGCTGGGCGGCGACGGGAACGACTCGATCGACGGCAACGGCGGCAACGACCTGGCCCTGCTGGGTGCCGGCGACGACACCTTCGTCTGGGATCCAGGCGACGGCAGCGACAAGATCGAAGGCCAGGACGGCACCGACACGATGCGCTTCAACGGCGCGAACGTCCCCGAGCGCGTCGCCCTGTCCGCGAACGGAAATCGCCTCCAGTTCCTCCGCGATCCCGGCAGGGTCACGATGGACACCGCCGGCGTCGAGCGGGTCGACTTCAACGCCCTCGGCGGCGCCGACGTGGTCTCCGTCAGCGACCTGACTGGAACCGGCGTCACCGACGTGAACGTCGACCTCGCCGGCACGCTCGGTGGGGCCACCGGCGACGGACAGGCCGACAGCGTCATCGTCGACGGCAGCATCGGCAACGACACGATCAATGTCAGTGGAGACGCCTCCGGTGTCGCCGTGTCCGGTCTGGCAGCGCTGGTCGCGATCCAGCACCAGGAGCCGAACGACGGGCTCGCGGTCAACGGGCTCAACGGCAACGACGCGATCTCGGCGGCAGCGCTCGCAGCCCAGGCGATCACCCTGACCCTCGATGGCGGCACCGGAGACGACACCATCGCCGGCGGCAAAGGCATCGAGACGCTGCTGGGCGGCGACGGAAACGACTCGATCGACGGCAACGGCGGCAACGACCTGGCCCTGCTGGGTACCGGCGACGACACCTTCGTCTGGGATCCAGGCGACGGCAGCGACAAGATCGAAGGCCAGGACGGCACCGACACGATGCGCTTCAACGGCGCCAACGTGTCTGAGCAGGTCGATCTATCCGCGAACGGAAGCCGTCTCAAGCTCTTCCGCACCCAGGCCAACATCACGATGGACACCGCCGGTGTTGAGCGGGTCGACTTCAACGCCCTCGGCGGCGCCGACCTCATCACGATCAACGACCTATCCGGAACCGACGTCAGAAGCGTAAACGTCGACCTCGCCGGCACGCTCGGCGGCGCCACCGGCGACGGCCAGCCCGACCGCGTCGTCCTCAACGCCACCAACAACGACGACACGATCAAGGTCAACGGGGACGCGACGGAAGTGACGGCGAAGGGTGTTGCCCCCTTGGTCGCGATCTTCCACCCGGAGGCTGCAAACGACCGGCTCGAGATCAACACCCTCGCCGGCACGGACACGGTCGACTCCGGCGGCCTGGCCGCCGGTGCAATCCAGCTCTTCGAGGACGGCGCGCTCGTCCCCTAGAGGAGCCTCACGCGAAAAGGAGTGCGGGGCCTCCGTCCTGGGGGCCCCGCCGAAGCTACAGCCCACTCACACAGAAAGGAACTCCCATGAAGCGCAAGATCACACTGTTCATCGCCACCACCGCACTGTTGGGCGCCGTGCTCGTCTCCGCCGCACTCGGCGACAACAGCGCGGCGTCGTCTCAACGGCCCTCGAAGGGAGCCCGCGTCGCGCTCGGGAAGACGACGCTCGGCAAGGTTCTCGTGGACGCACGCGGCCGAACGCTCTACCTGTTCGAGAAGGACGGCCACGGCAAGAGCGCCTGTTACGGCGCCTGCGCCACCTACTGGCCTCCGCTCGTCAGCTCCGCGAAGCCTCGGCCAGCAAGAGGCGTGCGCGCCTCTCTGCTCGGCGTCTCCAAGCGAACGGACGGCAAGCGGCAGGTGACGTACGCCGGTCACCCGCTCTACACGTTCTTCGGAGACAGGAAGGCTGGCCAGACGTCCGGAGAAGGCCTGACGGACTTTGGGGCTGCCTGGGATGCCGTCGCGGCGAGCGGCCGCGCGGTCGAGTCGACCGCTTCTCCGTCCGGCGGGACCGGCGGCTACGGCGGCGGCTACGGCGGCGGTTACGGCGGCTGAGCGCGAGTCGCCATCAGATGGCGAATGACCCCTTCCCATCCGGAAGGGGTCATTCGCGGTCCTGGGCTTTAGCGATTCAGCTTCAAACTGCACGTCGTGCGGATCCGCTTCGCAACCGTTGTGTCCAGATGGCGCACAAGCCACGGATCTCTAGCGCGTTGGCCGCAAGAGCACGTCGCTAGAAGGTTCGTATCGGCGTTCAGTTCGTCTTCACGACGTCTTCGAACAGTGTCGGCGCGCGCAGCATGCGTCCTGCGCCGAG
>Ga0307322_10000244_pt1 | contig 10524 bp, 26 predicted proteins | sample ER_DNA_380_FD_194494 | JGI IMG/M metagenome (GOLD analysis project Ga0307322, IMG submission 194494) | Bulk soil microbial communities from the East River watershed near Crested Butte, Colorado, United States - ER_DNA_380 | ecosystem: Environmental > Terrestrial > Soil > Floodplain | place... | reverse complement strand
ATCGCGAACTGACCACCACCCAGCTCGCCGCGCTCCTGTCGTCGGAGTTGGGCCGCCGCGTACATCCGTCCACGATCACCAGGCTTGAAACGGGCCGCAGGCAGCCCAGCGCTCGCACGTTCGGCGCTATCTGCCGCGCGCTCAGGTGCGCCAAGAGCGAGCTCATTGAGCTCATTGAGCCTGACGAGACCGAGAAGGCGAGCGCCTAATGGGTCCGTCGAAGAAGCACCGCGACGACGCCGCCGACGAGCGCCGCCAGACCATCGCCGATAACCGGCTCGTCGAGCAGAAGGTCGCAGCCAAAGCCGCTGAGGCCGAGCGCAAGGCCGCCGAGAAGAAGGGCGGCCGGTGATGGCCGACGACGACAAACTCCGCGACGCGCTACGCCGCGCCCTGCACGCCTACGCCGACGCCGTCACCCCGAGCGTGCACGCCATCGACCACATCCGCGACCGGACCGCCCGGCTGTCGGGCTACTCCCGTGGCCACGACCTGATCGCGGCCGTCGCGCTCCTGCTCATTCTCCTGTTCACCCTCGGAGGGTCGTAAATGGCCGACCAGCTGACAGCCGCGCTCGAATGCGTCGCCCGCGACCTCGAAGCCTGCCGCGACGGCCTCCAGAACATCCTCGACCAGGTCCGGGGCGGTGCGTGATGGCTGAGACGCTCCCGCTGCTGCTGACCGTCGCCGAAGCCGCCGTCGCCCTCGGGATATCCGACGACACGGTGTACCGCTACATCGCCGACGGCGACCTCGACGTCACCGACGTGGCCCGCAGAGGCTCCGTCCGCGCGAAGAACCGGGTCCCCCGCAAGTCGATCGAGGCGTTCATCGCCCGCCGCACCCGCAACGCCAAGAAGCCGCTTCGCACCGCCAGCTGACAGACGAAGGGCCTCGGCCGCCATAACGACCGAGACCCAGGCGGGACAACGCCCGCCACCACGATACAGAAGGGACAACACCCAGATGGCCACCAGACTCACACCGCCACCCGACGCGCCGGACCTGATGACCCCGGCCGAGGTCGCCGCTCTCGCCCGCGTCCACGTCAGGACCGTCATCCGCTGGGCCGACACCGGGTCGCTGACCTCGGTCCGGACGCTCGGGGGACACCGCCGCTACCGCACCGCCGAGGTGTACGCGCTGCTGAACGGCGAGGCCTACCCCGCGCCCGGCAGCGACATCCCCGGCCAGCCCGGCTACGTCGTGGCCGTGTGCGGTCACCGGGTCGCGGGCAGCGAGTGGCGTGCGGGATTCCGGGCGTGCGAGCGCTGCCCCGCCGAGACCCCGAACGGCGGCCAGCGATGAGCGCCGGCGCCGGCGACTACGCCGAGGCCAGGCTGCTGCTCAACGGCATCGACGAGTTCGACGCCGGCGACCCCGAAATCCGGCCGCTGGTCGCGCTGATGATCGCCGAGGCGCAGGCCCGCGCCACCCTCTCGCTGGCCGCCGTGACCGCGAAGGCGGGCGGGCTCGTGCACAACACCAATGGCCATCCGTCCGACTGGTGGACCGCCCTGCATGCCGGGGAGGGCCGGTCATGAGCACGCGCGTCGAGTACGGCGTCCAGGTCACCCGTCCCGAACACGAGCCGATCACCTACCCGGCGAGAAGCCTCGCCGACGCCAACGAGATCCAGCAGGGGTGGTCCGCCGCACCCCACCACGGCGCCACCTACGCCGTCGTGTCCCGCACCGTCTCCGACTGGACGCCGGTGGACCCGATGGAGGCGCGGCCATGACGACTCCCACCACCGAGCACACCATCCGGCTGCTCAAGCCCGAAGAGATCACCGAGTACGCCGAGGCGGGCTGGACCCTGTGCGCCCGCAACGGCTGCCCTAACGCCCACGTCTACTACGTGACCCGCCGCAACTCCTACGGCCAGCCCGTACGGGAACGGCTGTGCGTCGACCACGGCACCGGGTTCGCCCGCCGGCACAAAGCTCACCGCGCCGCCCGCCTCCGCACCCTCGGTGCTCGCCGTCACCAGCGGCAAGACGGCGTTCGAGGTGTGCCCGGACTGCCGGCACTGGCTCGGCCGCACCGAGTTGGAGCCCGGCCGGTGCGTGCCCGACTGCCCGTGCGCCGCGACGTGCCACACCGCGGCGGTGCCGGCATGAGCGTCCACCGCAGGCACCGCCGCGTCCGCCGCTCGACCAGCTCGGCCGTCCACCTGGTCGCCTCGGTCGCGTTCCTGACCTGGCTGCTGGCGGGCTGGGATTCGCCGCCGTGGCTGCGCGTCATGGCCGCCGTGGTCGTCGTGGTGAACGTCTGCTGCTGGGCGGCCGACCTGCGCGCCGAGACGAAGAGGGAGACGTCGCAATGAACGCCCCGTGGATGAAGAGGCCCCGCCGCGTCGAGCTCGACCGTGCGGCGCTGGACGACTACATGGCGATCGACAAGATGGCGGCCGACCCGATCGTCACCGGGCCGTCCCGCCAGGTCCTCGCCATGATCGAGGGCTTCGCCAACATCGCGCTCGCCTTCGACGGCGAGTACGACCTGCAGGCCGCGCTCATGCAGCGGGTGCGGGAAACGCTCACCGACGTGCTCGGCTACCGGCCGCCGGATGAGGACCAGTTCGAGATCCACTTCTTGCACCTGATGTCCCTGATCGACGGCCAGCGGATCACCGAGGAGTCCGGCACCCGCGTCGGCGAAGAGCAGAAGGACTGGGAGCGGGAGATAGAGGAGCTGCTCGTCAAGCTCGCCGGGAGTCCGACATGACCTTCACTCGCGCGCAGGTCGAACAGCTGCTCCGGCCGATCAACCCGGACCGGGTGCTGAGGGACGGCAAGGGCCACTCCCACGTCAGCCAGCAGGACGTCCTGGCGCACCTGATCCGCGTGTTCGGGTTCGGCAACTTCGACACCGAGATCCTTTCCGGCCCGACGCTGCTGTTCGAGACCGAGCGGACCAACAGCAACGGCGAGCCGACCGGCCGATGGGACGTCTGCTACTCCTGCACCTACCGCCTGATCATCAAGGATCAGAACGGCCGCGAGGTGTGCCATTTCGAAGACGGCTCGACGGCCACCGCGCAGAACCAGACCCGCGGCGACGGCCACGACCTGGCGTTCAAGTCGGCGCTGTCGCTGGCGAAGAAGCGCGCCGCGATCCCGCTCGGCGACCAGTTCGGCCTGTCCCTCTACAACAAGGGCCAGCTGGCCGCGCTGGTGCGCGGCACCATCGTCCTGCCCGATGGCCAGGAGAACGCCAACGGCCGCGACATGCAGGACGGCGTGCCCAAGCAGGTCGCCATGGGCAACGACGAGATCGACCGCGAGACGCCGGCTGAGCCCGTCCGGGACGCGCCGGTGCAGCGCACCGACCACAAGTGGCTGGACAACGTCGAGGCCCGCATCAAGGTCGCGCGCTCCCGCGCCGAGCTGGCGAAGCTGGCCGATGAGATCCGCGCCAAGAAGGCCGCCGGCCAGTGCGAGCAGGTCCATGAGGACCATCTGTGGGAGGTCGGCAAGAAGCGTCAGGAGATCGTCGACTCCGGCGTGATCGACGGGACGCCGGTCAACCAGGACGGTTCGGTGTCCCGCTCCCGGATGACGGATGAGGAGCGCACGGCCGCCGGGATCCCGGCCAAGGCCGAGGTCCGCGCGGACAACAAGGCGAACCGGGAGTTGTGGGCGACCGGGGACACCGGCAAGAAGGCCGAGCGGTCCGGCGGCGTCGACGAGAACGACCCGTGGGCCACGGCTGGCACGCCCGGAGGCGAGCCAGGAAATGAACCGGAGTGGACGGTATGAGCGACTCACCGCTGAACCCGGTGGACGTCGAACGAAAGATCGAGGAGGTCAAGAACCGGATCGCGAGCGGCGTCAAGGTCGTGACCGCCGCCGAACGGGACCGGAAGGCCAAGAAACGCGAGTTCGATCTGGCGTGGGCGCACGCGTTCAAACGCGCCGAGGGCTCCGTGGAGGACCGCAAGCAGCAGGCGGTTATCGACTCGATGCCGCACCGTGAGGCCGCCGACAACGCCGAGATCGCGTTCAAGCACGCCGAGCGCACCGCCGAGGCGCTGACCAAGGAACTGTTCGCCTGGCAGTCGATCAACAACACGATCCGCGCCATGTACAACGCTGCGGGCGCGTCGTGACCCGCCAGCACACCGCCGGCCACACGCCCGCACATGACCCGTACGCCAAGCACCGCTGCGAGTGCGACCACCTGGTCTATCCGGGGCTGCGCCCTGCCGAGGGTCGCTGCCCGTGGGCTCACCTCGGCTGCCAGTGCACCGATCACGTCATCCCGAGCGAGGTGCCCGATGCTCCGTCGTCGTAGCCGCAACACCGGACCGGACCGGACCACCCGCGAACTCGTGCTCGAGCGGGACATCTGGTGCTGCGTCGTGTGTGGCCGCCATCTCGGCGAGCATGGCGCGAACCTGCATCACCGTCGCAACCGCGGCTCCGGCGGGTCCAGCGACCCGGCGATCAATCGGCCGCCGAACCTGATCACTGTCTGTGGATCTGGGACAACGGGCTGCCATGGCGGCCTGACGCAGAACGACCGCCGGGAAGAGAATCTCGACGCCGGATACGTCGTGTCGCTCAACAGCACCGACGACCCTGCGAACGTGCCCGTCCAGCACGCGCTGTACGGCCTGGTCTACCTCACGGACGACGGCGGCTGGAGCCACGTCCCGCACCTGGACAGTGCGGCATGACCGCGCTCACCGACCGGCGGCGGGCCGTGGTGCTCGCCGTCGCCGACCTCACCGCCGAGCTCGGCTATCCGCCCACCTACCGGGAGATCGCGGCGGCGGTCGGGGTCGGGTCCACCGACACCGTCGCCCGCGCCGTGTGGCATCTGCGGCAGGCCGGGATCGTGCGGCCGGAGGCGGTGCTGAACCGCTGCCTGTGCCTCGCCCCGGACGTCGTGGTGTCCCGCGAGGGCAAGGTCGCCCGCGTCGTGTGGGCCGAGGGTCTCGGCCCGGCTCCCCGCCGCGTCACGCAGAACAGCCCCGGCAATTGCCCTGCCGGGGCTGCCTATCACCAGCCAGCCAACGACCACTGTGAGGAGTCACCGGCAATGCCCATTATCCCCGATGCCGAGCACAGAGCCCGCATCATCGACGGGCTCCGCCAGCTCGCCACCTATCTCGACGAGCATCCCGACGTACCGGTCGGGTTCACCCCGATCAGCCTGGAGTTCGCGGCGAGCGCCAGCCGTAATGACGACGAGGCGCGCACCGAGGTCGACCGGGTCGCGGCGATGCTCGACGCGACCACCGAGACCTCCTCGCACGGCACCTACAGCGCTTCGAAGTGCTTCGGCGCGGCGACCTACCGCGCGTACGCGGCGCCGAAGGCCGAGACCCGCCGCGTAAACGCGGGGCTGAGCTACCTCGACAGCGTCACCCCGGAGGTCGTGTCATGACCGCCGTGATCGCCGCCGCCTGCGCGGTCGCCTTCGTCGCGCTCGTGCTCGCCGGGGTCGGCGCGTGGGTGCTGTTCGGTGCGCGCGAGAACATGCGCGGCTACCCGAGGAGGAAGCGGTGACGGACTGGCGCCTCCCGATCAACGTCGCGATAGCCGCCGTGCTCGTCTTCGCCGTCGCGTTCGCCGTCTGCCTGATCGCCGCGTGGGTGGCGCAGGAGTGGGGTTCGCGCGAAGACGCGCTGGACCCCGATGACGGCTACTTCGGTGCCGTGACCGGAGGGGACACGCTGTCGCCCCGGTCGCTCGGGGAGATCCGCCGGCGTCTGGCGCTGGACAGCCCCAAGGCCACCACCAACGCGGTGATCAAGTCGATGCGCCGTCATCAGCGGCGGCTCACGAAACGAGGCCAGCGATGAGCGCCGACCGGCGCAACCCCGCGGCGCCCGGCCTGCACCCCGTCATCGCCCAGCTCGTCCAGGCCCGCAAGGACCAGAACCTGTCCCAGGAGGAGCTGGCCGAGGCGATCGGGACCTCCCAGTCCGCGGTGTCGTGCTGGGAGTCCGGCAAGCGGCGGCCGTCATTCGCCAGCGCGGCGCGCTGGGCGGAGGTGCTCGGCTTCCGCCCGTTCACGCTCGTCCGCCATGAGGAGGCATCCCAATCATGATCCACGAGGAGACGGTGCAGGAGTTGTGCAACGGCGCCGACTGGCAGCACAAGTACGCCACGAACGCGGCCGCCCGCGCCGACGAGCTCACCGCCCTGATCGGCCCGGCCGAAGAACGCCTCGCCGTGCTGCGCCGGGAGACGGCGGAGCTGGAGCGGCAGCTGACGCCGCTGCGCCGCGAGCTTGGCGAGGCGCAGCAGGCCCGGCTGAAGCACGAGCGGCTGGCCGCCGAGTTCCGGGAGCTCGCCCGCCAGCAGTGCGAGACCAACGGCTGGGCGATGCCCGAGCAGGCCGCCTGGCCGGACCCGCCGGCGGACGGGACGCCGGAGCCGCGCCACGCCGCCGACCTCGGCGGCCTGATCGAAGTGCCGGCGCTGAGCGTGATGTGCGTCAACCAGCTGTGCGAAACCGACCCGGGGGCGTGTGAGGGCTGCGTGCACGACTGCCACTGGCGGCCGGGCGGCGCTGAGAAGCCGCCAGCGGCCGGGAACATCCAGCCCGGCCCGGCGCCTGACCCGACGGCCGAAGCCCGCGCCCGGACGCCGTGGGCGTGGCTGCTGGCCCTGTACGTGCGGCTGCTGCTCGCCGAGCGAGGCGAGGGCAGGCACGCGGGACGGCGGCGGGTCTTCAAGCACCGGTCGCTGGTCCAGCCTGAGGCGGCGTGATGACCACCACTTTCGCGCACATGGTCCGGGATCTGTACTGGCGGCTCTATGAGGCGGACGAATGAGCGCCGACCGCAAGTGCGACCTGACGGACATCCGGCCCGTCGCGGGTTCGGATGGCGGCTGGAGTTACAAGAAGTTCAAGTGCGTCGGCTCGGCCGAGATCCCACGGAGCGACGGCACCGTCGATCTGTACGGGGTTTACGGCGTCCGAGGCGATGAGGTCTTCGCGCAGTATCGCGGCCGGATCGACGCGGACGGCGCGGAGTGGGGCGTGAGCCTTCTGTCCAGCTCCGCCGACCTGGAGACCTACTTCTGGCTCGCGGCGGATCACTTCCCCGTGATGTCGATTAACGGCGTCAATGTCGTCCGCGAGGTGACCGATGAGCGCTGATCCCTACGGCACGGCGCCACTGTTCGCCGAGGTGCCGGAGCTTCCGGTGGCCAAGCCGTACGCCGACGTGAGCGGTGGTTACGGGAAGATCACCTACACCAAGTACAAGGTCAAGAAGCCGGTCAAATGTGACGACTGCCTCGGCGCCTTCGTGGACGACCCGAGCGCTCCGGCGTCCCGTCCGGCGGCCTACAAGCGCACCCAGGCGGGCGCGAACACGCTCCTGCTGTGCCACAAGCACACCCAGCTCCGCAAGCAGGCGGAGGCCCTGTCATGACCCCGGGAGTGGAGCGCAGGGCTGATGCTCCTTCCGGTGCGGCGCCCTTCGTGGGGTCGGGCGCCGCCGGCTCCAGCTCGTCCTTGCCCCCCCGGGGCGGGCTGGAGCCACTAACTCCCGCAGAGCCTTACATCCCCGGAGGCTCTGCGGGTCAGACGGAGGTGAGCCCGGAGGTAGTGGGGTCCGGGCTCACCTCCCAGACGTCCGGCCCGGCGGTTAGCGCAGGGGAAGCGGGTCCCGCCGGGCCGGCGCTCGTCATCACCGTGCACGGAAAACCCGCGCCGCAGGGCAGCAAGCGTCACGTCGGCAGAGGCGTCCTGGTCGAGCAGTCCACGCGGGTGAAGCCATGGCGGGAGGCCGTGAAGGCGGCCGCGCTCGAGGCCCGCGCGCCGCGGATCGAGGACCGGCCGGTAACGCTCGAGATCGTCTGCTGCTTCGACAAGCCGAAGTCCGCGCCGAAGCGTCGCCGGACGTGGCCGATCACCCGCTCGTCCGGTGACGTCGACAAACTGCAGCGCGCCATCTTCGACGCGCTGTGCGACGCCGGGATCTTCAAGGACGACTCGCAGGTGATCAGCGTCACCGCCGAGAAGGTCTACATCGACGCCCTCGACGCGCCGCTAGACGTGCCCGGCGCGGTCATCCGCGTGTGGGACATCACCGAACTGCCGGAGGTGCCCCGTGGCGACGTATGACCAGATCGCCGCGGCCGACACCCGCCACACCCGCCGCGCCCGGCGCGTCCCGTTCACCGAGGCGAGCGACCACGAGCACGTGCTCGCCAACCCGGCCGGGACACCCGAGACGGAGGCGCGGGAGCGTGCCGACGCCCGCATGTACGTCCGCCGGCTCGCGAACCGCCACGGCTGTCCGGGCCGCTGCGACCGGCCGGAGCACCGGCGGGACGTCGCGGCGGCGGCCGAGTGGCTCGACGCGCTGTTCACCGAACCGCGCCCCAAGCGCAAGACATCGACGAAGGAGAGCGCATGAGCGGCTGGACGATCGCCTGGCTGATCTGGATCGGGGCGTTCTGCGTCATCGAAGGCGCCGCGCTCGCCCGCAAACAGCGTAATGACACCTTGTCCGAGCACGTGTGGCGTTGGTTCAAGGTGGGCGGTGACACGCGGCCGACCCCGCTGGTGTGGCTGCTACGCCTGCCGCTGATCGTCGGCGGGGTGTGGTTGACCATGCATCTCACGTTCGGGATCTGGTCGTTCTGATGAAGACCAGGACCAAGAACCGCAGCTGCGGCGCCAAGAAGCGCTACGACGACAAGAAGTCCGCGAACGACGCCATCAGGTCGCTGGTGCGCGCCAAGAAGGCCAGCCCGGGGTGGATGCACTCCTACAGCTGTGATCACTGTGGGTCGTACCACATCGGGCACCGCGGGGTGCGGCGATGAGCGAGCCGGTCTCCGCCTTCACGATTCGCTGCGCCTGCTGCGGATGTGAGGGCCGACATAAAGCGCACGGCTGGATCGTCGCCTGCTATCACCGCTGGCAGCGGGCGGGGAAGCCAGAGGACGGGCCGCCAGCGGTATGGCGTTCGAAGAACGGACGTCTCGAGGACTACGCCTGGCTCACCCGCGACCAGGGCCTGAGCCTGCCTCACGCGGCCGGGCGGATGGGGGTCTGCGAGCGAACCGCATGGCGGTATGAGGCGCAGCTGCGTCAGCGGGTGGCGGCGTGATGTCACTCGGCGGGTCGCGGCGGGCGCTTCGGGAGCGTGGCGCCTGGCTCCCGGATAGCCCAACGAATGAACTCGCGGATGACTGCCGATCGGTTGCCTTCACCGACGAGCCGGCCGAACTCGTCCCAGAGGTCTTGTTCGATTCGGATCACGCGTCGCGGCGTTGGCCCTGGCGTGTTCGATGCGTTCCAGCCCGGCCGGTTGTGGCGCGGATGTTCCGTGCCAATGGCACGGAGTTCGGCGTCGAGGGCCATCTCGCGCGTGTCGAACCAGGCGAGCGTCAGCTTGGCGACCTCAGGCCACCATGTCTGTGTGGCCGCATGGTTGGTCCAGCGGGCGGGCGGATTGCCGCTCACGCCGACATAGAGAAGGACGCCCTCCGCGTCGTACAGGCGGTACAGCGCCGTACGTCGTTCTGCATCCCGCTCCGGAACGCTGAGAGACACGGATCAGGCCCCCTCGGTGGACTGGAGGCTTTCCTCGTACATGCGCTGGAACCGGCGGACCTGCTCGCGGGTGAGGCCGAGTTCCTTGGCGATCGCGCCCTGGTCGACGTTGTTCGCCCGCGCGTCTCGGATGGCCTTACCGAGGTCGAGCCGGGCGCGCTCGACCAGCGCGCGGGCGTCCTTCTGGGCCTGTTCGTAGGCGCGGCGCGCTGTGACGACGTCTCCCATGGGATCGCTCACCTTCGCATCTTTACACAGTTGGCCTATCCACCATGATGCCATGTAACGAAGTGGCGTGTAGGCATACGCCACATGTGGGATTGGCGTAGGATTGCCAGCATCATCTAACCCCTAGGAAGTGGTCACCCAGAATGACGTGGTTTCCGGTGGACGACTCCTTCCACTCCCACCCCAAGCAGATGGCGGCTTCGCTCGCTGCGATTGGGCTGTGGTCGGTGGCCGGCTCGTGGTCAAGCAAACATCTCACCGATGGTTTTGTGCCCGACCACGTGATCCCGTCACTGTCGCGCGGCCAGGTCGAGCTGGCGAAGGAGCTCGTCGGCGCGGGGCTGTGGAGGCGAAGCAGAGGCGGATACCAGTTCCACCAGTGGATCGCCGACGGCGACGGATCGGCACGCAACCCGACCCGAGCTGAGGCGATGAGCAGGCGCACCAAGATGGCATCGGGTGGATCGCTCGGAAACCACCGCCGCTGGCACGTCGAAAAAGGCGTCACGAAACCCGATTGCCAGTTCTGCCAGCCAGAACCGGATCGCCTACCCGATCGGGTACCCGATCACCCACCCGAGTCGGGTAGCGAGTCGGGGGCGAATCCCCCCAGTCCCAGTCCCAGTCCCAGTCCCAGTCCCTACAACAACGGTTCTCTTAGTGACCACAGTGCAGGAGATCAGTCAGTCCGCGCGCGGGCGCGCGAGAACGAGGCCATCCGCTGGCTGCACACCACGTACGGACTGACTGACGACCAGGCCAT
>Ga0307322_10000241_pt1 | contig 10585 bp, 10 predicted proteins | sample ER_DNA_380_FD_194494 | JGI IMG/M metagenome (GOLD analysis project Ga0307322, IMG submission 194494) | Bulk soil microbial communities from the East River watershed near Crested Butte, Colorado, United States - ER_DNA_380 | ecosystem: Environmental > Terrestrial > Soil > Floodplain | place... | reverse complement strand
ACGGCGCTCTCCAGATGGGGAGCGCCGTTCTTCTTGCCGGAATTCTGTCTATGGCGAGAGGGAGAATCGCAGCATGCTGCTGAGCCGACTCGCCGAGACTCGGATCGCGCTGGCCAGCACGCGCTCGCGCAACGCTAAGCGTGACCTCATAGCGGCTGTGCTTCGGGACGCCTCTCGTGATGACGTCGAGATCGTGGTCTCCTACTTGTCGGGCAGTTTGCGACAGCGACGTACGGGGGTGGGCTGGAAGTCGCTGCAGACCGTACCCCCGCCCGCCGATGAGCCGTCATTGACGGTCGGCGAGGTCGATGCGGTCTTCGCGCATGTCGCCAGTCTCGGCGGTGTCGGATCGACGTCTGCTCGGGCGGCGGCCGTTCAGGCGCTTCTCGCCCGGGCGACCGCAGATGAGCAGGACCTGCTACGTGGCCTGGTCTTCGGGGAGCTGCGGCAAGGCGCCATGGAGGCGGCCGTTCAGGAGGGATTGGCCGCGGCGTTCGAGGTTCCCGTCGCCGCCGTGCGCCGAGCCGCCATGCTGATGTCCTCGACGACAGCCGCGGCCGCGGTCCTGATGACCGGAGGCCTCGAGGCGCTGAAGGAGGTCGGCCTCCAGGTAGGCACCGGCATTCAGCCGATGCTGGCAGCCAGTGCGCCAGGCCCCGAGGCGGCGCTGGAGAAGACGGGCCTACCAGCGATCGCGGACTACAAACTGGACGGCGTACGCGTGCAGGTACACCGCTCCGGCGAGCAGATACGGATCTTCACCCGCAGCCTGGATGACATCACCGCGCGGCTCCCCGAGGTAGTGGCGGTAGCGCGATCACTTCCCCATGATCAGCTTGTGCTCGACGGCGAGGTGCTTTCCTTGCATGCCGACGGGCGCCCGGAAGCGTTTCAAGTCGTCGCCTCACGCACCATGAGCAGCGTCGCGGATGCGGCGCTTGCCCAGACCGGGCCGCTCCAGGTGTTTTTCTTTGATCTGTTGCATGTTGACGGGAGGGACCTGCTGGACGCGCCACTGGCCGAGCGAGTGGACTATATGCGGCAGGTGCTCCCGGAAAGGGTGACTGTGCCGCGGGCGGTCTGTACGACGCCAGCTGAAGCTGCGGACACCTTTGCCGATGCGGTCAAACGAGGCTACGAAGGCGTCGTGATCAAGAGCCTGCAGGCTCCGTACGCGGCGGGCCGTCGGGACGCCGCCTGGGTCAAGGTGAAGCCGCGACACACCTTCGACCTGATTGTCACGGCCGCGGAGTGGGGCCACGGTCGCAGACAGGGCTGGCTGTCCAACCTCCACCTCGCTGCGCCAGATCCCGCGTCAGCAAAGTTGATTATGCTCGGCAAGACCTTCAAGGGTCTCACCGACGAGCTGCTGACCTGGCAGACGAAACGGTTCCTCGATCTGGAGGTCCGGCGGACCCCGAGCACCGTCTACGTCGAGCCCTCGACTGTGGTGGAAATCGCGTGTGACGGGCTGCAAGTCTCGACCCGCTACCCCGGCGGGGTCGCACTGAGATTCGCTCGGGTGCTGCGTTATCGGCCGGACAAGTCAGCTGCGGACGCTGACACCATCGACACGGTAAAGGCGCTCAGCCCGATCATCGATTGAGAATGGACAAACCCGCGAGCTGAGCAACGCGCACTCTGCGACAGACCCACAAGGGTCATGTCATAAGCAGATGCTTGTCGGCCGGGAGGACAACTCCGGCGCTCGCGGGTTCGGGTGTTGGCTGTGGATTAGCCGGTCGCAGGCGACCAGTTCCTACACAGTCGGATGCGGCTAGCTGGCCGTCACCTCACATGTCCAACAGTCATTCATTCCGTGGACCACCTCCTTCCCGTGTCCTCCAAACGTATGCGCGCACACGAGCCGGGTCAACGGACTTTTGCGGAATGTGGTCAGGAGCTCACCACAAGTGCTATGAAGCATCGGTGACTCTCGTTCGACTCACCGATGTGCTGGCACCGGCCGCTGCTTCCGGCACGGGCCTGGGTGCTTTCAACGTCTTCAGCATCGAGCATGCGGAAGCCCTCGTCGAGGCCGCCGAGGCTGCCGAGGCACCTGTTGTCCTGCAGATCTCCCAGAATGCCGTGCATTACCACGGCGCACTGGAGCCGATTGGCCTGGCGACTCTCGCACTGGCCCGCGGCGCGGCCGTCCCCGTCGTTGTTCATCTGGACCACGCCACAGAGAAGGGGCTGATCGAGGATGCCATCACACTGGGCTTCGGCTCGGTGATGTTCGATGCGTCGACGTTGCCGTACGACCAGAATGTCTCTGCGACGGCAGCGGTCGTTGCGGCCTGCCACGACAGCGGCCTCGATGTTGAGGCCGAGCTTGGTGAGGTCGGCGGCAAGGACGGCGTCCATGCTGCGGGCGCACGTACCCGTCCCGACGAGGCGGCAGCCTTTGTCAAGGCAACCGGGGTGGACGCGTTGGCAGTAGCCGTCGGAACCTCCCATGCGATGACCGAGCGGCATGTCGCACTTGATCTTGAGCTGATCAGCGCTCTTCACTCTGCTGTGCCGGTACCGCTGGTGCTGCACGGCTCGTCCGGCGTTGGAGATCAGGAGCTGGCGCGAGCTGTCGAGGCCGGTATGACCAAGATCAACATTGCGACTCATCTCAATCACGTGTTCACCGAATCTGTTCGAGCGACGCTGGCCGCTAATCCCGAGATGGTAGATAGTCGTCGATATCTTGGCCCGGCCCGTGACGCGGTGAGTGCCGAGGCGGCACGATTGCTCCGGCTGCTTAGCGGCCCTTGACGACGGCGTACCGGTCCAAGGCTTCCTTGCGCTCGACGGCATGGTCAACGATCGGCTCCCGGTAGCCGATCGGGACCCCCTCGGGCGCCGTCCACGGCTCGTGCAGACAATCGATCGGGAGATCCGCCAATTCCGGGACGTAGCGCCTGATGTAGCTGCCATCCGCGTCGAACTTCTCCGCCTGGCCGGTGGGGTTGAAGATCCGAAAGTACGGTGCCGCATCGGTGCCGCAACCGGCCACCCATTGCCAATTGAGCTGGTTCTGTGCGATGTCACCGTCGCGCAGGCACTCCATGAACCAGTCGGCGCCATGCCACCACCCGATGTGCAAATCCTTGATCAAGAAAGAGGCAACAACCATCCGGACCCGATTGTGCATCCACCCCTCGGCCTGCAGCTGGCGCATGCCGGCGTCCACCAGCGGGTAACCGGTGTTGCCCTCTCTCCAGGCCTTGAGCCGCTCGGCCGCGGTCGTTGACTGGTCCGGATCGTCGGTCGGCAGCTGCGCGAATTCTGGGCGGATGGGCTTGCTGACCGCGTCCGGACGGTGGGAGAGCACATCAGCGAAAAAGTCGCGCCAGGCGATCTGGCGTGCCAGTGCCGCGGCACCCTTCGACCGCAGCCGACTGAGGTCGTGCAGCACGGTACGCGGATGTAGGTGTCCCCAGCGCAGGGCGATGGACAGATGAGAGGTGGCGTCAACGCCGGGGAAATCGTGGAGCTTGGCGTAGTCGGCGACCCCCTCGGAGTCCCTGCCCAACCACGCCCGCCAGGCCTTTGTGGCCGGCTTCTCTCCGACCAACGCCAGCAGGGCCGGGTCGGGCTGAGGGAGCCGAATAGCTTCGTCAATCCCGAGCCAGTCCACGCTGCTGGGGCGTACGCCGGGAGCCGGGTCGTGCACCCCGTGCTCCAACCAGGCGTTGTGGAACGACGTGAAGACCTGAAAAGGTGCGTTAGAGCGGTTCCTGAGTGTGCCCGGCGCGACGGCGTACGGCGAACCGGTTCGGGTCAGTTCGATCTCGTTCTCGCTCAAGGCCTTCGCGACGCGCTCATCTCGCGACAGCCCATATGGCGCAAAGTCGGCGCTGACATGTACCCGCCGCGCGTGGTGAGCCTTCGCTACCCGCGGCACGATGTCGGCAGGCTTGCCGCGTACGACGTTGAGGCCATGCCCGCCGGCGTCGCGCAATTCACGGTCGAGGACGAAGAGCGCGGCCATCAACCAATCTCGACGCCCGCGCCCTGCGGAGGACAGGAGCGCCGGGTCGAGGACAAACAGCGGCAGCACCGCCTCGCCGTCATCGATCGCCGATCTGAGCGCCGGGTTGTCTGCGAGCCGGAAATCGCGGCGCATCCACCAGATCGCAACCTGTCCCTCCGAGGCCATCGTCTAATCTTGCCATCGGGCATCATGGGTCTTCGCGAGCGTCGGAAATCCCGATCTGCCGAGCTGCTTCTAACGCCATGCGTGGAGACAATAGGAGAGACGTGAGCGACCTGATCGACACCACTGAGATGTACCTCCGCACCATCTATGAGTTGGAGGAGGAGGGGATCGTTCCGTTGCGCGCTCGGATCGCTGAGCGGCTGCATCAGAGTGGCCCGACTGTGTCGCAAACGGTCGCGCGCATGGAGCGTGACAACCTTGTGCACGTGCTGGGGGACCGCCATCTCGAGCTGACCGACGAGGGACGTACTCGGGCGACGCGAGTCATGAGGAAGCACCGACTGGCCGAACGGCTGCTCATCGATGTCATCGGACTCGATTGGGAGAAGGTGCACGATGAGGCATGCCGCTGGGAGCACGTGATCTCCGAAGACGTCGAGCGCAAGCTCGTCGACCTGCTGCACGTCCCCACCGTGTCTCCATACGGGAATCCCATTCCCGGCCTGGGGGAACTCGGAGTGAGCGCGGAACCCGAGCCTTTCCGGGACGGCAACGAGCAGTTACAGGACGTCATTGGCACCTCGGAATTGTCGATCACGGTCGTCATCGAGCGGATGAGCGAGGAGATCCAAAAGGACGTCGAGATGATGGGCACGTTGCGCCAGGCCGGCATCCAACCCGGCGCCCACGTCCGTGCCGAGCCGGCGGGATTGGGTGTCAGGCTGACCGTCGACGGTTTGCCCGGCTGCGAGATCGACCGGGAGGCATCCACTCACCTGTTCGTGTCACGCGTTTGACGGCGCCGCGAGGAGGGACTTCGCGGTGAGCGATGACGTGAACTGGCGACAGTACTTGGCCGAGTTTCACCGTGATCGAGCGGGGATCGCCGAAGCCGTACTGTCGAGGGCGCTTGCAGGCGATCATTCGCCGTATCGCTGGTTGGCCCGAGCGGTCTCGGCGACGGCGACGATCGTGGTTGACCTCGCCTGCGGCTCAGGTCCGATGTCCCGTGAGCTGGTACGGCCTGGGCGTACGGTCGTCGGTCTCGATTTGTCTGAGCACGAGCTGGCCCTGGCTGCAGGACGCGGGCCCGGACCGTGGATTCGAGCCGATGCCCTGCAGCTTCCCTTCAAGGACGAGAGCGTTGATGTCGTCACCAGCTCCATGGGATTGGTGGTCGTGCAGCCCATGACGCGGGTGATCGAGGAGGTAGCGCGGGTGCTGCGGCCAGGCGGCGTACTGGCCGCGATTGCCCCGGGAATTCGGCCGCTCGCACCGAGTGACGTCAGGGTGCTGACCCGTATCAACGGCAGGCTGCGGACTAAGCCCCAGTTTCCGGGGCCGGTCGAACTCACCGGATTTGCCAGGACTCTGCAAGTGCATGGGATGCGGGCCGTCGAGGATGCGCGTGAGCGCTATCGATTCAGCATTCGCTCGCGCGCCGACGCTGAGCTGGTGATATCAGCGCTCTACCTGCCGAACATTCGGTGGTCGCGGGTCGAGCGTGCGATCGAATATCTCGAGGACAGCGTCAAGAAACGCGAGGTGGTCGACGTCGCAATACCGATGCGCCGCCTCGTGGCCATCAAGTAGTGGCTACCGAGTGGGTATGGAATAGGCGTACCTGCTGTGCGGTTGACAGAGTGGCTGCGGTCAGCGCCCCAAGCAGCGATTCCCCGAATGAGGAGTATAGGCATGGCAACGATCAACATCACCGCCGAGAACTTTGAAGACACCATCACAGATAACGACATTGTGCTGGTGGACTTCTGGGCCGACTGGTGCGGACCGTGCAAGCGGTTCGGCCCGATCTATGAAAAGGCCTCCGAGGAGTACGACGGCATCGTCTTTGCCAAGCTGGATACTGATGCCAATTACGAGCTGACTGGCCAACTGGGGATTGAGGGCATTCCCACCTTGATGGCCTTCCGCGAGGGCGTCTTGGTCTTCAATCAGGCTGGTGCCTTGCCCGGGCAAGCCTTGAAGCAGGTCGTCGACGCCGTCAAGGGCCTCGATATGGAAGAGGTCCACGCTCAGGTCGCCAAACTCAAGGCCGAACACGAGCACGAGCACGAGCACAGTCACGAATGATGATCGTGGGCGTTTGACCGTCGACTATGGCATGTTGACGACGAATATTGTCGACCACGTTGAAACGCGTGCGATCTTTGGACAATCTGGGCGGACATCTCTGAGCTAGAGCCACCGGCAGTGAAGGTTCTCGACGTCCAGCTCTAAATTCTGCGCAAACCAATCTCACAACCTCGCTGGCTTCACATCAGGCGTAGCAGCGCTGGCTGTACGCGGCGGCCCTGCTCGGCGACGCCCTTGGGCAGCGCGAGGAAGGCCCAATGCTAATGTCGCTGCCTGGCCCATGGGACGGGGCTGGTACAGACTTCGCGTAGGGCCACATCGAGCTCGAAGTGGGGTAGGTGGATGAGCTGGTTGCGCGAGCGCGTCGAGTCGAAGACCGGTCGTACAGTGCCGCTGCCGCCGCGCAATCAACCGTGGTTGCCGAGCGTGCTCGTTCAGGTCGCGCCCGCGGTGGTGTCGGCGCTGACGTACGCCGTCATCGACGAGCGCGACCAGCCCGATGGCCTACTGTCCTTTGTGCTGTCGGGCTGGCCTCGCCTGGACGACTTGGGGCGGGTGCGACATCGGCACAATCGGTTGGTCGGGGTTGCGGTCCCGTCGGGTGATTGGCAGGTGATGCTTGCCGAACGCCGCGTCCCCGAGGTGTTACGCGACCGACCGCCGCGGATCGGCGACGCGTTCGGAATGATGCTCGAACGCCGTGTCGCACGACACCTGCTTGACCCGATCGGTCCGGTTGTCGACGTTACGGCGGACGCGCGGGACGCGGCGCGGGCTGCGTTCTATGGCGCTGTTGCGTCTCCGTTGGACGCGTCAGTGGCGACCGAGGTCGCGGAACAGGAGGATCGGATCGGGCCGGTGCCCGAGCCCGAGGACTGGCGGGCGTACGTGATGAGGCGGACGCGATGACGGTGGCGCCGGTCGAGACGCTGGCTGCGGCGGCGTTCGACGCGTCGAGGCCTTTCGTGTCGTCGATGGGCGAGCACGACCTGGTGTACTTTCTGCTGAATGTCGGCGACGGCGATACGCAGCTGATACTGCTTCCGGAGTCACCAACAGGCCGCCGTGCGATCGTGGTCGACTGTGCGACGTCCACGAAGCTGCCCGCGCTGGTCGCGGAGCTGGGCGACGCCGGCCTGCTGACACAACCGCCGGCTGGCAAGCCGCTGTTCGAGCTCGTCGTCGCCACACACCCGCATGAGGATCATATCGGCGGGATGCCTGAGTTTTTGGACATGTTCGGCGACCAAGTCGGCGAGTTCTGGGAGCCGGGTTACTTTCACACCGCTGCGTCGTACATAGAGGTGATGCGGGTCCTCGAGGACTTGGAGAGCGCCGGCAACGGCGTGCGCCTCTCGCAGCCGACGGGCGGCTACACCCGCTATATCGGCCATGTGCAGGTCACCGCACTCACACCGGCGATCGCGCTACGGAACCGCTTCGACACCTTCGGGGTGGAGATCAACAACTCGTCGATCGCGATGCGGCTGGAATTCCCGGCTAGCCGGGTCGTGCAACAGCCGGGTAGCCGCGACTTCATCAGGACAAGGACACAGCGGATCCTGCTCGGGGCGGATGCGCAGACTGTGTCGTGGGCTCACGCGCTCACGGACTTTCCTGAATTGCACACCGAACGGTCGGCGGCGGCCAAAGCACTGCGCGTCGCACTAGGCACCGACCCGCTCAAGGCACAAGTGTTCAAGGTGCCGCACCACATGTCGAAGCACGGCCTCAGCCTGGAGCTCGTCGAGCAGGTCTCGCCGGCATTGAGCCTTGTTTCCTCGGTGGCGGGCGGCGGGAAGTACAACTTCCCGCACACCGTGTCGCAGGACGCCCTACGTGAGGCGCTGCAGGCCACCAGTTCCGGCAAGGTCAAGCGCAAGGCCGACCACGAGCTCGGCATCCACTACACGAGCGCGCACGACGACACCGGCAAACCACTCGGCACAATCGCGGTCGTCATGTCACCTGCCGGTGAGCGGACGGTCTGGCGCTTCGGCGACCAACCGCGGGATGCGGTCGACCTCTCCGCCGCGCGGCGATTGAAGATTTGACAGGCGCTTGCTTCGCTCGCCGTGTAGTGGAGTCGCTCCTAGTTGTGACATGGCGGTGGAGTCACGGTCAGCATCGTGGCCGCCGGCGAGGTCTGCGCCGGGCGAAACCTTAATCATCGAATGGGGTGTGTGGCTAGCTGTGCATGTGCACTGCGAACCAGCGGTTCGGTAGCGTCTTCGTCGTGACGCAGACCCGCCGCCGCGTGGTGTTGACTGGGGCTGGCGGCCGCATCGGACGGGCGATCACTCCGCTACTTCCTGCAAACTGGGACATGCAGGGCACAGACCTCACGGCCAGTGAGGGCCTCAGCACGCTGGACATCAGCAACCCAGACGCCTGTCGAGCGGCATTCGCCGGCGTAGACGCCGTTGTCCACCTGGCCGCTATTCCTGACCCCGAAGCCTCATGGGAGCGATTGCTGCCAGTCAACGTCGTGGGGGTCTACCAGGTCGCCCAGGCCGCCGTCAGTTGCGGCGTCCGCCGCCTCGTGCTGGCCAGTAGCCTGCATGCCGTCTCTGCCGTGTCTGACCAGACGCAGGTGAGGGTCGGTGACCCGCCCCGCCCTGGCAATCTCTACGGAGCAACGAAGGCCTGGGCCGAGGCGTTAGGCGCGTGGGTTGGGGCCACCACGCCGACGTCGGTGGTGGCCCTGCGGATCGGCTATTTCTCCCCCCAGCGTCCGGATGCCGGCACCGTGCCAACCCGAGAGCTGTCCGCGTGGCTTAGCCCACGTGATGCCGCCGAGCTGGTGCGTGCTGCCGTGGAGGCCGTTGGTCTTACCTTCGTCGTGGCCAATGGCATCTCCGCCAATCGCTACCGCCGTGCCGACCTGGAGGAGACGATGCAGCAACTGGGCTACCGTCCGGTCGACGACGCCTGGCAATCTCCTTAGTCGACGCTTCAGCGGGACGCTCCGCGCCCTGGAAGGGAACGACCTCTCCGACACCGTCAGCTGTGGGTCGCTACTATGGCCACCCCTCGGGTGGCTACTATGGCCACCCCTCGGGTGAGTCCTCCCAGTCCTCCTGCCGTCCATACACGCTGAGGTCTTGGATGTTGTTGACGAACATCAACCGGTCGACGCCACGACTCCCGGTCGTGTAGGTCCGGTAGACCTCGTCGCCGTCGCGCAAGAAGGCGTTGAGCAAGAACCCGCCGCCTGCGAGTGCGTCCTGGGTGCGCGTTGCCTCCTTTTCCGCGATCAGCAACTCCTCGCGAGCTTGCTTCCATTCGCCGGCGGATACGACCTGCGGGATCGCCACGCTGTCGAGCCTGGCACGGGCAGGAACTCACTGCTTCAAGACCTTGAAAGCGGGAATCCCAAGCCTGCTGATCACAGCCGCGGCGCTGTGGATACTCATTCGGGCGCTGCGAGCCGAGCCGCAGCGCTGGGCGCCTTGGATCGCCGTCGGCCTGGTCGCTGGGGTGGCGATGGAGATCAAGATCCTGGCCGCGCCGCTGCTGGCTTGCTGTTTGTTGGGCGTTGTCGTCGTCGGGCCACGGTCCCGGCTAGCGAGCCCACGACCGTGGGTTGCAGCGCTGATCGCGTTAGCCCTCGCCGCTCCGAACCTGATCTGGCAGGCGACGCACGGACTGCCGGTCGCATCTGTGGCGGCGAACATCGCCTCGGGCGGATCGACGTCCTCAACGCCCAGGGCGGCACTGCTGCCGAGCGTCTTGCTCGATGTCGGGCCCGTAGTAAGCATCGTCCTGCTCGTCGGTCTCGTTGTCCTGCTCCGGGGCGGGGAACGGCGATCGGTCGACGGCTGGCTCGCCGCGGGCTTTCTGATCTTCGTCGTCTTTCTGTTGATCACCGGAGGCAAGGCATACTATCCGGCGGCGTTCTATCCAGCATTGCTGGCGGCCGGCGCAGGTCCGGTGCTCGACTGGATCCGCAATAGGACGTGGCGTCATGTACTGGCCATTGCGCTGGTGATCATCTCGCTGGTGATCACGCCGTCCCTGACCCTTCCGCTTGGTCCGGTCGGTTCGCCGCTGTACAAGATCGCAACCGGCGTGAATCCAGACCTGGCCAATGAGGTGGGCTGGCCCGGCTTCGTCGACACTGTCGGTCAGGTTGTAGCCACCGTCCCAGCTGCCGAGCTCAACCACACGATCGTGCTGACCGAGGCCTATCAGCAGGCCGGTGCCCTCGACCTGCTCCGGCCGGCCAACGGCGTACGCCTTCCGCCGGTGTACTCCGGCCACAACGGTTTCTGGTACTGGGGACCGCCACCAGACTCCGCGACCGACGCCGTCGTGACCGGCGACGTCTCGCCAGAA
>Ga0307322_10000239_pt1 | contig 10595 bp, 9 predicted proteins | sample ER_DNA_380_FD_194494 | JGI IMG/M metagenome (GOLD analysis project Ga0307322, IMG submission 194494) | Bulk soil microbial communities from the East River watershed near Crested Butte, Colorado, United States - ER_DNA_380 | ecosystem: Environmental > Terrestrial > Soil > Floodplain | place: USA... | reverse complement strand
GAGGCCCGCGCGCTCAGCCAAGCACGCGGCCAGATGTCCATGGCCAACACAGTAGTTGTCGCCGCGGACAGGTTTCCTCCTCGCAGTCAGGCCATGTTGTGGCGCAGGTAGGCGGGCTGGCGGAATCCCATCACGGCCTCGGTCATCCGAGCGGCGGCCACCGCGGCCGCGACGTCGTGCATCCGCAAGATCCTGGCACCGTTGAGTACACAGATCGTTGCGGCAGCGATCGACGGAGGCATCCGGTCCGACATTGGCATGCCGGTTGCTTCGCCCACGAAATCCTTGTTCGACACGGCCGCCAACATCGGCAGACCGAGATCGGCGATTTCGGACAACCGACGGGTCAGCTCCAGGGTGTGCAGGGTGTTCTTGTTGAGGTCGTGGCCGGGATCGATGACGATCCGATCCTCCTGAACACCATGATCGACAGCGAGCTGTACGCGTTCGGTGAGAAAGGTCTTGATCTCGGAAACGACATCGTCGTACTGCGGCCGATGGTGATGCTGCCGCGGCAGCGCGAGGCTGTGCGTGATCACCAGTGTGGCGCCCTGTGCCGCTGCCACATCGGCCAGTTCGGGATCGCGCAGTCCTGTCGTGTCGTTGATCACTGTTGCTCCCGCGGCAATGCTGCGGGCAGCGACCTCAGACCGGAATGTGTCGACGGAGATGACTGCGTCGCTGGCTTCGGCCACCCGCTCGACAACGGGCACCACGCGATCCAACTCTTCGGCTAGGCCGACCTCCGGAGTGTCAGGCGAAAACGGCACACCCCCGATGTCCACCCAACCGGCGCCGGCGGCGGCGGCGGCCAGCACGGCCGCGACAGCCTGATCAAGCCCGAACGTGCGGCGCTGATCGAAGAAGGAATCGGGCGTACGATTCACGATGCCCATGACGACGATTTCATGATCGAAATCGAACGTTCGCCGGCCGATGGTTCGCACAGGATGCCGCAGCGGTGGCAGGTAGATCACGGGGTAAGTCTCAGACCTCGGCCACTCAGGTGGACAATCCGGTCTGACCTCGCCCTGTCACTCAAAGCTCGACGAGCACCGCCAGGCAAGGGCCGCGTTGTCCAAGCACCGGGGATTGTCTTCGGCTGACGCCGGTCCCGTGATGGGATGATTTCGTGCCCCGACCCATCGTGATCTCGCCAGCGGGACGATAGTCGGCGTGTACCCCGACACGCGAGCCGGCGCCGTAGAGCCGAACGCTGTGCAGCTGCACCTGCACCGAGGCATCGGCTGGGGGTTTTACGGGGTTGCGACGACTGTGGTGCTCGCGCTTGTCCTGGCTGGCACCGCGGCCAACCTGAGCAGTGGGCGGATCTTGATGGCAAGTGTGTTGGCGGTGGCGGGCCTGTCGTTGACTGCGTTTCTGGCCTTTCTGACCTATGCCATGGTTATGCCTTCGCTGACAGCCGGTATGGCGGGAGTCAGCGGACGCGTGTCGTGGAGGAGCAGGTTTGACGCCAGCTGGAACGAGGTCACCATCGACGTCGACGACAGAGCAGAACCCGGCACGATCCGACTAGACATCGGCAAGGAGTCTGTGTCGGTCAGCGCCCGGTCGTGGGTCGGCTTCAGGGAATTCATCATCCTGGTAGGCAGCACACCACACGCTGCAGCGCGGTTGACTCCGGCGGCGCGGCACGAGGTGACCCGCCTGCTTCAGATCGGTGGATAGCCGCGCACACGTTTGCGTTGAGCGGGCTGACCGTCTGCGGGCCGTGTGAGTAACCCACAAGATCTTGCGGTGGAGGTGGCGGGAATCGAACCCGCGTCCTCGAGCGACGAACCAGGTCTTCTCCGGGCGCAGCTGGCTAGGCGTTCTCTCGGCTCCTGCACTCGCGCCAGCACGTTGCAGACAAGCCCAGTCTCAATTCATGTCTCTGCTAAGTCTTGAGACCACTCTCAGCAGGTAAGCCTCCTGAATGAGGCCAGGGTCCGGGACGGAGGCTCGCCCGGGCTGACCCGTCGATCACTGCTTAGGCAGCGAGAGCGACGTCAGTGCGCTTAACGTTGGCACTTATTGGTTCCCAAGGGACATTTACGAGTTGACCTTGGATTCTCGGCCCGCTTCTCCTGGGACTATCGACCCAAGTCGAAACCGATCACCCCCTATTGAGTTGTGCTGTTCAGCTGTGTTCAGCGATCGTCCCCGTACGGCTCAGATCGATGCAACCGCACAAAGTCTATCCGTCGTCCTAATGCGGCGGCAGCCCGATTGATTCCCGTACGCAGGCACGAAAGGGCGCCGGACCCTTCTGGGATCCGGCGCCCTTCGTCAGGTTTACTTCTCCGACAGCACCTCGAGCTTGATCACACTCTTGACCGGGTTGCTCCAGTCGTCTCCTTGGAGTGCCTTGGCGCCGCCGACGATGGTAAGGATGAACCAGCCGAGGCCCATGAACGGGATCAACCATCCGAAGAAATCGAGCCCGGTTATGCCGCCCAGAATGGCGACCAAGGCGAACGCGATCGAAGAGATCAATTGGAAGTTGAAAGACTTGGCCGCTTCCTTGCGTGCGTACGTCCCAGGCGTCGATAGCGCGTACACCAGACCCGGGCCGAAGAGCCAGAGGAAGAACACCGAGAAGTGCGCGACGCCGGCAGCTCCGCGCCCTACCTGTTGACGAGCCTCTGGTCGGACCAAGGGCTGGTAAGCGGGGTGGACACCGAGAGCCCTCGATGAGGTCGGGACCTGAACGAGACCGTAGAAGGCTTCGTTCAGCTCTTTGCGGCTGACTGCTGTGAGGACCTGCCCGATCCGCCGGTCGAACTCAGACTCGCTGATACGGCCGTCGGCGTAGGCGTCCTTGAGCCAGGATTCTGCACGGTCCCGCTGTTCTGGCGTGACCTGCATCTTCAGACTGGGGTGCTCGTAGATCGCGTTCATGCTAACCAGCATCGTTTCGTGGCCAGTCATTCACCATCGGGCACTCCCCCGGACCTACCCGGAGCGATTCCGTGAGCAGACTGGGCCCGGGCTGCTCATCACCAGCTACCGCTGCCGCCTCCGCCGCCGCCGCCGCCGGAGAAGCCTCCGCCGCCGAAGGAACTCCCACCGCCGAAGCCCGTACCCCCGGCACCTGAGGAGGAGGCGACCGGCGTAGCCGCGGAGGTGAGGCTGCTGGTCAGGAACGAGGTGTTGAAGGCCGCCATCTGATAGTTGCCGATGTACCAATACGGCGTCTCGTTCGGCAGTCGGCCCATGGCAACGAGATCACCGCAGATCTTGGCCCAGCGATCGGCCAACTCGAAGATGATCGCCCAAGGCAGATACTTCGAGAAGATGTCCTCGCCTTCCTCGAACTTGAGTTGATCAGCTTCGGCGGTGGCGAGATAGGTCTTGAATCCCTCGACCTGGTCGCACACGGCCCGGCCTTCGGCGGTGCGCTGCCCACGCTTGAGCTTCGTACGAATCACCGCGAGGGTGATGATGATCGGCAACAACGGAATCAACAGCAGCAACAGCCAGAACCCAACCGCGAAGGCGGCGAAGATCGCGATGGCGATGATGCCGAAGCCGAAGCCCCGAGTCGCAGCGGCCGAAGGCACTTTGCGGAACCAGCCACGTGAGGTGACCTGATTGCGGACAGAGTCGCGCATTCGTTCGTGTGCCTCGACCAAGCTGCCGCGGTCAGAAAGGTCCCTCACCGCCCCGGCCGGCTCACCGTCGAACAGGCTCGTCAAGAGCACCATTTCGTGCGGAGCCGTCGCTTTGTTGGGATCAAGCAGGGTGACCCGGAACTCGTCCTCGCGGTAGCTCTGCACGGTCAGCGCACCCCGGACAGCAAGGTCGATGATCGTTGCCGCCGTTTCCCTGGCATCGACTTGGCCGTCAATCAGCAGGCCAGCTTCCGCCACCGGGATCTTCGGAGGCGAGAACGCGACCGGGATAGGAAGGTCTGGATCGTTTGGCACGACCTGCGTCTCCTGGCCGCCGAGCGGAACCGTTCCAGGCGGTAGGCCCGCGTAGCGCTGATCACGGCCGTTCTTGCGCCACCACAGCACGCCGACAATCGGCGAGCCGATGGCGATGAGAAGGGAGACGCCAGCCAGTGCGAAAGCGCCAATTCTCTCGCCCGGCGACAGCTTCGAACCGTTGGGTTCCAGATGCGGCTTGTTGTCCGCCACGAGTCCGGGCTTGATCTTGACACCGATGCTGACGCTTGCTCCAGGTTGCACATCGGTCTGTCCGAAGGTGGCCGTGCCGCCTTCGGTGAAGTCCTTCGTCTCGCACGGTGTGGTGCTTCTCGGCGGTCCCGTGAAGCAACTTACGTCCTGAGCCCCACCCGGCACTGTCGTGGTGATCTTCACGTTCTTGATCAACGGGTTGCCGAATCCGGGTCCATCCCAGAAGAACTCGTCGTAGCCGCTGAAGGAGCGCATGGCACCGGTGACGTCATAGGAGATGACGTAGGTCGCGGTGGGCGCAGAGATGGTCCGGTCGGGATCACCGATCCGAATGTTCAGCTCGGCTTCCCGACCTCCCTGAGACTCGGTTGTCTTCGAGCTGAATTGGGTTGCCACGCCAGGATCGGGGCTGGTGACGTTGATGTTGCTGATTCCGTACACGAAATCCTGGTCGCTATCTGGATCCGGCTCGCGGGTCACCAGATCGCGTTGGATACCGTGCCGGCCAGAATCGCTGCCGAAACGCCAGGTGATGGTCTCTTTCACCGTGAGCACACCGCTCGGCTGCATGTCGTAGTTGATCAGAAAGGAATCAATCTGGTCGTCGGCCGCGTACGCCTGGGTTGGGCTGAACACCGCCCACGTCAGAGCAGTTAGCAGCATCAAAAGGAACGCGACGACGACCCGAGACACCCGGCCGCCAACCTGCCAGACGCGCTCACCAGCGGACGCGCGGAATTGCATCATTAGTTCATTGTCTCCGATTCCCTGTTCTTGCTTCATTGCCTCCGATTGCGGGCGGCGAGGGCTCTTTCGGCCTCCCGCTTCGACTCGCGGGCTGCGATGGAGACGCGCTTGTCGTATTCCCGCTTGCCGGTGGCCAACGCAACCTCCACCTTCGCGTACCCGTTTGAAAAGTAGAGCGACAGAGGCACCAAGGTGGTTCCCGAGGTGGTGAGCTCTCGCTCGATCTTGGCAATCTCGCGGCGAGTCAACAACAGCTTGCGGGTACGGCGCGCCGAGTGGTTCGTCCAGGTGCCGTGGCTGTACTCCGGAATGTGCGCCCCACGCAGCCACACCTCCCCATCCTCGATCGATCCGTACGCGTCGGTGAGGTTCGCGCGTCCCTCGCGTAGCGACTTCACCTCGGTGCCGCTGAGGACGATGCCAGCCTCATAGACGTCGTGGATGTGGTAATCGTGCCGTGCCTTGCGGTTCTGCGCGATGAGCCTGCGGCCCTTCTCCTTCGCCATGGTTACCATCTTCCCGCTTTGATTGCTCCGCTCGCTGACGCTCGCTGTGTTCGATTGCTTGCTCGCTCGCTGCGATGTTCGCTGGGTTGCCGCCGTCTTCGTCGGAGCCGACGGACCGGAAAAGCGTTGTTCCGCCATCTCCTCCTGCAGATCGGCGGCCGCGAACATCGCGGGCGCGGATCGCACTGGGGCGTCGCCTACTTCGTCGTTACTCGCCGACGAGAAGCGTGTCGGCTCGTTCCTCCTCAGCTCGGCGGCGCGCGATCCGAGCTACGGGCCCCTCTACTGCTGAGCTCGATCGGAGCTGCGGAGCTGACCGTCTCTCTCAGAACCAGGTCATGGGATTCCGCAACCGACCGTTGATCCACACCATCAGATGGAGATGACAGCCGGTCGAGAACCCGGTCGTACCGACGTAACCGATGATCTGGCCCTCACGGACGCGCTGGCCGACGCGGACGATGTAGCGGCTGGCATGGTTGTAGCCGGTGGTGACGTACCGGCCGCCGAAATAGCCGTGGTCGATCATCAGCCGGTTGCCGTAGCCAGCGTTGTAGTACCGCTCGGCGACACGGCCGGCATGGGCTGCGCGGATCGGCGTGCCGCATCCGGCGCCGAAGTCAGTCCCATCGTGCAGCTTCCAGTAGTGCAGCACTGGATGGAATCGCATGCCGAACGGAGAGGTGATCCGAGCGGCCACGGGAAACGAGAAGCCGTGCCCGGCACTGGAGGTGGAGCCGCCCGTATGCCGGGAGCGGTGGGTGTGCTTGCTGGCCGAGTGAGAGCGCCGCGCGGCGCCCGCCTTATGCTCCGCCGCTCGCTTCCGTTGGGCGGCCGCTCGCTCGGCCGCCCGCTTCCGTTCGGCGGCGGCCTTGGCGATCCGTGCGGCGATGCGCCGCTCGACCGAGGCGCGCTCTTTGGTCAGCTGTGCATAGCGGGCCTTATCTTGGGCCACGTCGGTTGCGGCTTCGTCCTCAGCTGTCTTTCGCTGGCGCACCAGCTGCGCCACCGTTGCTTCCTCCGCAGCGGCGCGCCCCTCCAAGGACTTCTTGAGCTTGAGGTTGGCCGCGGCCTCACGGCGGGCTGTGGCGACCTTTGCCTTGAGTTCAGTCTGCCGGATCCGGGCAGCGTTGAGCTGGCGCTGCAGCACGGTCAACCGGTCGATCTGGGCCTGCGTAGAGTCGAACAGCGTGGTCGACCACTGAAGACGGGTCTGCACGTTCTCCGTGGAGTGTGGATCGAGCAGAACCGCAACCGGGAGCAGGTTGTTCTGTTGCTGGTATTGGTCACGGATCATTTGTCCGGCTTCGGCTTGCTCGGCATCCAATCGCTGCTGGCCAGCCGCTACCGCAGCGACCGCCACCGCGAGATCGGACCGGGCTAGCCGCAGCCTCACAGCCATGCGGGCATCCTTCTCCGCGGCTGCCGAGAGTTCTTGTCGGGTCGTCGCGAGCTGCGCGCTTGCCACCTCGAGCTTGTTCTGCGCTTTGTCGACGGCAACTGCAGCCTCGCTCAGCGCCTTGGTCGATTCACCTAGGTCACTCTTGGTCTTGACGATCTGCTGCTTGACCCGAGACCGGTGGGCCACGAGCTCGTCAGCATTGGCTTGGAGCCCGAGCAAGGTGAGCAAGAGTGCCGACGCCAGCGCGACCGCCACGGCAATCCGTGCGGTGCGGACGCCAGCAATGTGCATTGCTGACGGATATGCAGTTATACCTTTGGACGCAGGCGTCTGAGCAAGAAGTTCTGCACTTCTTGGCAGCCTGGCGAAGCGACCAACCTGAGGTGCTTCGCTGCCGTCCGGAACGTCCTGACGGACGTAGGGAAGATCCGGAGCCACAGCTTTCCCCAATCCAATTTTCGGTTGTCAACGGCTCAGCCGCTTCCGCCTGCTGTCACGGCTGCAACTGCACGCGGCCCCGCATGATAGGCAGCTCGCGACGCGTGCTGGCAACGACCGAAACGCCAAAATTGACATTTCGTCATCTATCAGAGGTGAAGTCTCAAGTCATAGTTGAGATATTCAAGTTAATCGCTGGTAACTCGTGATGCTTTTGTGACCTATGTGAAAGGAGACTCAAAGTCATCCAGGCACGACTAAGTCCGAGGTTCTTGCCAAGAGCGCGCAGGCGATCAGACCCTGAGGTATCGCCTGGTCGTCACGAGAGTCGGGATCACCGCGAGCACGACGCCGACCACGACGACGCCAAGCATCGCCAGGGCGGTTTGCCGCCAGCCGATCCAGGCGATAAACCGGACCGAATTGCGGACCCCGCGGATGATCCAGAAATACACCCCCGCCGCCATGGTCACGCACGCCAGAGCTACACCGATCAATGCCGAGATCACTGCGCCGAGCAAGAACGGCATCGTGATGTAGAAGTTGCTCGCGCCAACCAGACGCATAATGCCAATCTCGCGGCGTCGTGCGAAGGTCGCCAAGCGAATGGTGTTGCCGATCTGGAGTGCCGAGGCGAGAAGCAATAACGCCGATGCGCCAGCAGTCGACCACTGCAGCACATTCAGCGCTCGGAAGAACGGATCGAGCAACTGGTGCAAGTCCTGCACCTTCTGTACGCCCTTGAGCCCAACGACCGAGCTGACCACACCTTGGTATTCCTCGGGGTTCCTCAGCTTGACTCGGAACGACTCCTGCATCTGGTCGACGGTCAACGAGTCCTGGATCGGGCTGCCCTCGTACGCTCGCTGGAACTCCGCGTACGCCTCTTGCTTGGTCTCGAAGTAGATCCCGTCTGGCGCTACCTCGGGGTTAGTTTCCAGCGTTCGCCGGATCTCATCCTTCTGTCCCGGAGTGACGTCCTGGCCGGGGTCGCACTGGTCGCCGCGAGTGTCCTTGGCGCACAGAAAGATCGAGATTTCGATCTTGTCGTACCAGCGGCCCTTCATGAGATTCACCTGCTGGCTGGCCAGCAAACCGGCACCGAACAACGACAGCGACACCCACATGGTGACGATGACCGCCAAGGTCATGGTCAGGTTCTGGCGTAGCCCGGCCCGGGTCTCGGACCAGATGTGACGGAAACGCATTAACTATCCCCAAATAGATCGATGTGCAGCTGTCGTTCGGTTCTGAGCACGGCGGCAGCTACTGGTAGCCGTAGACGCCTCTGCTTTGATCTCGAACGACTTCGCCATCGTCGAGCTCGATCACCCGCTTGCGCATCTGGTCGACGATGGTCGAGTCGTGGGTCGCCATCAGGACCGTGGTATCCGCACGGTTGATCCGATCGAGCAACTTCATGATCCCAACGCTGGTGGCCGGATCCAGGTTTCCCGTGGGCTCATCGGCAATCAAAATCATCGGTCGGTTGACGAACGCGCGAGCAATCGCCACGCGCTGCTGCTCACCGCCGGAAAGCTCCTCGGGAAGCCGGTCGCCCTTGCCGCCTAACCCAACAAGCTCAAGCACTTCTGGAACCACGCGCTCAATGGTCGAGGCCGGCTTGCCGATCACCTGGAGGGCGAACGCCACGTTCTCCGTCACAGTCTTGTTCGGTAGCAGCCTGAAATCCTGAAAGACGGTGCCGATCTGGCGGCGCATCCCCGGGATCTTCCAGCTATGCAGCTTGTTGAGCTCCCGGCCGGCGACGAACACCTTGCCAACGCTCGCCCGCTGCTCCCGCAAGATCAGTCTCAAGAACGTCGACTTGCCGGACCCTGAGGCTCCGACCAGGAAGACGAACTCCCCCTTGTCGATATCGACATTGATGTTGTCCAGCGCTGCCCTGCGCTGACCGTCGTATGTCTTGGATACATTTTCGAAACGAATCACGCGCTTCCCCCGATAGACAGCTCCGGCGTCCTATGGACGCCAGACGGCCAGGCACGAGTCTAGGTGAGGCTCCGGCTGTTGGGCACCGGCCACCCGGCATGCCCATCAGTTGGATGCGCACAGCAGCCGGACATCACGTGGCCGCGGCCTCCCGGGTCCGACGCCAGCGGATGCCTGATTCGATGAAACCGTCGATGTCGCCGTCGAACACTGCATCTGGCGAAGAGACCTCGTACTCGGTCCGCAAGTCCTTCACCATTTGGTAGGGGTGGAGGACGTAGGACCGCATCTGCGACCCCCAGCTGTTGCCGCCGTCGCCCTTGAGGGCGTTGAGGCGCGCCTCGCGCTCTTGCCGCGCCCGCTCCAGCAGTCGTGACTGCAAGACGCGAAGCGCGGCCGCCTTGTTCTGCAGCTGGGACTTCTCGTTTTGGCACGACACCACGATGCCGGTCGGCAGGTGGGTGATGCGTACGGCGGAGTCGGTGGTGTTGACGCTCTGCCCGCCCGGCCCAGAGGACCGGAACACATCAATGCGCAGCTCGGATTCGGGAATGTCGATGCGATCGGCCGCCTCAGTCACGGGCAGCACTTCGACGCCCGCGAACGATGTCTGCCGGCGCCCCTGGTTGTCGAACGGGGAGATCCGGACCAGCCGATGCGTGCCTTGTTCGGCCGACAGCGTTCCGTACGCGAAGGGACTCTTCACTTGGAACGTCGCTGACTTGATGCCCGCTTCTTCGGCGTAGGAGGTGTCGTAGACCTCGGTCGGGTAGCGATGCCGTTCAGCCCAGCGCAGGTACATCCGCAGCAGCATCGCAGCGAAGTCAGCCGCGTCGACACCACCTGCTTCGGAGCGAATCGTGACCAGCGCATCGCGTTCGTCATACTCGCCGGACAGCAGCGTACGCACCTCGAGAGCCTCGACTGCTTTTTGTAGACCTGTGAGCGCTTCCGCCGCTTCGGCGAGGCTGGCCGGGTCTCCTTCTTCCTGCCCGAGTTCCACCAGTGCGCCGATGTCGCCCAGCTGAGCTCGCAATCCGGCCACACGATCAACCTCGGTCTGGAGTACTGAGAGCCGCGACGTCACGCGCTGGGCGTTGTCCGGGTTGTCCCACAGATCGGGGGCTGCTACCTGCTGCTCCAGCCCAGCGATCTCAGCGCGTTTGCGGTCGGGATCGACGACAGCCTCAATCGAGCCCAATGACTTATCCAGGTCAGCGAGCGCGACGGCGAAATCGGGTCCAGCCACAATGATCCACTCTACTTGGGCCTGAACCATCGGCCCTTAGTCATCAGCCCTTAGTCATCAGCCCTTAGTCATCAGCCCTTAGTCATCAGCCCTTAGTCATCAGCACTGCGCAGTTCCTCGATGCGGACAAACCGCTCTTCGCCACGCGGGCGGCGGGG
>Ga0307322_10000233_pt1 | contig 10799 bp, 10 predicted proteins | sample ER_DNA_380_FD_194494 | JGI IMG/M metagenome (GOLD analysis project Ga0307322, IMG submission 194494) | Bulk soil microbial communities from the East River watershed near Crested Butte, Colorado, United States - ER_DNA_380 | ecosystem: Environmental > Terrestrial > Soil > Floodplain | place... | reverse complement strand
AATAGATTGTTAGATGTGACAGATGTTGCTGAGCGACTGCGCCGCCGCTACCCAAAGCCGCGGGTGCCGCGTCCGCTGAAGGTGGGTCTGATCAGCGTCGGGGTCGTCCTTGGGGTGACGTGGCTGGTCTGGACAGCCCTGCTGCACTCACGCCCGATCGCGGCAGGCCACATTCAGTCCTTTCAGATCACCTCGGACAACTCAGTGTCGGTCACACTGGCTGTTGAGCGGCGCGATCCGTCTGTTCCGGTGACCTGCCGGGTGCTGGCGCAGGCCTCGGATTTCCAACCGGTTGGCGAGCAGCAAGTGCCGGTTGCAGCCGCGTCCGACCGTGTCGTTGAGGTGACTGCCGCCCTGACAACTCTGCGAAAAGCTACTGCGGTTGTGGTCAGAGGGTGCACTGTCGCTTGAGCTTTGGATTGGTCCGCCCTTGATAGCCTTGTGCGATGTCTGAAAACTCCGCCCAGGCGATCTGGCTGACCCAGGAGGCGTACGACAAGCTCAAGCTCGAGCTCAATCAGCTCACTGGGCCAGGACGTGCTGCGGTGACCGCAAAGATCGCCGCGGCTCGCGAAGAAGGGGATCTCAGTGAGAACGGGGGCTACCACGCCGCGCGTGAGGAGCAGGCGCATCAGGAGGCCCGGATTCGCCAGCTCACTGACATGTTGAATCGAGCAGAGGTCGGCGAGGCACCGGCGAACGCCGACGAGGTTGCCCCTGGAACCCGGGTGACAATCGCCTTTGACGGGGACGATTCGGATACCGATACCTTCTTGCTCGGCTCGCGAGAATTGCTTGGACTTGACAACAGCGTGGACGTAACCAACGTCTACAGCCCGCAGTCGCCGTTGGGCTCAGCCATCCTTGGCAAAAAGACGGGCGACGCGGTTTCTTACGTCGCGCCGAACGGTCGCTCCATCAACGTCACCGTTGTCAAGGTGGAGGCATTTCGGGGCTGATCGCGTAAATCAAACGACACCTTGGCCCGCGTGCCGAGGTGTCGTCGTCTCACTATTGCGATCAGTTAGAGCTGACTGATCAACTCCTGCGCCTGGGCTGGACTCAGGGCCCCAGAAGAGACCTCGGAAAGAATCTGCTCGCGGCTCAACGCTGCCTCCGGCTCGGCTGCTTCGCCGAGGCCCAGCTTCTCCAATAACTCCGCAAAACGCACCCGGGCGGTGGGATAGGACACACCAAGATGCTTCTCAACCTCACGGAGATTGCCTCGCGACGAGAGAAAGACGCGGAGCATGTCGATCTCCTTGTCGTTGAGTGCGCAGAACTCACACGATCGAAACACCCCAGCAAGTTCACTTCCGCAGGACGTGCACCCCAACCGAATGATGGCAAGTTGAGCACCGCACACCGGACAATCGCTCGGTGCGCGGTGCTCAATAACCTCTTGCGGCCGGTGCGACCGCTCCGTCATCCGACGCCCGCCTCGCTGGTCGAATCGGAGCCGACGCGGACCAGGGCATGAGCCATCACAACTTCGATCTCGAGCTTGGCGCTGCCGTTGCCCATCACGACCTCATCGCCGGCACCGTTGTGACCACCCGACCAGTTGATCTTGCCGAGCTGAGCTTCACCTGTCACGGTGACATTGGAGTCATCGGTCAATGAGATCGACAAGCTTCCGGACTCGGCGCGGATCCGGTTGCGCCCAGTCGCGATTGTGCCCTTGATCGTTGCTTGCCCCGCCTGCACGAGAACATCGTTGATCTCGGTGACGTCGAGCAGCTTGGCCGATCCGGCCGTCACTCGTACCTTGCCGAGATGCGGCACCCTCTCAGTGTTCAAGCTGCCTGCGGTCACCTCGACGTCGACGATCACATTGGGATTCACGCGCAGGAAGAGCTCCTTACCGAGCCCAAGTGAGCGGAAGTCGTCGAGGCTGCGGGTGGCGCCTCGCAAGATGCTGAACCCGTCGAGTGAGGCACCTAGCTCGCCATCGCTGGAGACCTCGAGGACGGAGCCGTTACGGCGCAGCACATGCGGTCCGTCAGCGGAGAGCGTGGCTACCGAAGTCTCGCCGACAATGCGCACCCTGCGACCGATCGCTCGAACCGAGATACGTTCCACGCCACCGGTGTTGATCGGCTTGTACTGCACTGGCTCCTCGTCAGCCGTCTCCGGCTTCGGCGCCCCGGACTCATTGCTGGCCCGGTCGTAGCTGGCTTGCGGCTGATCGGTAACTGCCGCCCAGGGGTCGGAGTCGGCCGTCGCTCCGGCCAGCTGCTCATTGGTTGGTTCAGAGCGCGGCTCTTCCGAAGTCGGCTGTGACGCCTTCAGGGCGTCGATCCGGCGGGCCGCCTCGGCAGCATCAATGCGTCCCGCGGCAAGATCTTCGAGGATCGGAGTCATGTCTGGAGTTGTCATGTTAGCGAATGTAAACCCGATCTTCCAAGAATGAAAGGTTGGCTTTCTAGTCTCAGGGAGTACTCGGGCTGTTCCCCCACAGACCATTGACTATCCATCCTCCACCCGTGCGCTCAGCGGCGTCAGGCTAACGCCTGTGTGCGGCATGCAAGTAGTTATATTGTTGTTGAATGCAAGTTTCTACTGAGCGGCATCCGTCACCTCGAACGACATCGGTCGAATCGCTCATGCACGCACTTTTGGGCATCTCGCGGCTCATGCGACAGCGCGGGCAAGGCGAGACTCTCGACACCGGATCGTTCTGGCTGCTGAAGGCTCTTGCCGCGTCCGGACCGCTACGGGTTACCGCTCTCGCCGCCTGCGCAAACCTCGATGCCTCGACCGTTTCCCGCCATGTTGCACAGTTGCACAGCGCAGGCCTGATCAAGCGGACGCCTGATCCGGCCGACGGACGCGCGCAGCGCGTGGAGTTGAGCGCTCCGGGAGCCAAGAAGATCGAGGCCGTGCTCCGCGCACGCCGGGCCCTGCTCGAGAAGTGCCTCGAGTCCTGGGACACCCGCGATCTCGAAGCACTTGACCGGCTACTGACGCGTTTCGCCGCTGACGCCGAGGCTCTCACCCAGAGCGTGGAGAAAGCATGACAAGCCCTGAGCCGCGTCGCGCCCTGCGCGAAGAAAAGTCCTCGACAGGATCGGCGCCGGAGCCCAAGGCGGCCGGGGCGTCCAGCTCGCCGAATATCGCCCCTGGCCCGAGCGGTGACTATCTGACTCATCGCCAGATTCTGGTCGTCATGGGCGGATTGATGGCTGGCATGTTCCTTGCTGCTTTGGACCAAAGCATCGTTGGCGTTGCTCTGCCGCGAATTACCTCCGAGCTGGGCGGGCTCGACAAGCTCTCCTGGGTCGTTACGGCGTACCTGCTGACCTCGACTGCCGCCACGCCACTCTGGGGCAAGATCTCCGACTTGCGCGGGCGGCGGCCGATGTTCCAGGCAGCGATCGTCGTCTTTCTCGTCGGCTCGTTGATCTGCGGCTTCGCCTCGGAGATCGCCGACCAACTCGGTGCCACCGGAATCAATGTCATGATCGCCGGCCGCGCTGTGCAAGGCCTGGGCGGCGGTGGCCTGATGTCCCTTGCGCTGGCTGTCATCGGTGATGTGATTCCGCCCCGCGAGCGAGGCAAGTACCAGGGACTCTTCGCCGCCGTGTTCGGTGTCTCGTCGGTGGCCGGCCCACTGCTGGGCGGCTGGTTCACGGATAATCTCGGCTGGGAATGGATCTTCTTCATCAACATCCCGATCGGTGTCGCTGCGCTCGTCGTCACCTCGTTTGCCCTGAAGCTGCATCACGTACGCCGCGCGGCCTCGGTCGACTACCTGGGTGCGGCGGCCATCGTCGGCGCGGTGACCAGCCTGGTGCTCTACCTGAGCTGGGCTGGTCCCACCGAGGGCTGGGTCTCGACGACCGGCATCGGGTTACTTGTCGCCATGGTGGTACTGATCGCGCTGTTCGTGCTCGCGGAGTCCAGAGCCAAGGAGCCGATCATTCCGCTCGAGCTCTTCAAGCACTGGACCTTCACCTCGAACGTTATCTTCGCGATGATCATGGGCATTGGCATGTTCGGCGGCCTGATCTTCCTGCCGATCTACCTGCAGACTGTGAAGGGAATGAGCGCGACCCATTCGGGTCTCGCCATGCTGCCCTTGGTCGTCGGCATGTTTACGACCTCAATTGGCGGCGGCCAGATCATGGCGCGCACCGGACGCTACAAATGGATGCCTATTGCCGGTGCGGCAGTCGTCGGTGTAGCACTCTTCGCGTTCTCAAGACTCCAGGTGGATACCCCGTATTACGTCCTGGCCTTGATCATGTACGCGTTCGGCATGGGGTTGGGCTTCACCATGCAGGTTGTCGTCACGGCGGTACAGAACAGCGTCGATCGGCGAAACATGGGGGTGGCTACTGCCTCTGTGACCTTCTTCCGCTCCATGGGCGGCGCCATCGGTACGGCGTTGCTCGGTGCCATCTTGAACATCCGGCTCAGGCATCACCTCAGCGAAATCGTCGGCGCGGCGCAGGGTCGTGGACCGGCCGGGCCGATCGAGACCAACGATGTGACCGCTATCAAAGCTCTTCCGGAGCCTGTCAAAACGTGGGTGCTCGAGGCGTTCACCCGCGCCATGGACGATGTGTTCCTGGTCGCGGTGCCCTTCATGGCCGTGGCCCTTATCGTCGCCGTTACCATGCGCGAAAAACCTCTCAAAGGCCGCAGTCAGCATTCCGATTCTGCAACGGCCAGCGCGTCACAGGATTCTGAACTCGCCTCCATGGCAGGTTGAGGTCGATTATGAGAACGTCACCCGCGGATGGCACATTTGTACTCAGGCCGTGCGCCAACCGTGTTCACGTCGAACATAGGGATTGTTGATGCCAAATAGGAGCATGCGCAGACTGTCAGTGGCCGCAGGAGCGGTCCTGTTGGTCACCAGCCTGTCCGCGTGCGGTGGGACCCCCACTGCCCCGGCGGGGACCGGCTCCCAGCAGCCGGATGCACAGGCCCCGACCCAGCCCTCGCCGACACCAACCCCTACGCCAGACCCGATCACCTTCACATCCAATGTCAAGAACGGCGCGACTGGCGTGAAGGTCGACACTCTGGTGACCGTCTCGGCCAGCGCCGGAACCTTGACGAAGGTGAAGCTGAGTTACACCAACAAAGATCGGCAGGGTCGTACGCACAAGGGCGCGGTCTCGGGAAAAATCAACAAGGACCGCACCCGGTGGACCGCAAATGGACTATTGGAGCCGGCGGCGGCGTACAAGTTGACCTCCGCGGGCAAGAACACTGTCAACCAAGCGAAGACGGTTGCTACCAGCTTCAGCACCCAAAAGCTGGCCTTGGCTCAGCAGACATACCCGCAGATCTATCCGCTCAAAGGCAGCCATGTCGGCGTCGGCATGCCAGTGGTCTTGACTTTCGATGTGCCAGTCAAGAACAAGAAGCAGTTCGAGAAAAACATGCACGTCAAGTCCTCACCAGCTCAGGTCGGCACCTGGCACTGGTACTCGAGCAAAGAGGTGCGGTATCGGCCCCAGAAGTACTGGAAGCCAGGCACCAAGGTCGCCGTAACCGCCAACCTCAACAGCGTCAACGCTGGTAACGGCGTCTACGGGCAGAACTCGACCAAGACCAATTTCACCGTCGGCCGGTCGCTTGTTACCAAAATCAATTTGTCCTCCCACGTTGCGAGGGTGTATCGCAACGGCAAGTTCGTCCGCAAGATCTATGTCAGCGCTGGCAAGCCTGGTTGGCAGACCCGCAGCGGCGTCAAGCTGATCATGGACAAGCGCTACGTCACCAAGATGACCAATACGATGATCGGCGCTCGCGAGCATTACAGCCTGAACGTGCGGTACGCGATGCGGATTACCTCATCGGGTGAGTTTCTCCATGCTGCACCGTGGAATGCGGGGAACTTCGGCCGTCGCAATGCGAGTCATGGCTGCGTCGGCATGAGCACGGGAAACGCGGCCTGGCTGTTCAGTCGGGTCATGATCGGCGACCCCGTGATCACAACTGGCAGCAGCCGCGGCATGGAACCCGGCAATGGCTATGGTGACTGGAACGTCTCCTACGCCACGTACAAGAAGGGCTCGGCCCTCTAGCTCTCGGTGCTGGCTGTCTGGGGCCCGGTGGCTGTCTTGGGGTCGGTCCGTGCGGTCCGCGAGAGGTGCGGCCGATGCAATGGCAGCGCAGGCAGGTGCGTTCTTCCCAACGGTGGCTCTGAGCCGCCTGCCAGTGATAAGACGAACGACTTGGTGAAGGCCAACAGCGGTACGGCCAACAGGGCTCCCACAATCCCTGCGGTAATGATGCCGATCGCGATTGCGATCAATACCGCCAGCGGATGCAACTTCACGGCGCGTCCCAACAGGAAGGGTTGCAGTACGTGTCCCTCGATCTGCATGACCAAGATCACGCCGCCAAGCATGATCAGCGCTTGGGGCCAGCCAAGTGCGACGAGCGCGACCAGGACGGCAACAAAACCCGAGACGAGCGCACCGACGATGGGGACGAAGGCACCGAGAAAGACCAGTGCGGCCAGTGCGGGGGCAACCGGTACACCGAGGATGAGCGCGACGATCAGCACGCCAATGCTGTCGGTCAGCGCAACCAGAATTGTTGCCCGGACATACGACGCGAGTGACCGCCAGCCGCCCAGCGCCGCTTGATCCACGCGATCCCGTGAAGCCCGCGGAATAAAGTTCAGCAGGAAGCTGAAAATGCCGCGGCCGTCGTAGATGAAATAGAAAAGTGAGAAGAGAGCGAGGGCGAGACCGGCGAAGAAGTGCCCTACCGAGGCGCCAAATTCGGCCGCGTAGGTAGCGATTGTGCTGCCGCTTGCTTTCAAGAAATCCGTGATTTTCGTTACCCAGGTCGAAGAATCGAGCCAGGTCGCGTTCAGATGCAGTGGGCCATTTTGCAGCCACGCGGTCAGCGGGCCATTGCTGAGCCAGTTACTCAACTGGTTGAACCCGTTCACCACATTTGTTGACAGCTCAGCGCCCTGCCCGGCGATCTGTCCGCCGATAACGATCAGAACGCCAACAATCGAGGCGACTGCACCCAGTACGGTAATCGCCGTCGCCGCAGCTTTCGGCAAACCCCATTTCCTGAGTCTTTTCGCCACCGGCAACATCAGTGCGGTCAGCAAGATGGCGACCGCCACCGGAATCAACACCTCGGAGAGGTACCGCGCCATCCAGACGATGCCCCAGAGCAAAGCGGCCACCAAGATCGCTCGCCACGACCATGCGGCGGCGACCTGCAGACCGCGAGGCACGACGGCGTTCACCTCAGCTGCACTGCTGGCCGCGATCGCGGGGTCGGCCGCCGGCGCGGGCTCCGTGAGCGGTGGGCCGGCGTGATCATCAACGGTAGAAGTGGCCGGAAGCACCGGGATCGTGCGGCGGGTTTGACGTGCGGACTGCCGCGACCCGTTCCGAGCCGATGATCCCATTGGGCGCCTCCCGCGTTTGCTCTCAAGGCCATCAACCCTAGTCTCCCTGGCAGACTGTGGCGGTGGAGAGGCTGGGGGCCGTGCGTAGGAGGATTGACGCGCGAAGTTCACTCCCGCGCGAGGTTTACGTGCTCGGCCTTGTCGCGTTCTGCGTCGCTGTCGGCTTCGGCGTCCTGGTCCCGGTATTGCCGGTTTTCGCCCGGAGCTTCGGCGTCGGAAACACCGAAGTCGGAGCTGTCATTTCGGCATTCGCGCTGATGCGCCTGATCTCCAGCCCTTTCTGCGGTTGGCTGATCAAGATCTTCAGTGAGCGGATCATCATGGCCACTGGCATCTTCATTGTGGCCATCTCCAGTGGCTTGGCCGGCATTTCCCACAGCTATCTGCAACTGCTCGCCCTCCGGGGCGTCGGCGGCATCGGCTCGGCGATGTTCACCGTATCTGCGTTCACCCTGTTGCTGACCTCGGTGGAGGCGGGCGTACGCGGTCGTGCGGCTGGATTCTTCCAAGCCGGCTTTTTGATCGGGGGAATAACCGGACCTGCAGTGGGCGGCGCGTTAGCGGCAATTTCGCTGACGGCACCGTTCTTCTTCTACGCGGGCACACTTGCGGTTGCCGGAACCGTCGGCCTGGTGTTGCTGCGCCGCCGCACTGCAAGGCCAGAGGACGAAACCGCTGACTCTGTCGTGTCGTTTCGCACTGTGGTACGCGACGCCCGTTATCAGGCAGCCTGTGTCACGAACCTCGCCCAGGGTTGGACATCCTTCGGAGTCCGGTCCTCACTGGTCCCCGTCCTGGTCGTCGAGCTGCTGCACCGGCCAGCCTCCTGGACCGGCATCGCGTTCGCTTGCGCCGCCGTCGCACAGACCATCGCTGTCGGACCAGCTGGTCGATTCACTGACACGGTGGGCCGCCGTCCTGCCATGATTCTCGGTGGCACCCTCGCGGCGGTATCGATCATGGCGGTCCCGTTCGCACCGAACATCTGGCTGTTGATTGTCGTGCTCTGCGTCTACGGCATCGCCTCGGCCTTCCTGGGCACCGCACCTGCTGCAGCCGTCGGCGATGCGGCTGGAAGTCGGAGTGGTACCGCGGTCGCGGTTTTCTCGATGTGCTCCGATGTCGGGGCGATCATTGGACCGCTCGTGGCGGGCCTGCTCGCAGACACCTTGTCCTATGCGGCCGCGTTCGGTGCTGGAGCGGTTTTGATGCTCGTCGCGGCCGCACTGTCGTGGCGGATGCCTCAAGGTCAGACGCCGTCGTCGAAAAGAGGATGGTCTCGAGGAGGGCCATCAAAGGGGGAGATGCATGAGTCCACGGCCATTGAGTGAGCTGGTCAGCCCAGACTGGGCGGAGGCGCTGCAGCCGGTCGAAGCAACGATCGCAGCGATGGGAGCATTCCTGCGCGCCGAGCTAGCTGCAGGCCGGCAATATCTGCCAGCTGGGGAGGATGTGCTGCGAGCTTTCAGCCGGCCGCTCGGCCAGGTGAAGATCTTGATTGTCGGGCAGGACCCTTACCCCACCCCGGGCCACCCGGTGGGCCTCTCCTTCTCAGTGGCATCGCACGTACGCCCCATCCCACGCTCCCTGCAGAACATCTATGCCGAACTGCAGGCAGATCTAGGCATCAGGCCGGCTGCCAGTGGCGACCTGACACCGTGGTTCCAGCAAGGTGTGCTGCTGCTCAATCGAGTGCTGACCGTGCAGCCGGGGCGTTCGGGATCACATCGAGGCAAGGGCTGGGAGCGGGTCACGCAGCGGGCCATCGAGGCTCTCGTGGGTCGCGGCGGACCGCTGGTGGCCATCTTGTGGGGACGAGACGCGCAGTCACTCATTCCCATGCTCGGTTCTGTCCCTTACCTGGCAAGCGCCCATCCCTCGCCCTTATCCGCTGCAGCCGGCTTTTTCGGGTCGCGTCCCTTCAGTCGCGCGAATGAGCTGCTGGCCGGCGCGGGCGGCGAGCCGGTCGACTGGGCACTCGAACCAACGCCCTGAGCTGCGAGCGTCGGGAATCGCGCGCCGCCGCACGGAGCAGGAGCGAGCAGAGGCGTTCTTTCCTCTGCGAGCGAAGACGACGGCGGCGTGTGAGCGCGATGCGCGAGCAGCTCCAAAAAATCAGGCGAGTGCCCGGTCAAGATCGGCGATCAGATCATCGACATCCTCGATGCCTACGCTCAGCCGAATGAGGTCACCAGGCACCTCCAGCTGGGTGCCGGCCACCGATGCGTGAGTCATCGTGTGAGGATGCTCGATCAAGGACTCGACGCCGCCCAGTGACTCCCCCAAGATGATCACGGAAGTGCCTTCGCACACCTCGAGTGCCGCCTGCTCGCCACCCACCACCCGGAAACTGATCATGCCGCCATAGCGACGCATCTGCCGCTTGGCCAGATCATGACCTGGATGGGCGTCGAGACCCGGAAAGTACACTTCGGCGACGCCCGCATGATCATCCAGAAAGGCCGCCACCTGCTCGGCGTTGTCGCAATGTCGATCCATTCGCACCGCCAGCGTGCGAAGCCCACGCAGCACGAGCCAGCAGTCAAATGGGCTGGCCACCCCGCCGATCGCGTTCTGATGGAACCTCAGCTGCTCGGCCAACTCGTCGTTGTTGACCACGAGCGCCCCGCCGACGATGTCGGAGTGCCCGCCGCAGTACTTCGTGGTGGAGTGCACGACGACGTCTGCACCTAGCTCGAGCGGCTGCTGAAGATACGGCGTCGCAAACGTGTTGTCGACGACGACGAGTGCGTCTGCTGCGTGCGCAACGTCGACTATTGCGGCGATGTCGGCAATGTTCAGCAATGGATTGGTCGGCGTCTCGATCCAGATCGCCTTGGTCTCCCCCGGCATGATGGCGGCGGCAACCGAGTCCAGGTTGGTCAGATGCGCCGGATCGGCCGCGACCCCCCAGCGCTGATGAACCCGGGCAAAGAGCCGATAGGTACCGCCGTACGCATCGTCCGGCACGACGAAATGGCTTCCAGGTGAGGCGATCGTGCGGAGCAACGTGTCCTCTGCGGCCAAGCCGCTGGCGAACGCCAAACCATGCTTGCCACCCTCGAGTGCCGCCATGCACTCCTCGAGCGCAGTACGGGTCGGGTTCGCGGAACGCGAGTACTCATAACCGCCGCGCGCTTGCCCGACCTTGTCCTGGATGAACGTCGACGTGGCGTATATCGGTGGTACCACTGAGCCGACCGCAGCGTCTGGATCTTGTCCGGCGTGGATCGCACGAGTCGAGAAGCCTTGTGTAACTGTCACAAGAGGCCAGCGTACGCGCCGGGCGCGCACTGAACCGGTCGCTTGGCCATCCGTGCACTTCGACAAGCTCAGTGCATGTCCACGGTGAAGATTTCAGCGCAGATCCCTGTGGAACATGGCGAGGCTGAGTCAGCGT
>Ga0307322_10000228_pt1 | contig 10851 bp, 9 predicted proteins | sample ER_DNA_380_FD_194494 | JGI IMG/M metagenome (GOLD analysis project Ga0307322, IMG submission 194494) | Bulk soil microbial communities from the East River watershed near Crested Butte, Colorado, United States - ER_DNA_380 | ecosystem: Environmental > Terrestrial > Soil > Floodplain | place: USA... | reverse complement strand
ATCGATGAGCCGTACATGCAGGCACGGCCGGAGGGGGCCCGCGAGTACGGCCTAGCTGCGCTCAACGCCGCGCTCGACGGCGTCACCGGCACAACCGCAGTCCACATCTGCTTCGGATACGCCGCGATCATCCACGACCGGCCCGAGGGTTACTCATTCCTGCCTGAGCTGGCCGGTTGTTCGGCCGACCAGATCTCGATCGAGACCGCACAGTCGGGTCTTGATCTAGGCGTGCTGACGGACCTCAGCGACAAGAACATCATCCTGGGCGTCATCGACCTGTCCGACCACGAGGTCGAGTCCGCCGAGCTGGTCGCCGAACGCGTACGCCGAGCCTTTGCCTACACATCACCGGACCGGATCACCATCGCCACCGACTGCGGGATGAAGTACCTGCCTCGTGCAAGTGCGGAGGGAAAGATGCGGGCCATGGCCGGCGCGGCGTCAATCCTGCGCGCCGAACTCTAACCGGTGCAGCACGCCCCTTACGACCCAACCCACCCCCCTGTCCGCGGCGTGTGAGGACGTGGTGGCCCCGCGGTTTCGGCGCCCTATTGGTTGCGGTAGTCCTTGATGCCTGCCTCGAGTAGCTCCACCATCGTGGCGATTCGGTCTCGCCGCATCTCTGGGCTGCGTTTCGTTGCGTCGATCCACCGCAGGTAGCCGCGGCGATAGAACTGGGCAAGGCTGTCGAAGAATTGCGCCGCGCGCGGGCTGGCCTCTAGCGCCGCGGCGACGTCGTCGGCCAAGTCCTGGCGCTGTGGTCCTTCAGGTTCGAGGTACACCTCAGCTTCGTCGCCAGGAGCCAGATCGCTTCCGCGGAGCCATGCTAGGCCGACGAGGAAACCCTGAACTCCATTCTGTAGCTGGACGACCCCGCGAACTCGGGTGCCGTTGAGGGTGCCGCCGACCGGATGCCGAGTCTTGGGCCCCCATTCGGCGTCTGCGTCGAAGGGAACCGGAACGAAGACCCGACCTCGCCCTCCATCGGAGACGGTGACGCTGAAGCGGTGGCCCCGTGATTGTCCACGGTGATCACTGATGTCCATGTCGTTCCACAGTAGCCACGTCGCACTCCCACGGCTCGATCCCTCGAACCAGTCATCGACACGCCATCGAAGCGACAAGGGAGGACGTTCGCGACAGTCTCAGACATAACCCGATCACCCGCTTCCGGGGCCCAGCCCGATTGCCGCGATGCGGGAACCGACGTCGACGATGCACCGACCAATCCCCCTGACGCACAACAACTCACGCTGACGGTCGAGCGGCCCGCCCCGAGCCCGGCAGATGCGGACGTTAGGCACTGGGAAAGGCGGCGCCAAGTCGTTGCTGGGTGGCTGAATGGTGGACTCATCGCGACCTGTTTGAGGACGCCGTCGACGAGCTCGGTGCAGCCGCGGACGCCGTCGATCAGCTTCTCGATGCGCTCGCAGAGACCCTGACCGCCGGTGAGACTCCGGCATCTCGACAGCCCCTTGGTCTGCCTCATTCGGTTCAGGACCGTGGTCGGCAGCGTCGTCTCGGACGTCGGAGGGTTGAGACCAAGACATCCGCTGGCGACCATCGGTCACTGCCGGCGACACAAGCGGACGGTTGCCTCGGTCCAACCGAACGCCTCTCTCGCGGATCTTGACCGGTGCCCGAGGGCGGTGGTACGACGAGCAGATCCGGAAGGGGGCAGCAATGACGCAGCCCATAGAGCAGGTTTCGTTCGACACGCCCGACGAAGTCCGTGAGGGCGGGAATTGGCGGCTGGAGCTCGTCAATCTTGCCGGCGACGCGCAGGTGGGGCGGCTGACTCTGCAGCCGGGATGGCGCTGGTCGCAGGACGTTAAGCCGGTGACTGGCACGGACTGGTGCATGGCGCCTCATCAGTCGTATCAGCTGTCAGGGCGGCTTCATGTCGCCATGGAGGACGGGACCGAGCTGGAGGTCGTGGCGGGCGAGGTTTCATCCTTGCCGCCCGGCCATGACGCGTGGGTCGTCGGGGACGAGACTGTCGTCGCGATCGACTGGCAAGGCGCCTCGGTGTGGGCGCGAGCCTGAGGGTTAGGACGAAATCAACGCGACCGTGATTGACCTTTCGCGATCGCCAGCAAGAATCCCGACAGTTGGATGACCGGGTCGTGCACAGGCTGACGCGTGTCAATGCCTTCATGACACCGTCACGAGCGAGCAGTCTTTGTGGCGCATAGTCGGGCGTACCGCCCGACAGCGGCATGGTCCGGCGGTGCCGACAGCGGCATGTGCGGTAGCGGCCTTACGCTGATGAGCGGTTGTCGGAAGCGAGAGATCTGTGGTGAAGAACGGGTCCCCGTCCGCAGGATCCCACTCGTTCCATGCCGCTCCCGGTTCTCCCGCTCCGATTGCGGTGTGAACTGCGCCTCAGCCGTGGTCGTCCGAGCCGGTGCCCCTCGTCGATCTCAGCCGGCTGGAACCAGTTCCGCAACGTCTCAGGGTCTAGCATCTGGCACGAGATGGATATCTCTGAGGGAGTCGAGGCTTACCTCGCCAGCCAACCCGAGCCCAAGCAGACCGACCTGCGGAAGTTGCACGCGCACATGCTTGCGGAATTCCCCGAATGCCGCCTGTGGTTCAACGACGGCACCAACGAGAATGGCAAGGTCGTGTCCAACCCCAACATCGGCTACGGCGTCTACACCATCACCTACGCAGATGGGTCCTCGCGAGAGTTCTATCGCATCGGCCTAAGCGCCAACACGACGGGCATCTCGGTCTATGTGCTCGGCCTCGACGACAAGACCTACCTGGCGCGCACCTACGGCGCCTCGATCGGCAAGGCCAGCGTCTCGGGCTATTGCATCAAATTCAAACGCCTCTCGGTCATCAACGCCGAGGCCCTTCAGGCGGCCATCCGACACGGCATGACCGTCGATCAGACGGGTTGAGCGAGGGCTGGCGCCAGCCGTCAGACGCCGCCAGGCATCGCATGATCACGGCACACGCACACCGTGCGGGGTGGTCGAGCGCCCCGCCCCGACGGCGGCAGAAGAGGACGTTTGTGTGGGGTCCACGCCGCCCGACCGCCGGCAGGTGCAGACGCTCAACTCAGATCGACGGGTTCGCCAGTAGGGCTTCCGCGGCGGGGGACGCACGGCGGGGGTGTGCGCATCGCGGCATGGCGAGCGACTACCAGGGCGGTGCATGACACGCAGCCCGACCAACCCACGTGGCCGAGTCGAACGCCTGGGGGACGGTGTCGATGTCTGGGGACCCCAGCGACTCCCAGGGCCGGATCGCCGCCGTATTGGTGTCGACGACGGCGTTACGGTGCGTCGCCCGGAAGCCTGCATCCTTGGCGCCGGAACTCCGGCGGCTTCGCAGCAGGCTTGACAAACGCCCTCCGAGACGATCATCGCAGCGGGTCAGGTTGCCGGAGAAGCGGGTCAGGGTCGGGGTCACCCAACGCGGGTGATGTCTCGGTCGGCGGAGTAGTGACAGCGTTGACACTCTGATTAACAAGGTAGGTCGGTCGTGCCCACAGCATCGGCGAAGGCGCTGCACCCGGAATCCAGGAACGGATTCCGGGTCGTGCTGGCGAGGGAGTGGGTTCGCGAACGGTTCTGGGTGGTACCAACCGTACTGCTCGTGGCAGGGGTGGCCGCCGGCTTGGCAGTTTCGAGGGTGGATTCGATCCCCGCGCTTGCCAACGTCGGAGGGGGGCTACCGGTCAGGGCAAGCTCGGCTGAAACGCTTCTGGCCGTCGTCGCCTCGTCAATGCTTACTTTCGTCGGAGTTGTTTTTACGATCACACTTGTGGCCCTCCAGTTGGCCAGCGCCCAACTTTCGCCGCGAGTGATCCGGACTTTCGTCCGGTCGGGCGTTACGAGGCTTGCCTTTGGGTTGTTTCTCGCTACGTTCGGGTACGCGATCGTCGTCATTGTCGTGGAGGGTGCGGCGTCCAGCCCAGATGTGCTCCGCTTCGCTGCCACGCTCGGGGTTCTGTTTGTGCTGGCTAGTCTGGCCGTCTTTGTCGTCTATGTGGCGGCCACCATGCGTCTCCTACAAGTCAGCTGGGTCGTGACTGCCGTAGCTGACGAGACGCGCCGCGCGTTGAGTACGGACCGACCAGTGGCGGCGAGTTATCTGTCGGTCGCGGCCCCGCGGGTGGATCTGGACCCACGCGTCGTGCGGCTGAAAGGGAAGCAAGACGACACGAGCGGCGACTTTGGCGTGATTCTTGGCGTCGACCGTGGGCGGTTGGTCCAGCTAGGGCAGCGGTACGACTGCCTGCTGCAGTGCCTGCCGAGGGTGGGAGAGTATCTCCCGATTGGCGCTGCCGTGGTGGCGGTCCACGGTGGGAACGGCCCGCCCGACGACGCCATACGCCGCTGTGTTCACCTCGGCCGGTCACGCACGATGTACCAGGATCCGCTGTACGGGATCCGTCAACTCGTGGATGTTGCCAGCCAGGCCCTGTCACCGGCGGTCAACCAGCCGACCACAGCCGTTATCGTCATCGACCGGCTAGAGGAGCTGCTGCTTCGGATCGGCCGACGCCCACAGCCGACGGGTTTGTTCGTGGACACCGCCGGCGTCGTGCGGCTCATGCATCCGGAGCCCACGTGGGCCGAAACGGTCGACCTGGCGTTCACCGAAATTGCCATCTATGGCGCGTCGTCGCCCGCGGTCACGCGACGGCTCGTTGCGGCATACGAAAGTTTGCGCCAGTCGGTCCCCGTCGATCTGCGCCTGGACATTGCCCGGCATATCGCGCTCCTCGGGCCTCTTGCCAGCGCCGCGATTCTGGCCGAGCATCCAATGGCCACCCCCCGTTCAGATCGACGAGGACTTGGCTGACGACGTCGCCGCCAGGAGGACAGATCCCGGTCTGCTCGGTGTCCGGCTGGCCTCATCGCGATCTGATGGGGTCGTTCAAGGAAGGTGGTCTTCGTGTGAGTCTTGAGCAGAGCCTGATCGACCTCGCCATCGTCAGCGTGATCGCGGCGCTGACCCCCATCGTGGCGGGACTCCTCGCCCGGCTGCGCGTGCCTCAGGTGGTGATCCTCATCGTCGGGGGGATTCTGGTCGGGCCGGAGGTCTTGGCGTGGGCCGAGCCGGAGGGCCTCCAGCTGATATCCAACCTGGGCCTCGGGTTCCTGTTCCTGTTGGCGGGTTACGAGCTCGAGCTTGGGTTGTTTCGTGAGCGGGCCGGACGGCTCGCAGTGTTCTCCTGGCTGGTGACAGTGGTGGTCGCGGTCACCGTGACCGGTGCCTTGGCGGCGGTCGGCCTCGTCCATGCGTTCGTTCCGGTCGCGATTGGCCTGACCACGACCGCCCTAGGCACCCTGCTGCCCATCCTCCGAGACAACCGGATGCTTGAGGGGCGATTTGGTGCGTTGATCATGGCTGCCGGAGCCGTTGGGGAGTTCCTGCCCATCGTGGCCGTCGCGGTCTTCCTCAGCACCCAGGGAGCGTTCCTCGGGTTACTTTCTCTGGTCGTCATCGGGGTGTTCGCGCTGCTGTTCACCCTCATCTCGCGTCTGACCCGATACGAGAAGATCCGGGCGATTCTCTCCGAGGGTGAGCAAGGGACGTCACAGATTCGCCTTCGCTGGACCATGGTCTTGCTCTTCGCTCTCCTGGTGATCGCTGCGAAGTTCGGGCTCGACGTGGTGCTCGGGGCCTTCCTCGCCGGCGTCGTGCTGCGCCGTTTGACGCGGGGGGATGTGCAGTCGTTGGAGACGAAGCTCGATGCGGTGGGCTACGGCTTTTTCATCCCTATCTTCTTCGTGACCTCGGGCATGAGCCTCGATCTGAAGTCGATCGTCGAGTCACCGGCGCGCTTGGTCGTTTTCTTCGTCCTGTTCCTCGCCGTCCGTGGCCTCCCCGCACTGCTGTTCTATCGGCGCGAACTGCCCCTGCGCGGGCGGGTGCAGTTGATGCTGCTGACAGCGACCACTCTCCCGCTGCTGGTCGCGTTGGCCCAGATTGGACTCGAGTCGGGCACGATGCTGCCCGAGAACGCCGCCGCACTCGTCGGCGCGGGTGTGCTCTCCGTCATGATCTTCCCCGCAACCGCCGTCCGTCTCGGCCGCTCCGGAGCAAGCCCACTCGCCGAGACCCCGGGCCGCGACGGCAGCTGACCGCAACTACTGCCTGTCCTGAATCCATCCGAGCTCAGCTCGCCTTCCAGTCCGACCCGCCTTGGCACATCGTTGTGTCGGTCGCGGATGCAGCGCGCGTGGCCTTCGCCCTTCGGGCGCAGGGCAGGTTTGGGAGGAGCGTGGTTAGGTCAGGGTTAGGTCAGGCCAGCGGAGCGCTACTGCTCGTGGCTTCGGGCCGGTCGACCACGATGTGTGGCACGTCCGCGCCGTGGTCGGCCCAGGCAAGCCGTTGCGGGGTCGCTGTGGTTGCCTCGATTGTGGCCGCGTGGTCGCGGTCGAAGTAGTCCCACCCCCAGGCGAGGAACGTGTCGACCTTGCTGTGCACACCGCTGAGCAGCATGGCGTGGACGCCGAGCCAGGCGGCGAAGGCGAGCGGGCCCTCCACTTGATGGCGATGCTTCCCCACCTCGGCAACGGCGGCGTTGCGACCGATCATCGCCATGATGCCCTTGTCCTTGTAGACGAAGGGTTGGGCGCGCCCTCCTCGCAGCTCTCGGACGATGTTCTGTGCGGCCCACCTTCCCGACTGTTGGGCCACCGAACCTAACTGGGGAAGTGTGCGCCCGTCGTCACCAGATGGAATGTTCGCCACGTCTCCCACTGCGTACGTGCCGGGGTAGCCGGGCACGGTGAGGTCCGGTCGGACGTCGAGGCGACCCCCGCGCCCTGCGGAGGGTCCGGCGTTCTCGGCGACCGCGGACGCCGACTCGCCTCCTCCCCAGACCACAGTCCGCGCCGGGATGGCGCCGCCATCGGTGAGCTCGACGCGGTCGGAGTGGACCGCGGCGACCCCCGTCCCGAGCCGAACGTCCGCGCCCACTTCGGAACTGCCCCAGCAAGGCGTCGCCGCGGTCGACGAGGGTTATCCGGCCCGGCTCGGCCAGCCGATCCGACTCGTGAAGCGCCAACATGAGCTCGGCCAATGCCCCGGTGGTCTCAACCCCGGTTGGGCCGCCGCCCACGACGACAACGTCGATGGAGCCGGGCTCGCGGGACTCCGGATCGTCTATCGCGGCACGAAGTAGTTCTTGGAGATGCAGTCGTAGGCGTTCCGCGTCGGCCACCGAGTACAGCGGAAAGGCGTGCTCGGCGGCGCCGGGAATTCCGAAGAAGTTCGGCTGTGCACCCGCCGCCATCACCAGGTGCGAGCCCTGCAACATACTGCCGTCGGCGAGCGTGAGCGTGCGTGCGGACAGATCCACATCCGTGACATGCGCGGTTACCACGTCGATCGAGGAATGTTCCTTGAAGATGGTCCGGTGGGGTCGGGCGATGTCCTCAGCGGGCAGCTGGGAGCTGGCCACCTGGTAGAGCAACGGCTGGAACTGGTGGTAGTCGTTGCGATCCACCAGCGTCGTCTCGACGCCCTCATCAGCCAGCTCGAGGGCACAGGCCACGCCAGCAAGCCCCCCACCGAGAACTAGGATCCGTGAACCCATCTCAAACGACCTCCTCTGGCCCGTATATCCGCAACAGCGCCGAATCCGGCCACCAGGCGGGCGTGGAGTGAGATCTAGCCAAGCCAGTCCGCGCGCAGGGATGGCCGAGCGGAGCTTTCTCGTTGAGCGTCATGACAACTCCTGTGTGCCTGGGCTCTCCTTCACATGGATATCTCTTGAGACATCCCTTCAACCGGCCGGTCAGGAGATCTCCGCTATGCGCTCGTTCAGGATGATCCGTCCCGCCGCCTCGATCAACGCGAGGTGGGAGAACGCCTGCGGGAAGTTGCCGAGATGTCGACCCGTGTCGACGTCGAACTCCTCGGCGAAAAGCCCGAGCGGCGAGGCGACCCGCAGCAAGCGCTCCATGAGGTCCCGGGCACGCTGCGCCTCTCCGATGATTGCCAGCGCGGACACCAGCCAGAAGGAGCAGATGAGGAACGTCCCTTCCTTGCCGGACATGCCGTCATCAGTCTCGTCGGTGCGGTATCGCAGCACGAAGCCGTTCTCGGTCAGCTCGTCGGCGATCGCGAGCACGCTTCCGCGAAGCCGCTTGTCGTCAGGCGGCAGGAATCCGAAGATGGCCGCGAGCAGCGTGGAGGCGTCCAGCGCATCAGTGTCGTAGTGCTGACGTAGCACCCCCCGCTGGTCGACGCCGTGCGTGAGGATGTCGTCCTTGATCTCGGCGGCGGTGGCCCCCCACGTCGCTGCAAGGTCGGTGTCCCCGCGGATGTTGGCCAGTTTTGAAGCGCGGTCCAGGGCGACCCAGCCCATCAGCTTGGAGGACACGTAGTGCTGGGGCTTGCCGCGAGCTTCCCAGATGCCCTGGTCGGGTTCGCGCCAGACCGCTGTTGCGCACTGGGCTTGCGACTGGACGATTGGCCAGAGCCGCCGTGGGAGCCGGTCGCTGCGTCGCACGTGCAGCAAGATCGAGTCCAGCACCGCGCCGAACACGTCGTTCTGGCGTTGATCGAACGCCCCGTTCCCGATCCTTACCGGTCGCGCGCCCGCATAGCCTGATAGATCGTCGCGGGTGGACTCGGTCAGGTCGCGCCGGCCGTCGATCCCGTACATGATCTGCAGCGCGCCGTCCTGGTTCGGCTCGAGATCGGCGACGAACTGTATGAACTCGTCGGCCTCCCAGTCCAGGTTAAGAAAGTGAAGGGCCTGCAACGTGAAGGTCGTGTCGCGCATCCAGCTGTAGCGGTAGTCCCAGTTGCGCTGACCGCCGGGCGTCTCTGGGAGTGAGGTTGTGAGCGCGGCTACGGTGGCCCCGGTTGGCAGGTAGGTCAGTCCCTTGATGGTCAGCGCCGAACGCTGGATCGGGTCACGGAAGCGGTGGTCGGGCATTCGCGCCCGCCCCAGCCAGTCGCGCCAGAACCGTGCGGTGGCATCGAGCTCGCTGCTGGCCTCCGCTACATTCGCCGGGGCGGCTAACCCTTCGGCCCATGACAGCGCGCAGTAGCACTCGTCACCGGCCGTGAGGGTGTGCCGGGCGCGGGCGCGGTTGCCCTCGAGGCCGAGGGCAAGATCGGTGCGCAGCCTGATCGTCTGACCCGCTCCGCTGGCGTCGGCGGTATGCCGGTCGCCGTCGACCAGTGTCCATTCGCCCGGCGACTGGCCGTAGTCGAACGCCGGTTCGCAGATCAGCTCGATCTCTACGGTGCCCTCCAGGCAGCGAACCGTCCGGACGAGCAGGTGGTTGGCGTCGTCGTCCGCGGGTGGGCGGGTGTGCGGGGTGATCTGGTCCTCGCCTTCGCGTGGGCCCATGGTCAAGGCGTCGCGGACCAGCAGCCACCCGCCCGGGGTCTTCCACGTCGTCGAGAGGACGTTCGTCCCCGGCTCGTAGACCCGCGCCGTCGGGTGGTTGATCCCGAATGGCCCGAGTCGGAAGTAGCCGGCCTGACGGTCGAGCAGGGAGCCGAAGATGCTGGGCGCGTCGAAGCGCGGCACGCACAGCCAGTCGATCGACCCATCCGGTGCGACCAGGGCACCAGTGTGGCAGTTCGACAGAAAGGCAAAGTCAGCAATGGGTGGGAATGGAGAGGGAGCGGCGGCGCTCTGGCCTTTCCCGTCCTGAGGCGACTTGGTGCTCATGACTCGAGCCAGGGCTGGTGCCAGCCGCCGCTCTGGGCCGTCAGCTCATCCGCGGCCGCCGGTCCCCACGACCCGGGGTCGTAACGGTGTACTGGCGACGGCGAGTTCAGCAGTGGCTGCATGATTCGCCACGTCTCTTCGACCCCGTCCTGCCTGGTGAACCGGGTGCTCTGACCGACCATTGCAGCATGCAGGAGCACCTCGTACGGGGTTGGCCCTTCACCGCCCTCCTGCGCGAACTCCATGTCGAGGTGGATGGACTCCGGAGTGGTTGCCTCAGCACGCCGGGCCTCGACCTTGAGCCGGATCCCGGTGGATGGATCGAGCTTGATGACGAGCTGCCCAGGCTCCGGTCGCCGATTCGCCCACATGCCAAAGCCCAACCTCGGCGGCTGCTTGAAGACAAGCCGGAACTCGGTCTGGGTCGCCTGGAGCCGCTTGCCGGTCCGGATGAAGAACGGCACCCCCGACCAGCGCCAGTTGTCGATGTCGAGCCGCAGCGCGGAATACGTCTCGGTCGTCGAGTCTGACCCGACGCCGTCGATGTCGAGGTAACCCTCGTACTGGCCCCTGACGTACGTGGCAGGGTCGGCTTCTTTCACCGCCCGGAACAGCGCGACCTGGTTGTCCTTGACCAGCTGGGTGTCTCGTCCGGAAGGCGGCTCCATCGCGGCCGCGGATACGACCTGCATGAGGTGGTTGACTACAACGTCGCGTAGTGCTCCGACCGGGTCGTAGAAGTGACCCCTGTCCTCGACGCCGAAGCTCTCGGCCATGGTGATCTGCACGCATTCGACGTAGTTGCGGTTCCAGACCGGCTCGAACATCGCGTTGGCAAACCGCAGGTAGAGGATCTCCTCCAGGCCCATCTTGCCCAGGTAGTGGTCGATCCGGTACAGCTGCGACTCGTCCACGTACTGGTGCAGCTCCTCGGCCAGTGCATGGGCGGAGGCTTGGTCATGTCCGAACGGCTTCTCCACCACGACCCGACCCGTCTTGGTCAGACCAGCCTCTGACAGGCCCTTGACGACGGTGCCGAACAGGAAGGGCGGGATCTCCAGGTAGAAGACGGGAACCTCGGCCCCCTTCGTCGCGTCGGCGACCCTCCGGTATGTCGTGGGGTCGCCGAAGTCGCCCTGCACGTACGACAGCCGCGCGGTCAGGCGGTCGAAGACCGCAGGCTC
>Ga0307322_10000227_pt1 | contig 10851 bp, 11 predicted proteins | sample ER_DNA_380_FD_194494 | JGI IMG/M metagenome (GOLD analysis project Ga0307322, IMG submission 194494) | Bulk soil microbial communities from the East River watershed near Crested Butte, Colorado, United States - ER_DNA_380 | ecosystem: Environmental > Terrestrial > Soil > Floodplain | place... | reverse complement strand
CTCCTGGTCGGGCACCACGCCGCGGGCCACCAATGCGTGCGCCCTGGCGAACGCCTGGGCGGGCGCGACCCTGATCAGCATCGCGAGTGAGGCAAGCTCGGCCGAGAGCCGCAGCGCGCCGATCTGCCACTGGTCGGGACTTCGCGTCAGCGCAGCATTCGCAAGGGCCCCGGCCAGGAGTGCCTGGCTGAGCTGCTCTTCGGTGATCCTCCGAAGGCCGCGATCGCGCAACACCGCATCAACCGCATCGCTCGCCGACGCTACCGCGGACGCCACGCCCTCAAAGCGCGCAAGATCAGCCAGCGGGTCGAGCACCATTAAAGTTTCCACCATGGCGACGGTGCGGACCCCTTATCCGGAAGCTGCGGCCGCCTGGATGGCCGGATCCGAACGCATGCGGGTGCTCGACCTCGGGGCGGGTCGCGGCGGATTCGCCGCAATGCTCTGCGACGCCGGTCACGAAGTGTTCTGCATCGATCGCACTGTCGATCATATCGCGGGGCTGCCGGATCGCCTGGGCACTCGGTTGCACGTCGTCGGGCAAGTCGAGTCATTGCCTTTTCTCTCCTGCCACTTCGATGTCGTCACCGCGGCCCAGACATTGCACCGCTTTGCACCAGGGCTCGCGCTGAGCGAGATCGCACGGGTGCTCAAACCCGGCGGTCACCTCGCGATCGCGTACAACACCCGAGACGACACCGTCCCGTGGGTGCGGCGTCTGATCGGCCTGATGCGTGACGCCGATCCCGAAGCCATGCGCGGCGATTACGGAGAGGAGAGTGTCGAGAAAGTTGCCGAGAGTCCGTACTTCGGTCTCTTCGAACGCCGCAACTTCCGGAATTGGCTGCCGATCACCCGAGATGGGCTCATCGCCATGGTGGAGCGCCGCCCGGCGGTTGCACAACTGAACGCTGGCGCCCGCGCCCGTCTGCTACGTGAGGTTGGCGCCGTCTACGACTCGTCTGCCCGGGCGCCGGAACCACTGCTGCTGCCGTTCCAGACATCGTGCTGGCGGGTGGAAGTTGATCACTCGAAGCTCGTGATCACCGATGATTTCGACGACGTCCTACGGATCAGGCTTTGATGGCTCTTCACGATCGAGGGTGTAGGTGGGGTCTGAAGCCGCCGGTTTCCAGCAGGGATCTGGCGATGTAGGTGGTGAGGTTACGGAAGCCGAGGGCAGAGCCGCGCAGGTGTTCCAGGGCGTCCGTTGATCGCTTCGGTTGGCCCGTTGCTGGTGCCTGGTCGGTCGAAGTAGGTGAGCGCTTGACCACGCACTTGCTTTTTGCAAGTATCGAGTCGTGAATTTCTTTGCGAACTTCCCGGTCGCCGATCTCGAACGCTCCAAGGCGTTCTTCACCGCCCTCGGCTGGAGCATCAACGAGGCCGTCACCGACGACAACGCCGCGTGCTTCGTCCTCGATGACGACCTGTACCTGATGGCGCTCCGCCGTGACTACTACGCGAGCCTCGGCGACGGCAGCAAGCAGGTCGGCGACCCGGCGACGACCTCGCTGGCCACCTTCGCGTTCGACTTCCCGACCCGTGCCGACGTGGACGCGTTCGTCGCGAAGGCGGAGGCCGCCGGCGCAAAACTCGGCGGGACGGATGACTACGGCTTCATGTACCAGCGGCAGTTCGACGACCCGGACGGCAACCACTTCGCGCCGTTCTGGACGGACCCGGACGGCCCGCCTGCGGGGTGACGTCCGACGACGGGGACGGCCTGGCCGCAGCGCTCGAACTCGTCGGCCAGCGTTGGGCGCTCCTGGTCGTCCGCAGCCTCCTCGACGGCGCAAAGCGCTACGGCGATCTCCAGCGCGAACTCGGCGCACCCACGAACATCCTCGCCACTCGGCTGCGGGAACTGCACGCGGCGGGCATCCTGTACCGGGTTCCGCTCGCCCACAACGTGCTTGCGTACGCCCTCACCGAGCGCGGGGCCGCGCTCCGGGAGACCATAGACGCCCTGGCGCGGTGGGGCGAGGCAGGGCCGCAGTGACACGCGACAGCGTCGGGCGCCCACTCAGGTGGCAGTTTGGTGGCCGCTTTGATCTTCGGCACCTAACGGTCCGTCCGAGTCAGACCTGCCCACAGCTCATCAACCCCATCAAACGGACTGACGTGAGAACGACGACCAAATATGTCAGTTTTGACATAGGCGCATGACACGACTACACGGATGACGAAAGGGGGCGGCAGGCCGCCATGCGAGGCGGACGTTTGGTCGAGCGGTCGCGGGATAACACCCTCGGTAGGCTGAGGCGATGCGCCGCGATGCCCCACACGAGGCTCCGGCACCAACCCCGATCATCGATGCTCGTGAGGAGACGCAGCCGTGACTGATGAGGCCCTGTCCAACCTACTTCACGAGGACCGGCGCTTTTCCCCACCGGCCGATCTTGCAGCCGAGGCCAACGTCACGGCCGAGACGTACGCCGAAGCCGAGGCAGATTTCGACGGCTTCTGGGCCAAGCAGGCCAAGCGGTTGAGCTGGAATACTGAGCCAACTCAAGTCCTCGACTGGAGCAACCCGCCGTTCGCCAAATGGTTCGATGACGGCACTCTGAACGCCTCGTACAACTGTCTTGATCGTCACGTCGAGGCGGGCAACGGTGACCGTGTCGCCTTCTACTTCGAAGGCGAACCGGGAGACACCCAAGTGATCACCTACGCCGAGCTGACCCGACAAGTGAAGCAGGCAGCCAACGCGCTCATCGAGCTTGGTGTGAAAGCCGGTGATCGGGTCGCGCTCTACCTGCCGATGATTCCGGAAGCAGTCGTCGCGATGCTGGCCTGCGCCCGAATCGGTGCACCACACACGGTGGTTTTCGGCGGCTTCTCCTCAGACGCGCTCTATTCCCGGGTCATCGACTGCGGCGTAAAGGTTGTGATAACCGCCGACGGAGGGTATCGCCGGGGCAAACCGTCAACGTTGAAGCCGGCTGTCGATGAAGCGCTGAAGTACGGCTGCGACGTAGGTAAGGTGCTGGTGGTCCAACGGACCAAGCAGGACGTCCCTATGGAAGAGGGACGCGACCTGTGGTGGCACGAGTTCGTCGGTAAGCAGTCCGACGAGCACGAGTGCGAGTACTTCCCGGCCGAACACCCGCTCTATGTGATGTACACCTCAGGCAGCACGGGCAAGCCGAAGGGCATACTCCACACCACCGGCGGCTACCTCGTCGGCGTCTCGTACACCCACTGGGCATCATTTGACCTCAAGCCGGAGACCGACATCTTCTGGACGGCCGCGGACATCGGTTGGGTGACCGGGCATTCCTATCTGGTGTACGGACCGCTGGTGAACGGCACGACGTCGGTCATGTATGAGGGCACCCCCGACACCCCGCACAAGGGCCGCTGGTGGGAGATCATCGAGAAGTACCGGGTGTCGATCTTGTACTGCGCACCGACATCGATCCGCACATTTATGAAGTGGGGTTCGGATATCCCAGAAGGCTTTGATCTGTCGTCGTTGCGCATTCTGGGAACGGTCGGTGAGCCGATCAACCCGGAGGCCTACGTCTGGTATCGGCACTACATCGGCGGTGATCGTACGCCGGTGGTCGACACCTGGTGGCAGACCGAGACCGGCATGCACATGATCTCTCCGATGCCGGGCGTGACCGAGGGCAAACCCGGTGCGGCAATGAAGGCCGTTCCTGGCGTCGAGGTCGACGTCGTCAACGACGAGGCTGCGTCGGTGCCCAACGGATCGGGCGGCTACCTGGTGATCACGAAGCCCTGGCCGGCGATGTTGCGCACCATCTGGGGCGATGATCAGCGCTACGTCGACACCTATTGGTCACGCTTCCCGGAGCGGTACTTCGCCGGCGACGGGGCGAAGAAGGACGAGGACGGCGACCTCTGGCTGCTTGGTCGGGTCGACGACGTGATGAACGTCTCCGGGCACCGGATGTCGACGACCGAGATCGAATCGGCACTGGTGTCGCACCCGAAGGTCGCTGAGGCCGCAGTCGTGGGAGCGAGCGATCCCATGACAGGTCAGGCCATCGTGGCGTTCGTGATCTTGCGAGCCGATGCGGGTGAGGGTGGTTCCGAGGTGGTAGCAGAGCTCCGGACCCACGTTGCCAAGGAGATCGGGGCGATCGCGAAGCCGCGGCAGATCATGGTCGTCGAAGAGCTGCCGAAGACCCGGTCCGGCAAGATCATGCGCAGGTTGCTGCGCGACATCGCCGAGAATCGCGAGCTGGGCGACGTCACCACTTTGACTGACTCTTCGGTCATGGACTTGATCAAGGAAAACCTTGCCAGCTCAAATGCTGCCGAGGACTGACCCAGAGCGGCCGATTCTTCGTCCCAGCAGACAAAGATCGGTAAGCTCAGACGTTGACGAGAGGAGCGGACGTGGCTGATCTTCCAGTCGGCGACATCATCAGAAACATCACCGACGATGTGAAGTTACTGGTGCAGGACCAGATCGAGCTCGCCAAGGCCGAACTCACGCCCGCCGCGAAGTTGGGCGGAACCGGCGCGGGGCTGTTCGGAGTCGCTGGATACTTCGGAATCTCCGCCACGATCATTCTCTACTTCGCTGCCGCCTTCGGGCTGGTCGCAGCCGGGCTGGCAGCGTGGCTCGCATTCTTGATCGTAGGTGCTGCGCTGGTGCTGATCGCCGCCATCTGCGGCGGGATCGGGTACCTTCTCGTCCGACGGATCAAGGGCCCAGACCGGACGGTCGCCCAGGCCAACCTCGCGATGACCGACGTGCAGGACGCGGCGCAGCACGCACTTGCCGCAGCGAGGGCCCCACAAATCGAAGGCCAGGTCGTTCCCGCGCCAAGGCCTTTGCCGGAGCGTTCCGGCTAGGCAGCCAGCGGGACCGCATCGACGCTCGCCATGGCAGGGGCCGGGGTACGCGACATCCTGCTCGACGGGCCGTGGCGTCATCGTGACATCGCCGCCAATGGAGTCCGCTTCCACGTTGCTGTCGGCGAGCACTTCAGCCCGCACCGACAACTCGTCCTGCTCTTGCATGGATTCGGAGAGTTTTGGTGGGCATGGCGGCACCAGCTTCCGGCCCTCGACGAGGCTGGTTTCAGTGCGGCGGCGATGGACCTGCGGGGCTACGGAGCAAGCGATAAGACCCCGCGCGGGTACGACCCACAGACCACCGCATTCGATGTCACCGGGGTGATCAAGAGTCTGGGATTCTCCAGCGGCGTGGTCATCGGCCACGACTGGGGCGGCATGGCCGCGTGGGCCACTCTCGCGTACGCGCCAGTGCCCGTCCGCGGCATGGTGAGTGTCGCGGCTCCCCACCCGCTAGCCTTCCCGTGGCGCACGAACCTTCCGACGCTGGCGTTCTTCCAGGTGCCGCTGTTACCGGAGCGTCGCATCATGGCCGACGACGGGCTCTACGTCGAGGAATTGCTCCGCAGCCGCGCGGCCGATGGGGCGGGCTTCCTCACTGAAGCAGAAGCTCGGTATTACCGCGACGCCTTGATGCTGTGGCCGAGCCCGCATTGTGCCTTGGAATACCAGCGGATGTTCGTCCGCAATCGATTCCGCAGCATGGGCCGTGACTTCCGCCGGGCGCTTCGGCAACCACGAGCCGTGCCCCTCCTGTCGATCCACGGCCAACAAGATCAGCTTGTGCCACTGCCCGCGATGGCCGCAGCCGAACGGTGGATCGACGCCCGCCACGACCTGGTGAGCCTGCCGGGAATTGGCCATCTGCCGCACGAGGAGGATCCGGCTGTCGTGACGACGGCCATCCTCGACTGGCTCACGCTCTTTGATCACTGGGAAACATCGTCCGATTAGTGTCTGCTGTGTGAAGCAGACCTCCACAACGGTCAGGCGCACGTACTACGTATTGACCGCTGGCAACACCTTGGCGGCCTCACTGATCTGGGGTATCAACACAATCTTTCTGCTGGACGCAGGTCTGAGCAACTTTCAAGCATTCGCCGCCAACGCCTTCTTCACCGCCGGCATGGTGCTCTTCGAGATCCCGACGGGCATCGTCGCAGACCGCTGGGGGCGGCGAGTCTCATTCTTGTGCGGGACGCTGACGCTCGCTGCGACTACCGGTCTCTATGTCCTGCTGTGGCAGCTGCGTTCGCCGTTCGTCTGGTGGGCGATCGTTTCCGCACTCCTCGGACTCGGATTCACCTTCTTCTCTGGTGCCACGGAGGCCTGGCTCGTTGACGCGCTGACCGCGACACGCTTCGATGGTCAGCTCGAGGGCGTCTTCGCTCGTGGCCAGATCATCGGCGGAGCGATGATGCTCGGCGGCTCAGTCGCCGGTGGCTATCTTGCCCAGCTGACCAACCTCGGTGTGCCGTACGTGGTGCGAGCCGGAATCCTGATCGGCGTTTTTGTCCTCGCATTGTTTGCGATGCACGACATCGGTTTTACCGCCCATCGCGGTGACCACCCTCTAACTGAAATGAGGAAGATCGTCGACAACTCGGTCGAGCACGGCCTGAAGGTGCCGGCGGTCCGGGCAACCATGCTGGCCGGGTTATTCAGCGGTGGCGTCGGAATCTATGTGTTCTATGCGCTGCAGCCATATTTGCTGGACCTTTGGGGAGATCAACGTGCTTACGGCATCGCCGGCCTGGTCGCGGCGATCAGCGCTGGTGCCCAGATCGTCGGCGGTCTTCTCACTGAGCGAATCCGTGCGGCATTCCAGCGTCGCACGTCGGCATTGCTGATCTTGCAGAGCATGAGTGTGCTGATGCTGGTCGTGATGGGCCTGGTCGGCAACTTCTGGCTGGTGGTGGTTGCGATCACGATTTCAGGACTGGCGGAAAGTGCCGGCCAGCCTATCCGGCAGGCCTACCTCAACGGCATGATTCCTTCCCAGCAGCGTGCGACCATCCTGTCCTTCGACTCACTGATCGACAACGCCGGCGGGATCGTCGCACAACCTGCGCTCGGTAAGAGCGCCGATGTCTGGGGCTACCCGGCGTCCTACCTGCTGTCGGCCGCGGGCACGGCGCTCGCCCTTCCTTTCCTCGCCCGCGCGCGCAAGCTGAACACCCCGGCCGACCGGGAAACGGCGCACCTGCCGACAGCTCAGCAGACGAGCTCAGCCAAGGAGATAGATACGTGACTCCCACGGCTCCAGCTCGAGCGCCCTGGACTCGCCGTGGGTCGCCAGCAGCACCTGAGCTCCGGTCAGATCGGGGACGGCATCAGGCGGCACGCTTACCGATTCGGATGAGCAGTTGGCGATCATCACGAGCACCTGATCATCCAGCGTTCGGGTGAGCGCCCAGATCTGCTCGTGATCAGGCAGCAGTAGCTGGAACCGGCCATACACTATCACCGGATGATCATGACGGAGCTTGATCAACTTACGAAAGTGGTGGAACACCGAGTCTGGCTCATCGACTTCCGCAGCGGCGTTGATGGTGACGTAGTTGGGGTTGACCGGTAGCCACGGGATCCCGTCGGTGAACCCGGCATGCGAGCTGTCGTCCCACTGCATCGGAGTGCGGGCGTTGTCCCGACTCTTAAGCGACAACGACTGCAGGACGGCTTGGACTTCCATGCCCAAGCTCAGCGCCGACGTGTGGTAGTTGATCGACTCGATGTCGCGGTACTGGTCAATGCTGGTGAAGTAGGTGTTGGTCATGCCGAGCTCTTCGCCTTGATAAATGTACGGCGTGCCCTTGTGCATGTGTTGCACCGTGCCAAGTGTCTTGGCGGAGTTCGCACGGTGCTCGGGGCTGTCGTTGCCGAACCGCGACACCGCCCGCGGCTGATCATGATTGTCCCAGTAGAGGGAGTTCCAGCCGACATCGGCCAACGCCAGCTGCCACTGATTGAGGTTCTTCTTCAGCGCCGGCAACAACAGCGGAACGAGATCAAACTTGCCGCCGCCATCAGGCCGTGAGTCAAGGCCGACATGCTCGAAGGTGAATACCATGTTCAACTCGTGGTTCGCCGGATCTGTTGCTCTGCGGGCGGTCTCGACCGTCGACCCAGGCATCTCTCCGACACTGAGCAGATTTCGCTCGTCCAGACCAACCGCGGCGTTCATTTCGGCAAGGAACTCATCGAGGCGAGGACCATTTGCGGTGAACAAGAAGCTGTGCGCCCGAGTCCTGCCCGGGCGAGGTACGCCATCAGCGATTCGGCTCTTGGAGATGAGGTTGATCACGTCCATCCGGAAGCCGTCGATGCCGCGATCGACCCACCACGTCATCATGTCGTAGATCGCCTGCCGCACCGCGGGGTTCTCCCAGTTGAGGTCGGGCTGCTTCGGACTGAAGAGGTGCAGATAGTACTGACCGCTGCGCTCGTCGAACTGCCAAGCCGGGCCGGAGAACGCGGACTCCCAGTTGCTCGGCTCCGCCCCTTCGCTGCCCGGCTCGAAGCCTGGTCGGGCTGGCCGCCACCAATACCAATCGCGCTTAGCCGAGGCAGGGTCTCGCGACTCGATGAACCACGCGTGTTCATCGGAGGTGTGGTTGACCACCAGATCCATCACGATCTTGATGTTCCGCTCGTGTAGCCCCGCGATGAGCCGGTCGAGGTCCTCCAGGGTTCCAAAGAGCGGATCGACGTCCTGGTAGTCGCTGATGTCGTAGCCGTTGTCATCCATTGGCGAGGCGAACACCGGCGAGAGCCACACCACATCCACGCCGAGATCAGCGAGGTAGTCCAGATGTGACAGCATCCCCGGGATGTCGCCTGTGCCGTCACCATTGCTGTCCGCAAAAGAGCGCGGATAGATCTGATAAACCACCGCGGACTTCCACCAGTCGGTCGGACGATCCACGGCAAAGACGGAGGTCTGTGTCGGCTCAGAGGTCACACATCCGATCCTTCCACAGTGATATCGAGCAGCTTTACCAGCGCACCCATCTCTGTGGCGAGGTTGGCTCGGGCGGCATTGGTCAGACGGCGTCCCTTGGCCGTGCGGAAGATTTCCCGGTCGGCGAGCTCCGTAAGAACGGCCAGCCGTCCGGCGAGGAACTGCTCCTCGGGCAGCTGGGCATACTCCGCGCGTACGGCGGCGACATAGTCGGCGTAATCCGGCGGATCGGATGCCAGGATCGCGAGATCAGCGTCGCACAGCAGTTCGCCTTCGGGGTCCCGCGGCCCAGGGAGGTGAGTTTCGGTCAGCCGTACCAGTCGGGCGACCTGATTCAGGTCCTCCTGCTCGAGCCCCACCCAGCTCAGGTCCCGCAACGCGAGGCGCGCCGACGCCTCCTCGTTGCTGACCTGACCGACCGGAATGGCATAAACGGCATCGTGATACCACGCCGCCAGCCGCACCAGAAAAAGATCATGATCATCCGCCAGCTCGTCGATCCTGGTCAGCACGTGGAGCAAGTGCTGCGTGGTGTGGTAGCGCCGATGCGGTTCGCTGTAGCGGGTGATCAATTGATCGCCGAGCTCCGGCTGACGCGGCAGGGTGGCCGTCCAGCGTTGCAGCAGCTCGGAGCGGTGATCATCAGTGAGCATCAGGACCTCCTCGGTCTTGCCTACGGTCGGTGAGATAGCGCGCGGGAATGGGTACCTCCCGACCTTGGTCCCAGGGCCGCTGCCATCCGGCGAGATCGAGTACGCCGTCGAGCAGGTGCGCGGTCAGGCCCCAGATGAGATGGCCATTCACCTCGAACGCCGGACCGGTGTAGCCCGAAGGATGCCGGACCCGGGCGCGGTGTCCAGGGTCGGTGAGGACGGCGACCGGCACGATGTCGATGGAGGCTGCTTCTCGGGCATCGATCACAGCGACCGGGCTCGGTTCGCGCCACCAGGCAACGACCGCCGTGACATCGAACCCGCTTACGTCAATGTGCGCGGGCGGCAGCACGCCGAGCACCTCGATTCCGCTCCGGTTCACGCCGGTCTCCTCTGTAGCCTCGCGCAGCGCCGTATCGGCAAGGTCATGATCATGATCATCAGCAGCGCCGCCTGGAAAGGCTATCTGGCTAGGGTGCGTACGCATCCCAGCCGCTCGCTCCACGAACATGATCTCTGGACCGCTCGGACCATCGCCGATCAAGATCAACACGGCGGCGGGTCGAGCACCGATTCCTGGCCGAATGGCGACCACCCGGTCTAGCCGAGATTGCTCCGATAGTGCAACAGTCAGCTTTTCGAGCCACTCAGGCCTTGCCATGTCCGGGTTGGTCATGGAGTGACCCCGAGGTGCTTGCGTACCAGATCCCGAATCTCCGCCGCCGAGTGGAATTGCCCGGCGTGCCGATAGGCAATAGTGCCGTCCGGTCGTACGAAGAAGGTTTGCGGCGGCCCGCTGATCTGCAGCGCGGTGCGCAGTGTGACATCTGGATCCGCTAGCTGCGGATACTTCCAGGTGGAGAGTTGCGCGAATTCGATCGCCAACTCCGGCCGAGGATCGTCGTGATCAATCCCGATGATCTCAAGATCAGACTTGTTCGTCGTCGCGACCTCCGCGAGGTAGGGCGCCTCCTCCCGGCAGGGTCCGCACCATTGCGCCCAAACGTTGATCATCATCGGCTTGCCGCGCAGCCCAGCCAGTCTCACCACACGACCGCCGCCGAGACACGGTAAGACCACATCGGGTAGTCCGGACGAGACCGGGGCGATCTCCCGATCCGATGCCGGACAGTCGGCAATGTCCGCCGCCTTCTTCATGGCAGCAAGATCGGCCGTCGACTCCGGGCCCGGCGGCGCCGACCGGGGGACCTGTGAGGATCCACCACAGCCCGCAAGCGCCACCGCAAGCACGATCGCCAGCGCCGCAGCCGCGGCCGCCAGCCAGCCCCTTCTCATCCCCGCGGCTCCCGAACCAGCTTGGCCGCCTTGATCGGATCGGTTTCTCCTTCCCCGTACGCGGGGCACAAGCGCGCGACCGGGCAAGCGCCGCACGCCGGGTTT
>Ga0307322_10000222_pt1 | contig 10951 bp, 10 predicted proteins | sample ER_DNA_380_FD_194494 | JGI IMG/M metagenome (GOLD analysis project Ga0307322, IMG submission 194494) | Bulk soil microbial communities from the East River watershed near Crested Butte, Colorado, United States - ER_DNA_380 | ecosystem: Environmental > Terrestrial > Soil > Floodplain | place... | reverse complement strand
TGCTGCGGCGCAACCGGTGGCGGTGGTGGCGCGGCGATGAACGGTTGTGACTCCGGTGGTGGAGACCAGCTGGGGTCAACGCTCGACATGCGCCAGAGATCTGAGGTTGCGGTCCAGGTGCCAAGCTGCGAAGGCGGCGGTAATGCCGCTGGCCTCCCGCGCCACCTGGTCAGCCAGCTGACGCGTGTCCCGCCAGCGACCCTCGAGCAGCGCACCGAGTAAGGCCAGGGTCTCGGGAGCGGGTCGCGCTGCTCCGGCGGGACGGCAGCGCTCGCAGACAGCCCCGCCCAGCGCGGCAGAGAATGCTCGATGCGGCCCGGCGAGACCGCACCGCGCGCAATCGTGGAACGATGGCGCGTAGCCGGCGATGGCCAGGGCCCGTAGCAGGTAGGAGTCCAAGATCAACGTCGAGGGGCGTGGTCCGTCGGAGGTGCCTTCATTAAGCGCACGCAGGGCTCCGACGAGAAGCAGGTATTGCTGCACCGCCGGCTCGGATTCCTCGACCACGAGCCGATCTGCGGTTTCCAGCATCACCTCTCCGGCTGTGTAGGCCGGGTAGTCCTCGGTCAGGGGCTCGCCGAAGGCGTCCAACGATTCAACCTGGGTGATCACGTCGAGCGACTTACCGACGGCGAGCTGTGCATCGATATGGGAGAACGGTTCGAGCCGAGCGCCGAACTTTGATGTCGTACGCCGTACACCCTTCGCTACCGCGCGAATCTTGCCGTGACGTCGGCTCAGCAGGGTGATGATCCGATCGGCCTCGCCGAGCTTGTGGGTACGAAGAACCACTGCTTCGTCGCGGTAGGTCGGCACCTCGATATTGTCCCTGACGTGGCCAAGCTTTCGAGGACAAGCAGCGGCCGGCAAGCCGGCAAAGATGTACCGCGCGCGACTTCGGGTCGCAGCAGGAAGGCCAGGCCGGAGGATTCGACGATCGCAGAGCTGCGCCCGCCACCCCCGCATTCCAGCGGCGCGCGACCTCCGCAGATACCTCGGGACCGGCTGCCGATCCACGTCGCGCTCGTCATGGATGGCAACGGACGATGGGCAAAAGCGCGCAATCTGCCGCGCACGGAGGGTCACGCGCGCGGTGAGGCATCGCTCCTCGATGTGATCGAGGGAGCCATCGAGGTCGGCGTGAAGTACCTTTCGGCGTACGCCTTTTCCACCGAGAACTGGAATCGCTCGGCTGATGAGGTTCGCTGGCTGATGGGCTTCAATCGCGACGTGATCAGAAGGCGGCGGGACCAACTCGACGCCATGGGCGTGCGAGTGCGCTGGGCCGGCCGACGGCCACGGCTGTGGCGCAGCGTGATCAGTGAACTGGAGGACGCGGAGCGCCGCACCATTGGCAACGACGTGCTGACCTTGCAATTTTGTGTGAACTACGGGGGTCGTGCCGAAATCGTGGACGCCGCGCAACGGATCGCCAAGCTGGCGGCCGAGGGGCGGCTCGATCCGCGCAAGCTCACCGAGGAGCGATTCCGACATTTTCTCGACGAGCCTGATATTCCGGATGTCGACCTCTTCGTACGGTCGTCCGGAGAGCAGCGGACATCCAACTTCCTGCTCTGGCAGAGCGCGTACGCCGAGCTGGTCTTCCTTGATCGATTGTGGCCTGACTTCGATCGCCGTGACCTGTGGCGAGCGATCGAACTGTATGCCGAACGGGATCGGCGCTATGGCGGCGCTGTTCCCAACGTGCTGGGCCGCGACAGCGGTGGTTCCTGAACCACACGCATCGGTCAGCACCGCTACAACCCGGCGTTCTTGCCGAGCCACCCGAGCGCCGGACCCACCGTTGGGGCGTAGGTGCCGAAGTTGTGGCCACCGCTAGGCAGCACGATCGTGCTCACGCCCGGAATGCCGCTCGAGGCGGCGATGGCTTTCTTGGCGTCGGCGTAGTGCACCCCGTTCCAGGACTCGCGGTCACCCTTGGAGGTGATGATCAACAGATGAACCGGATAGGAGAGCGTGTGCTTGATCAGCCAGAGTGGCGAGTTCTGGTTGCGGAGCACCCGGCTGCGGTTGAACAGGTTGCCTGTGCTGCGGTCCTCCTCGGCACTGAAATAGCCACCGATGCTCACCGCAGCCACGAACGACGTCGGGTGGCGCAGCAGCATCTTGCTGGCACAGAAGGCGCCGGTGCTCCAGCCAATAGTCGACCAATGCTCCGAGGTCACGCGGAAGTGTCGGATGACGGCCTCTTTGACATCGGTCGCAAGCCAGGAGTCAGCCTGCGGACCACGGGGGATGTCGGTGCACTCGGTGTCCCGCGGCTGGGCGATCGACAACGGCGGTATTACGGCGATGAATGGTTTGACTTGGCCGGAGCTGATCGCCTGCATCGCGTTGCTTCCCAAGCTCAAGGTCTTGAAGATGCCCGCCGGCGTGCCGGGTTGTCCAGGCAGAACCATCATGACCGGGAATCTGGTCTTCGTCGCGGCAGCGACACGGTACTGCGGCGGCAGCCAGACGAGTACTTGCTCGGTCGCCCCGGAGACCTTCCCGCGTACGGTCAGGATGCTGATCTGGCCTTGGCTGCCGTTCGGCGGGACCAGCTGGCCGGCGTCTGCGATGGCGACCTGCGCGCCGGCACGGTGATGTCCGAGCAGCTCATCCCAGGAGTCGTAGAACAAGAAGGCACGGTTCAGTGCAATGCCCGCGGCAAGGATGGCGACGGCTTGGCAACCGATGATCATGCCGATCCGCAGGACGGCGCCCGCAAGCCGGCCGGGCAGGCGTCGCCAGGCAAGCGCTAGCGCAACGGCTAGAGCGACAGCCGCGACGATGAGCACAATCATCAGGGGCGCCCCGGTGAGACTCACATGAATAGCACGGCTAACGATTTGACGTCGTTCCCGCCGCGCCTGAGCCTGAAGGCCCACTTCCCGAGCACTTCAAGTCGAGCTGGAAAGTTCACTCCAGCGGAGCCTGCAATGCCCGATTCGGGCGTGAACCGGGCCAGGACCGTCTCGCTGGCGTGAGCCATTCGGCGAGACTGGTAACTAGAGGAGTCAGCCAGCCTCAACAGGAGTTGCAGGTGCCGAAGATTTCGAGGTCGTGACTGATTTCGCGAAATCCATGCTCCGCGGCAACCGCATTTGCCCAGCGCTCAACCGCCGGACCAGAGACTTCGACCGTACGACCGCAGGTACGGCAGACCAGGTGGTGGTGGTGGCCGGTCGAGCAGCGGCGATACGCCGTCTCACCGTCGCCGGTCCTGAGTGCGTCGAGGTCGCCGGCATCAGTCATCAGCTGCAGGGTCCGATAGACCGTCGTCAGACCGATGCGTTCGCCGTGCTGTCGCAGATCCTCGTGAATCTGCTGGGCCGTCCGGAAGTCGTGACGATCGGAAAGGATTTCCTCGACCGCAGCACGTTGCCTCGTCCGGCGCTGCGCACCACCCGAGGGCATCTGCGGCTCTTCTGTCGTCATGGGATCAGTCGTCATCTTGATGCTCCTCGACGAATCCGCCGACGCTGTTCAGTGCTCATCGTAGTGATCAGCATGGGCAGCATGCCGATGACCTTCGTGGATGAAATCGGTGTGGTCGCCATGCTGCACTGCCGGATGGCCACAGCCCGGCGCATGGCGATGGGGGTGGCTTTCGGTGACCATATGCGCGGCGACCAGCTCATCGTCGTCGACTAGCTCCGGGAGTACGGCCGCGGCGCGGCGCCGTCGCACCAGGTAGGAGAGTGGCCAGCTCAGCACGAAAAACCCAATGGCCAACAAGACGATGAACGCGCCAGGTGCGGCATTGATGTAGAAGGACGCTGCCGCGCCGCCAACCGCGGTGGCAACGCCAATGGCGATGGCACAACCGAGGCCCGAGGTGAAACCGCGCACCAGGTTCCGCGCGGCCGCGACCGGGACCACCATCAAGGCGCTAACCAGGAGGAGGCCCACAGTCCGCATGGCCAGCGCAACCGTGACAGCAGCAAGGCTGACCACCGTGATGTGGTAGAGCCGCACCCGCAGACCCTGTGTGCGGGCGAACTCCTCGTCGGTCGACACGGCGTACAACTGCGGCGCCAATCCCAGGGTGATGACCAAGATCACGACGGCCAGCAAGGCGATCAGCGTCAGGTCGTTCGGAGTCACCGTTGTCAGTGAGCCGAAGAGATACTGGGTGAGACCAGCGGCGCCGACTCCGGAGATGCCGGAGAGGAAGACGCCAGCAGCCAGCCCGCCGTAGAACAGCACAGCCAGCCCGACGTCGCCGCTGGCCTTGCCGCGTTGCCGAAGGATTTCCACCACGACAGCGCCCGCAATGCAGGCCACTACTGCGATCGGAATCGGTGCGGTGCCGGTCAGCAACGCCAATCCGACACCGGCAAGTGCGACATGGCCCAGCCCGTCGCCGAGCAGGCTCAGCCGGCGCTGCACGACGTAGGTGCCGATGGCAGGGGCGATCAGCCCGGTGAGCAGCGCGGCGATCAGCGCGCGTTGCATGAAGGGGTAGGACAAGATTTCGATCATGGTTCCACAGCTCCGCCCAACAGACGCTCGCGGTCATCATGATCAGGTGCGGCCGCAGGACCATGATCGAGATATTCATGACCGCCAAGCCTGCGTCGGTGCTGGCCAAGATCCCCCAGCGCACCGTCGTGGACGACCCGGCCGTCGCTCAACACGACCGCGCGATCGAGAAGGCTGCCGAGGGGCCCGACGTCATGCAGCACCACCAGTGCGCTCGTGCCCGCGGATAACAGCCCAGCGAGTACGTCAGCCAATACGCGTTGATGCTCAAGATCGACTCCTGAAATGGGCTCATCCAGCACGAGCAGATCTGGCTCACCGGCAAGCGCCCGGGCGATCAGCGCGCGTTGCTGCTGCCCACCCGACAGTTCAGCTATATCGGCATTGCGCTGCTCAGCCAGTCCAACAAGGGTGATGGCTGTGCGTACCGCGTCCCGATCTGCTCGTGGCAGTGAGCGAAAGAGCCGCCGACGGGCCAGCCGCCCGGCCGTTACGACCTCCTTGACCTTCGACCCGCCAAATAGCGCCGCTGAGCGTTGCGGCACGTACCCGATCCGCGACCAGTCGCGGAAGTCACGCAAAGGCGAGCCGAACAGCCGCACCGTGCCTCGCTGATGGGGGAGCAAGCCGAGCACGGTGCGAACCAGGGTGGACTTCCCTGAGCCGTTGCCTCCCAACAAGGCGACCGCCTCCCCGGCGCGTACGGCAATCCCCACCCCGCGCAAGACAGGGAGGCCGCCCAGCTCGACTGTAAGGTCCTCGGCCGCGAGCACAGTGCCTGTTTCTACGAGCATCCCCCCGCCTTTCGCAGCGCCGTCAGATTGGACGCCATGATCGAAAAGTAGTCGTTCCCGCGCGATTGATCAGTGACGCCCTCGATCGGATCAAGTACGTCGGTACGCAGACCAAGATCACCGGCAATGGCCTGGGCGAGGGCGGGCGAAACCAGTGTCTCGGAGAAGATCGTGGTGAGCCGGTACTCCCGAGCCACGCGTTGTACTTCGGCAATGCGCGCGGCGGAGGGTTCGGCGTCCGGACTTACGCCACTGATTCCGATCTGAGTCAGGTGGTAGCTCTCAGCCAGATAACCGAAAGCAGCGTGTGTGGTGATGAACTCAGTTCGTACGCAGTGCCTCAGCCCGGATCGAAAGGAGCGGTCGAGCCTCCGCAGATCCTGCTGGAGCGCACCCGCATTACGCGCGTAGTCGGCAGCGTGAGCAGGGTCGATGATCAGCAGCCGTTGCTCAACTGCCCGGGCAATTCGCGAAACTGCGGTCGGGTCCAGCCAGACGTGCGGATCGAGCGCAGCATGATCACCACCGGCTCCTCCCTGACGGCCAAGATCATCTCCAGTCGCCTCGGGCGGCCGAAGCGGAACGGCGGTCGTGGTATCGATCACTTCCGGGTTTTCGCTCTGCGCCACAGCCTCATCGACCGCAGGCTGAAAGCCCTTTTCGTAGATCACCAAGCGCGCAGTCGTCAGGCTCGCGACCTGCCGAGCGGTCAGCTCCAGGTCGTGCGGCTCGGCTCCCGGCTGGGTGAGGTTGGCGACTGTCGCGTGCTCGCCTGCGACGCGCTGCGCCACGAACTGTAGCGGGTAGAACGCGGCGACAATGGCCAATTGTCCGCTGCTTCCGGTCGAGCGCTCAGCCGGTCGTGCGGAGGTGCACCCCGCCGTCACCACCAGCGCGAGAAGGCAGCCAATGACGACAAGGGGCCGCCGCCGCCTAACCAACATGGGAACCATTTTCATTAAGGGCGGAGCTGAAGTCAAACGCTGCCCCGGAGATGCCAGACGCGGCCGCCCGATGCGGCCGGCACCCAGGAGCGCTGAGGCTACGAGGGTTTGACAGAGTGCATCCATGCCCAAGGACTACTTCGGCGAACACATCGCGAGGGGCTACGACGACACGTCCGCCGACATGTTTCAGCCCGCCAAAGTAGGCCCGGTGGTGGAGTTCCTTGCCGAGCTGGCGACGGACGGGACAGCTCTGGAGCTGGGCATTGGCACGGGACGGATTGCGTTACCGCTCGCGCAGCGCGGCATTCGCGTACACGGCATCGACCTATCCGAGGCGATGGTGGCCAGGTTGCGGGCGAAGCCAGGCGCAGACGAGATCGCTGTGGCCATCGGCGACTTCGCCACGACGACCGTTGCGGGACGTTTCTCGCTCGCCTACCTGGTCTTCAATACGATCATGAATCTGACGACGCAGGATGAGCAGGTCGCCTGCTTCCAGAACGTGGCTGATCACCTGGAGCCTGGCGGCTTTTTCGTCATCGAGGTAGCTGTGCCCGATCTTCAGCGGCTACCACCTGGTGAGACCGTCCGAGCCTTTACGGTTAGTGACTCGAGGCTCGGGTTCGACGAGTACGACATCGCCAATCAGGGTTTGATTTCCCATCATTACTGGATTGTCGATGGCAAGCTCGAGGTCTTTTCGCCTCCCTTCCGGTATGTCTGGCCGGCGGAACTCGATCTGATGGCACGGCTAGCCGGAATGTCGCTACGGGAACGGTGGGCCGGCTGGAATCGCGAGCCATTCACCAGCGACAGCACAACGCACGTCTCTGTTTGGCAGAAGCCAGCGGTCCGGCGATGAGTTCCCATGGAGCTGGCGGTCTAAGAGGGGCATGAGCGACCACGACAACACCCCACCCGAGATGCAGCGGCTGGCTCTTTTCGTCGGCGACTGGACCCTGGCGGCCGGCTTCGGAGGCGAGCCCTCCGGTGAGCCGCTCGGTCGCGCGAGGTTCGAGTGGGCGCTCGGCGATCAGTACGTCATCGAGAAGTCGACCGTCGACGTGCCGGAGGCTCCCGATGGCCTGGCCGTGATGGCCTGGCATCCGCATGAGAACCGCTACGTCCAGCACTACTTCGACTCCCGCGGCGTTACCCGCCTGTACGAGATGGAATTCGATGGCAGGGTCTGGAAGCTTCAGCGCGGAAACGAGGATTTCTCGGCGCTCTCCTTCAACCAGCGCTACGAAGGCGTCTTCTCAGACGACGGCCACACGATTGACGGACACTGGGACGTCCAGGAGCCTGGCGAGGAATGGCGCAAGGACTTCGATTTGATCTACAGGCGGGTCGACTAGCCGAGCGCTGCCACGACGTTGTTGCGTGCTGAGCCTGCGGCGCGGCCCCTTCGGCAAGCTCAGTGCGCGCATTACGCAGGGCTGAGTTGCAGCTGGGTCACCTCTGTGAGCCGCTCCTGCAGTCGATCGAACACACAAGCCCGATCGAACTGCAGAGCGTACTCGCGCGCCCGCTCAGCCATCCTGGTCTGCTGATTGCTGGGCATCGTTACAGCCCTATCGAGCGCGTCTGCAATCGCGCCGGGGCTACTGACGGGGACGATCATCGCCGTATCACCGACGGCCTCGCCGATGCCGCCGGTGTTGGTGGTAATGACCGGCCCTCCGCCGGCGAGCATCTTCTCCACCAAGGCGATCCCGAACGTCTCCACGAACTCGGGACGTGGCTTGCTCGGCAGGGCAAATGCTGCGCAGCCCGCCATCAAATGTGGCTTCTCATCGTCATCGACGTCGTCGAGGAAGATGATCCGATCGGCCGCCGGGGTAGCGGCGGCGAGCTCGCGCAGGTGCTGAGCCTCCGGCCCATTGCCCGCGATCACCAGGGCGAGTTCCTTGCATGCCGGGCTGGCGGTAAACCCGGTGATCAGGTCCTCGACGCCCTTGGCGCGAGCCAGCCTGGACAGATAGAGGACATAGCCGTCGCGCAGCAGGCGTCGCCGGTTGAGCACTTCCGCGGTTCGTTCTGGCGAGATGTGGAGATAGTCCGCAGTGTTGATCGCCGGGTAGGAGATTGCGACGCGCTGCCGGCATCTCTCGGCGAACGACGTACCGTGCCGCGCGTCGATCTCCTCGGCCGAGGAAATGATCAACTCCTTGGTGTAATCCGACACGGCCACCGGCACGTCACTGTCGAGATAGGCCGAAAGCACCTGCGCGGTCGCGCCGAAGCGGCCGTCGCCCGCACATGAGCGAACTACGTTCGTGACATCGGAACCGACCGCTTCGGCAACGGTGGCTACTGAGACTGGCAGACCGGTGGAGCGGGCGACGCGCAACGCTTCCGACACTGCGAGTGTGTGCGGGCTGAGATAAAGCGACATGCAGACCGTCGGAACGCTATCGGTGAACAGTTCCACGAGGCGTCCGGTCAGGCCGGCGAGATATCGCCCGTCCAGCACCTTGTAGTCGCCGACCGGCTCAGGACGCTCCACCTCGATGCCCTTGGTGTAGGGCAGCACACCATCGAGCGGCTTCAGCGGAAGGCCTGAGGTGGCCAGCAGGTCCAGTGGCCAGGTGATGATCCGTACGTCGGTGAAGTCGCGCTGAAGCGCAACTTCGGCGAGATTGCGCGCCTCACCAGAGTGTCCGCAGATGACCGGGTCGGCTCGGACGACGATCACCAGGCGGCGTTGGTACGTGCTGTGTCGCGACGTCGTGTTCTTGGCAGCTGTCATGATCGAATCCCCCCGTGTCTGAATGATCATCTGTATCGATCCGCCGTGTGTTGTTGAGGCGGCACAGCACCAGCGGCATCGGCGGCATCGAGGTCTGAGGTTGATGGAGGACGGGTCCTGGTGCCCCATGCGGACGGCTGCGACCCCAGCTCCAGGCGTAGCTGACCACCGCGATGAAGCTCGCGTGCGGTCAGCCAGGTCCGATTCAGCGTTTCTCCGTTGAAGACCGCCGACTGCACATACTGTGTGGGGCCGCCCGGGACAGGCTCGACGAACCCCGGAGCATCGATGAGTAGCTCGTTGTCGGCCAAGGCGATTCGAGCCTCGGCGAACGACGGTGCATTGATCAGATAACGGCTCTGGCCGGCGATCGGGAAGAGGCCGAGCGAGGCCCACACGTACCACGAGCTCAAACCGCCCGAATCGTCATTGCCGGGCAGCCCGCCCCGGCCGAGACCGAACATGTTGTTGATGCCGGCCTGGACCACCTCCGCCGTACGGTCCGGCCTGCCGGCGTAGTGATACCCCCAGGGCGCCTCCATGTCGGGCTCGTTGTTCAGCCCCTCAAAACGGTTCAGCGCATACCCGGCCGCCAGATCGTCCATGCTCGGGCGTTCCCCTAGCTGTTTGACCGGATCGGCGTGGTAGCCGAAGAACTGGTCCAGCAGCTCGATGAAAGGGCCCTCGCCGCCAGCAAGAGCGATCCGCGTCTTCATGTCATGCAGCAACCGGAACGAGTAGTTCCACCTGCCGCCCTCATAGTAGGTGGAGTCGAGTAGCAGGCCGTCGGGCGCGAAGGCATTGACCCACTGGCCGGAGAGGTGTTCGAACTGCATGGCTAGCTGGTTGTCGCCGACATAACTGGCCACCTTCGCAGTGCATTGGTAGCCGAAAGCCAAGTCGAGGGTGTGGGATATGGGCTCTGCGAGTCCGCGCAGCAGGTAGTCCTCGCCGTAGCTGCGCCGCAGGTCGGTGTCCATGTGGCACAAGGCCCAGTCCCAGTCGATGCCGGGCACCCCAAGCTGGCACAGATCCGCGAGCAAGGTGTGGGCCAGGGCGCTGCCTTGCCGGGTGAACCGGTCCGCGCCTTTCGCCATCCGGTAGCCGATCGGCAGGTTGCCCTCTTCCTCACAGATCGACAGCAGCGCGTTCGCCAACTCGACCGCCCGTGCCGGAAACAGCGCGGTGATCAACGGCAGTTGAGTGCGGTAGATGTCCCACATCGTGCAGAGATCGAACACGAAGGGCCCGTCGGTCGGCCACATCGGGCTTTCTTCCGGAGCGAAGCAGGGTTTGATCAGCGAGTGGTAGAGAGCTGTGGAAAAGATTGTCTGCCGGGCAGCCGAGGATGTTTCGATCTTGATCTTGTTGAGGTGCTGCCGCCAGACGGTTGTTGTCTTGGCGCGTCGGCTGGCGAACGCCGCCCGGCCGGACCCACAGTCGGCGTGCAGGTTGCGCCTGGCCTGTTCCACGCCGCGGAGCGAGAAGCCGAATCGCAGTTCGAGCACCTGGCCGGGCTCGGTCGGGCCGCGCCACATCAAGCCGAAGGGACGCAGGGTGGTGGGCCGGATCCGGTCGAAGTCCAGCCGGGTGCCACCATGCATCAGACGCCGGTCGTACCACAGCAGCTGGCGCCAGTCGCCTGCGTCGCACTCCACGTGCACAGCGAGCGGAACACCCTCCACGACGATCTCGGCCTGGGCGATCCCAGGCGCGAGAGACTCGATGTGGGCACGCAGCGGAACCGTTGCGCCGTACGGAATCGCCAGGCCTCCCATCGAGAAGTCGATCACCAACCGCGCATCCTTGTGCGCTGGGAAGGTGTAGCGATGGACCGCACTCTTGGGGCCGACGGTGAGCTCGCAGTGAATGCCGGAACTCAGCGTTGTCGCGTAGTAGCCCGGCTCTGCGCGCTCGTCCAACAGCTCCCAGGTGTTGCCGAGGTTGTCGAGGGGCTCCTCCATAGGAGT
>Ga0307322_10000214_pt1 | contig 11058 bp, 9 predicted proteins | sample ER_DNA_380_FD_194494 | JGI IMG/M metagenome (GOLD analysis project Ga0307322, IMG submission 194494) | Bulk soil microbial communities from the East River watershed near Crested Butte, Colorado, United States - ER_DNA_380 | ecosystem: Environmental > Terrestrial > Soil > Floodplain | place: USA... | reverse complement strand
GTCTCTTTTCTATCCGCCAAAGAGGAATGCCCATGTCCATTACCAGCGAGTACGTCGTGTCCGGGATGCATTGCCATCACTGTGTGAGCTCGGTCAAAGAAGAGGTCTCTGGGGTCAATGGAGTGACCGACGTCAAAGTTGATCTCGACAGCGGCCAGCTGATCGTGATCAGCGACACCGAGATCCCGTTCCAGAGCATCGAGGCTGCTGTTGATGAGGCCGGCTACCGCGTCGTCACAGCGTAACCTCACCGACCCGATGACGATCACCGCCTGATCATGAATCCGCCCGCCAAGCTCGTCGCCTTCTTGACGTTGCTTGCTGCTGTCTTTGGCGTCTCCTACATTGCGGGCACCCAGTCACAGGCGCTGCTTGCGCCGGTACAGACGCACACCTCGGAGATGATCGCGCCAGCTGACACTGTTGAGGGCTATGCGTTCCGAGCGGTGCAGCCGACTCAGAAGCCAGGCAAGGAGGTGGCGGTCGAGTTCACGGTATCCGCGCCTGACGGCCAGGTGCTTTCTGACATCGATGAGGATGCGGGCGAGCACATGCATCTCATCGCCTTCCGACGCGATCTCACCGGATATCAACACCTCGTAGCGCAGCAAGGCGAGGGCACGTCATGGTGGGGCCTGCTCGATCTGACGTCAGGTCCCTGGCATGTGATCATCCATTTTCAGTCGAAGGCCCTCGGCCGGGAGATCGCGCTGGCAACTGACTTCATGGTGAGCGGTGGCTATCATCCGGAGCCGCTGCCGCCGGCTACCGATCAGGTACAGGTCAAGGGTCTGACGGTGACGCGTACCGGTGATCTGACTACCAACGCCGATAGCAGCAGTGGGGTGATCGTCAACGATCATGGTCAACCGGTCACCGATTTGCAGCCGGCGCATGGCGAGATGGGCCACAGTGTGGTGATCCGGCCAAGTGATCTCGGCTATCTGCACCTGCACTCGACGTCACAGGGCACCGGGCCGCAGCTGGATTTGCTCGGCAGCGTGCCCGACAAAGGTAGCTATCGGATGTTCGTCGAGTTCTATCGCGCCGAGAAGCCGTACCTCGCCGAGTTCACCGTGCAGGTGGCACGATGACGCAATTACGCGTCCCGGTTCAGACCATTGAGCTCGACGTTCAGGGCATGACCTGCGCATCCTGTGCCGCCCGAATCGAGAAGAAGCTCAACCGACTCGAAGGTGTCAACGCCACCGTCAATTACGCGACGGAGAAGGCGACGGTCCACGCAGCCGGCGGCACCACGGCGCAGACCTTGATCGAGACGATCGAGGAGACCGGTTACGGCGCGACGCTACCGGCGGAGAGTCCGCGGGACCCCGATCTTGAACTGCGCCAGCTGCGCCGCCGGCTGATCATTACGGCTGCACTGAGCCTGCCGGTGATGGTGATCGCTATGGTTCCGGCCTGGCAGTTTCCTTGGTGGCAATGGATCTCGTTCGCTCTGACCTGCGTAGCGGTGATCTGGGGCGCCTGGCCATTCCATCGCGCAACGCTGCTGAACCTGCAGCACGGCAATGCGACCATGGACACGCTGATCTCGATTGGCACCCTCGCCGCGTTCGGCTGGTCGGCGTACGCATTGTTGTTTGGCGCGGCCGGTGAAATCGGGTTCACCCACCCGTTCGAGTTTCGGCTGGTCAGGCATGCTCCGACGGCCAACCTCTACCTCGAAGCAGCGGTCGGCATCACCACGTTCATCTTGCTGGGACGCTACCTGGAGGCACGTGCCAAGCGCCGATCTGGCGCGGCACTGAGGGCACTGCTGGAGCTGGCGCCGTCGGAGGTGACGCTGCTAACTGCCAGCGGCGAGACGGTTGTGAACATCTCCCAGCTGCACATGGGTGACCAGTTCGTGGTGAAACCGGGTGAGCGGATTGCCACGGACGGAGTGATCATCTCCGGACACAGTGCGCTGGATTCGTCAACAGTGACAGGGGAATCCGCGCCGGTGGAGGTGGGACCCGGCGATGCTGTGATCGGCGCCACTGTCAACACCCATGGTCGGCTCGTGGTGGAGGCCACCCGGGTCGGTGCCGACACGCAGTTGGCACAAATTGTGCGGATGGTTGAGGCGGCGCAGAGCGGCAAGGCCGCAGTACAGCGGCTCGCCGACCGGGTTTCGGCTGTGTTCGTGCCAATCGTGATCGCGATTGCGGTCGCTACACTCGGCTTCTGGCTCGGCCAGGGCTCAGGTGCCTCGTTTGCTTTCACCTCCGCAGTGGCGGTGTTGATCATCGCGTGTCCATGCGCACTCGGATTGGCGACGCCTACGGCGTTACTCGTCGGCACGGGGCGGGGTGCTCAGTTGGGCATTGTGGTCAGGGGGCCCGAGGTGCTGGAGTCGGCCCGGAATGTTGACGCGATCGTGCTCGACAAGACCGGAACGATCACCGAGGGCCGGATGACTGTCGTCGCAGTGACTGCTGGCGCGTACGCGACTGAGGATGAGGCAGTGATGGCGGCCGGTGCGGCCGAGTCGGGTTCAGAGCATCCGATCGCCAAGGCGATCACTGATTACGCGCGTACCCACGGCGCGTTGGCCACCGTCACCAAGCTCAACAACCGCCCCGGACACGGCGTCCTCGCCGAGTTGTCAGAATCCAGTGCGGCTACAGCTCAACCAGCTTCTGACAAGTCGGTCGTTGTTGGGCGTTTGGAGTTGCTGGAGGCGGAAGGACTCCGGGTTGCATCGGAGCTGCGGGGGGCGTACCAGGCAGACCAGGTGCGAGGACGGACGCCTGTGCTCGTGGGCTGGGACGACGAAGCACGTGGAGTGATCGCTGTCGCCGATGTGGTCAAGCCGACTTCGGCCGAGGCGGTTCGGCGCTTCCGTGCGTTGGGCTTGCACCCCGTGCTACTGACTGGTGATCACGAACCCGCGGCCCGAGCCGCCGCCGCCGAAGTCGGGATTGATGACATCATCGCCAACGTCTTGCCACAGCAGAAGGTCGCCGAGATAGTCCGATTGCAGGACACCGGGCATCGAGTCGCGATGGTCGGCGAGGGTGTCAACGACGCGGCTGCGCTGGCGCAGTCTGATCTTGGTATCGCACTCGGCACGGGAACGGATGTGGCAATGCAGGCCAGCGACCTTACGTTGATCAGTGGAGACCTGCGGGCAGCAGCTGACGGCATTCGGCTTTCTCGAGCGACATTGCGAACAATCCACGGAAATCTCTGGTGGGCGTTCGGCTACAACGTCGTAGCCATACCGCTGGCCGCGATCGGTTTCCTCAACCCGATGATCGCCGCGGCCGCCATGGCACTCAGTTCCCTCTTCGTGGTCAGCAATAGCCTCCGGCTACTGAGATTTAACTAGTCCGGACGAACGGCGTAGCGCAACAGCGCAAAATCCGCCCCGAACTTGGTCACTTCGAGCAGTCGCAGCGGCGGCGTCACAATCCGGCGCGGCAGCAAGGGTGCCCCCGAACCGAGGAATACCGAGGCCATGCCAATGATCACTTCATCGAGTAGGACTTGATCATGAAACTGTCCGACCAGATCGCCACCGCCCACTAGCCAAACGTTCTTGCCCTCGGCCGCCTGCACCATCTCCTCATGAACCGGCCCGACATCACCTGAGACGAACCGGATGTCTGGACCCTCCACACGAGGCAGCTCCCGGCTGCTGAAGACCCACGTCGGAATGGTGTATTCCCACTTTTCTGGGTCGCTGAGGAACCCGGTGTGGTCGGCGACCCATTCATACGTTGTGGAGCCCATCGCCATCGCTCCGACGTCTGCGATGAACTTCGGATATTGATCCTCCATTCCAGTCTTCTCACTGAATTGAAAGAGCCAGTCAAGTGAGTTGTCGGAGTCGGCGATGAAGCCGTCGATGCTGCTCGCGGTGTAGTACTGCGTAGACATGCCAGTCAGCTTCGCATCCGCATCTGACACTTTCGTGTATGCGCCCTGAGCTTGTCGGCACTGCGCTCACATCAAGGGTGGTGGGCGGCCTCGTGCTCCTGGTGGCCAACTGGCTCGAGTTGGAAGGTGCAGTGTGACACGTCGAAGTGTCCACCCAGACACTCGCCGAGCCGGTCCAGCACCTCACCGGAGCGGCCCTCGCTGATGCAAGCGTGATCGACGATGACATGGGCTGACAGCACGGGTACCCCGCTGGTGATGGTCCAGGCGTGCAGATCATGGACATCGACTACCCCGCGCACCCGCCTGATGTGGTCGCGAACTTCCTCAAGATCAACTCCGTGCGGCGTCGCTTCCAGCAGTACGTCTACGACCTCGCGGAGCAACGACCAAGCCCGCGGGATGATCAGCACTACGATGGCGAGCGACGCGATCGCATCGAAAGGCGTCCAGCCGGTGATCAAGATCAGTACCGCGGCAATGATGACTGCCAGCGAACCAACGAGGTCGCCGAATACCTCCAGGTACGCGCCACGCATGTTCAGGCTCGTCGACTGCGCCGGACGCAGCACCAGCAATCCGGCAAGGTTGGCCAGCACACCGACCACAGCAACGGCAAGCATCAGACCGCTGCGGATCTCGGCGGGATTGCGCAACCGCTCGACAGCCATGATCAACACCCAGACTGCTACGCCAACCAGCAGCAGCGCGTTCGCGAGAGCTGCGAGCACCTCGGCGCGTTGCAGCCCGAAGGTGCGTCTCACCGTAGCGGCCCGAGTCGCCAGGGCGGCTGCGATGAGCGCCATGATCAGGCCGGTGGAGTCGGTCAACATATGGCCGGCATCGGCAAGCAGCGCGAGCGAACCTGCGATAAGTCCGCCAATGACCTCAGCGATCAGCACGACGAACGTAATCACGAGTACGACAAGAAGCCGCTTGCGATGCGCATTGGTCGCGGTCAGCTCGTGGCCATGTCCGCTGCCCATGCGCACCTCCTCCACTACGCCGACTTGTCAGACTCTCAGCGTGCTATAGCCCTCTCAGAATCTGACAAGTCTGCCAAGGGCCGCCACCAGTTGGTCTGTGATCTCAGGTTCGCGTACGGCGATCCGGATCCAGTCTGCTCCGAGGCCGGGAAAGGTCTCGCCGCGGCGTACCGCGAAACCGTGGTCCCGCAGCGCGAGGCGTAGCCAGCCGGGTTCGTGCATGCCGCGTGCGCCGCTGGTGTCGACCAGGACGAACGAGGCCTGCGGTTGTCCGACGACGCTGAGGCCTACGCTGGCGAGCTGTTCGACCAGGTACGCCCGTCGTTGGACGATCTCCTTTGCGGCCAGCGCGGTGTCGTTCCGAGCCTCAGGCGCTAGGCAGGCAACCATGGCTGCCAGCGCCGGAGTGGACACCGACCAGGGTGGCTGCTGTCGCCGTAGCGCCGCAATCAGGCGCGGGTCACCAATCACGTATCCGGCGCGCAGGCCGGCAAGACCCCAAGTCTTGGTCAGTGACCGAAGCACAAGCAAGCCTGCCATGTCGTCGCTGATAACGGTCTCGGTTTCGCCCGGTACGCAGTCCATGAATGCCTCGTCCACGACGACAATGCGTTCTTCTTGGCGTAATGAGTTGATCAATGCTGCTGGGTACAGCACGCTCGTCGGGTTAGTGGGATTGCCGATCATGATCAGATCCGACTCCGGCGGCACTGCGCCGGGGTTGAGCTGAAAGCCGGCGACTGAAGACAGAATGAGCCGCTGAGGGTGATGCCCTGCTGCGAGGAGCGCCGCCTCGGGTTCGGTGAACTGCGGATGGATGATCAGTGGCTGTTCGGCACGGAATGCGCGGGCGATAAGAGTAAAAGCCTCGGCGCCTCCCGCAGTCGGGAGTACTTGATCGACGCCGACACCGTGCGTCGCCGCGATGGCCTTGGTAGCAGCATCGGTATTGGGATAGGCGGCAAGATCAGCAGTAACGGTATTGATGATTGCGCTGAGCCAGTCTGGGGGACCGGATAGCCGGACATTGACAGCCAGGTCCAACAGACCTTCGGCAAGGTCTCGGTCTCCGTGGTAATGAAGATCATGAATTGGCTCGGAGCTCATCCTCGCGTGATCATGGACCGCGTTTGCGAATCGCTGGGCCAGCTCCGGATATCCAGCCCAATGCAGATGCAGATAGCTCGCGTGCAGCGTCTTCCGGCCGGCGCCGGCGGGATCGAGCGAAAAGCCGGCTGGTTCACCGTCAAAGAGCCACGCTGCGGCCGGACCAAGGGATGGCTCGACTGTGGTGCGGTGGAACTCGTGGCCAGCCACTTGAGCTCCACCACGTGCCAAAAGGTGATCATGATCGGCGACTACGGTGCGATAGCCGAGGGTCAGCCGCTCGGTCATGATCGCGTCTGCCTCGATCGCGCCTACCGTTGGGAGTCCATTCAGGTTCCGGCACAGATACAGCAGGCCGGCACATTCGGCGACCGTCGGCATGCCGTCCTTGATTGCCGCCCGGATCTCATTTCGCAAGCTGTCGTTGGCGGAAAGCTCCATCGCATGTACCTCGGGAAACCCACCGCCTAGGTAGAGTCCGGCCGTCCCAGCAGGAAGCTGCTCAGCTGAGGATGGATCGAAGATCACCGGCTGACATCCGGCAGCGCGGAGCAGCTCATCGGTCTCTGCGTAGCGAAAACTAAAGGCCCGACCAGCCGCAATCGCCACCACAGGACGCGCCTCGGACGGCGGTCGTACGTGTTGATCAGCAGACCATGGCTCAGCCTCCAGAGCCGGAGCTGCCTGCGCAATTGACATGATCGACTCGAGTGCCACATGATCGCTAATCCGTCGGGAAAGCTGAGCCACTGCCTCAGCAGCCTCAACACGTTCCGCTGCCGGGACCAGACCGAGATGACGGGATGGAATCTCGATGCCCGCGTCCCGCGGCAACACACCCAGCACCTCAAGGCCCGTCGCCTGCAATGCAGCAATGATTTCAGCTGCGTGCCGGTTGGATCCGGCCTTGTTAATGATCACGCCACTCAACTGGATATTGGAATCGAAGGTATTGAGCCCATGAACGATTGCGGCCGCGGTGCGCGACATGGCAGAGATGTCGAGCACCATGATCACTGGAGCGCGCACGAGGCTGGCTACGTGGGCAGTAGAGGCAAACCCCTCGCCACCGATTTGGCCGTCGAAGAGTCCCATGACGCCCTCAATGATCGCGACATCGGCGGGCTCTGGTGTATGTGCTCCATGCAACAGCAGGGGCGCCATTTGTTCCTCGCCGCAGAGGTAGGGATCGAGATTGCGACCGGGCCGGCTGGTGGCCAGCGCGTGGTAGCCCGGGTCGATGTAGTCCGGTCCCACCTTGAAACCCGCAACCTTGAGACCAGTCGCGCCCAGCGCGCCCATCAGTCCGGTGGCTACAGTCGTCTTGCCATGACCCGAAGCGGGAGCGGCGATCACCAGGCGTGGCAGTGCCGTAGCCGATCTTGGCAATCTCGAGTCGATCACCACTCGATCCCTCGTTGGCCCTTCTGTCCAGCGTCGAAGGGATGTTTGATCTTGGTCATCTCGGTGACCAATTGAGCAGCCTCGATCAGCTTCGGATCGGCACGCCGGCCGGTGATGATCACGTGCTGGTAGCCGTTGCGACGCGTCAAGGTATCGATCACGTCATCGATCTCGACCCAGCCCCAGTTGATGGGGTAGGTGAACTCGTCGAGCACATACAGGGTGTGCGTCTCCGCAACGAGCCGACGCTTGATCTCTTCCCACCCTTCCGCAGCGGCGGCAGCATGATCATCGTCGGTTCCGGTCTTGCGGCTCCACGACCACCCAGCGCCCATCTTGTGCCACTCGATCGACCCGCCGCGGCCGGTCGTGTCGTGAAGTTCGGCCAGCGACTCGAGCGCAGTCTGCTCGCCGATCCGCCAGCGAGCGGACTTGACGAACTGGAAAACTCCCACGGACCAGCCCTGATTCCAGCCGCGCAGTGCGAGGCCGAACGCGGCGGTGGACTTTCCTTTGCCGTCCCCGGTGTGAATGATCAACAACGGCCGTTGCCGCCGCTGCCGAGTAGTCAGCCCATCCTCCGGAACCAGATCCGGAACACCGGCCGGCATTACGCGGCCCGACCTTGACGTACGGCGCGTACGAGTTGATCAGCCGCCACTTCGTCAACCGTCAGGTATTGAGCGCCGAGGTGCAGGCTCAAAGTCTGGGCCAGACCCAATGACATCGGTCCCGACTCGCAGTCGATCACGAGCGAGGCGACGCCGGTGCGACGCAGTCGATCGGCGACCCATCGCGATCGACCCACCGCATCGGGGCCGTGCGTGGCCCGGCCGTCGGTCACCAGCACGAGCAGCGGTCGGCGGCGGGAATCTCGAATTCGCTCCAGCCGCAGAGTTTCCGCAGCGCAGAGCAGCCCTTCGGCAAGCGGCGTGCGGCCGCCTGTTGGCAGTTCCTGGAGCCGCCGTGCTGCCGTATCGACGGAAGACGTCGGCGGCAGCGCCAGGGTTCCCGTTGCTCCACGGAAGGTGATCAATCCGATCTTGTCGCGTCGCTGATAGGCGTCGAGAAGGAGGGAGAGTGCGGCTGCTTTGACGGCTTCCATGCGACGCCGCGCAGCCATTGAGCCCGACGCGTCGACAACCAGGAGTACAAGGTTGGACTCGCGTCCTTCCGTAACCGCCAGGTGCAAATCCGAGACGGCCAGGCGCAGTTGTTCGGCAGGCAGGCGACCGCGTACGCGCTGGTGGGGCGCGGCCGCGCGGATGGTCGCGGTGAGATGCAGTCGGCCGTGATCATGGTTGGTCGGAATCGCCCCGACGGTGCGCCCGAGCGAGGTGAGAGCGCGGCTGCGACGGCCCGCCTCACCGATGCCGATGCCGGGTGCGGCGAACAGCCGGGTGTGGTACGGCGCGCCCGCCGAAAACATCCGATCTTGGGACCCTGAGCTCCTCTCATTGCGCCCTGAGCCCTGAGCGGGCTGCAGATCCTGGTGCGCGGAGCCCGTCGAAGCGCCTTCAGGGGACTCAGGCGGCTGCCCGTTGGGACTCGAGTCCATCGACGGACCACCGGGCGGCTGACGATCCGGCGGTCTCGGATCGGGCTCTGGCTCCTCATCAAGAAGTCGATCAAGAAGATCCTCGTCCAGGCCGGGCGCATCGAAGGGATTGCGGCGGCGTCGATGCGGCAACGCGAGCCTGGCGGCGGCACGGATATCGGACTTGGTGATCTCGCGGCGCCCTTGCCAGGCCGCATGGGCAGCCGCCGCTCGTGCGGTCACGATGTCGGCTCGCATGCCGTCGACCTCAAAGGCCCCGCAGACCCTGGCGATGGTCGCGAGCTGCCGATCATCGAGGCGTACCGATGGCAGCAGCGATCGGGCAGTGATGATCTTGGCCCGCAGTTCATCTTCACCAGCCGAATAGTCGGCAACGAAGGCTGCCGGATCACGATCGAATGCCATCCGACGCCGGATCACTTCTGCTCGCAACTCGGGATCGCGGGGTGCGGCTATTTCGACTGTCAGACCGAAGCGATCAAGTAGCTGTGGCCGCAGCTCACCTTCCTCGGGATTCATCGTTCCAATCAAGATCAACCGGGCGGCGTGGGCAACTGAGACTCCCTCGCGCTCAACTGTTGACCGGCCCATCGCAGCAGCATCTAGTAGCAGATCCACTAAGTGATCATGGAGGAGGTTGACTTCATCGACATAGAGGATCCCTCGGTGGGCCGTGGCCAGCAGTCCGGGCTCGTACACCACCTGGCCGACACCAAGAGCTTGCCGTAGATCAAGCGAGCCGATCACCCGATCTTCGGTTGCGCCCACCGGAAGCTCAACGAGCCTCGCCGGGCGCGACGTCACTACAGGATGATCATGAGGGCCATCCGGACAGGTCGGATCAGGGTCGGCTGGATCGCAACTAAAGCGGCAGCCTTCGATCACGCTGATGCTTGGCAACACATCTGCCAAAGCGCGAACCATAGTGGTCTTCGCGGTGCCCTTCTCACCGCGTACCAGTACACCGCCGACCTCTGGCGAAATGGTGCTCAGGATCAAGGCGAGTGCCATGTCTTCGGAACCGACGACTGCGGAGAACGGAAACGTCCGCACCTCACACCCTCCCTGCGGGTATCCACGCCCGCGGCATGTCCGGGTTGGGCCGGCGTACGCGGAATGCGACGGAGGCCAGCTCTGGCAGACGTCCTGACTTCCCGGGTCTATCGCTCTGAGAGCCCCAAGGCCGGGTCACAGTGGCGGGACCGCTCCGGACTCACACCGGATTCCTCTGCCATCGCCGCCTCGCATCATGTCACATCTCGATGGGAGGCTTTGAATATGAGCGTGAATTCAGTCGCTGATCTTGTCGAGCCCGTGCGACTCCAGCAGCTGGCTACGCCTGCCAACTACCGCATGGGCCAAGGTATCGCCGCGTCCGGTGCAGTCGAATTGGACGAGTTTGGCCCGCTCAAGGTCACGGCACGTACGACGTCAGGAACCGCACGCCGGATCGAATTGACATCGACACCCGAGGGTCTGGAGTTTCGTTGCACCTGCTCGGCACACATTGCGCGACCGTGCAAGCATCTCGTCGCCGTGGGCCTTACGACATGGGAGAAAGCACCAAAACGTCGCCGGCGCTAGAAGTCGTACGCGGTGATGCTGTTGTACCAACGCCTAATCCTGTGTTCGCACGACCATTAAGACACAAGGGAGCGGCAGGCATACAGTCTGAGGCGTGATCGAGGTGGTCGGCCTGAGCGCGCGGGGGTGGGATGACCTTCCGGAGCGACTGCGGGCCATAATCCGGTCCGCGGACATGCTGTTTGGCAGCCCTCGCCATTTTGATCTGATCCCGCAGCTTCCTGATCAGCAACGGCTGCCGTGGCCTACGCCGCTGCGAGCAGGGTTGCCAAGCCTGCTCAACCAGGTTGCCGGTCGACGCGTCGTAGCACTCGCCTCCGGTGATCCGTTGGTCGCCGGGATCGGTAGCACTCTGTTTGACCTGCTCGGGCCCGACGTCGTTCGTATCCATCCAGAGGTGTCCTCGGTCGCGCTCGCGCGGGCACGAATGGGCTGGCCGGAGGAGACCACCCAGCTGGTGCGGTTGCGTGGCGGCGATCTCGATGTTGTGCGTCGGTATCTGTTCCCGGGTCAACGCTTGATCATCTTCTC
>Ga0307322_10000208_pt1 | contig 11168 bp, 9 predicted proteins | sample ER_DNA_380_FD_194494 | JGI IMG/M metagenome (GOLD analysis project Ga0307322, IMG submission 194494) | Bulk soil microbial communities from the East River watershed near Crested Butte, Colorado, United States - ER_DNA_380 | ecosystem: Environmental > Terrestrial > Soil > Floodplain | place: USA... | reverse complement strand
TCCTTTCGATCGTGCCGAGTCCCAACGCCGCGCCGCAGCCGCCCTCGCCTTACTCGGTCGGCGCGAGGAGGCTGTCGAGCAGCTGATCGCCGCACACCGCACCACGCGCCGGCTGGGGGCGCGGCCGACGGTGGAACGGGTGACGAAGAGTCTCAGCGCGCTCGGTGAGCGGGCCGAGCGGCGTCTCGGCCCGACAGCTCACGCCCAGGTCGTCAACGGAAGCCTGACGCGGCGGGAGACGGAGGTCATTCGGCTGGTGGCCAGAGGCCATACCAGTCGAGAGATAGCGCGGGAGCTGTTCCTCAGCCCTCGCACCGTGGAATCACACGTCGCCAGCATCCTGCTCAAGTTTGATTGTCGCTCGCGTGCAGATGCGGCGCGGCGCGCCAGCGAGCTGGGTCTGCTCGGGGCTTAGGGGGAGCCGAGCAGGTCACCATCTGCGGGTGAGAACTGTCCGATCCACCGGCTAGCGTGGGTCCGTGCGGTTGGCCACGTGGAATGTGAACTCGGTCAAGCAACGCCTGCCCAGGCTTCTGCCGTGGCTAGATCAGCGTCACCCCGATGTGGTGTGTCTGCAGGAGACCAAGCTCGCCGACGAAGCATTCACCGACCTGCTGGGGGAGCAGCTACTGAGTCGCGGCTACGAGCTCGCCTTGCACGGTGAGGTGCAGTGGAATGGCGTGGCGATCTTGTCGAAGGTCGGTTTGGACGACGTGATCCCTGGGGTGCCCGGGGCGCCCGGGTTTCCGCTGCCCGAGGCGCGCGCGGTTTCGGCGACCTGCGGCGGCATTCGCGTGCATTCGGTGTATGTGCCGAATGGTCGGGTGCCTGACTCGGACCACTACCGGTACAAGCTGCGGTGGCTGGCCGCGTTGGCGGATCAGGTTCGCAGTGGTCCGCCGGAGGCCGTCGTCTGCGGTGACATGAACATCGCGCCGGCAGACGAGGATGTGTTCGACCCTGAGGCGTACGTCGGTCAGACCCACGTGACTGCGCCGGAGCGGGAGGCTTTGGCGCAGCTGAAGGCACTTGGCCTGCGCGACGTCGTCAGGGATCGCTGGCCCGGACAGCGAGTGTTTACCTACTGGGACTACCGCGCCGGCATGTTCCACCAGGACCTGGGCATGCGTATTGATCTTGTGCTCGGCACGGAGGCGGTCTCTGATCGAGTGTTTGCAGCGTGGGTGGACCGACAGGCGCGCAAAGGCTCCGGACCGAGCGACCACGCCCCCGTGATCGTTGATCTGGATGAAGCCCCAGACGGCGACATCGGCCCTGTGGTCCCACCACCGTCTGCACCGGCCAAGCGGAAAGTGACGCTCCCGCAGAGCCGCGGACAGTGAGTTCCCGGGCCATCGGCCGAATTATCGCGGGGATCTAAGGATTCAGCATTCCTGGTTATTGACGTGGACATACTGCGGTCGTAACGTCCGGAGGGAAAAGTATTTCGCATTTCCCCACACCACAATTGATCGGGAGGCTTCGCCATGTTCGTTCAGGTCATCAAGGGCAAGACGTCCAATCCGCAAGCGCTGAATGCCGCCCTCAATCAGTGGGTAGCTGATCTCGCGCCGGGCGCAACTGGCTGGCTTGGTAGCACGAGCGGCGTCACTGAAGACGGACGGTCGATCGCCGTCGTCCGCTTCGAATCCGAAGATGATGCGCGCCGCAACAGCAACCGTCCCGAGCAGGACCAGTGGTGGTCCGAGACCGCAAAGCTGTTCGACGATGACGCCACCTTTCAGGACAGCAGCGACGTGATGGTCGACGTTCAGGGCGATCCGGATCAAGCTGGCTTCGTGCAGGTGATGCAAGGCCAGAGCAGCGATCCGGCACGGGCCCGTCAGCTTATGGACCAGGACGCGGACCGGTGGGCGGCGTTCCGTCCTGACATGCTCGGCAGCCTCAGCGTGGGCCACGAAGGCGGCCGCTACACGATGGTCATGTACTTCAGCTCAGAAGCCGAGGCGCGCGACGGCGAACGGAAGGTTCCACCGCCTGAGCTGCAGGCCCAAATGGAAGAAATGGGCAAGCTGAGCGTCGGAGAGCCCGAGTATTTCGACCTCAAGCAGCCCACGATCATCTCTCCATAGTGATCAAGTAGCTCTCATCGCTTACACAAGGTCGAGATCCACCCGCTGCCATCGGAGCCATTCGTCGTTCGCTTCGATTGCCCGAGCGGCTGGTCGCCGTCCCTGGGTCGGAACTGACTGAACCCCAACTGAGGAGCGTGGGCTGACCGGGCTCGATGGTCTCATCCTTCAGGGGTGATGTGCGGGCAGCTCGATACCGGTACAGGTGGAGGCGTACAGGGGCCGCAAACGCCGGTTCCGCGAGGGGAGCGCTGTGGCGGTGCGGCCGGCCGTGCTGAACACCATGATCGCTTGGCTGTTCATCATCGGCGCGGCGTTGTTTGCCCTCGGCTCCGTGCCGGCGTACGCCGACGCGGTGGGAGCGACCGCAGACAGCATCACCTACTTCGTCGGCTCGCTCTTCTTCACGTCAGCTTCGTTCTGCCAGCTGGTGCAGGCCCAGACACCGGCGATGACCGACGTTGACGTCGAGTCCCAGCACACCCGGAGCCGCGTCCGGTTCTGGGCGTGGCTGCCACGTGATCGCAACTGGCTGGCGGCCATCACACAGTTTCCCGGCACGCTGTTCTTCAACATCAGCACGCTGGCGGCCCTGATCCAGAACGCGACCGTGAAACAGCAGGATCGCCGAATCTGGCGACCGGACCTATACGGGTCGACGCTGTTCTTGATGTCGAGCGCCTTCGCCATCCTCGCGGTGGGGCGTTTGCTCAGCTTTCGGCCTAGGTCATTGCCTTGGTACATCGCCTGGTTGAACATGATCGGATCCACCTTCTTCATGATCTCCGCGCTGGCGAGCTACGTCCTTCCGACCACAGGCGAATTCATCAATAGTTCCGTCTCGATCGCCGGCACGCTACTCGGAGCGCTCTGCTTCCTGGTGGGAGCGATCTTGATGTTGCCAGCATGGAAGCATGCGGTTCGCGCAGCAGCACCTGCACGCCCTGAAGGCCCACAGCATCGTGCCGCCCATTGATCAACAACTAGCGCTCAACGAAGGAGAAGCCAATGACCACATCCTCCGGCCCAATCCCTGACGCGGTGCTCTTCGGGAATCGCTTCGCCACCGAGGAAGTGCCGAGTCGCGAATTCCCCGAGACTGGCATGACCCCCGTGGAGGCCATGCGGCTGGTTGCCGAAGATCTCGCTCTCGAAGGCGATCCGGCTCGCAACCTCGCCACCTTCGTCACGACCTGGATGGAGCCGGAGGCACAAAGGATCATCGCCGACAACCTGCACCGCAACTTCATCGACCATGCGGAATATCCCCGGACGGCCGAAATCGAGCAACGCTGCATCCGGATGCTCGCTGATCTTTTCCATGCACCGGGCGAGACAACCGGCGCGCGCACCCAAGGCTCGTCAGAGGCGATCATGCTTGGCGGACTTTCGCTGAAATGGAATTGGCGCAAGCGTCGCGAAGCCGCGAGGGAATCGACAGCGAACCCGAACCTGGTCTTCGGCGGCGATGTGCACGTGGTGTGGGAGAAGTTCTGCCGCTACTTCGATGTCGAGCCACGGATCGTGCCTTTGCAGCCGGGCAAGTACACCATCGGGCCGGACGACGTCAGCCCGCACATCGACGAGAACACCATTGGGGTGGCAGCCGTCCTCGGAACGACCTTCACCGGACACAAGGATGACGTCGTCGGCATCAACAACCTGCTGGTCGGGATCAAGGCCGAGCGCGGCATTGACGTTCCATTGCACGTCGACGGCGCGAGCGGGGGATTCGTCTGGCCGTTCCTCTACCCGCATTCGGAATGGGACTTCCGCCTTGAACAGGTGCGTTCGATCAACGTCTCTGGGCACAAGTTCGGGCTCGTCTACCCCGGCATCGGCTGGCTGATCTTTCGAGAGAAGTCCGACCTCGCTCAAGATCTCGTGTTCACGGAGAACTACCTCGGCAAGACCGACGCCACCTTCACGCTGAACTTCTCCACCGGCTCAGCGATGGTGCTGGCGCAGTACTACAACTTCGTACGCTACGGCCGCGCCGGCTACGCCTACATCATGAAGAACATGGAGCAGAACGCCAACGTGCTCGCGGAGAAGTTGCAGGACACGGGACGCTTTGAGTTGATCGGGCCCGACGAGGAGCAGCTGCCGCTCGTTGCCTTTCAACTCACCGGTGATCAGAACTACGACGAGTTCGACATCGCGTGGCAGCTGTCGGCGGAACGAGGCTGGATGGTGCCGGCGTACACGCTTCCGCCGAACGCTCAAGACATAACGATCATGCGTGCGCTGGTCAAGGAAACCTTGAGTCGTGAGCATGTCGACACGTTGGCCCGCGATATCGAGGACGCCTGTGCCACCCTCGAAAAGAAGGGCGGAGTTCACGAATCCGAACGCCAGAAGATCGTGACCGGACCGGGCCATTAACGCAGTCGATGATCATCGGACCTGCCGCTGGCGGCCAATGCTTGCCAGGACGTGCTGACCGGGCAATGCTTTGCCCATGGCGAATAGGAAGAGCAAGCCGCAGGCTCGGGTCGGTGCGCCGGCGCCGCGTATCCGGTCGACCCCGATCGGCGACTATGGGTTTCTGAGCGACGGAGAGGTGTCCGCCCTCGTGTCGCCGAACGGCGCAGTGGAATGGATGTGCGTTCCTCGCTTCGACTCTCCCAGTGTGTTCGGCCGCATCCTTGGTCGGCAGGCGGGGACCTTCCGAATCTCCCCAGTCGACATCGCCGTACCTGCGGACGTCCGTTACCTGCCCGGCACCGTGATCTTGGAGACCAGCTGGGGGACGCCAACCGGATGGATCATCGTCCGAGACTGCCTCTTGATCGGACCTTGGCACCATCCGGCAGACCGGTCCAAGACCTACCGTCGGACCCCCAATGACTACGAGGCCGAGCACATCTTCCTGCGTACGATTCGCTGTGCCTCCGGTGAGGTGCAGACCACCGTGGATTGTGAGCCGGTACTCAACTACGGCGAAGGCCACGTTCGCTGGGAGTACACGAACAACAGCTACTACCAGGGTGTCTGCTCGGCCGATGGCCAGGATCTCAAACTGACCCTGACCAGCGACCTACGGCTGGGGTTCGAGGGCGGCCAAGCCAACGCCCGGACGCTGCTCCGAGAGGGCGACGTCCGCTATGTCGCGCTGTCTTGGGGTGGGGCGATACCACCGGCGGACTTCGCCGACGCATACAAGCGCCAGGTATGGACTGCTCACCACTGGCAGCACTGGCTGGCCCGCGGGCAGTTCCCCGATCACCCGTGGCGCGGCTACCTGCAGCGAAGCGCGCTTACTCTCAAAGGGCTCACCTACGCCCCAACTGGGGCCATTGCTGCCGCCGGCTCGACGTCGCTTCCCGAGACTCCGGGAGGAAACCGCAACTACGACTACCGATTCACCTGGATCCGGGACGCCACATTCGCCCTCTGGGGCCTGTACTCGTTGGGGTTTGACTGGGAGGCAGTGGACTTTTTCGCCTTCATCGCCGACTTGGTGGAGGGCGAGGACGATATCCAGATCATGTACGGCATCGGCGGTGAGAAGGAACTCATCGAGCGGGAGCTCGATCACCTGCCGGGCTATGCCAACTCACGTCCGGTGCGGATAGGCAACGCCGCGTACGCGCAGAAGCAGCACGATGTTTGGGGCGCTCTACTCGACTCGGTCTACCTTCACTTCAAGGCAGCCAATCGCCTTGACAACCGCATCTGGACGATCTTGGACAAGCAGGTTGGCGAGGCGTTGAAGTACTGGCGTGAGCCTGACGCCGGCATTTGGGAGGTACGCGGCCAGCTGCAGCACTTCACCTCATCCAAGATCATGTGCTGGGTCGCCGTCGACCGAGGCGCAAAGATCGCCCGGATGACCGGAGAGGATGGCAAGGCCGCCGAATGGGAACTCGCGGCACAAGAGATCAGAGACGACATATTGACCAACGGCGTGGACGATCGCGGCGTGCTGACCCAGTACTACGGCAGCAAGGCCCTCGACGCATCATTGCTGCTGGCGCCGCTGGTGCGGTTCCTGCCGGCCGATCACCCGATCATCAAGGCCACAGTGCTCGCGATTGCCGACGAGCTCACTGTGCACGAGCTGGTGCTGCGCTACAAGGTCGAGGAAACCGATGACGGTTTCATCGGCGAGGAGGGCAGCTTCACGATCTGCTCCTTCTGGCTGGTGTCCGCGCTGTGCGAGATCGGTGAGTACGAGCGAGCGCGAAAGCTGTGCGCCAAGCTGCTGTCCTTCGCCGGTGCGCTCGATCTGTACGGTGAGGAGATCGACCCGCACACCAGTCAACAACTCGGCAACTTCCCGCAGGCCTTCACACATCTGGCGTTGATCAATGCCGTGCTGCACGTGATCAAGCTCGAAGGGCGGCAGCACGACCACGAACCCGGCTCCTGGGCAGGGTCGATAGGGGACGGGCAAGGCGATGGGCAATAAGGGTTGACGCAGACAGCGGCACCGTGGGTGCCCGAGCACGCCGACATAGAGGCCCTCAAGTCAGCGGCGGTGAACTGTAAGGGTTGCGAGTTGTGGCAGCCCGCGACCCAGGTGGTCTTCTCTGCTGGGAACCCGAAGGCACCCCTAGCCCTCGTCGGAGAGCAACCCGGCGACGTCGAAGATCGCCAGGGCATTCCCTTTGTCGGTCCGGCTGGGCGGCTGCTTCAGGAGGCGCTGGATGAAGCCGGTGTAGCTCGGGAGGATGTCTATGTCACCAATGCCGTCAAGCACTTTCGTTTCACCGACCGAGGAAAGCGGCGAATCCACGCCACGCCTCAGGTCACCCACATCAAAGCTTGCCTGCCGTGGCTCGAAGCGGAGCTGACGCTGGTTGACCCGACCTTGATCGTTTGTTTGGGCGCCACGGCGGCTAGGGCGCTGCTGGGGAGTACGTTTCGGGTCACGAAGCAGCGCGGTCAGGTGCTGGAACTTGCCACGCCGGTGGGGGTTCGGCCGGTGCTGGCAACCGTCCATCCGTCCGCCGTACTGCGGGCGACCGCTGAGGAGCGGAGCGAGGCGTTCGCCGGATTGGTGTCGGACTTGCGGACCGCGCGAGAAGCTGCGATCTCGCACGAGCGGTAGAGTCGCTGACCGCCTCGAACTATTCAGCCCATCGAACTATTCAGCCCATCGAACTATTCAGCAGAGCCCGTCGTCTAACCGGGTAGGTGCCCTTCCGGCCAGTCACGCCTGCGCCAATTACGACCTCAGGAGTGCCCATGTTCGACAAGATCGGCGGTCTTCCGCTCCATGCGCTGGTGGTTCATGCCGCTGTCGTCGGCATCCCGTTGGCCGCCTTGCTGGCGTTCCTCTTCGCATTTCCGAAGACACGTGCGTGGGCGCGCTGGCCGCTGGCCATTGTCGTCGTTGGTGCGACCGCGGTGGCGTTCGTTGCGCGGCAGAGCGGGCTGGCGCTCGAGGCTGCCTTGGGGATCACGTCCGGGAATCCGGTCGGCGCTTTGATCGCGAAGCATTACCAGCTCGGCAACCAACTCCTCTACATCATGATCGCTTTCTCCATCATCGCCCTGGTCAATGTTTTCGTGGTGTCGCGGGGCACGCCAGACACCGCGCCAGGTGGAACAGGCCAGTCCGCGATCCTGCGCGTCGGGTTGCCAATCCTGTTGGTCGCGGTGGCAGTGGTGGCTTTGGTCTGGGTCGTTCGGGTCGGAGACCTCGGTGCTCGCGCCGTATGGAACCCGACCGCTCCGTCGCTGATCCCGTTCTGAGGATGCGCCCTGAGCGCCGGTCTGAACAGAATGCGCCCTGAGCCCCGGAACGGGATGCGCCCTGAGCCTGTTGAAGGGCCATTCAGTCTGAGATAGCGCCGTAATCTTCAAAATGTGATGCTTGTCACATCCATAACGGGTCGGTAACGGTGGCGCCGAGCAGGTGCTGGCTCTTAGTGTTCGGTCTATCCGGCCCAGATTGCGGCATCTGACCGCCTCTGGGGAAGTCTCGTCGGGTGCCGCTCGGGGGCCACCGCCGATCTCACGTTGTTCCTTAAGGAGCATTGGTAAGGAGCATTTGTGCGTGCTCAGCGCGTGGCCGCTGCAACCGCGGCTATCGGCATTGTGGCGGTCTGCTGCGCGGTGGGCATTTCGGCCGGCTCCGCGCCGACGTCGGGCTCGATCAACGTCAAGGCGGTGTCTGATCCCGGCGTAAGCCAAACAACCACGAGCCCGAAAAAACATGTGTCGAGCACGAGCCATAAGGCCGAGACCGGGCAGGCCCGCGTCACGAAGGCCGTGGAAGCCCAATCGTCCAAACTTCGCGTACGCGAGGTGTTCAACCTGACCGAGACGCAGAACTCCCTCGCCTTGCGCGTGGGCACCTTCAATGTCCGCACTTCGCGCGCTCATGACGGCCGGAGTTGGCTGAGCCGCGCGGGTGATGTGGCGCGTGAGATCGCCAGCCGTAACCCTGGTGTCCTGGCAGTTCAGGAACTCGGTCCGGGACGCGCTGACGGTTCCAAGGGGACCACAACGGGACATCTGCGGCAGACCACCAGTTTGGAGCGCTCGTTGAAGAGCGTCGTCGGCGACGGCCGCTATCAGCTGGTCCGGACCACGCCGTACGTCAAGCCGGGCACCAACCATGGCACCCAGGGCACTCGCATCTTGTACGACACCAGGAAGTTCAAGCTATTGAGCAACTGTCCGGAGAAGACGGGCAGCAAGAACTACAACCCCTCCTGCAGCATGAACCTGCCGCTTCGGGGCTCTGACAGCGAGTCGCTGCGGCGCAGCGCGGCGTACGCGAAGTTCGCGGACCGCAAGAGCGGAAAGCGCTTCTGGATCGTCTCGGTACATCTGGACGACCGCCATAGTGGTTCGCTGAGCACGGAAAAGAGCTATAACGCGCTGCGCGGGAGGCAGGCCAGGGCGGTCTATCTGAGGGTCAACGGCCTTGCCAAGGCCGGCGAGAAGATCATCTATGCGGGCGACTTCAACTCCTGGCAGACCAATCGTGCCGGAGACGCGCCGCGCGAATATCTACTGCATCAAGGGTTCTCCGACACCTTCGCCGCGAAGTCCCGAATCAACAGCAAGTACCCGACGATCAACCACTACAAGACCACGCTGCCGGCCAAAGGCGTCCGACTGGACTATGTGATGGTCAAGGGCAGCAAGCGAGTCCTCCGGTACGAGAACGTCATGAAGCGGGTGGATTCCAGCCGTCCATCCGATCACAACCTGGTCGTCAGCGACGTGGTCTTCTAATGCGTGCTGAGCTTGTCGAAGCGCCCCTTCGACAAGCTCAGGGCACATTAGCCGTTGCCCAGTGCGGCAGGGCCATCCTCCCGGCGGATGTCGATGATGTGGCCCGTTAGGTGGGAGAGCAATACGTCGAGGGACTGACGAGCAACCTCTTCCGACGACAGCAACGTGCCCGGAGGCTCCTCACCGAAAGCCTTGGTGCGCATCGGGGTCCCAGTGCGCTCCGGATTGACACAGTTGACTCGTACGCCTGAGGAGGCCCATTCGTCGGCGAGCGCCTGCGTCAAGTTCACGATTGCCGCCTTCGCCGAGGAGTAGAGCGAATAGCCTGAGCGCCCGCGGGTGTACGACGAGGAGGTATACAGCAGCAGCGATCCGCCAGATTTGACTAGATGCGGGAAGAACTCCTGAGCGATGAAAATAGGCGCCAGGTAGTTGACGTCAGTCGAGGAGTAGATCGTCTCCTCCGACGTCTCCGCCAGTTCGCCGCGGACCAGCACACCGGCAGTGTTGACCACGAAGTCGATCCGGCCCGTCTCGTCGAGCGCCTGCTGGGCGACCTTGGCGACATCGGCCCGCTTCTCGACATAGGTGCCGGTGGTCGATCGCGAGAAGGTCTTCACGTTTGCCCCGTACGCGCGGGCCAGCTCCGCGATGTCACCACCGATCCCGTACGATCCGCCGAAAACCACCACTGTTCGGCCGTCCAGCCTGGCGTGGTACTGATCATTTGTCAGCGGCGTAGGTCGGTCCGCAGAGGTCAGCTGGAACAGCTTGTCGGCGATGTAGACATCGATGGGCTCGGTGACCTTCATGTTGCGTTCATGCCCGGAAACGACGGCTATCGAGACCTCGGGAAGGTAGCGGAGGACCACAGTGCAGTCATCGGTCGCGGTGAAATTCGGATCTTTCGCGGCATTCGCGTACGCGGCCTTGATCGTAGAGAGGCGGAACGATTGTGGCGTCTGACCCCGACGGAGCAGGTGCCGAGGCAGCACGTCGACCATGCTTTCCTGGCCGGGCTCGACTTGGATGACCGTGTCCGCCGACGGGATCGCAGTGTCGACAGCTTCGTGGGTCTGCAGCGCATCGACATTGGCCGCAATGATCGTTTGCGACACGAGTGGACGTACGGCGTCATGCAGCAAGACATTGCATTCTTCATCGCCGAGGGCTGCTAGCGCGGCAGCCGTGGTGTCATTGCGGGTCTCAGCGCCCTCCAGGATCTGGGTGACCTTGACGTAATCACCCTTCTTCACGATCGCCCGAACCTCGTCCAGGTGGCCCGGCGCCATCATCACCACGATTTCGTCCACCAGCGGGGATTGGTGCATGGCGGCAATGGTGTGCTCGATGATCGGCTTACCGGCGATCTTGATCAGCTGTTTTGGAATGTTCAGGCCGATGCGGGTACCGGTACCTCCCGCCAGGATCACCGCAACATTGCGCAATCTGGTCACCGGCTGAACCCTATCGTGCTGTGTTGGTTGCTCCGCTCGCTGGCGCTCGCTCCGCGCGGATCGCGCGGATCGCGCGGATGGGTCCGCCTCATGGCTCGCTTCGCTCGCCGCGGAGCCGCCGTTTCTCCGCACGAAGCCACAAAGGCCAGCTCAGAACCGCCGAAAGCGCCTCATTCGTGGCCGTGTGCTGAGCAACGCGCGAAGTCGCCGGAGTGGGCTGAAGGGGTCTACCTTGCGCGTGTGGAAGGCTCGATGACGTGCTCAAGGTGAGTGTGGTGGTTCCGGTGTACAACCCGGGGGAGTACTTCGGGCCCTGCATCGAATCTCTGATCTCCCAGAGCCTTAGCGTCGATGAATACGAAGTCATCTGCATCGACGATGGTTCAACCGACGAAACTCCGGCGCGTCTGGACGAGCTTGC
>Ga0307322_10000207_pt1 | contig 11169 bp, 12 predicted proteins | sample ER_DNA_380_FD_194494 | JGI IMG/M metagenome (GOLD analysis project Ga0307322, IMG submission 194494) | Bulk soil microbial communities from the East River watershed near Crested Butte, Colorado, United States - ER_DNA_380 | ecosystem: Environmental > Terrestrial > Soil > Floodplain | place... | reverse complement strand
GGGTAAGTTCAATGAAGAGATCGCTAGCATGCTTGGGCCAGAGAGCCATGGGCCAGAGAGCCATGGGCCAGAGCCACCCAAAGACGCGAAACAGGTGCTGCAAATTCACAATAACGGAACACAGGAAAGTCTCTAATCACATCGCTAATCGTGAGATGGGGAAGGGGGAGGGGTGCAGGAATGACTTATAATCTTTGTGCGTGACGGGTGGGATGGAGGGAACGGTTCGTCAAAGAAGACGAACCTTTTGATGGAATATAGAGTCCCCTCTGCAAAATAAATCAGGTCATCGAGGTGATCAAGGTCTTCCGCGAACTCTTCGTCGTTCGGCTTCAGACTTTTCATTTCCGTCACCGTCTTCAATGCTGAGGAAAAATAGCTGGTCAGGCCCTCCAGACGCTCTTTGAGTTCGTCTGTCATTGTTGTAATCATACACAAAAAATTCGAATCAAGGAGTCCATACCCGATCAAAGCCGACATGAAGAGTCTCATTTGGAGGCTTACTGAAATCGATGTATACAAAGGAGTGAGGATCACCTGTGTTTTCCAGAATGAAGCGCTTCAGAGTCTCTTCATTCACACGAGCGGTGGCAACGTCGTCGCAGAACTTCTTGAGGCTTCTTCGGTTGGTATCCCACAAACTCCACTGCATGGCGTTCGTAATCTGGGTGGACTCCAGGTGAGTGATAGATTGGCAGGCCACAATCAAATTTCCGCCATAATGGCGCAGCTTACTGAAATATTCGTTCATCTGCTGTCGCAACTTTGCGCGGCGGAAGTCATTGCCAGCATCATCCACGATGACGAGGCACTGGTACTCTTTCGGGTGCTTCGGATCGTAGCGCTGCTCCTGCATCTCCACGATGGCAGCAAGCGTTTCATTGTCCACTTTACTGCTGACCATCACATTGTCATATTTGGTTACGGCCTTCCATTTTGGGTCTAAGTGTACCGTCGGCGAGAGAATGCATATAAGGTCCATCGAACGTTTATAGGCGCGGACAAGGGAAATAAGCTGGAGCGTTTTTCCTGATTCGCGGCGACCGAGGCAAATCCAACACACCTTCCCACATTCCGGTAACGGAGACGGTGGATCTTTTGGACACCTCGACGATTTCCATGGGAGGGGTTCAACAGTGAACTTCTTTTCCTGTGCCATTACTATATAGAAGCGGATAAAGAATGGTGTACCAACAATTTATTTTCGATTCAAGTGCATCCGCAGACGCGAATTCTCCGACGTTCAACATCTTCCGAAGCCCCTACGTGGCGAAATTCAAAATTCTCACTGCGCAAGTCCCAACCACATTTCACTCAACCGGAAGACAAAATAACATAGTGGCCATCAGGGAGAACGGGACGGTGAGGTACGTCGTTTTACCCTATGGTGACTTTACGGCGGTTACATTTCCAGGCATGCTGCAAACGGCTCTCGGGGCGGGCTATACCGTCACCTACGACGAAAGCCAAAGGAATGTGAAGATCGAAAACGCTACCGTAGACTTCTCTATTCTGGGTTTGGATGGCGGGAGCACTGCATACTCGCAGCTTGGGGCGAAGCGGGTCGGTGAATCTCCCACGAGCCACACCTTCCAAGGCGGCGTGAGCGACTTTACGGGCACCAGTTCTCTTCTCCTGGTCAGTTCAGAGCTGCTCACCCAAGACGTCATATATTGCGCCAATGCTAGTTTGAACGTCATCGCTCTGGTCGAGCTCCATTCGCCGCAAGGCAGTTACGTGCACTGGGAGAATCCGGCAAATTGGTTGACTATGGGCGCAAACTTATCCTATTGCAAGTTCCGTTTCCTGGATAGCAAGACACTTAACGAAGTTGATTTCCGCGGAGCACCCTTTACGATACAACTAGCTGTGCTCACTGGAGAAGACGATGAAACATTATATTGATACATCCAAACGTAACGCGTCAATTTGGGGTCACGTGGACTGCGGTCTGTTTGTGTGACGGAAACGATTCTCACATGCATCAGAGGGGCTTATAAAGGCAGCCCCGCCCGATGCTTAACCTGGGACATATCCCTCACATTGAACAAAAACATGGGTTGGTCGTCTGAAAGCCTTGTCGCCGCTCTTAACACCGACTCCTGGGACCTTCTCTCAGCTGCTGCTCAAGCTGACTACGGTTTTGCTTTTGCCAAAAATGATGCACACCGCCGGGCTCTGTTCACCGTCTACCGTACCATCCTCCAACACGGTGGTGTCACCCACAAAGACTTTCATCGCCACCTCATGGACGACAGTCTGAATCAATGGGTTGCGATGTTCTTCAAGAAACAATCGTCGGATGGCAAAGAAGAGTACGTCTTCTCCTTCGGCGGAAAGGAGATCAAATGCCCGGGATTCGCTACCTTTCTCGCATATGGTGGAGTGAGGAACCCTTACGTGGGGAATGAATTGGGAAACTGACCGCAGCAAAATTATCCATGTACTATATAAGCAATATGGAACATTCATTTTTTTGCGTTAAATGTCGTGTCAAACGGATCGCGCAAGTGATCAGCAGCAGCTTGATAAAGGGCAAGACGCTTCTCAAGGGTAAGTGTAAAGTCTGCGGAACCAACATGGCGGCGTTCGCGAAGGCTAAGGGAAAATAAATCATGGCGGGGAGTAAATGGAAAGCAGGCTTACAGAAGCGGTGAAGACTTACCTGGACACGGGAGATGAGCTGGAGCGCGACGTCTACGACTTGCAAGGGAGGTTTGATGACTGGCTCATGAACCCGAATCTTGACGGCGAGAGCATGGACTTGGAAGCGAAGTTGATGTGCGACCTCATGAAAGCGGCCAGATCGCTCGCCACCAACCAGAGGACGCTCGCTGATACTTACGGCAGAGACAGGATCTTGCGGCACTTAAGAATCCTGAAGGATGGCGAACGGTCGCCGCGGCCAAAAGATGAGGTTGACGTAGGTCTGTCCCTTGGTGACTGAATGCACGATCTTGCCCTGGAGGGTGATGGCGGACACTATACCGAACCCTGGGAATCTGTCACCGGTTTCCACCGCGCCGTCAATGATGTTGACGCGGAGTACTTTCGGTTCCTCGCATGGGATCCAGTTAGTGCAAGCGGGCTCGATGAATGCCTTACCGTTCGCATATGATTCCCGCATCTCTCTTGTACGTATCATAAACAGCAGAGAATAAACATGCCTCTTGTCAAATGACGAGCAGCACTGAGCAGTTCCGCCCTTTGACAAAAGACGAGGAAGGGATGGTCCACGAGGTATACTATGATGACAGAGGGAAGTTCGGACGGGCTAGGACTTACCAGTTAGTGAAAGCGAAGTTTGGTGATCGGTTCACCGGCTCCCAGAGAGCTGTGATGGCGTGGTTGAAAAAGCAACCCACCCACCAGAAGTTCAACCGTGGTTTGCGGAGGACAGAGGTCAAACCATATGGAAATAAACGTCGTGGTATGCTCTGCGTCGACACCATCGACTTGACCGCGGATGCTTACCGGCAGTGGAAAGCCATCCTTGTGGGTGTCGACGCGTACACAAGGTACCTCTCCGCCGAACCGTTGAAGGATAAGACCAGCGCGGAGACAGCACGAGCGCTGAAGATTCTTGTTAGGAAGCGACCGAAGCAGAGTTTCAGCGTATGTGTGTCAGATAACGGTCCAGAGCTAGTGGGCCCGGAATTCCAACAGGCGTTGAGAGATCTCAACATACCGAAACATGTAACCACCGCTCCGCACAGCCCGTGGGCCAATGGTGTGGCAGAGAGAGCGGTACAGACCGTTGTCCGGATGATCTACCAGAACATGGAAGACAGCGGGGATAAAAACTGGCCCGCCATGTTGGATGCCGTTTGTCGGAACTACAACAGCACCACGCAATCCAGCACCAACCAGATTCCCATGAAGTTGGAAGAGACCGCCGAGGATGCCGAGGAGCATGTCAGCGCCGGCGATTTCATCGCGAAGAAGCTGGGCAAGAGGTACTCCGGAGCGGAAGGTGGAGATCTACCTGTGGGGAGTAAAGTACGCACGAAAGTGATTGACCAGGGGCGGCTATATAAGGCTAATAGACGAGGTTACTTTGGTTCTGAGCTTTTCACCGTGGTGGCAAAAGCGAAGACGAGGTGGAATGAACTACCGACTTACAAATTGCGGCGTGAGAACGGGCAAGTGATTCAACACAACTTTCCGCGCTGGCAGATTCTCTTAGTGAGTTCGGGTGACGGGGATGTACCTGTGAGGAGGCGGGATGCGGATGAAGGACCTGCTAACGTGATCAACTCGGAGGAACCTGCTGAGGAGGATGAAGAGGTACCAAGAAGATCACTCAGACAGCGAGGCGAATATCAAGTTGATTACATCATGGGCAAGAAGAAGCAGGGACGCAAAGTCCTCTGGCACGTGAAATGGGTAGGACACCCGGTGGCCGAAGCGACATGGGAACCGACTTCGAATTTGCGTAACGCAAGAGATGCCATACGGGACTACGAGGCCGGCCGTTGATCATAACAATTCCGACCCGTTGGACTGGTCGTCGGACAATTCAAAGACCGACGTATCGAACACCTGCTCAGCCGGCAGAGGAGAGACCTCCCGGGTGGCGGCGTCGTCCTCATACTCGTCATCTTCATCATCAGCAAGGATGATCTCCGGAGAAGACGAGCGGGAGGAGGAAGCGCGGCTCATGGCGGCTTCAGCAGCTGCCTTTGTCTTAGAGTACTCCGCCTCGGCGTAGGCGGGCACTGCGCGCTTGTTGTAGTTGTTGCTCAGTTGCTCAAGAACGCTGTGGTTCTTACCCTTGGCCTGCTTGTACGGCAGTTCGTACGCCTGCGGGACATTGTCACGCACATTCTGCTCGCAGGTGGCCAAAGTGCGCAACATGCGCGGTGAGAACTTCCCATCTTTGGTTTTGAAGACCTTCCCAAAGTAAGCCGAGAAGGTTTGGCCGTAGTAGTTCTCGCTCTGGCGCAACCAACGACCCTTCTTCTCGCCCATGTTGCAACGGTACGTGTTGCAGAAGACGTGCTTCCGCCCCAGCAATTTCTGCACCCGCACCATCTCCATGAGCATCTCCCAGGTCTCTTCCCTGTCGACGTTGATCAACGTCCTGTAGTCATACTGCGTCCCGGTTTTGTTGGGGCAGTAGAAGATGATCTTTTTGTTTCCCTCGTCAATGTAGACTTGCCCCTTTTTGATGACGGGGTCGTCGACGCGACATTTGGCGAGGTCGTTGCGGAGGACATCATGATTGATGTGGAGGTGTAGCTTCAGCCATTCCTGGCAGGTGAAGATGAGCTGCAGCTGATCTTTGAAGGATTGGTCTCTGTGTCGTTTGAGTCGCGCGTCCTGCGGTTGTGTACGGCGCAGAGTGTCCCAGTAGAACTTCTGGTACTTCGGCCAGACGTCTTCCAGCATGGCGTAGGTGGGGAGCACGCATTGCGCCTTCTGCTGCTCGGTGAGCTCAGGGTCCTTCACGCAGCGGAGGATCTTCGCGGTCTCGTTCCTCCCCCTCGCGGAGGTCATGTACTGGTCGCGAAGCTCCCTGAAGAGCATCATGAGCTCCTGCTTGCTCTTCGCTGCTTTCGCCTCTTTGAGGAAGGACTCATTGCGGAGGTTGTTGTTGAATAGGAGTCGGAAGGCTTCCATCTCCGTCATGTTCTCGAGGAGGCAGTCGATGGCGTCGGGCAGTTTGCCGACCGTTTTCGGCTGCTTCTTTTTCAAGGTTACGCCGTCTTTGCAGAGCTGAGGCACGAGGTACTGTGCTTTCACCTCGTTGGGGTTGCAAAGGTCGTTGAGGACGTCCTTCTCCGCAATCCTCCTGACGTAGCCGATGTACTGGCCGTAGGTGCTGTTTTTGTTGGGAGTGCGGGCGAGGATTTCTTCCGCCTCCTCTAATGTGATTTCGTCCTCCGGTATGTCGGGGACGGGTTCGTCAACCCAATCGTCCCCAGCCTCATGCTTTTGGAGTGCGAAGGCCATTCTCGCGCGAGAACCTTTGTCAGGCAGACCTTTCTGCCGCATGAGGGGGCGGAGCATCCCCTCCGACAATTCGTAGTAGTCGATGGGGTTCTCGTCCTCCTCGTCATCAGAGTCCAAGTTCCTGATGGGTCGTTTGCCTTTGCGGTTACCCCGCGCAAGGGTACGAGGTTCAGAAGGACCTGCATCCTCCATGGGGAAGTCGTGCCCGTCGGCGAAGGGAGGTGGAGAAGATGATGGCTCCCGCTCCACGGCAGGAGGTGACCCATCTGAATCGTATGTGAGGTCGATGTGCCCCGCCTGACATGGGCCAGGTGAATGCTCCTCCTGCGGCGGAGTTGCGCGAGGCTCCCGCTTCACGTCTTCGGAGTCGGAAGTGAGGTCGATCTCCATGGGACCCTCCTGTTTGACCGCGGTATGCGGCCGAGCCTCCTGTTTGACAGGAGGTAGACGCCCCGCAGCCAGCAAAGAGGTGAGCTGTTCCACCTGGGATCTGAGTGCGGCGACGTCGTCAGCCAACGCAGTCCGCCTCTTCTTCTTCTTAGGCGGCGGCGAAGCAGGTTGCCGGCTGCGGAAGTGCTCCTTGAGGAGCTTGTGGAGGTCCTTATCGGTCGCGTCGGCGTCATAGGTTAGCTGTTCCCTGTCTGCCATGGTTGCGTAAACCAAACGACGCAACTCCGAGGCACCGGCTTCGGGAGGGTACTGGACGTTGTTGGAGTCCAACCACTTGACGCTGTCCGCACTGCTGCACCTAATGTTCAACATTCTTTGTGTCTGTTCTCTCGGCTGAGATACTGGGCAATTGTCAGACATGAAACTCGAGTAATATACTGGTGGGCAAGAGAAAGAATCGATGAGCCCGTCCGGCTGGCCAAACGCGGGCAACGGGGAGCTTAGCGGCAGGCGCGGCCTCTAGTCACGTGGCCTGCCATATCTGGCTGCAAACAGTGACCCCATCATGAGTCGACGCGAGCGAATACACACATGGATTCACGTGTGTGTGTGGTGTGTGTATGGTGTGTATGTCCAAATCGGAGCGGTGATATGAAATACACACCACACACACATCACACACATGATTCTCGACTTCAAGACTTTTAAATGACAACTCACTTTTCTCTTTTCTATTCTCTTCTTAAGATGTGAAAATGATGTGTGTATGGTGTGTATGGTGTGTATTTCATATCACCGCGGCCAATTAGAGATACACACTTGCACACACCACACACACATGGCGCCCCAACCGAAAAACCACGTCTACTCCTCCTCGGTGGACTCCGTGAATTCACGGAGGTCGATCGCGTAACAAACACCTTTGTGGCGATCTTTCGAGGCCTTCTCAGGCTTAGGCACGCCGAAAAAAACGAGGAGTTTGTTGAAGTTCTTGGTGAAGTCATGCTCGTCACAGACCATGGCGTTTTTGTTCTTCTCCACCCGCTGGAAGACGTCAAATTCGTCCTGAAGCATTTTGTAGTTGACGCGCGCGTTGATGACGCCTAGGTTGACCTGCTTTGAGTAGCCTGTGAGGATCCGGTGCTCCACGAAAGAATGGAGCGGAGTCTTCCACTGCGCAGCCAGCTCTTTCCTGGCAGCAGTCTCCGGGACCTTGCGCACCTGAAATGCGCTGAGATCCAGGTTCTTCAGGTAGGTGAAGAAGGCGACAGCCACCTCGGGATCGGCAAACACTGCCACCAGCTTCTCGAAATAGTCGAAATCCCCTTTGTACTTGTCCGAAGCCTCCTGCACCGCAAACCGACGAGGCCCGTTCGTTGCGTCCACCTCCACAGCCTTGGCGTTGTTTGAGGCAAACACGTAATTTTGGAAGTCCTCGATGGGGATGGCGTCGAACCCTTTCTTTTCCAACAGCCCTTCCACACTCGTGATGAGAGCCTTCAGAACGGCACTATCCTCTGCGCTTTGCCCCACGGTGACCTCGTCACCGAAAGTGAGAATTTTCGCATGTGAGTGGGCGTTGAACGAGTGGGTGAGATGCTTCCGGCGGTTGATGTAGACGTACTGCTCGCGACCGATGATCTTCCTCCCAAGGAATTCCCAGAACAGGTTTTTCCCGGTGCCTTCCTTCCCGCCGTAAAACAGAGCCACCTCCGTTTTCACCCAAGGTTTCTGAATGATGTGGGCGCACCAACGGAGCTGGTAGTGGTGGAATGCCTCGTCACCGGCAGCTAGAACTTCGCGCATGTGGTGGAGGACGGGTTCAATCTTCGACATGTTGACTTCCTCCGCAGCTTGGAGCGGCCAACCCCTCCACAGATTCATGTACTCCCGACCAAAGTCGCCGTCGTAAGCCGGGTTGAACCGGAGGAACTTGAAGGTGCGGGCTTTCGCGTGTGTGCACCAGAGCGGGAAAAGCGGAACCCGCATTGTTCTCAGCGCCTCGTCCTCTTCCTCCTCCTCATCGTCATTCGTCTCCGCCCCTCCCTTCTCCCCACCGCCTTTCTTCCCTTTCCCTCTGCCTTTCCCTCTGCCTTTCCCTCTGCCTTTCCCTCTGCCTTTCCCCTTCTCCTCCACGATCTCGATGAAGAGATTCTCAAAGGCCTGCCCCATGGCGACCTTTTTGCGTGTCAACCACCCAATGCTCGCGCTCTCCCTGTCGCAGTAGTAGACGTCCTGGAGGCGCACGATTTTGGACCACCAGTTGTTGATGTATTCCACCACCTCGTCCAAACCTCCGCCATTCCGGACGATGCGGTTGATGACCTCTTGGTCAATCTCAGAGGTATCCGTGACCTCCTTGAGCAAACTCTGCACCCGTCCGTCATACATTTGACCAACCCGTTCCACGGAAGATCGGGGCAGCTTCTTCACCAGGCGCCCTTGGCATTCTTCGTACTTCTCGCAGTGGCACTTGTAAGTGACTCGATCACGGGTGACGACAAAGTAACCATGGTTGTTGCTGTGCTCCTTCTTCAGCAGGAGGCAGTACGAGGACTCCATCTTGACAATAGTCTGCCCGTCGGCATAGTCGATGGCTTTCCCGAGATCGCCGGTGCGGAGGGAGAACAGATCGGTGATGATGGCGCGGAGAGGTTGAGCTTCGGGGTCTTCCACTTCCCCATGAAGAACGGTCGCCGGTGTCTTTTTGAACTTCAGAGTCTGCTGGACCTTCGGCATCTCCTCAGAGAAAACCGCGCGCTCGTCCGTTTCCTCAACGTACTGCAGGAGGAACTCATACGGCTCCGCATCCTGGTCGCCATCAAACGGCACGAGGAGTCGCTGATCGTCGGCGCTTTTGTGCTTCCCAAGGCAGTTCATCTTCCTGTTGAGGTCGTAAACCGTCGGGTCCACGAATGGACCGACCGCCATGGCCTCTGCAAAGAACTTCGGATACTGCGAGAGGTCCGGCCGCCAACCTCCGAAGCCCACCTTCATCTCTGGCAAAGTTGCGTAAATGCCGTTGGCAAACAGCCGCAGGCTGACCTTCCACTTCTTCTTCTCCTTGATCCAGGCCGTCTCCCGCCAGGCGCATTTGAGCTCCAGATCCGTGTTGACAAAGCAAGCACGCAGATCTCTGCGCAGCTGCTTGGCCACAGCAAGAACCTCGGCCTCTTCCGGTTTCTCCGGGGTGTAGGTGTCGACGTCGATGAACACGCGGTAAGTGGTGGTCTCGTACGGCAGCTTCGTTTTGTGGAACCATTCACACAGAGTGGGGAAGGCCTCTTGTTGGGCCAGGTACTCGTCGTAGGTCCAGTGGTGGGCGGTTCTCTGGTCGTCCTCAAAATGCTTCATGTTGTTGACGAACCACATGGCGCGTTTGGGACCGAAAAAATTAATTTCTCCGCCATTGGTAGGATCAGACGAACTAGTAGCAACAGGATCACCCATCTCTTTGTCTTTGTCTTTCTGTTCGTACACACACATTCAAGTCTGTCTACGACCAAGAAAATAAAAGCGGGACCTCTGCAAAAGCGGGCAAATTAAGTATTTTGCGGGTTTCAGGGGATTTAGGAGATTTAACGATCCCTCGCGTTCTCTGATGAAAAGGCCGATTAAATGAAAAGGCGAGCTAAGCGAGCTAAGCGAGCTAAGCACACGTGACCGGGGACTTGCAACGAATAAGCTTGCACCGGATGACCGGATTGACAGCCAGACTCTCGCCATCCCTCGGCCACTTCAGCGCAAATCCTGACAAGGCCATACTAGCTATGAAGTCACCATTTGTGATATACTGCCCGGTCCGCTGCTCCAGGACGTGCTTGAGACCGTAACTCGTCGCTTGGCTGTAGCTATTCTGTTTCCTGAACACGTCGGGAATCTGCACAATAGCGCTGGTGATCCTGGATAAGTCGAACAACTCCGCTGTCCTGGCATAGTCCTCCTTGGGGCAGGGCGGCTCAGATACCAGACTCCCGCGGCCATTGATGTTACCATACGGCGTGAGGTGGACCTCAGCAGGAAGAGAGCGCAGGTAAGCTTCAATTTCAGTACGCAAAACCATTTGATAGAAAAGTGATTCTTATTATAGATATACAGGAAAAAACACGCGAAAAACAAAAGGGATGAAAAAAGGAAAATGGGGGAGATATAAATAAAACTACCGACGCCCCCGCCCAGAATCACTACGACTCTCGCCTGAAGGAGACCTCGATCTACCGCCAACTGGTTGTCTATTGGGACCAGAAAGACTACGAGGTTGACGAGGTGGAGGAGGGTTTTGACGAGGTGAAGGAGAAGGTTTTTGACGAGGTGGAGGAGAAAGGTTTTGATGAGGTGGAGGAGAAGGGGTTTGACGAGGTGGAGGAGAAAGGTTTTGACGAGGTGGAGGAGAAGGGGTTTGACGAGGTAAAGCATAAGGGATGTAAGGTGTAGGCTTAGGAGGGCCGTAAGGTGTAGGGTTAGGAGGGCCGTAAGGAGGGCCGAAAGAAGAACGGAGCCCTAAACGCGCACGGACTCGATCACGGACGAACGAACTGGAGTCGTAGCATTTTCGACAGTCACACTCGCCGCCATGCTTGAGCGCCGGCTCCAATATGCTTATTAGACGCTCAAGAACTTCCCGCGTCGTCGGCTTCCTGATATGTAACGTCAAACATTGCGATTTCGAAACGCGAAAGCGGACTATCTCACCTCATCATCATCATCATCTGCCAGGATGGCGGTAAGTCTAGCGGCGTTGGTAACCCTTGCCTCTGCTTCCGCGGTTTTCCTATCCTCTTCCAATGTTTCGGCATCGCGCACCACTTGGTGGAATGCGTTGTT
>Ga0307322_10000200_pt1 | contig 11255 bp, 11 predicted proteins | sample ER_DNA_380_FD_194494 | JGI IMG/M metagenome (GOLD analysis project Ga0307322, IMG submission 194494) | Bulk soil microbial communities from the East River watershed near Crested Butte, Colorado, United States - ER_DNA_380 | ecosystem: Environmental > Terrestrial > Soil > Floodplain | place... | reverse complement strand
CTGCCGGGGGAGACCGCACATTGAAGCGGAATATGACCCTTGCGCCGGTCATGGGGTTGATGGTGGCCCGCGCCGCCTCAGCGGTCAGCACGGCGGCGTACTTGTAGATGTCGCTCACCTCATCAGCCACCTGCGTGAAGATGGCAGGGTCAAGGTTCAGCACGCTCAGGGCGTACTCAATGTTGCCGGTGGCGATTGCTTTCTCAAGCGCTGCAATGGTGGTTTCATCACTGATGTCAGCAATAGCGTCAAGGAATGCTTGCTGCACCCTTGGTTCCATCTGATCCAACAATTCTTGCAGTGATGTGGGGACTGCCATTCAACTCCCCAAAATCAGCTTGTAGACTATGATGATGCCCGCCTCAGGCACCCGTATCACCTTCTTGATGGTGGTGGGCCGCCCGTCAACGTGCACCACGTCATTGGCCTGCGGCTCAACGCCGTCTGGCAGCGCGGTGGCGGGCACCATGGCCATGCGGTCAGTGGCCAGCACCAGCGTGCCGTCAACAAAGCGGCGGTCAACGCTGCGCACCACGCACACCACGGCGTAGATGGTGGCTGTGAACGCCCCCGGCTCCCATGGCGGCATACCGGCAACCGGCGTGCGCTTCTCAAGCGTGGCTGTGCCTTGCTGGTACTCGGTGATCAGGTCACCGGCAATGCCTGCCATCTCTGTGTAGAAAGCGTCACTCATGCGCGGTTCAACCACTTGGTCACGGTGCGGCCACTGACAGCCCCGCCAAGCAGGCACGCCAGCATGCTGTCAATCTGGGTCACCACGGGCTGCTGTGCCGCCACAGCCCCGCCCTCAGGGTCAGCGTAGGTCACTGACACCGCGCCCTCAACGCTGACGCTCTTCTTGATCTGGCCGGTGATCACGTCAGGGTTCAAGCCACCCGGCGTGGTCAATTCACGACGGGTGGCCTCATAGGTGGCGTTCTCAATTTCCTTGGGCACCACGTCTGAGGGGACCGGGTAACCACGGCAATCAGTAACACCAGTACGAGGCCACCCTAGTTCCTGAGAGTAGCCGCCCGTCGGCACGCCCGGATAACGGGCACCATAGTGGCCGTCAAGGTAGGCGGTGGCGCGCTCCAACGCAGGGTCAACTTCACCGGGTGAAACGGTGTAGCCAAGCCTGAGGCAGTACGCCTCAAAGCCACCCTCAGAACCGTAGTGAGCCATAGAACGACCCCGTTATTTCTTCTTGGCGTCTGCGGCCTTCTTGTCGGCCGCAGCCTTGTCTGCCGCAGCCTTGTCTGCCGCCGTCTTGTGGTCAGCGGCTGCCTTGTCTGCTTCTCTGGCTGGCGTGTTGACGGCGGTCTGGCCAGTGCCCACCACCTTCTTGCGCTCAGTCTCAGGCGGCGCTGCACCGGGCACGGGTTCACCGCCTGAAGCTGCGGGAGGAGTGGGTTCATCTTCAGGCGGTGCCCATGGTTCCTGCTCAGCTTGCGCGGCATCGACCTCTTCTTTGGTGGGGCCAAGCCCCGCCACATCAGTCTTGGCAATCAGCGCCACCGACGCCTCTGCCGCCGTGCCCTCATCAGGCACGCGTCCGTGCAGGCGCTCAATGATGCTCAGCGGCTCACCCTGCGGGTCAACCACGTGGCGGCGGCCAACCATGTCACGCACATGGTCTTCACGCATCTGCTGGTCGATGCTGTCTTCAGTGCCCTCAACGTTCTCCTGAAGACCGGCCACCACCTTCTCACCAATGGCCTGCACGCCCTTCTCGGCGGCCTTGCGTATGGCCGTCAGGCGCTTGTCAGATGACAAGCCCTCATGCAGGTCATCAATATCCCTGAAGCTTTTCTGGTGGGCCGCGTTCCACTCTTCAAAGCGCTTGGCCTCAAGTTCCATCTCTGGAAGCATTGAGACACGCGCACGGCTGAATGCTGACAGACCCATGACGGGTTCTCCTTTCTGAGTGTTTCAATGGGCGGGGTCACCCCCGCCCAGAACCATAACGCCCGTCAGGCAATCTTGTGCTTGAACTGCACAATACGGATGTTCTTGTTGCCGTACCTGCGGTTCCAGTTGGTGCCGATGGCCAGTTCAGCGTTGGTGGGGCTGACGCCGGTTGCCGTGCCCACCCACGCAATGCCACGCGGGTGCATGACAAAGTGACGCCGGTTGATCAAGATGTCCTCACCGGCAAGGCTGTCACGGTCAGTCTCAGTGGGGGTGGGCGCGCCGCCGTCAGCGTAGCCGATTGCCCCGGCCCCAAACAGGTAGCTGGTGTAGACGCCCGCGTTGACCGGCATGCCGTCATCTTCAATGACGCGCTTGCCCATGTAGAACGGCAGCGTGGGCTTGCCTTCAGCGTCAAGCTGGAAGTCAATCAACTGCTGCTTGACCAGCACCGCCACCGTGGCGCTGTGCATGGCAAACGCCGTCAGGCGCTGGCTGGCGTCGCCCAGCTTGTACATGGCGTCAACAATGGTGTTGGCGCTGATGATGTTGTCAGGCGCGGCGGCGGCGCTGATGTCATGCACGTTGCCCGCCATGCTGGCGCTGGCAAAGACGCCCTGCAACGTGCTGATCAGCAGGGCCTGCCAGCGGCGCTGCCAGAAGTCACCCACCAGAGCGCCAATCTGCTCCATGGGGTCATCACCGCTCAGGGCCTCGGCCAGATCATTGACGCCCCATGCCTTGCCGCGTGCGTGCAGCACGGCAATGTCTTGGCCGGTGGTGATCTTGTCCACACCCAGCGGCACAACGTCAGACAGCACCTCTTCAGCGCCGGTCAGGTCCTTCCAGAAAGGCATGGCCACCGTGGTGCCGCCCTTCATGCCGAACACGTTCAGTTCACCGACGGTCTGGATGACGCCAGAAGTAAAGAACGCTGAAAGTTCGGCGCTCTTCTCAACAACATACGGGTTGAAGACCGACGGCACAATAACGTCGGCAATTTTGGTAGCGGCCATAGGTCAATCTCCTTGAGATGGCGCATGAGTGAACATGAACCTAACCCAGTTGATTAACCGTGGGTTGGGGCAGCCCTTGGCCCGTGCCCGTGATTACGTGGCGCAGGGGAGCCTATGGTTGGGTAGACGGGTGTGCCCGTGGTTACGCGGCAGACCTATGCCAGTGCGGTATCAATCTCATGGTTGGAGCGGCCTGCGCTCTTCATGAAACGGCGTGCCTTGTCTTTGTCAGATTTGATGATCTGGCCCTGCGCCGTGAGGTTGAAGGTTTCCTTCACCCACGGGTTGATCTCAGAGCCACGCCCATTACCCGACCCGTGGCTGCCAGACCCTTTGGCCTGCGTCACGAATGGTTTGCCATCATCTGACTTTGACCAGTTCTCCACAAAGTGATCAATGTCAACGTCACCAAGGTCAGTGCTGACCACGGCGTGCCGCTTGCCATCATCACCCTTCTGCACTTTCACGGCCCCGCGCAGAAGCGCACGGGTGGCACCCATGAACTCCTTGGCAACGCCGTGCTTGATCAGCGCCTCAGTCAGGCCGCCGTCAACCAGCGTCTCATGAATGAGGGTGTCACGTTCTGTGATTTCCGCGTCTTTGGCCTTCAGGTCATTGACCCGCTTGGCCTCAGCATCACGCAGGCGCTGCTCATAGCGCTCACGTTCTTTCTGAAGCTTGGCCTCAGCGTCTTTGTCACGGTTGGGGTCGGTCTTGAGCGTGTCAAGTTCCGCTACAATGTCAGCGTACTTGGCCGGGTCAAAATCATCAGGCAGACCCGCAGTGCGGGTCTCCAGCACCACAATCTTGTCCTGAAGGGTCTTCTTTTCCTTCTTGAGATTGTTCAGCGCAATGCTCAACGGCAAGATGCTGGTGTGGTTGTTGATGGTGTTGTCCAGATCAAGATAGAACTTGCCGTCCTTCTCAACATACTCAGCCTTGAGGGCGTCTGGCACGTCCTCAGGTTTGTCTATGACTGCACGCAACGCCAACTGATCAATCCTCCGCTGTATGCCGCGCCCGGCCGGTCTTGCGGCGGCTCACCGGCTCATCAGCCTCTGCCGCGTCTGGGTCTTCACCAGCCGCCAGTGCCGCCTCAGCGGCCTCAGCATCAGCGTCAGCCGCCTCATCAGGCTCAGCCGTGGTGGCAGGTGTTGGGGTGGGCTTCTTTTCCAGCGGCGGCCGGGGCAGACTGTTGTCTTCAACAATCTCCTCTTCATCAGACGGCGGCGGGGCTGGGGGCTTTTTCTCCAGCGGCGGCCGGGGCAGGGTATTGTCTTCCTCTACCTCAGGCGCGGGGGCCGGTGCTGATGTGTTCTCAGGGTCGCCCATACAGTATCTCCCTCAACCAAAGCAACGGGCGGAAGCATACGCTGCCTCCAGCCCTTTGCCTAGAGGGTATTTTACTTGGGCTTTTTGGTTCCGTACTGGGCAATCTTGTTGGGGTCACCCTCAGGGTCGTCATTGACCAGTTCTTCACCGGGGTCAATGGGTATGATGTTGCTCAGGCTCCAGTCACCAAAGCGCTCTTGGCCGGGGTAATAGTCTGGCGGTTCAGCCGGTTCATCATTGGGCGGCAGCGGCTTTGGCGGCGCGGGCGGGGTGTAGGTGTAGTTCCCTGTCTTGGCTGTCTTTGTTGGTGTCTTCATGGCAATACTCCTTCAACCCCGTTATATCATCCTTCAGATATTGCCGCCAGCGTGGTTCACAATCTCCAGTTCAATGATGTCATACTTGGCACCATAGAAATCCACATCACGCGTGGTGCTGATGTACTTGAAGCGCGTGCCCCGCGCCGTGATCACCTCAGCCTCATCTTCCATAGCCAAGTCCTGACTATACTTGCGGCCCACAAACGCCGCCTTGCTGCCCTTGGGTATACGCATCTTGAACAGCGTGCGGCGCTTGCCCGTTTGTGAATAGGTGCTGCCGCTGGCGTGCGTGGTGGAATAACCCTTGAAGCTATCAGACACCCGTGGGTTGAAACTCATGCTGGCATAGCCGCCGTCAACAAACTCAAACGGTGGTGGCATGTTGTTCATGTTGCCCTGCGCATCGGCCGTAGGCACCGTATCACTGCTTTCGCTGATACCACGCCACATCACCACGTCTTCTTTGGTTTCAGACATCAAGCTGTCAAGTTCCTTGACGTGGCCCTTCTGCTCACTGTTCAAATGGGCATGACCCAGCTTGGGGTTGCGCAGCTTTTCATTAGCCGCGCTGTAGCCGCCGTTGGTATACCAAGCCACGCCAGCGTACTTGCTGTTGCTGTGGTACTTCAGGCCCATGATGTTTTTGACGGCCACCATACCGCTCTGCTTGACTTGGCTGGGCAGCATGTTGCCCGGCTTGCTGCCCCACGTGGGGTCATCAGTGAACTGGGCTATGGACTTTTCTTTCACCACTTGGAAATGCGCATTCCACTTGGTCTTCTGCGCAGCGGCTGTGGCAGCCGCCTTCTTGGTGGCCTCAGCAGCGGCCTGTTGCTGTAACAGGGCCTTCTGCGCCTGCACGGCGGTCTTCTGCGCGGGCGTGACAAACTTGACGTGACCGTCAGCCACCATCTTATCAAGCACCGCCTCTTGCGTGCCCACGTTGGTGGTGGATGACATGTATTTTGTCACACTCATGCTCTGAGTGCCGCTTGATGTATTATGGATTTTCTTGAACTTGATCCACGCCTCAGAATTTGCCGGGTAGGGGTTGGCCGCCGTGATGGTGGCAACGTCATGGGTGTCCCACTCAGCCTTGGGTATCTGTGACAGCTTGGTCAGCGCAGCTGGGGAGGCCCCTTCTTTCTTCCATGCGCCGCTGGCCAGCGCATCTTCAACGGCAGTCTTTGAGGCTGTCTCAAGCTTCTTGGCCCCACCCGCTGACATCATGACCACGCCCATGCTGTTGACGATGACATCATCATCATGCAGGGCGTCAAGCGTGGGTGTAGACTTGGGCTGGGGCGGCGGGGGCTGCTTGGCCACAAATGACAGGTCACCGTTGTCAAGCTGCTCCTGAATATCATCATCAGTGTGATGCGGATACTTGGCCTTCAATTGGGCTATGGTGTATTTATTCCCAAAGTACGTCTCAACCACGTCATTGTCAGCAAACTTGCTCTTGGTCTTGACCACAAGTACGCCACTGGCGATGTTGTTGTTCAGCTTGTTGATCACATCTTCATCTGACAGGCCGTTGGCCTTCCACTTGGCCTTGTACTCAGCCGCCGTGTAGACGGTGCCGCCCATGGTCTGCACCACGGTGTCATCTTCAACGCTTTGCTTGGGCAGCGGCTTGGGCGCGGGCGCAGGCGTGGGCGTGGCGGGCTTGGGCGCGGGCGCGCCAGCCTCAGGCGGGTGCAGGTGCAGCTTGCCAGCGCTCAGGGCGCTTTGCACCTGCGCGTCAGTCATGCCGGTGATGGCCTTGTATTCAGCCACGGTGTACTTGGTGCTGCTGATCATGCTGCCGCCCTTCACGGATACCTTGTCAGTATCCATAAGTGTAACGGGCTTGGGCTTGACGGTCCACTTGCCACTGGCAAGATTGTCATCCACCACCTTCTTGAAGACAGGGTCCGGGTCACTCTTCAGCAGGCTTGCGTTGTAGGTTGCCCCGGTCTGGCTGGTGATGATGTCATTGTCATCCAGATCAGCCAGCTTGGGCTTGGGCGCGCCCGTGGCCGGGTCAACGCTGGCCGTCACCTTGGCCTGCGTGACCAAACCTTGGTCAAAGGCGGCGTCCTCAAAGTCCTGATAATTCTTGGTGCCTGCGGTGAACGGGTTCTTGCTGACCACGCCAAGGGCCTTGTCACCTGTCTGCATGTGCGCCGCCAGCTTGCCGGGGCTTAGCTTGCCGCTCTGCATGTCAGCCAGATCAGCGCCGTTGTGCACGCTGATGAAGCCCTTCTTGAGGTCGTAGAGCAACGTCTCCTGACTGGCCTTCTTGTTGCCAATGGCGGCGTGGAACTCAGCTACCGTCATCTCATCCTTGTAGTTTGAGAACAGGGCCGCAGACTTGCTGCCCGGCTTCTTGGGGTTGTGCCCGGCCAGCAGCTTGATCTTGTCGTGCGGTTGCAGGTTCTTGGTCTTGCTGGTGATGGCGTACTCGGCCGTGGTCAGCTTGGGTGGCGGCGGCGGCTCAGGCTGGGCCAGCGGCTTGGCGGGCAGCGTGGCCGGGTCGTGTATGGTGATGAAGCCCTTCTTGGTGTCATAGGTCAGGTGCTCGTTGGCCTTGGTGTTGTTGCCCACGGCGGCCTTGAACTCGGCTACCGTCATGTCATCCTTGTAATTCTCAAAGTCTGCATTGGCCTTTGACCCCGGCTTCTTGGGGTTGCTGGTCACGTGCAGCTTGATGACATCGGTGCCCTTGATGTTGCCCGTCTTGCCGGGGCCGAAAGGCTCAGCCTTGAACTCCTCAGAGCCGGGCTTGTTGACAAAGCGCCCAGTCATCTGGTCGCGCTTGTGCTTGTTCATGTCCCACTTGATCTTGACGCCGTGGGCACCCTTTGAAATCTTGGTAGCTGTCTTCAGCTTCAGCTTCAGGCCGGGCATCAGACCTCCAGTACCTTGACAGGCACCCTGTAACCAGTGGCCAAGCCAACCCAGATGCGGCTCTGGCCAGCCATCAGCCGCAGCTTGCCGTTCTTACGCAGCACTATGGGCGGCGTGGTCACGCCGTCATCGCTCAGCATGCGGTCACGCATGGCATCGGGGTCACGGTTACGCTGCTTCAGGCCCGGTGCCACGCTGGCAAAGGTGGGCAACTTCTTAGTGTTGATGCTGGTGTAGCCAAGATTATCGTATTGATCATTGGTGAGATAGGTCAGGGGCGCTTCAGCATAGCGCTTGTTGAAGTCTGCCTGATTGGTGATGCCGGTGCCACCTTGGCTGGTGACCCATGAGTGGCCGCCGTACTGGTGGTACTCTTTCTCGTACTCCCACTTCAGGCCCGCCGCGCCTTCATCAGCCACCTTGGCGGCGGGCAGATCAACCAGTTCATCAGCCTCATAGCGGTGGTTATCCGGCATCTTCTTGGGCAGCTTGATCTGCTGCGTTACAGGCGCGCCGTTGTTGCTGACCACGGTCAACTCAATGACGTTGACGTTTTCCCCAGCAACGGTCTGATTGGTGTGCGTGGTCACGTACTTGTAGCGCGTGCCGCGTGCCAGCACTATTTCAGCCTCATCCAGCAGACCCTCACGCACGTCACCCTCACGGCCAACGCTCATGGCCTTGGTGCCCTTGGGCACGCGCACCTTGAACACCACTGTCTTGCCCATGTGGCCACCGGCAAACTGGTGCGCCACCGCAGGGTTGATGCTGGTGCTGCCATAGGCCGGGTCAACGAACTCCATGGGCGGTGGCATTGTGTTGAATGTGTTGAACTCGCCATTTAGACCGGCACTCTTCATGCCGCGCCACACCACCACGTCATTGGCCGTCTCAGCCATCATGCCGTCAAGCGTCTTCACATGCTGCGCGGCCTCAGGGCTGAGCGTGCCACCCACGCGCAGGCCGCCGTTGATATCCTCATGGCCGTCATAGGTGTAGAAGCCCACGGCCTCATTGTCATCTCCGCTATGGTACTTCAGGCCGGTGGCGTCACGCACATAGCGCATCTCCTGCTTCTGCACGTCAGTCATCACAGAACTGGTGTCCCAGTTCTGGGGCGGGGCCGCCGTGGCCACAGACGCCTTGACGCTGGCCGCCTTGCCCCAGCGCCCCGTCTCGGCAGGCACGTCATGCGGCGTCTGCGGCTTGACGCTGACCTTGAGCGTCGCCAACTGGTCAGGGTCAGGCGTGATGTCTGGCAGGTGCTTGGCGGCAATGTCCAAGTCACGCTTCTTGTTGAGGACGGTATTGAGTTTGCCGGGCGGCACCAGCAGAACGGCCTCGCTCTCCCACCCGTGGTCAAGCGGCGTGCCGTCAGTGCGCTGGCCGTAGTAGTAGCGCGCCACGCCCGTGTCACCTTGGAAGTCACCGGCAAATCCGGTGATCTTCACCTTCAGGCCGCTTTCTTCAAAGGTCTCCTTGATAGCGTTGGCCTGCGGTGACAGGCCCTCATGCTTGTCTATGGTGCCCTTGGGGAAGGTGTGCTTGTAGCCGCCAAACTCATTGGTGGGCTTGACCACCCACACCCGGCCGTCAGGCTCCCTGATCAGCACGCCACTGCCCAGCTTGCCCATGGTGGGCATGGGCGGCTCATCAGGCAGGTGCATCTGGCCGTCAACGTTCTTCCAGCCCTCGGCGTCTTTGGGCGGCTGCCATGGCCGCATCTCAACGCCGTTCAGCTTGGTGTCGGCCAGCGTATCACCCTTCTTGAAGGTCAGCGTCTCAGCCGGGTCAGTGGGCTTGGGCTGCTTGGGCACAGCCGCAGGGGTCACCACCTTCAGATCGCCATTCTGCAAGCTTTGCTGAACAAAGCTGTCAGGGGTGTGCTTGCCCAGATTGGTGCCGAGGCTGGCCTTGTACTCAGCCATGGTGACCGGCTGCTTGCTGGCCCAGTGCTTGACCATGGTGTCATCACTGAGCGCCGTTGGCGCTGGCGCTGGCTTGTAGAACGTCTTGGCAGGCTCAGGCGTGCCCGTAGGCGCGTTCTGTGGCTTGGGGGCTGGCTCAGGGCCTGCTGGCGGCTTCTGCACGCTGGCGGGGCTGGCTGGGGCCGCAGCGGCCGGTTTAGGGGCCGCTTCTACCGGCTTGGGTGGTGCTGGCGGCTCAGGCGGCTCACCAGACGCCTTGATGGGCACCTCAGGCGGTGGCGGCTTCACCGCCTCAGTGGCCGCGCCCGCCTTGGCCTCAGTCTGCGCCTTGATGCTGGCCAGCCGCCCGGTGGCGGTGGCGTGGTTGATCTGCGCAACCGGGCTGGCCCCGCTGGTGCTGATGCTGGCGTAGGTGGCCTTATCGTGAAAGGTCACAAAGCCACGCTTGCGGTCCCATGCCAAATCTTCAGCGGTGCCCCCGGCCGCCTTGTATTCGGCCACGGTCATGCCGTCCTGATACTTGGCAAAGCGCTCAGCCGCCGCGCTGCCCGGCTTCTTGGGGTTGCTCTGCACGTGCAGCTTGATCAGGTCATCACCGCCCACCTTGCTGGTCTTGGCACCGGCCATCCAATCAGCCGTGGTGGCCGGGGTCACCGTGACCTTGGCGGCGGCGGTGGTGCCGTCAGCACCCGGCATCTGGCCGGGCATCTCAGCGAACTTGCCGCTCACGTCACGCTTGTGTTTGGCCTCCTGAAACTGCATGCGCGCATGGGTGGCCCCACGGCTCATGTGCAGCTTCTTGCCCAGTCTCAGCTTGGCCATGGCGGGCTAACCTCACGGTGAGGGGTTGGGCGGCGGCACGTAGAAGGCGGTGGCGCGGGCGTCCCAGATGCTGGCCAGCGCAAACTCAATGTCACCGTCTGGCACCGGCTCACCCGCCTCAAGCTTTGCGCCTATTGACGGGTTGGTGGCCACGTGCTGCGCCAGCAACGCCGCATTGTCATCGCCCCTGAACACCCGGTTGGCATAGTCAACCCGCTCAGTGTGGTTGGGCGCGCTGCCGTCTTCAGACGCCACGTTCTGCGCCGTCTTCAGCGCAAGGAAACTGACCCGCGTGTAGAAGTCAGGGTCAGAGGCGGCCTGTACAACTTCCAATGAAGGCATGGTTATTTATCCTCTGTCTACAGTTTCACCTGTCAGAACATCTTTGATCCACGGCCCCCTCACCAACATGGTCTTGGGCGCGTTCTTGACGTTCTCGGCGTGCGTTGGTTTCGGTGGCGGCGGTATGGCCTGGGCGGTATCTTGGTGGTGCTGTTGGCCGGGTAAAGCCAGTTGTCCTCATCCATGGGGTCAGGGTCAGCCGCAGAACTGGCGTTGAGATAGACGCCCGTGTCACGGTGATAGTGGTATACGATGGGTGGGTTGGCCATGGGGTCCTCAGCAATACTTGATGCATGCCAGTAGTGCAACGTTGCGCGGCCGGGTTTCAGTGACGGCACCCGTGTTGGCACCCACGGTGCCTGCCGGGGTGCCCGCACTCACCGCTGTGATGTCGATTGTATGCACGTGGTTGGCGCTGATGCCGCCAGAGGTGCCCGCCACCGCCACCGTGTGGGTGTGCGCCGCGCCGCTGGCTGATGTCAGCGGGTTGTCACTATAAAGGACGCCGCTACCCATGCCAAAGCCGTTGGCGACGGTGGTGTTAGGAATGCGGCCCGTCATGGTGTGCTGGTGGTTGGCGCTGGCGTTGCCGGTGGCGCTTGAGTTGTCGGCAAAGCTGTGGGTGTGGCCAACGCTGTTGGCACCCACCGTCAGGCCGTGGTCATGGGTGGCCATGGCGCTGCCGGTGAACG
>Ga0307322_10000195_pt1:10000-11447 | contig 11447 bp, 11 predicted proteins | sample ER_DNA_380_FD_194494 | JGI IMG/M metagenome (GOLD analysis project Ga0307322, IMG submission 194494) | Bulk soil microbial communities from the East River watershed near Crested Butte, Colorado, United States - ER_DNA_380 | ecosystem: Environmental > Terrestrial > Soil > Floodplain... | reverse complement strand
TCATGGGTTGCCCCATTAATATACCGTATGGCAGGGTATGCCTCCGGAATCGTTCAACACCTCGATCTCTCCTCGACAAGTGAGGTTTTACGAGGCGTGAGCGTGAGGCCTCCTCTGGAGGCCTCGTTTTCGCTAAAATAAGTTTTTCCTCGAACACCCCTGACGTGCGTCAGAGTATCGTTCCTCGCGTACAGTTAGTACGCGCTATGTTTTTCGTCTGATCACCCACGGTGAAAAGACTGGCAGTGGCGGTGAACCCTAGCCGCCACAGCCAGGTGTCGTGCAGCGCGTGAACCCTAGCGCGCTGCACAACATGGATCGTCTTTTTTCGGCAGCCGTGGTGGTCGCCTGCCTTGCGTGCTCCGAAAAGCACGTAGGCGAGAGTACGCGCGCCTCTGGCGCCGCCCCTCCGACGCGTTCCCGAGTATCCTGTTTGCGCAGGCGCCTCGGTAGTCGTCTTTTTTTGGCCGACGAAAAAGTGGTCTGCTCTACGTACTCCGAAGAGTACGCGGGCGCGCCTCCAATCGTCTTTTTTTGGCCGTCGCCACGTGGCCTGGTCAGATTTTTTCCTCACGGAGGCCGACCACCTCCTATATATGCTTTGGCAAGGATTGGCACCGGTTCTGAGCCGAGTACGCGAATCCGCCGCGAGTCTCTTTTTTTGACCCGCCGTCTTGAGAGACCGACGTTTCCACGTAACCAGTACGCGTGCCGCGCCGGAGCTCTCTCACCCACGGCCGTCGCCGAGGGGGTGACGAGTCCCCGAGTATCCTGTTTACGCAGGTGCCAAGGGGATCGTCTTTTTTTGGCCGACGAAAACGTGGTCCTCTTCGCGTACTCCGCAGAGCACGAACCGGAGGCCCGAATCGTCTTTTTTTGGCCGACGAAAACGTGGTCCTCTTCGCGTGCCCCGCAGAGCACGAACCAGAGGCCCGAATCGTCTTTTTTTGGCCGACGAAAAAGTGGTGCTCTTCGCGTACTCCGCAGAGCACGAACCGGAGCCCCGTATCGTCTTTTTTTGGCCGACGAAAAAGTGGTCTGCCCTACGTACTCCGAAGAGTACGCGGGCGCGCCTCCAATCGTCTTTTTTTGGCCGTCGCCACGTAGCCTGGTCAGATTTTTTCCTCGCGGAGGCCGACCACCTCCTATATATGCTTTGGCAAGGATTGGCACCGGTTCTGAGACGAGTACGGTAATCCGCCGCGAGTCTCTTTTTTTGACCCGCCGTCCTGAGAGACCGACGTTTCCACGTACCGAGTACGCGTGCCGCGCCGGAGCTCTCTCACCCACGGCCGTCGCCGCGGGGTGCCCCCCGGGACTACGCAAAAACCCAAGATTTTCGCTTAAAATGCCCCGGGGAGGGTCGGACTCGGGCTAGCCGTGTCCAGGGGGACCTCTGGGAGTAATTGGGACCAAGTCGAAATTTTGCCCAGAGGCGACCCTACCC
>Ga0307322_10000195_pt1:0-5000 | contig 11447 bp, 11 predicted proteins | sample ER_DNA_380_FD_194494 | JGI IMG/M metagenome (GOLD analysis project Ga0307322, IMG submission 194494) | Bulk soil microbial communities from the East River watershed near Crested Butte, Colorado, United States - ER_DNA_380 | ecosystem: Environmental > Terrestrial > Soil > Floodplain... | reverse complement strand
TTTCGGGTCCCATCATGTGCGCTACAGGTGCACCTCATCTCAAAGAGAACGAGGCGCCCCGGGGTTGCGGGTGAGTATTCAAAACTCACCATCACCCCTTAGGCGGTCCCTCAACCGCCTTTACTTTCATTTCGCCTTTAGGTTTGGTAGCCCAATGACTTGCGCACATGTTAGACTCCTTGGTCCGTGTTTCAAGACGGGTCGGTCGAGTGACAGAAGCAAGAGCGCCGCTGACCAGGACTGAGGCCGACCATACTCTCATTACGAGAGGCTGGATCCCATACAGGGAGGCCCCGCCCAGTATTGCTACCGTCGGGTCACGACCGAAAGACACCGCATAGACTTTGGCTCAGGGCAACACCACAGAGTTACTCGCCGACGGGCTTTGGCGCATCCCAACGAGTCGCGACGTCCTACTAAGGGAGAAGAGCAGTCCCAGTACATGGCGTTGTTTCGTCACCTGCAGTGACAAGTGTTTAGCTCACTCGCCACCCGGAACTCCACTACCAATATTGGATCCTGAATCTCCCTATTCGGATATCCTGTTCTCGTCCGTTTCCACCAGTTAGGTTTCACGTACTCTTGAACTCTCTCTTCAAAGTTCTTTTCACCTTTCCCTTACGGTACTTGTGTGCTATCGGTCTCGTGGTCATATTTAGCCTTAGATGGAGTTTACCACCCACTTAGGTCTGCATTTTCAAGCAAACCGACTCTGAGGAGAGGCCCACGTGACGAGGCCTAGATGCTCTACGGGCATGTCACCCTCTGTGTGACCCCGTTCAAGGTAGACTTGAGCGAGCAGGCGCAAGATTCACGTAATGGGCCCTCCTTAACGCTACATTTCCGCACACCGACAGGACTCGCCTGCCGGGGGGATTCAGCGCTGGGCTTCTCCCTGTTCACTCGCCGTTACTAAGGGAATCCTTGTTAGTTTCTTTTCCTCCCCATATTGATATGCTTAAATCATGGGGGTAATCTCACCCGAACTGAGGCTGTGAACATAAGACAACAAAGTGTATCGGGCCTCGTCGTACTCACTCCTCACTCCTTGGCCCCAGACGCAGCAGCATGATCATGTCACCCTCAATGCGACACTAGCGAGCTTGCTAGGGGTTTGTCGGAGAACAGAGTTTTCTGACATCAGCCAATTTAAGAGCACTACGGCGCGAGGCCGCAGAAGACTCCAACGCGCTGACGAACAGCAGTCTGGAATACACTGGTACTTGTCATTGTGCAGGCCGAACCCTAGACCACGCACGACGTTCCCATGATACGGTTTTTGACCGGTTCATGTTTGTCTGTCACCCTCGCCTTACTAGGGAGGGGACTCACAGCCCTCAGCCGGGTGTGGGTTGCCCGAAAGCATCCCGCCATTTGCGTTCAAAATGTCGATGCTCATGTGTCCTGCAGTTCACACGACGACACACAGTTTGCTGTGTCTTTCATCGACCCACGAGCCGAGGGATCCACCTAACTGGTTTGTGCTTTACGTTTGACGTAAGCTACTGGGAGACGTTCGCTGACGCTACTGATCACCGTTCGCTTTAAAACGTCTCACTTTTTAGGGGGACTTCCGAGTATTTGATTCTGTTTCGAGATACACAATAGTGAACTCCGAGGCCTTTACGAGAAAGGTAACGTAGCCAGAAGTACTCGCTCTTCTTTTGTGCTCTTTCCCCCTCGCCAGACACACACACACGCATCGTGATGTCGCTCTCTACGCGACACTAGCGGGGGCGCCAGCTCAGGTTTATCAGAGGGTACAAAATAACGAAAAGCTTTCCGATCGACGTACGGAACCGATTCGAGAGCACGCCGGCGCCATGCCTACAGGTGCTCTCTATCTCGGCCTCAAAAACAACGACCTGCCTCTCCGGTCCGGACCGAGTTTGCGAGACTCGGTCCTTTGGTGTGGACCTTCGAGTATAGACCGTGGTGAGCGGCGCAGAATAACTCCGACTTTAGACCATGCCACCAGCGCGGGTCCGAGTGAAACGAGAGCCGAACCCTAGACTCTGTACGTTTCGACTTTTCTCCGCGCGGTGTTCTGCGTGCAGATAACCCTAGCTGCATCACAGACGGTACCGCTTATTCAGGTGGTGTCTGCCGAAGCAGAGAGCGAGTGGCAATCTCACTCTACGGACACCTCGATATGTTTGTATTGCGAGCTTCGGGCCACCACTCCCGAAGACCGCACGGTACTGAGAGTATCTCTCAGTCGACTTTTTTTTGGGGTCCGTTGCTCTCGAAGCATTGGAGAGGGGTTCATTTCGCTTTGTGTGTGCTGGCGGTGCAGCCCCGCCACTCCACGCACGACGGCGAAAATCCCCCGCTCTCCGACAGCAAGAGAAGCGAACGAGAGCCACCAAGAACATCTTTACGTTATGAAAACGTTAATGATCCTTCCGCAGGTTCACCTACGGAAACCTTGTTACGACTTTTACTTCCTCTAAATGATCAAGTTCGGTCATCTTCCCAGCTGCCGCGGCGAACCCGAAGGAGCACCGCGCGCCGGTCCGAAGACCTCACTAAATCATTCAATCGGTAGTAGCGACGGGCGGTGTGTACAAAGGGCAGGGACGTAATCAAAGCGTGCTGATGACACGCCTTTACTGGGAATTCCTCGTTCATGGGGAACAATTTCAAGCCCCAATCCCAAGCAAGAACACATTTCATAGGGTTACCCGGACCTCTCGGCCAGGGAGAACCTGCTGCTGTGTCCATTGTAGCGCGCGTGCGGCCCAGAACATCTAAGGGCATCACAGACCTGTTATTGCTCAATCTCGTGCGGCTAGAAGCCGCCTGTCCCTCTAAGAAGATAGCTATCGCCGGTTGCAGTGAACCCGACGGCTATTTAGTAGGCCAGAGTCTCGTTCGTTATCGGAATTAACCAGACAAATCGCTCCACCAACTAAGAACGGCCATGCACCACCACCCACTGAATCAAGAAAGAGCTCTCAATCTGTCAATCCTTCCAGTGTCTGGGCCTGGTGAGGTTTCCCGTGTTGAGTCAAATTAAGCCGCAGGCTCCACTCCTGGTGGTGCCCTTCCGTCAATTCCTTTAAGTTTCAGCTTTGCAACCATACTTCCCCCGGAACCCAAAGGCTTTGGTTTCCCGGAAGCTGCCCGCCGGGCCATACAGTGAGCACCGGCGGATCGCTAGCTGGCATCGTTTATGGTTAGGATTAGGGCGGTATCTGATCGCCTTCAAACCCCTAACTTTCGTTCTTGATCAACGAGAACATCCTTGGCAAATGCTTTCGCTTCTGTTCGTCTTGCGGCGGTCCAAGAATTTCACCTCTAGCGCCGCAATACGAATGCCCCCGCCTGTCTCCATTAATCATTTCCTCTCGTTCTCAAAACCAACAAAATAGAACCGAGGTCCTATTCCATTATTCCATGCACCACCATTCAGGCGTTCCAGCCTGCTTTAAGCACTCTAATTTGTTCAAAGTAAACGTGCCGGCCCACCTCGACACTCAGTCAAGAGCACCGCTGCGGGATTTCACTCGGCGTCGCCCGCGACAGTACCGGAGTACCCCGCAGCTGACACGCCACCGGCATGACGTCTCGCATCGAATCAGTTTAGCACCGTCAGACGGTGAACCGACCGTGCGGGACACAGATCCAACTACGAGCTTTTTAACCGCAGCAACTTTTGCATACGCTATTGGAGCTGGAATTACCGCGGCTGCTGGCACCAGACTTGCCCTCCAATTGATACTCATTAAAGGTTTTAGAGTGTATTCATTCCGATTACGAGGCCTCGGATGAGTCCCGTATCGTTATCTTTCGTCACTACCTCCCCGAGCCGGGAGTGGGTAATTTGCGCGCCTGCTGCCTTCCTTGGATGTGGTAGCCGTCTCTCAGGCTCCCTCTCCGGAATCGAACCCTGATTCCCCGTCACCCGTTACAACCATGGTAGGCGCAGAACCTACCATCGACAGTTGATAAGGCAGACATTTGAAAGATGCGTCGCCGGCACGAGGCCGTGCGATCAGCCCAAGGTTATCCAGAGTCATCAAACTGCACGGCGGCCGAAGCCACCGATTGGTTTTGATCTAATAAAAGCGTCCCTTCCGTCGCCGGTCAGGACTCTGTTGGCATGTATTAGCTCCAGTATTTCCGCAGTTATCCATGTAACTGAGTACAATCCTTTGAACCATGACTGATATAATGAGCCTTCCGCGGTTTCACCTTAGTTTGGCTTGCACTTAGACATGCATGGCTTAATCTTTGAGACAAGCATATAGCAACTGGCAGGATCAACCAGGTAGCTGTCTGACTACGGAGGAGAGCGTGAGACGCACCCTCGAGTCACAGCGTCAATTTTATTGGCTGCAGGTAGCACCTGCGAACCATTGACTTTTTTTCATCTCACTGGCGGTGGAGCGGGGGATGGCCAACAGTCGTGCACTTAAGCAGAGGACTCCTCACGCCACGCACAGCGTTCCTCACCACATCGTTCAGAAGAGAGCTTCTCAGAGCCTCTTAGTAAGCATCAGCTTCTCTACAGACTCGTCGGTAGGTTACCGTTCGTCGTAGTAAGTCGTGCCATTAAAACACTTTCGCTCGGAAAGCAGAGAGTCAATGAAGACCTGAGAGCCCCGTAGGGCTCAGCGGGCCGATTTTTCAAAAAGGTGTCCGCGTATGGCCGTGCCGTAAAGGTAGAGGACCGCGGACGTGCTGTTTCCTGTGGATCTTTTTCGAAACGACAGGGACATCAACGCTGCCAGAGAGGCGTACGATCAAAGACAACCCCTTGCACAAGACAAGGACGGAGCTCGCACACAATAACGCCGGTACTGGATAACAGCCCGAAGGCCGAAGCATAGTACCAGGGGACCACAAGGTCTGACACCGTAGTGTTCAACTCTTTCCCTTGCGTGTGATACGTTAAGATCGGCGTTACCGCAACTCTCTTTGCGCGTGACGGCGTGATGCCCGTCGACTGTGTGTGGCTTCTGCTCTCTGTGTCCCGGCCGCCTTGGGCCGCGTTG
>Ga0307322_10000189_pt1 | contig 11538 bp, 10 predicted proteins | sample ER_DNA_380_FD_194494 | JGI IMG/M metagenome (GOLD analysis project Ga0307322, IMG submission 194494) | Bulk soil microbial communities from the East River watershed near Crested Butte, Colorado, United States - ER_DNA_380 | ecosystem: Environmental > Terrestrial > Soil > Floodplain | place... | reverse complement strand
AGGGGATCAAGATCAGCTACGGCGATGCGGATGAACAGGTACGGGATCCCCCAGCACACACTGAGGGTGGCGAAGAGTAGCCACCCGCGACGCGTCACAGTTCATCACCTTACGATCTGCCTTTCCGGCTGCGTCGCCCCACTTCGCGTTATGGCGGTGGTCCGCTGCTGCTCGCACCACCAGGTGTAAATGCCGATGATGACCTAATCTGTCTACGGTGTTTCCCGGGGTCGGCACGGTGATCAACGTCGCGACCGTGCTCGTCGGCTCCGCACTCGGTCTGTTGCTGGGCGCACGGCTCCCCACGCGGACCCGCGACACGGTCACTGATGCCCTAGGACTGGTGACGCTGCTGATCGGAGCCCTTTCCGCGGCCGAGGTGAGGTCGGCGGCGCTGTCAGAAGCGGTGGGCTCCGCCGCACCGGTCCTGATTGTGCTGGGGTCTCTGTTGCTCGGTGGCATTGCCGGCTCGTTGCTCGACATCGAGGCCCGGCTCGAAGGATTCGGCGGCTGCCTTCGGACCCGGCTGGGGCGGCGGCGACAGACTCCCGCGGGAACACCTCGCGGCGAGACTCCTTCTCGAGACGTGTCCGCGGGAACGCTCCCACCGGATTCATCTCCACCCGAGCTTGCCGCCCGCGAGCGCTTCATTGAAGGGTTCGTCACCGCCTCGCTGGTCTTCTGCGTAGGCCCGCTGACGATCCTTGGTTCGCTGTCGGACGGTTTAGGCCGCGGAGCCGATCAGCTCATCCTCAAGGCGGTGCTGGACGGCTTTGCCGCGATCGCCTTCGCCGCCTCGCTGGGCGTCGGAGTGATGGCATCGGTGGTGGCCATCGTCGCGGTCCAGGGCTCCCTCACCGTCGTCGGCGTACTGGTCGGAGACGTGCTGCCAGAGGCCAATCTGGCCGCCGTCACCGCGACCGGCGGTCTGCTGCTGCTCGGAGTCGGGCTGCGGCTGCTGCAGATCAGGGCCATGCCGGTGGGAAACCTGCTGCCCGCGCTGCTCGTCGCGCCCGTGCTCGTCTCCGTTGTGTCGGCACTCCGTTGACGATGCTCCTCTACTTCTGCACACTCTCCGGCTGGGCCGGCATCGTCGACGGCCGGGACCTTGCTGAGATCGTGGTCCGGCGCAGCACTGGTTGACGAGGCACACGGTCGCGGACGATGGGGACGCCTGCGACGGCGTCGTCCAGGCCGCGGCCGTCGCGAACCTCCGGATCACCCTCCAGCAACCGGGTGTACAGCTGGACATGATCGGCGACCATACGACCCGTGCCGAAGCAGCTGATCGCCGTTTCCCGGCACCGATTGCGGTCCAGTTCCTGCGTACGGTTCAACGCCTCGGCGAGCGCAGATAACTCGGAGCGAAGAAACCCGGTATCCCCGTCGGCAATGATCTCCGGGGCCGATGCACGAGCCGTCGCGACGACCGGTGTGCCGCAGGCCAGCGCTTCGATCATCACCAGTCCGAATGGCTCGGGCCACTGAATGGGATTGAGCAGCGCGAAAGCGCCGCCCAGCAGCTGGTATTTCTCCGCGGCGTTCAACTCGCCCAGATACTCGATGCTTCCGCCGAGCAGCGGCCGAACGCACTCATCGAAATACTGGCGTTCCAGCGGTTCACGCATCTTGGCCGCAATCCGGAGGGGAACGCCGGCTTCGCGAGCAACGAGAATGGCCTCACGAATCCCTTTGCTGGGCGTCATCCGGCCGAGGGCACACGCGTATCCGCCGCCTCCGTCCCCAACGGGAATGTCGTGGATGTCAATGCCGTGGTGAATGACGGCGGCGATCTTGACGTTCTGGGCCGTGGACGCCTGGTGATGAGAGATCGCGACGATGGCGACTCCCTGCCGACTCATCTCCGCGTAGATCGGATTGAGGTCGGTATTGAAGGGACCGTGATTGGTGGTGACCACCGGTGTCCCCCCACGACGTCGCACACACAGCGGCCCGGCCACCGTATGGTCGTGAACGACATCGGCTTCTTTCAGCGCCGCGTACGCACTCAACGCGTACGGAACTTCGACGACCGTGCATCCCATCCGCTCCGGCGCGCTCGCAGGCAGGCCGGCGATCTGAGGCGCCGGGCAGGTGCTGCCCGCGGGGGCGGCGAGCAGCACCTCATGTCCCGCCGCTACTAGACCACGTGCAAGCCCGTCGATGACTAGCTCGATACCGCCGTATCGCACTGGCGGTACCGGCAACCAGGGTGGCGCAATCAACCCGATTAGCAACCCGAGCTCCTCTCCCTATGTTGAGCTCATCTGAAGACATACCCTGCAAGACCTGCCCCGACGCAGAAAGCTACCGTCCACGCTGAGCGCCGCGACGACAGGGTCCAGATCGGTGGCTGCGATGAATCGGGCTCGCTGACTGCCAGAAACCTGTGCAAAGCTGGTCTGGGTGAGAGCACCGCAGGTCAATTGCCTCGAAGGCAGCACCTTCATGGTCAGTGATTTGATCGGCGACGCCGGCCCAGACCCTGATCAGGTTCTCGGGCTCTTCTACCGCGACATGCGCCACCTCTCCCGGTGGCAGCTCGCGATCGACGGCGGCAGGTTGGACACCTTGTCCAACGGAGCCTCAGGCTATCCGTCGGCCACCTTCTTTCTCGCCGGCCCCGGCAGCAGCGTGTACCACAATCCCACGCTGTCGGTGATCCGCAAACGCACCCTCGGCAAGGGCAGCGGAGAGGACCTGCACGAGAAGCTGACCGTGCTCAACTCCGGTCGTGAGGAGATCGTCATCGAGCTGTCGATGGCCTTCGACGCCGACTTTGCCGACCTGTTCGAGGTCAAGAACAAGCAGCTGATCAAGCAGGGCGCCATTTCTCGCAGAGTCCGCGGCCAGGCGGTCGAATTGATCTACCGCCGCGAAGACTTCGAACGCCGCACAATCGTCCACGCCGACGGTGCCCAGCTGAGTCAAGGTTCGGCGGATTTCCTTGTGCGACTGAAGCCCGCGGAGTCCTGGTCTGGAACCCTGCAGGTCTCCTTTGAGTCTGTCGCGCCGCGCGAAAAGACTGGCGCCACAAGCGATCTGCCCACTTCCAAGATCAAGCGCCCGCGCGGCGTCAATCACAGCGAGCAGATGGACGCATGGCTCGAAGCCGCACCGATGGTGCGAGCCAGCTGGGACACCCTCCGGCATACCTACGACCGCAGCCTGCGGGATCTCGCCGCACTGCGCTTACACGCCCAGGCTCTACCCGAGGGCGCGGCCATTCCGGCGGCCGGACTGCCGTGGTTCATGGCTGTTTTCGGCCGCGACAGCTTGATCGCCAGCTACCAGGCGCTGCCTTTCGTTCCGCAGCTTGCCTCGGCCACACTGCAGGTGCTGGCCCGCCGGCAGGCGACCGAACGGGACGACTTCCGAGACGCGGAGCCTGGCAAGATCCTGCACGAGCTGCGCTTCGGTGAACTCACCTACTTCGGGGACTGGCCGCAGTCGCCGTACTACGGGTCCGCGGACTCCACACCGCTGTTCTTGATCTTGCTTGACGAATACGAACGCTGGTCCGGCGACACCGATCTGGTGGTCGAGTTGGAGCCGCAGGCGCGAGCTGCGCTGGATTGGCTGGAACACCACGGTGATCTGGACGGCGACGGCTATCTGGAATACCAGCGCCGCAACCTTGACAGTGGACTAGAGAACCAGGCCTGGAAGGACTCCTGGGACTCCATCGTGCACCCCGATGGGGAGCTAGCGAGTCTGCCCCGAGCCACCTGCGAGCTGCAGGGCTATGCGTATGACGCGCGGCTCCGTACGGCCCGACTGGCTCGGGAGGTGTGGCACGACACCGCAACGGCGGACCGGCTCGAACGCGACGCGGCCGACCTCAAGGCCCGATTCAATTCCGATTTCTGGGTCGCCGAGGGCGACTTCTTTGCCCTCGCGCTGGACGGCGACAAACATCAGGTGCGGACTCTGACCTCGAACATGGGCCAGCTGCTGTGGAGCGGGATCGTGGACGAGTCCAAGGTCGATGCCGTCGTCGATCACATCATGGGTGACCGGCTGTTTAGCGGCTGGGGAGTACGCACACTGGCCACCGGGCAGGCGGCGTTCAACCCGCTCAGTTACCACGACGGCACGGTATGGCCTCATGACAACGGGCTGATCGCCGCGGGCCTCGCCCGTTACCGGCGGCGCGAAGAGGCCGGTCGGATCGCCATTGCCATGTTCGAGGCAGCCGCCCACTTCGATAATCGGCTTCCGGAAGTCTTCGCAGGCTACCCGCGCTCGCTGACCAAGTTCCCCGTGCAATACCCGACCGCCTGTTCGCCCCAGGCCTGGGCTGCCGGTACGCCGCTGCTGCTAATCCGCGTGCTGCTCGGCCTCGAGCCGCATGGCCATCAGCTGACCAGCACACCGTACGTTCCCGACGCCATTGGCAGCCTCGGCTTGACCGGCGTTCCCGGCCGGTGGGGGCGCGCCGATACACCGACAACGTTGCTCACACGGCGGAGATGACATACGGCCCCAGGACCCTAAAGCCTCCGCTTCGCCCGCCACAGTGAAGGGCAGCCTCTACGGCGGCCCCAGGACCTCCGGGTGGGACAAGGCGACGGCGACCTGCTGGAAGGCGTCCTTGAACGCGCGATACCGCTTCGTCCCCAGGCGCTCGGCGATCTCGCTCTCGATGCCGGCCATCGCGGCGTCGATTCTGGCCCGCTGCTGCAGGCCAAGCGCGGTCGGTACGACGAGCTTCGCCCTCCGATCGGCGGATCGGGCTCTCGACGGACGTACTCCATCCGCTCAAGCTTTCCTCGGTCGCCATCGGCATCCTGGTCGAGTCGCCACGTCTCGTCCACCTCATGGAGTTCACGTCCTAACATCCGGCGGCATCACAGGGCTTCATAGGATGCTGTCGTCTACAGAACTCTTCCAGATCACGAAACAACCGAGTGCTGAGCAAGGTGGGCCGACCATGACTCAACAGAACGCGCTGGTCTGGGAAGGCGGCGATGTTGTGGCCGTCCGGCCGGTTGCGGTGCCTCAATCCCCTACGGGCTGGGTGGGAGTGGACGTCGCGTACGCGGGTATTTGCGGCAGCGACCTGCATATCGCAGCCGGTGAGCATCCGCGTGCTCAACCCGGCACGGTCCTGGGGCATGAATTCGTCGGCCACCTCGCCGAGCCGCACGGCGATCTGCCTATCGGCCAACCCGTCTTCGTCAATCCGACGGTGTCCTGCGGGCGTTGCGCGGCCTGCCTGGCTGGCCGTACCAATGTTTGCCGCAGCCTCACCTTGGTTGGGATCGACTATCCGGGAGGCGTCGCGCCCCGCGCTGTCGTACCTGGAGGAGGCATTTACCCCCTGCCGTCAGATATTGATCTTGTCGCGGCCGCGCTGATCGAGCCTGTGGCGGTCGCGGTACGCGCTGTACGACGATCGGAACTGGCCCTGGGCGACCGCGCCCATGTGGTCGGAGGTGGTCCCGTCGGCTGCCTGGTCGGCTTGCTTTCCAGCGCGGCGGGCGCAACCGTCACGATGTCGGAGCCCTCGGCCCCACGCCGGCAATACGCGACGGAGCTCGGAATCAGGATCGTCGAAAGCCCAGATGATCTTGGTCACGGGGCGGACATCGTCTTCGACGCATCCGGCCACACCTCGGTAGCCGCCGAACTGCTCCGCTGGTTGCGAGCCGCTGGCACTGCCATCATCGTCGGCGCCTATCAGCCGGGATTGCACGGCGTAGACCTGCTCTCGGTGATGTTCGATGAGATCACGATCATCGGCACGCGCATCTATCAACACCGCGACATCGAGGATGCCATCAATCTGGTGCATACGCGCAAATTGGACGCTCGCCGCTTGATCAGCAAGATCTTTCCGCTAGAGGAGTCGGTCGCTGCCATCGACAGCTTGCGCCGTGGTGAGGAAATGAAGGTGCTGATCGAGCCGGGCCGCTGAGACACAGAGATGAAGATCACCCGGCTGACGACCTACGCAGTGCCGCCTCGTTGGCTGTTCCGCACGTACAACGCCTTCATCCAAGAACAGAGCCTCGGCATCCACTGCAACATCGGCAACGATCTGCTTGACTACCTGACTGATCGGTCGGTATTCGACTATGCCGCCGGGTTTGTCACTATCCCCAGCGGACCGGGCCTCGGCATCGACCTCAACGAGGACTACGTCAAAGAACGCGCGCAGCAGGGCCATCAGTGGCGCAACCCGATATGGCGACATGAGGATGGATCCATCGCTGAGTGGTGAGGAATCAATGAGCAGAGCGGAGGAGAAGCTGATGAATGAGCCGCGGAGCTATCCCGAGGGTGTCACCTGCTGGGTGGACGTTGAAGAGGCCGATGTCGAGGAAGCGGCCAGGTTCTACGGTGTTCTCTTCGGTTGGAGATTCCTCGAGGCCGAGCGGAAGCGCCGCTACCTCATTGCTCAACTCGACGGCCAGGATGCAGTGGGGATCGGCCGGCCGTCCGCTGAGAACGGCCTAGCAACGTCTTCCGCGACCTGGAATACCTACATCGCGGCTCGGGACATCGACGAGGCAGCCGCCCGGGTGGCGGCGGCCGGAGGCCGCGTGACTGAGCCACCGTCGAATGTCGGCGAGGCCGGCCGAACTGCCTCGTGCGTGGATACAGGCGGCGTGCCGTTCCGTTTGTGGCAAGCCGGGAGGCGACTTGGGGCGCAAGTGGCCAACACCCCCGGCGCATGGAATTTCAGTGATCTGCACGCGGCCGATCCGGCAGCGTCGGTCGCCTTCTATGCTCGCGTTTTCGGCTGGGTATTCGACGACATCGGTTTCGCGACCATGATCCGGCAACCGGGCTATGGCGATCACTTGGCCGCGACCTCCGACCCCGGGATCCACGAGAGGCAGTCCGGCGATTCAGTGCCACCCGGTTTCGCCGATGCCTTCGGCTGGCTGGTTACAGCGCAGGACGGAGAACAACCGCACTGGAATGTGACCTTCACGGTCGCCGACCGCGATGACTCTGCCGCAGCCGCTGAGCACCTCGGTGCGACGCTGCTGTCCACCACGGACACCGACTGGACGCGAGACGCGGAGATCCGCGATCCGCAGGGCGCGGTCTTCACGCTGAGCCAGTACTCGCCGCCGTCGGGTTAAGCACGCACTGCGCTCCCGGCATTAGCCAAAGGCTCAGCGAGCGTGGGCCGCCCGGCTCCCCACAGAGCGGTCCCGCCCAAACCCAGTGCCGGTCTCATCGGCCACCATATTGCGGATGATCTTGCGCACCTGGAGAGCTGCGGCGTCGGCGCTGACATTGATCTCTCTACGAGGCCCGTCGGCATCGAGCACGTCCTGCATGGTCTCGAGGATTCCCTGAACGCGGCGGTAGTAGTCGGTGAAGATCGGCAGCAGCACCTTTCCAGCCTGCTCACCGAGCGCGAAGTTTCGGCTTACCCGCCACGCGTGCCGGGTTCTGCCTGGAGCAATCGGCGTGACGGCGTGGGTGAAGCGGAAGGTGTGAATCTTCGTCTCATTGGGTCCGGAATCCACATGGACGTCCCACCGGTCGACCCAAAGACCCGGCGTCACGAAGGCGCCTTGCTCATGCTGGACGTGCTCGGCATCGGCCGGCAGTCCGAGAAGCTCTGCCTGCCATGCAGGGATCGGAGCAGGCTCATACGTTCGAGAGAACGAAACCGTTGTTTCCGTGACCTCCACCTCAAGCGGTGGTGGTGAGCTGCGCAATACGGGCGGCGCGATATAAGGGTCGACGACCGCGACATGGGTGATGTCGGCGAAGTTCTCGTGGAGCAGCAGTAGGTCGGCTTTGGTCTCCCATTCATCGCCGATGGTCGCCCAGCCCGGGTCGCTGAGCCATGGGGTGACGGGCGGTGGACGTAGGGCGGCGAGCGAGGGTTCACCCAGCCAGCCCCACACGAAAACGCCATCTTCATGGACGGGGAACGCGTGTACTCGAGCGCCAACCGGGACCTCGCTCTGCGTCGGCACATGGACACAGAAGCCTTGGGCGTCGTAGACGAAACCTGAGTAGCCGGAGACGATGTGGTCCCCGTCGACGTGGCCGAGGCTGAGCGGGTACGGCCGGTGTGCGCACCGGTCTTCGAGCGCGACAGGTGTTCTATCAGTGGTGCGGTACAAGACGACTCCGGTACCGAGGGCGCGCCGACCCAGCGGTTCCCGACCGACCTCATCGCTGGTCGCCAGCATGTACCAACAGTTGCGGGGGTGGACTCGCGTCAGACGGCCGCGGGCTGACGTTTCTGGGCTCATTGCTTTATCTCCTCAGAGGTCAAGGGTCAGCCGGGGGGAACGGCAGCGGGAAACGCACACCATCATGTATTCGTTCGCGGCTCGCTCCTCCTCATTGAGAACAGAGTCGCGGTGATCAACATCGCCATCGATGACCTCGGTCTCACAGGTTCCGCAGACGCCTTCTAGACATGATGCGAGAACGCTGACGCCCGCGGCCCTGATCACCTCGAGTACAGACTTGTCGGGCGGCACCTGCAAGGTCAGCCCGGAGCGCTCCAACACCAGCTCGAACGACGAGTCCGCCTCGGCAGCCGGCTCCTGCGGCTTGGCGGAGAACCGTTCCAGGTGAAGCGCACCGGGCGGCCAGTTCTCGCAAAATTTCTCGACTGCACTGAGGAGACCTTCGGGGCCGCAGCAATACACCAGCGTGTCTGGTCGCGGCGTTCCCAGGACGGATTCGAGATCGAGCGTGCCCATCTCGTCTTGCGGCACAATCGTCACCCGCTCGCCGTAGGGGGCGAGTTCGTCGAGGAAGGCCATTGACGCCCGTTCGCGGCCGCCGTAGAGCAGCCGCCATTCGACGCCGGCCGCTTCAGCCTCCGCGATCATGGGCAGCATCGGCGTTATCCCAATGCCGCCTGCGATGAACAGGTAGCGCGGGCTGGTAACCAGGGGAAAGTGGTTACGCGGCCCGCGAACCCGGACCGTCGCGCCCGGAGCTAGCGCGCTGTGCACTCGCTCCGAACCACCGCGGCTGTCCGGCGCGCGAAGCACGCCGACGCGCCAGGCAGCGGGTTTCGACGGGCTGCTGCACAGCGAGTACTGGCGGGTCAGGTCATCGCCAAGAATGAAGTCGATGTGGGCGCCTGGTGTCCACGCCGGCAGCTCGATGCCGCGCGGGTCGGCGAGAGTGAGCGCTACGACGTCGTCGGCGACGGCCCGCGCCTCTTGGATCACCAGGTCGGTCTCGTGCTCGCGAATGATGGTCTTCGTGGTCGTCACTGTCACAATCGCGTCCGCCTGTCGCAGCAGCCAACATTTGTTCGGATACGAACGATAGCGGTCCACGAGCGTCGCGGACAAGGGATGAGCCAGCTGATCGTTCGCATCCAAATTAGACTCGGGCCGTGCGCGCCCTCATGATCCAGCACGATCACATCTGCACGCCAGGCTTCGTCGGCGAACGGTTTACCGAGCGCGGCTACGACTTGGTCCTTCACCAGGTGGTGTCGGAGGACGACTTCCAATCGCCCAATGTCAAGACCCAGTTCCCAGATCCGACGGACTTTGACGTGATCATCTCCATGGGCGCTCCCTGGTCTGTATATGATCATGAAATCATTGGGTCTTGGGTGTTGCCAGAGCTCGCCATGTTGCGTGGGGCTCACGTTGATCACGTGCCGGTCTTCGGGATTTGTTTCGGCGGGCAGCTGCTCGCTGCAGCGCACGGCGGATCAGTGTCTCGGTCCGCAGCACCAGAGCTCGGCTGGGTCGAGATCGAGTCCGACGACGAATCCGTCGTTCCTGCGGGCGAGTGGTTCCAATGGCATTACGACCGCTGGGAGCTACCAGAAGGGGCGACCGAACTAGCTCGCAACGCCAACTCGTCACAGGCATTCATCCTTGGTCAGAATCTCGCCGTACAGTTCCATCCCGAGATGAGCTCCGCGATCCTCGCTAGCTGGATAGCCACCGGCGGCGCCGAGGACATCACCAAGTTGGGTATGAATGTCGAGGAGCTGGTACGCCAGACGGCTGAGCGGGACGTTTCCAACCGTGAGAGGGCACACAAACTGGTCGACCTATTTCTCGACGGTGTGGCCGCCCAATCAAAGGTTGATCGCGGGTGATCCACGATTCCGGGCATGCATTTAGGCAGGCTGCCGGACGGTTCGCTTCCGGCGTAACGGTCGTCACGACGAGAGCCTCCCAAGGTCACTACGGCATGACGGTGTCGTCGTTCGCATCTTTGTCGTTGAACCCGCTCCTGGTCACCGTGTCGATCAACCGATCCAGCTCATTGCTTGAGTTCGTGCGCTCGGCCGAGGCCTTTGCGGTCAGTGTGCTGGCAAGTGATCAAGAACAGGTAGCGGCTTACTTCGCGACACGAGGGCGTACGCCCGAGCCTGCGGGGTTTGCAACAGTGCCGACAACGGCCCGGCAGACCGGCGCGCCGATCATCGACGGCTGCCTCAGTTGGTTCGACTGCACAGTCGAGGACCTGCTCCCCGGAGGCGACCACGAGATCCTCGTCGGCCGGGTGGCCGCGGCCGGCGGTCGCACCGGTGAGCCTCTGGTCTACTGGGCCGGCGGATATCGCGCGCTGACGGCTGAGGTGTCGCCGGCAGATCGGCTGGCAAACGCATCTGATGGGCTTGCGGTGGCCTACCACCTAGTCGGCGTGGGCCCAGAGGAGATGCTCGACGCGCAGAGCTCGGTCGAGCCGGCCATGGCCGCCCTCGCCGCGCTGCGCACGCCGGTCGAAGAATGGGACCGGCTGGAGGAGCTTGTTGATCAATCGGAACCGGTGGTCGACCAACCGGACGAGTTCAATCAGCTCGCACTTGCGTTCCATAACGCAGTCGCCGAGGCATCTAGGAACCGGGTGCTGCAAGCCACCCTCGCCAGCCTCGGCCAGGTGCAGTCCATCCACTACCGTGCTCGCGGTAGTCCTGAATCGGCCCGGGCAGCGATTGAGGGGCATCGGAAGTTGCTGTCTGTGCTTCGCCGGGGTGATGCCGATGGGGCGCGGGAGGAGATGCGTCGGCATTTGGTTGCCGTGCGGGGGCAGTTGCAGGTTGGCTAGCGGCAGGATCGCGACCGGTGATCTTGGACCTGCTTCCGGGTGATCTTGGACCTGCTTCCGGCTTTTGGAGTGTGGCGTCGTCCTCGCTGGGTTCAAGAGCAAGAGGTCCGGAGGAATGTTGGGGAGGGGCTTGTCCAGGGTGGGGTTGGGCGGCAAGGTGCAGTTCCAGGCGTCAACTTTCCTTATTTTGTTGGGAAGACCGCTTGCTTTCGAACACATGTTTGAATAGAATTGGAGCATGGAACTCGGGGATCCAGCAGAGCAGCGCACGGAGCGCGGCCGGCTGGATGTGGTCCTCGACAAACTCAATGACGACTTCGCCGAACTCTTAGAGACCGTTGAAACCGGTGGGCTTGATCAACTCACAGCAGATCAGAAGGTAGCCGTCTGGCGACGGTTCGAAACCTTCCGCAACCGGCTACCACTCATCGACCACAGCCTGATCGCTGATGCTGAGGCCACCGATCTGGCCGGCAGCCACTGTGCCTCTTCCTTGACCGGGTTTTTGGTGCAGGTGTT
>Ga0307322_10000184_pt1 | contig 11660 bp, 13 predicted proteins | sample ER_DNA_380_FD_194494 | JGI IMG/M metagenome (GOLD analysis project Ga0307322, IMG submission 194494) | Bulk soil microbial communities from the East River watershed near Crested Butte, Colorado, United States - ER_DNA_380 | ecosystem: Environmental > Terrestrial > Soil > Floodplain | place... | reverse complement strand
ACGCTCGGTTCCGGCTTGTCGGGAGGCGACAGGGGAGTGTCAGGCGGTTGATCCTGAGTGACCGGGGGCTCAGCCATGTCAGCCTCCCCAGATGTCTTCGAGGAACCGTCCTTCGGCTCGCAAGCCGGCGAGCCTGTTATTGCCGTCCGTCGAGGCGCCAGAATTCATCCGGAATACCTGGATGAGTGCGGTGCGGACTCCCGGGGTCATGGCCAGCCCGGTGCCGGCGCCGAGCGGTTCGCTCATGGTGCTGTCTCCTGAATTTTCGCGTGCCAAAGAAAGAGGGCCAAGACGCCCAGCAAGAGAATCTGGGATTGCATGGCTGCGGGAGTGCTGATCAGCAGGAGGAAACCTGCCGTGCTGCACAAGCAAGCCCAGATACGCCGCAAATCGGAGTGTGAGCTGTCAGTCGATCCGACCCAAAACCGCCGGAACTCACGAGCCTCATGCTACGGATTGTTGCGGCACAAAGGAATGCAACTTTCTTGCCGAATGAACGACAGAGAAAGAATTTGAGCCAGTCTTCTCATTGGCGAGCAAGAGTTTCAGTCTGGGACCGCCGCTCCTGTCGCGGATCCATCGATCGGTAGGTAGCTGAGCCCTGGGCCCGCCTGCCAGACGGCAACGGTTACGGCTGCAGTCGCGCAGAGCATGACATTACGGCGAGTCAACACGACTCGGTCCCCCGGCGACTCTCTGATCGGCGTTGCCGAGTCGGCCATCGCCAACGGTAGAGCTAACGCCGCCACGCCGATGAGCGCGACAGCGAGACCGGCCGCGTCGAGTCCGAACAAGGCGAGGAGCACGGTGTCAGCTGCGGCTGCAGGACGACCACAGCGACGCAGATCAGCGCGACGATGCCGAGGACAAGATTTCGTGGCCGGCGATCGACCGGTTTGGCATCGGCCACATAATCCGGCGGTGCGCCGGCAGACAGCGCCAAGCCGATCACCGGCACCACTAAGAACAATTGCATTCCGACAAGGGGAATGAGGGCGAAGATAAGGGCTGCGACAATCACCGCAATCCACGGACGCGCTCGCGCAAAACGCGTCGCCCATGGCAGTGAATCCACGGTGAGTTGCACGTTCTCACTATCTCGCGTACGCCGCACCGAAGATTAGCGATTGCGAAAGGAATAACCATGGCGCTCTCGCCGCGCATTCCCAAGAAGTCGGTTCGCAAGCCCGATCGTGTTGCTGGCGCGCTGGCTGCTGGCTTCGTCGTGCTGCTGCTCGCGACGGAGCTGGTCCTAACGCTTCCCGATGAGGGGGACGACCCGTTACTCGTTGCGAACTTCTACGCGGCACATCGGGGCCTCGTCATCATCTTGCAGGTGCTCGGACTGCTGGCAGCTGCCCTCCTTGGGGCGTACGCGTGGCGGCTACGCGTCGTTGATCGAGTCGTAGCGGCGGCTGGCATGATCATGGCCGTCTGCAGTTTGGTTCCCGGTCTCATCACGCTGGTGATCGCGGTCGTGGCGGATCCAGATCATCCGGCGCCAGCCGGCGTATGGAACGCGCTGGAACCGCGTGGCGATGACATTCTCTTCGTCGGGATCGTCGTGTTCGCCGGCGCCGTCGCTCTGCGCCTCGGCCGCAGCGTGCCGGCGCTTGGCGTCTTGGCAGGGCTCGTGGCAGTGTCGTGCCTGGCTCGGCTGACGCTGGAAATCGTAGGAAAGAGCCGCGGTGCGTTGGAGGCAGTCGGTCCATTGCTCTTCGTGGTACTTATCGCTGCAATGGCGGTCTTGAGCTTTCTCGGCATCCTTGACGGGGCCCAGGCGCCGACGAGGCGAGGACACCAGGTGGATGATCATGAACGATGAATTGGCAACGGGCGTACGACGGATGCTCGCAGATGCCCAACAGCATGGCCTTGCCGTCGAGTTGCGGCGTCGGCCAGCCGCGGGCAGTCTGGAGGAGGCCGCCGAGCTTCTGGGTATCAGCCCTTCAGATATGGCCAAGACGATCGTGGTTCGGCAGTCAAGCGGGAATTACCTCTTTGCCCTCATTCCGGGCGGCACACAGATTGCCTGGCCGAAGCTGAGGTCGCTGCTTGGTGTGAGCAAAATGAAACTCCCAGACGCGGCTGAGGCGTTAGAGGCGACCGGTTACGAGCGTGGCACGATTACCCCGATTGGCAGTCAGCCAAGCTGGCCGGTGATCATCGATGAGCGGCTGTCGGGCTGTCGCGCCGCACTCGGCGCGGGCGGGCATGGCTACAGCGCATTCGTCGAGATTGATGATCTTGTCCGCGCCTACGACGCGACGGTGGCCGACATCGCCAGCTAGCATGTCCGGTCGCTTACACTCTGGCCTATGCGGCAGCCAGGCGCCCTCAGCCGGATGGTGTTGGCTCTGCTCTGGCTAGGGCTTGGCGTCGCTATGGTTGCGGTGCCGGTCTGGCTTGGCTGGGCGCGTTGGCCCGCGATCTTGAACGGCCATCCAGCCATGCTGATCGCTGGCTTGGCCTGCGGCCTGCTCGGCCTCATCGCCGTCGCGTGGTCGATAGGCTCGCTCACGATCGGAGGCAGGCAAGATCGCGAGGGTGACGCCGAACATCCGGCACACCGGACGCCGACTCAGGTCCAGCGGCGGGCGCGTCGTCGGATTATCGTTGCGGTTCCCCTGCTGGTCCTGTGCTTTCTGCTTGTCCTTGCCCTGGCATACGCGCGTCCCTTGGTCGCGACGCCTGCTGCTGGCGCGGCTCTTCGCTCCGAGAAAGGCGTGCGGCTTTCTGACCGACTTGGCTGGTATGAACTTGTCCCGGCGCAGCAAGATAAGGAAGGCGAATATATCAAGCCGACGACTGGCCTGATCTTCGTGCCAGGAGCACGCGTCGACTCACGCGCCTACGCGCACATCCTTCGACCCGTGGCAGAAGCCGGCTACCTGGTCGCGGTCTTGAAAGAGCCATTCGGCTTCGCCATCGTCGACCCCGACCATGGCAAGAAGGTTCTCGACCTGCATCCCGAAATTGCGCACTGGGTGGCCGGCGGTCATTCGCTCGGCGGCACTGTGGCTGCCTCATTGGCTGACAGTGACGATCGGGTCGAGGGCTTGGTGCTCTTCGCCTCGTACGCGGCGAACCCGATCATTCGCAACGACCTCAAGGCGGTCTCCATCTCAGGTACCGCGGATGGACTCGTGACGCCGGCCGACATCGAGGCTTCACGGGCGAAGCTTCCACCCAACACCACCTTCGTGGTGATCGATGGTGCGGTGCACAGCTCGTTCGGTGACTATGGCGACCAATCGGGCGACGGTACGCCGACGATCGACCGGTCGGCGGCTCAGGCCGAGATCAGCAATGCCACCCTTGGGCTGTTGGCGTCAGTCGCCCCTCCGGCACCGCCCAAGAAGAAGTAGTCAGTTCGCGCGCCTTCAAGACGCGCAAGACGGAGGCTCTTCTCCCTAGGATCTGGGTATGAGCAAGAGGGGTTTGAAGCTAGCCCAGGACAAGATGGCCGCCGCGGGGGTCCACCAGCAGGCCATCGATGTCTTCAGCTACTACTACCGCCAACTCGAAGAAGGTGTGACCGGCTCCATTCCGGAGGACAGCATCGAGCCGCTTCTCGATCCGCCGATGCTGAGTGAGCTTGTCGTGAGCCAGCAGGATGCGGCAGCGGCCCTGGGGAAGACCGTGATCATCAAGCTGAATGGTGGTCTCGGCACCTCGATGGGCATGGACAAGGCGAAGTCGCTGCTGCAGGTACGCAAGGGTCAGACCTTCCTCAACATCATCGTTGATCAGGTAAGGCACGCGCGTGCCGAGTACCGAATCCAGCTGCCGTTGCTCTTCATGAACAGTTTCCGCACACACCAGGACACGCTTGCGGCCTTGGATTCTTATAGTGATCTTGCTGTTGCCGGACTTGATCTTGGCTTCCTGCAGCACCAGGAGCCCAAGCTCCGCGTCGACGACTTGACACCGGTCGAGTGGCCGGCCGACCCGAATCTGGAGTGGTGCCCGCCCGGTCACGGCGATCTCTACACCGCTGTTGCCGCGTCGGGGGTACTGGATCGCCTCCTCTCGCTGGGATATCGCTACGCCTCGGTGTCTAACTCTGACAATCTCGGTGCGGCGCCCGACGCCACCATCGCGGGGTGGTTCGCCGCCAGTGGCGCACCGTATGCGGCGGAGGTCTGCCGGCGCACACCGGCTGATCGCAAAGGCGGACATCTGGCCATCCGCAAGGCTGATCGCCGGCTGATCCTGCGCGATACTGCGCAGACCCCCAAGGCGGAGATGCACTTCTTCACTGATGAGTTCCGGCATCCGTTCTTCCACACCAACAATCTGTGGTTCGATCTCGAGGTCCTCGACCGCACTCTCCGAGAGCGGAATTCGGTGCTCGGGCTGCCGTTGATCAAGAACGAGAAGACCGTCGATCCGGCCGATCCGTCATCACCGAGGGTGATACAGATCGAGACCGCCATGGGTGCCGCGGTAGAAGTCTTCGAGGGCGCGACGGCTATCGGGGTCGGTCGTGATCGTTTCCTGCCCGTCAAGACCACGAGCGACCTCATGGTGCTGCGCTCCGACGCGTACGAGCTCGAGGCTGACGGCCAGCTCACCAAGGTTGCCGATCCCACACCTGTCGTCGATCTTGATGACAGGTACTACAAGATCATTGCTGACTTTGATCACCGATTTCCGACGGGACCACCCTCGCTCAAGGATGCTCGTCACCTAGAAGTGAACGGAGATTGGAGCTTTGAGGCCGATGTTCGTGTCACCGGTGCGGTGACCTTGGAAGATCGGGGGGATGCACAGATCATTGCCGCGGGTTCGACGCTCACGGGCGAGGCTTGACCAGTGCGGGCGATGCCGTAGCGGGACGTGCCATAGCGATCGATTAGGCGTTACCGCCAGATAATGCTGAGCGTTGCCGACGCGGCCGCTTGGGCGAGAGCCGTTGCCGTCTGGCTATCCACCTCGATGAGAACCAGGGCGCCGTCGGCGCCCGGGCTGTCCGGATTATCAGCAACCTGGGGGATGGTGACGACCCGCGCGCTCGCCGCAACGACCGCGGCCTGCTCGGCCTGTGAGTCGGCGGCAACAACGTCGACGACGTCGCCGGCTCGCAGCAGAGCGGCTTGTTCGGAGTCGGCGAGTCTCAACGGCGCAATCACATGTCCCGCTGCAACAGTGCCGCGAGCCGCGGTCGTGGCCAGCAGCGTCATCATCTGGTTCTCGGCAACAGGCGCGGCCAAAGTTTTACCGACAAGATCATCTGGGTCGGTCACAACGCCTTCAGGCACCTCTGCCGCGACAACCGGGTCGGTTCTCAGATCTGAGGCCGAGACAACTGTTCCACCGGCGAGCTGGGTCCGTGCCCTGACCACAGTCATCGTGGCTGGGCCTCCTGGTGCGGCGGCAGAAATTCCGCTGAGCACAGCAGCGGCAGCGGCCACGACTGCAAGCTTTCTGCGGTGCCACGATGCCGCGCGTGCGAGCCCCTGCAGGGGTCGGCGCCGAGCAGGCGTCACCGGCGGCATGCGCAGTGCGGCGAATAGGGATGTTGTGATGCGGAGTCGATCATGCCTGGAGGCTAAGAATGCGCATCTAGATCGTGCGCTTCCTCCACAGCTGCTAGCTCGAGGTGGGCTTCTGCCCTGTGGATGAGGTGCCGCTGGAGACCGGCTGCTTGTCCTTGCTAGAGCCGTTCGACCCGGCGTCGGCTGGTTTATTGTCGGCCGACTTGGTCTCGGCCTTTGAGCTCTTGTCTGAGGATTTCGAGTCGGCGGCAGCCCCGTTCGCCGAACCGTTGCGGCTGTCGGTGCGGTAGAAACCAGAGCCCTTGAACACCACGCCGACGGCGTTGAAGACTTTGCGCAACCGACCGCCGCACGCCGGGCAGGTCGCGAGAGGCGCGTCGCTGAACTTCTGCACGGCCTCGAGGTCTTCGCCGCACTCGGTGCAGCGGTACTGATAAGTGGGCATCGCGTCTTTCTTTCCTTGAGAAGCGGTTTCGCCTCAAAGGATGAACCGCAACTTAGCACTCAAGCATACCGACTGCTAAACCTTGTTGGCTGGCGCGACTCGTCGGCCGTTGCGGACGGTGGGCACAGCTACGGACATTAGAGTTTGACGGTGCGTCGCATCCCCCGCTGGCCGATCTTCACAGCGATCGTGCTGGTACTCGCACTCGGCAGTCTGAGCAGCATTGCGATCGCGACGGTACGCAGGTCGTTCCCCGAGACGTCAGGCCGACTGATGGTGCCGGGACTCAAGGGTGAGGTCGAGGTGTTACGCGACTCCTTCGGGGTCCCGAACATCTACGCCGATAACCCTGAGGACCTCTTCCTCGCTCAGGGTTACGTTCAGGCTCAAGATCGTTTCTTCGAAATGGACTTTCGTCGCCACCTCGCTGCCGGACGGCTCTCAGAACTGTTCGGCAAATCCGAGCTGGAGACCGACGCGTACATCCGCACGCTTGGTTGGCGACGGGTCGCCGAGCAGGAGCTGAGCCTGCTCGCGCCGTCGACACGCCGCTACCTTGACGCGTACGCCGCGGGTGTTAACGCCTACATCGAAAACCGACCAGCTGTCGACTTGTCGATGGAATACTCGCTGCTCAGGCTGCAAGGTTTGCAGGACAACCCCGAGCCGTGGACGGCGGCCGACTCGGTGGCCTGGCTCAAGGTCATGGCGTGGGACCTGGCATCCAATCTCGATGAGGAGTCCGAACGGGCGATCGTCGCCGGCAAGCTGGGCGCCGCACGGGCGGCGAGCCTTTTCCCGACATATCCGCTGGATGACTTCGCGCCCATTCTGAGGCGGGGAGATGTGGTGGGCAAAGCCTTCGATCCCTCGGCCGGCCGGGCGTCGGCCCGGCCGTTCCCCGGCGGACTGAGCGATGATCAACTGCGCAAGGCTTCAAGGGCCCTGGAGGGCGTGGCGAAGATCACGCGGACGATTCCACACGTGCTCCGCTCGAGCGCCGGCGGCGGTGCTACAGGTTCCAACTCCTGGGCTATGGCCGGATCCGGTACTGCCAGCGGCCATGCGATCTTGGGCAACGATCCACACCTGTCCACCTCGATCCCCTCGATATTCGCCCAAGTCGGGTTGCACTGCCGTGTGCTGTCCAAGGCCTGCCCGTTCGATGTCTCCGGATTCAGCATGGCGTCCTTGCCCGGGGTGGTGATCGGCAAGAACGCCAAGATTGCCTGGGGGCTCACCACCAGCTATGTCGACGCACAGGATCTGTTTTTGGAGGATGTGCAAGGCGATACCGTTCGGGAGGGCGAGAGCTACGTTCCGCTCCGGGTGATCACCGAGCAGATCCGGGTACGCGGTGAGGACCAACCGCGGACCATTCGCATCCGTTCCTCACGGCATGGACCGTTGCTCTCCGATGTCGACCAGCGGCTGCAACAGGTCTCGGCGAGTGAATCGGATCCGAGCACGGCGCCTTACGCCGTTTCGCTGAGCTGGACCGCGCTTCAGCCCGGCCGCACCGTGGATGGGCTACTCGCCATCAATCAGGCCCAGAACTTCGATGAGTTTCGTGCGGCCGCGGCCCTCGTCAGCGCCCCCTCGCAAAATCTTCTGTACGCCGACACGGCCGGAAACATCGGTTACCAGCTAGCTGGCGCGGTTCCACTTCGCCGCAGAGGCAACGGCACGAAGCCCTCACCGGGCTGGGAGTCGAGCTATGGCTGGGGCAGCACGGTCCCGTTTGCGAAGCTGCCGTACGTCGAGAACCCGCCCAGCGGCTTCATCGTGGCAGCGAACCAGCAGGTGATCGGATCCCAGTACCCGTATCCGTTGGGCTCGGCCTACTCCTACGGCTGGCGCAGCCAGGAGATCGTTGACAGGTTGCGCGATGCTCCGCCGCTGACCATGGACAGCGCTGAGCAGATCTTCTACGACGACACCATCCGGTTTGCGGCGGACCTGGTACCGATCTTGCTCAAGATCAAAGTGTCCGATCCGTGGGTGGTTGAGGGTCAGCGGACACTCGTTGGCTGGGACTACTCGGCAAGCAAGGACTCGGCGGCCGCGGCGTACTTCAACGTTGTCTGCCACAACATCTTCAAGCTGACCTTCCGAGACGAGTTGCCTCAAGATCTCTGGCCATCCGGCGGGGACCGCTGGTACGCCGTGCTGTCGATCTTGATCAAGCAGCCCGAGAATTCCTGGTGGGACGATGTGACCACGAAGGACAAGATCGAGACCCGGGATGACATCCTGCTGGCCGCCATGACCAATGCCCGCAAGGAAATCACCTCGCTGATGGCGCGGGACACCGACCAGTGGCAATGGGGAAAGCTGCACACGGTGCGGCTGCAAAACCCGTCTTTGGGAACCAGCGGGATCAAGCCGATCGAGAGTTTGTTCAATCGCGGTCACTACCAGGTCGGCGGTGGGCCAGCCGTGGTCAACGCGATGGGATATGACGACCGCACTGGCTACACCGTGACCGATGGCCCGGCGATGCGCATGTTGATCGATCTCGGTGATCTTGACGCATCGCGCTGGGTCAACCAGAGCGGGGTCTCCGGTCATGCCTTCAATCGCCACTATGACGATCAGACCGTGTTGTGGGCTAATCAGCAGCTGTGGCCATTCGTCTCCACGCGGGGTGCAGTCGATGGCCGCACCGCGACGCGTCAGGAGCTGCTCCCCGGCAGCTGAGCAGTCGCTTGCACCGGAGAGCTGGTGGGCGACAGGCTTCGGCCGGGTAAGATCGCCCTCGGATGGCGCAGACCCGGCAATTACCGGTGAGCCTCCGGAAGAACGATGGTCGGGAACGATCCTTCACGAGAACCGGATGGGTGGGCCGTGACTGCCCGCAATGAACGGCCCAGTTATTGATCATGGTTGCTGAGGCATTGTCGTTGATCATGATCGTGGGGGCCTTCCTGATCTTGGACACCAGTGTTACCCGCGAGCTGGCGGCCGAGGGGCCTGGCCCGCGATGTGGTACGTGCCGTGCAGCAGGCTCGTCGTGATTCGGTGATCCGTCGCCGAGTGGTTGCCCGGGGCCGAGTTCAGGGCGTGTTCTTTCGCGACACCTGCCGACGCGAGGCTAGGGGACGGCGGGTGTCAGGTTGGGTCACAAATCGGGACGATGGCGCGGTCGAGGCAGTGTTCGAGGGTGACCCCGCCGCAGTGCAGGCGCTCGTCGACTGGGCCCGGCATGGCCCACCACAGGCACAGGTGGTCAAGCTGGACGTTATGAAGGAGGAACCGCGCGGCGAGCGGGGATTCTCGGTCCGCTGATCTAACGCTAAGGCGTCACAGGTTGCAGAGCACAGACGGCTCGCAGATGATCATGCGCGTTGGCGTCACGATGACGTCGACGCGATGATCCCATGCGTGTACGGGAATGGTTTCCAGCACCTCGTCGTCATTGAGCAGCAGCCATACCGGCGCGCTTTGCGATGCGTGCCGCAATGCTCGGTCGTACCAGCCGGCACCGCGTCCAAGGCGGTCGCCGTGCAGGTTGGCCGCGAACCCCGGGCAGATGATCAATTCGGCTTCGGGTAGCTGCTCGCTCGGCACCACTTCGCCGGTCGGCTCCAAGATCGAATATGCACCAACACGAAGCGAATCCGGCCCCTCGTACGCCGCCCATGCCGGCTTGTCGAGACGGCCACCAATCGGGTGCGATAACACCGGCAGCAGGACGCGGACTTGATGTGCTGCCAGCCATGCGACCAGCTGCAGCGTACCGGGCTCGGAGCCGCTGGAAAGGTACGCGGCGACGGTATCGGGAATCCGGTCAGCCAGCGAGGACTCGACCAACGACATCCGCACGGCGTCATCGCGCTCGCGCTGGTGGCGGGTGCGTAAGTCGCGACGGAACTGGACGGCCTTGCGTAGCGTCCGCTTTGCCCCAGCGATCGCGGCGGCGTCGATTGCCGCCATCGCCGCAAGGTCGACAGCCTCTGGCTGGGTTTGCACGGACCCAGCCTAGTCGTGCCAGGGGCCTAAACGGCTGGCAGCCGGTCAGCGTGTCGGCGCCCATGATCATCTTTTTCGCGAATCTGGCGGAGCATCACCGCCCGCCAGGTCCGAGCCATCACCTGGGGGCAGCATTACTGTGTTGAGCATGCCGTTGTTTACGCGTAAGAAGGCCGACGAACCAGAGCTCGCAGTCCAGCAGTTCGAGCCGCTACCGGAGCCACCTGAACCGGATCGTGGTCAGTTACGGTCGATGCAAGCTCATCGGCAATATTTGCTCAGCTGCGTGTCTCCGCTTCGAGCCTTTCCGCAGCACATCCTTGACGCGGTTGGTCTCAATATCTGCGAAGACATTGTCGCCACCATCGACCTGCCGCGATTCGACAACTCCGCGATGGACGGTTATGCGGTACGCGCCGAGGATGTGGCGGACGCCACTGAGGATGCGCCGCTGAGCCTGCCCGTCGTGGGCGAGATCGCGGCGGGCAAGGCGGCCCTGCATCGGTTATCCCCTGGAACGGCGATGAAGATCATGACCGGGGCGCCGGTGCCGCTGGACGCGGATGCGATCGTTCCGTACGAGAACACTGATCGAGGCGAGAGCGATGTCAAGGTCCTTGCGCCGAGCGCCGGTGGGCAGCACATTCGCCGGATTGGTGAGGACATCCAGGCGGGCACTCGACTGTACAAGGACGGTGATCACCTCGGCCCACGGGACATCGGCGTCCTGGCAGGAATCGGACTGGACAAGGTTATGGTCCGGCCACGGCCACGCGTGGTAGTGATCTCTACGGGATCCGAGCTCGTGGATCCTGGGCTGGAGCTCAGCAACGAGCAACAGATCTTCGACTCCAATTCCTATCTGCTGGCGGCCGCCACCAAGGCCGCGGGGGCCCAGGTCTTCAGAGTCGGACAGGTCAGTGATGATCACGACGAGCTGAAGCAGCTGATCGGTGATCAACTGCTGCGTGCCGACCTGATCTTGACTACCGGCGGAGTCAGTCAAGGCGACTTCGACATCGTTAAGGCGGTGATGCCTGAGATGGGTGCCTGTGACTTTGCGCAGGTGGCGATGCAACCGGGCAAGCCGCAAGGTTTCGGATTGGTCGGCCGTGATCGAATTCCGATGATCATGCTCCCTGGCAACCCGGTGAGTGCCTTCGTGTCCTTTGAAGCGTTCGTACGTCCCGTCATTCGCAAACTCATGGGTGCGCGGCCCTACGTGCGAACCGCGGTCACCTGCCAGACGGGTCACGATATGAACTCCATACCTGGCCGCTTGCAACTAGCCCGCGGCATCATCAGCGCCGGGCGCTCGGGCGACTGGAAGGTTGCCCTTGCCGGCGGGCACGGCTCGCACCTGCTTGGCGATCTTGCCCGCTCGAACGCCTTGGTGATCTTGCCCGAAGACACCCAGTTCGTGGCCGCCGGTGAGGATGTCGATGTCTGGCTGCTGGACGAGTCTCCGGGATGACTGAGGGACAGTGGTGAGCGAGTCCGGGTTTCCGCATCTAGGCGCAACTGGTGAAGCGCGCATGGTCGACGTCTCGGATAAGGCCGTCACGGCACGCTCGGCAACCGCCGCTGGGCGGGTGCTCCTCAGCGCAGAGTGTGTTGCCGCCTTGCGGGACGGCGCGGTGCCGAAAGGCGATGCGCTGGCCGTAGCACGGATTGCGGGTATTCAAGGGGCAAAGAAGACTCCTGATCTCATCCCACTCTGTCATCCGCTGTTCATCAGTGGT
>Ga0307322_10000181_pt1 | contig 11720 bp, 11 predicted proteins | sample ER_DNA_380_FD_194494 | JGI IMG/M metagenome (GOLD analysis project Ga0307322, IMG submission 194494) | Bulk soil microbial communities from the East River watershed near Crested Butte, Colorado, United States - ER_DNA_380 | ecosystem: Environmental > Terrestrial > Soil > Floodplain | place... | reverse complement strand
TCGCCCAGTAGCGTTAGCGGCAGCACCGCGCCGGGTCGCCCAGTAGCGTTAGCGGCAGCACCGCGCCGGGTCCAGTCCGCATGCTGTCGGGGTCCCCTCGCCAGGCGCTATCGGATCTTACGATTCTGAGCGATCCTGCGAGCATCTGAGACGTGGCCCCATCCGACCCAATCAGTTCGCGCCCGCGCGACACATAATCGGTGCTGCGGGCCGATGAGTTGCCGGCCCAGGCCGAGTCGATTGAAGCATGACAACCGGAAAGATTGACCCGAGGTACGGCGACGCTGCGGCCACTGCACCACCGTGGGATGTGATCGAGCGCCTCCTCACTGACGCGCAGCTCTACTGGATCATCACCGTCCGCACGGATGGGCGCCCGCATGCGGTACCACTCGTGGGCGTCTGGCACGACGGCGCGTTCGGGTTCTGTACCGGCCCGGAGGAGCAGAAGCAGCGCAACCTCGACGCCAACCAGCAGGTGGCGGTGACCACCGGCACCACCGGTGCGAGCGGCTGGAATAGGGGTAAGGACATCGTTGTCGAGGGCACAGCACTGCGGGTGACAGCCGCCGAGGCGCTACAGGAGCTGGCTGACGCGTGGTTCGCCAAGTATGGCGAGGACTGGAGGTTCGAGGTCCGCGGTGAGGAGTTCGTCGAACTGAGCCATTCCGGCGGAAGTACCGAGGGAGGTGCCCGGGTCTACCGGGTGAAGCCTGCCAAGGTCATCGCGTTCGGCGACGCGCACGGCCAGACCACCTACCGCTTCTAAGACTCACCACTCGGCTGGGGAGCACCCGCTAGCACCGCAGCGACAATCTTTCCCTGGATCCCAAGACCACGGCGGTCGTCCTGATCGAGTATCAGAACGACTTCACCTCCGACGGAGGCGCCCTCCACGGAGCCGTCGCTGAGGTGATGGACTCGACCGGCATGCTGGACAACACGGTCCGGCTCGTGGCGGCGGCTCGAGCCGCCGGCGCGACAATCATGCACGCCCCCATCACCTTCGCCACTGGCTACAACGAGATCTCCGCCCACCCGTACGGGATCCTCAAGGGCGTCGTCGACGGCAACGCCTTCGTGAAGGACAGTTGGGGTGCGGCGATCGTTGACGTGCTCGCCCCGCAAACCGGCGACATTGTCGTCGAGGGGAAACGCGGGCTCGACACTTTCGCGAGCACCAACCTCGACTTCATTCTCCGCAGCAAGGGGATCACCACAATCGTGCTCGGCGGTTTCCTCACTAACTGCTGCGTTGAGTCGACTATGCGCACTGGGTACGAGAACGGCTACCGCGTTTTCACTTTGAAAGACTGCGTCGCCGCCACGTCGCAGGCTGAGCACGACAACGCCATCACTTACGACTTCCCCATGTTCTCAATGCCCGTATCGGCCGAAACAGTCATCGCAGCGCTGTCGCCGTCCGCCAGTGACGCAGCCTGACGCCCTGCGACTCTGGCCAACCAGGAAAGGCCCAGACGGAGGCCTCATTGGACGGCCACAGACGCGCGGTCGCGAACTACCGATCAGGTGGTCTGCGCCGCTCACGCTCGGTGCGCAAGTACACGGACAGGTTTATTAGAGCGAGGGTCGCTGCCGCGATGGCGCCCGCCCACCAGTACCAGCCGCCCTCCGTCACGGCGGCCACGATCAAGCCGGCGGCCAGCGCGACTTCCGTGGTGGCGAGCCCAAGTCGCCACCACCGGGGGAACCCTGAACTCATGCTATGAGCGTATTTGGGCCAAGCGCCACGAGGTAAGGGCGCGGCATGGGGTGGCGTCGGCGCATCTCATGTCACCCGGCCGCTTAATCGAACACCGGTGACCGCGTGCCCCGAGCATCGGTCAACAGCGGTCAACAGCAGTTAGAGAGCCAGTTCCGGCATGGCATGTTGATCGCCCCCTGGAGGCATTTCCCAGGCTGATATTGCCGCGTCCCCAATCTGTCCCTGCACGCCGCGATGCGACCGCGCCTAGTCATCGCCAGCGGGCCGCCGCCACTGCCATCTCGCAGCAAGCCGTTGCGTGCCGTGAACCACTGGACTCGCTCGTAATGCGTAGGTCTGGGGTTCGATTCCCCAAGGCGGCTCAATCCGGGCTCGGTTTAGAGCTTGCGTTGCAGGCTGCAAGAGGTGGAGCACAAATGACGAACGCTCAGCGAGGCTCAGCCAGGAAGTAATCAACCGGCACTTCACCTACGAACTCACCTTCCGGTAAGCGGACGTCCACGTGCGTGACTCCACCGAGAGCGTTCCCCTACGCGGCCTGTCGAAGAGCTTCGCTGAGCTCACACGTCCCGGCGGCCGCTCTGTGAAACCCAAGCTTGGCATTTCATCGCCGTGGCAGCTTTCGTCTCAGTTCGCATATGTGCACCCTCGTATGGGGCGCGTCTGCCGAGTCCAGGCGAGCTGGGGATGAACAGCTCCGAACTGTTCGACGAACAGCAAGCCCTCCACCCGCGCCACCGCTTCTCGCGACGATGCCGGCGTGACATCGCTGTAAGTGCTCATCGTGACGCTGATTTGTGAATGTCCAAGAATCTCCATCACGACATGGGGGTTCACGCCCTGGCCAACATGAGCGAAGCAGCGGTGCGCCGCACGTCGTGCAGCCGAACACGGCGCAGGCCGGCGGCGCCGACCAGCCGTCGGAACTCCCGATAGTCATTGCGCGGGGACGAGGAAAGGTGTTCAGCCGGGCCTGCGCTCCCGTTTCCGCCGCCGTCGAGCCGCCTGACCGCGTCCTCCGCGCGGCGGTCATCCGGTTGCCCGCTGGCTCGAGCATGTATCAGCCCTCCATCCGAACCATCTGTCAACTGTCAGATGATCGACCGAGGGGACCGAGATACCTTCGGTAGTACTCAGACTCGAGCGCAAGAACCTGTTCGTGGGCTCGTACACACCGATGCAGATCGAGATTGATCCCGGCAGCGGATTGACCATCGACGATCTTGACTTCAAGATCAACACCGGGCTTGCAGGCGGCGTTGTGTCGCTCTCCCGCGGCCCAGGCTTCGACCCGAAGCGGCCGGAGTTGATGCCAGTTGGACCGCCCAATAGTTAAAGGAATTCCCCACAATATCCCGATAGGAGATACGGCCATGACCCACCAGCAAGCATCAGCGACTGCTGTTCCGCTTCTTGATGCAAGCCTGTTCGACATCGTCGGACCGATCCACGTTAACTACACGACTTCCAGCATCACCGGAACGCCGCGGTTCAACTACCAGGACGCGGAGCTCGATCTCAACTTCGAGGACGAGGAGATTACACGCACCAAAACCCCGTTGGGTGAGCTGGTCACCGTCACCTTGGAGACCGTTGTCGACGCCTTCACCCGTACCTTCACTCTGATTGTGCCAACGATCAGATTGCCTCACGGTGGAGAGACAGAGTTCGACACGCTCGGAATCGAGACTACGAACACCACAAGCGCGTTCGTCGGGCCATCAAGGGCGGCTGGAGTGAAGCAGACCTATCGAGTCCATCAGCTCCACGGAAATGCACAGCAGGTCGAGTTCTGAACCGCCTCGTTCCGCTCTCAAACGCCAATTCGAGAAATCAAGGGCTTCTGCTTGTGCTTGAGGTCTCTCAGTCCAGATGATCTGGCGGTCCGCAGCAAACATTGTCGTCTCAGCGGCATGAATGTCCTCGGGGGGTCCTTTTCGAGGAAATCGAGAACTAGGCGATTCACCAGATCGGGCTTTTCAGTCGCCGCCGACGAGCACAACGGTGCGAGGCCGCCCCGAACCGGTTCCCTGACAAGTCAGCGGTCGGCATGCGCGACCTTCTCGTTTGGCATCGTGGCTCCCCCCCGCAATCGCACCGATCGTTCGGCAGCTCCTGCTGCAGGTACCAGAACGCCTTAACTGCGCCCGCAGGAAGTCGCATCTCTATGCGCAGCAGGTCGTGGGCATCACGAGCAAAGTCGCGAGACCGGTTCGCGTGGTCGGTCAGCGCCTCAATCTGCTTTTCTGGCCGTGCAGCCGAGTTAGTGCCGGTCGCATCACCCGCGGATCCTCGGCCACGATGTCGTGCGCGGACCACACAGTCACCAGGAACGGCAGCCCCAAAAGTGTCCTAGCTTGTGCAGGTGCCAGTAGCCGAGGCCAGCCCGCTGGCAGATAAGGGAGAACCCAGTGTGGGAGTGGGAGGTCTTGAGCTCGCCGATCACTAGACGCGTGCGCCGCTCGGAGGGTGCCGTACGGCCTCGAACTCGCTTCACTGCATGCGTCACCTTCAGCGCATCTCAGAAGAGCTTTGGGTGTGTCAATGGTTCGGCCGACTCGGCTCTCTGGTTCTGGCTGAGGTGTCGAACTCGATGAACATGCGGCAGAAGTAGTCAGGGTTCTCCTCGGCGGCCCAATGGCCGGCGTCGGGCACCAGGTGTCCGGTGACGTCGATGGCGATCTCCTCACACATCGGCGCGTAATTGGCGGCGAGGTCTGGGTGCCGCCGCCGGAGGCGAGGACGGGGACGGTGAGTTTGCCGTGGGCCGCGATGTCGACGCGGTGTGAATCTTGAACAGCTTGGCGGCTTGGAAGATGTGGAAGGTGGACACAAGGTTGTTGTCGAACGTGGCGACGTTGGGCGCGAAGGTCGCACCGGGAATGGCGGCCAGATGGACGACGGCGTCGACGCCGCTGTGAACCTCGTCGATGCCGGAGAGTGCCTCGACAACCTGGCCGTAGTCGGTGAGGTCCGTGCGGATGAAATGTGCTCGGCTCTCCGGCGAGGGGACGCGGTCGAAGTTCACCACGGTCTATCCCTCATCGATGAGCGCTGCCACGACGGAACGGCCGAGCTTGCCGCTGCCGCCGGTCACTGCCACTGTTCGATCCATCGGTGCCTCCTCGGGTTTGCTGCTGTTGGTTGCGTGATCGGTCATGTCTTCGGACCGGGTCAGAAGCCAACCGGGTGGTGCGGTTCGTACGCGGTCTCCAGCTGCTGCAGCTCGGCGTTGGTCAAGACGAGGTCGAGCGCGGCGACTGCGTCGTCGATGTGGTGCGGTTTGGTCGCACCGATGATCGGCGCGGTGATGCCCGGCCGGCTGGCCACCCAAGCGAGCGCGACCTGCGCTTGGGGCACCTGCCGCTCGGTGGCGATGCGGGCGACCCGCTCGACGATCACCCGATCACCGGGTCGGTAAAGGTTGCTGCCGAACTCGTCTGTCTGGCTGCGGGTGGTCTCCTCGTCCCAGTCGCGGGTGAGTCTTCCTCGGGCGAGGGGACTCCAGGGGATGACGCCGACCCCGAGATCGGCGCACAGCGGCAGCATCTCCCGCTCCTCCTCCCGGTTGAGCAGGTTGTAGTGGTTCTGCATGGATATGAACGGGGTAAGGCCGGCTATCCGGGCGAGGTAGTGGGCTTTGGAGAACTGCCAGGCGTTCATCGACGAGGCGCCGATGTAGCGCGCCTTGCCGGCCTTTACCACGTCGTGCAGTGCCTCCAGCGTTTCCTCGATTGGGCTCAGCGGGTCCCACCGGTGGATCTGGTAGAGGTCGATGTAGTCCGTACCTAGTCGCGCCAGGCTGGCGTCCACCTCGGCCATGATCGCCTTCCGCGACAGGCCTGCCCCGTTCGGGCCGTCGTGCATGCGGCCTTGGACCTTGGTCGCAATCACTAACTCGTCGCGATGGCCAAAGTCCTTCAGGGCCCGGCCGACGATCTCCTCGCTGCTGCCGGCGGAGTACACGTTTGCTGTGTCGAAGAAGTTGATCCCCGCCTCGACTGCCTGACGGATCAGCGGTCTGCTGCTCTCTTCGTCCAGGGTCCAGGGGTGGGAGCCACGCTTCGGGTCGCCGAAGCTCATACAGCCCAGCACGAGCCGGGATATCTCCAGCCCCGTGCTGCCTAAACGTACGTATTCCATCGCTCCTCATCTCCGTGGCCGAGGCGCAGCTCGGCAGCCGTCACAAGCTCATCAATGGTCTTTGCTCGCTTCAGATCGGAAAGCTCCTGCATCGCGGGACGGCGGCGAACCTGGCCGGTTTCAGGCATCGGCGAACCTGCTTCCGAGGTCGAGGATGCTTACGCAGACGAGGTCCCAGTCGCCTTCGGCCGCCAGGTCCCCGGTCTGGCATGCGGCGAGCTCAGTCGGACGTGGGATGAATGCGGTGCCGAGTCCCGCCCGTTGGGCAAACGTGAGATCGCGGTTGTGGGCCGCCGCGAGCATGACCTCGCCTGGATCCAGCCGTAGGATCCACGCCATGTTTCGATACGCCTCCATGGTCGGCTTGTAGGCCCGGGTCGCGTCAGAACCGACGATCACGGTCCACGGCAGTTTCGCCCGCAGCGCCATCCGCAGCAGCAGGGCGAGGTTGGCGTTCGACAGCGGTCCGACGATCACGTGTTTACCGAGTTCGATCAGGCCAGCGGTGCTGTCCTCCCACGGGTCCAGCCGCTCCCATGCCGCGTTGAGGTCGGCGAGGTCACGATCGTCGAACTCGGCCGCGTTCAGGTCGAATTCGGCAAGGGTTGCGTGGAGATTCTCAAGGTGCAGCTGGTCCAGCGGCACGAACTCGCGGCTCCCGTTGCGGATCGGCTCCATTGACGGCTCATACTTTGCCCGCCACGCGTCGGCGAATCCTGCGGCGTCCAGGCCGATCCGGTGATGTGTGGCGAAGGCGGCGACGTCGCGGGCGACACCTGAGCGCCAGTCCACGACGCTTCCGAACGTGTCGAAGAGAACGGCTTTGATCTCACGCCCAGTGGATGGTGAGACGTACATCATCGTGCCCTTTCCGCGGCGTTGATGGTTCGGACGGCGGGATCGACCAGAAATCCGGGAAAGGCCATGAAGATGGAGCAGCCGGTCACGGTGGCCGGAGTGCTGATGCCAACGACGCCGCGAACGACCACAGCTAAGTATTGAGGGCTATTCGTCAACCTGTCACCGGTTGACCAATTTGGCGTAATCTGAGAATTCGTGACAGGCCCGGTTCTGTCCCTTGAGGCTACGCGGCCGACGTGTCCAGGAATCCGAGTAGGCGGCGGCCGGCGGTGTCCATGTGGGTACTCATGGCGGAGGCCGCGGCGTCGGCGTCGTGGCTGCGGAGCGCTTCCAAGACAGCGCGGTGCTCGGCACACGCGAGGCGAGCATGGTCGGATTCGTTGAGCGCTCGTTCGACCCAGACGCGGATCAGCGAGCGAACACTCTGTAGGAGATCCTCAAGCAGGGCGTTGTCGGTCGCGGCGGCGATCCTCTGGTGGAAGTGCATGTCGGCGGCCACGAATGCACCGTAGTCGTCATCAACGTGCGACTCCATTGTGGCGAGCTGGTCCTCTAGCTCAGCAATGTCATTGGGGTTTGAGGTTGCGGCGGCGAGCCGTGCCGCCTGAACCTCGAGTGCGTGGCGGACGTCGATGAGCTCGCGGGTCTTCGGCGCGCCGATCAACATCCCCCACGACAGCGTTTGCGGCAGCAGTTCCGATGCCCGGCCTCGCAGGTAGGTGCCGGATCCTGGGCGGACATCCACAACGCCGAGTAGTTCAAGCGCGGCCAGTGCCTCTCGGATGGCAGAGCGGCCGACGCCCATCGAGGCGGCCAGCTGCCGCTCGGGAGTGAGTCGATCTCCGGGCTGGAGCGTACCCGTGGTGAAGTAATTCAGTAGGCGTCGCGTCACCTCCGCGACGGCGGTAGTGCTGGTGATGTTGCCACCGAGGGCAGCCGTTAGTTCGTCAGCAGACAGCTGCGGTTCGTCGGCGCTGCGCCGGGGCATGGCCACAGGCTAACAGGCATGCGGTTAACCGGTCGACCAAAATTGGTCAACCGGTTGATAGGTAACGCTGCGGAAAGCAGAGTAGCTATACGCGAGCATCCGACCGGCGCACGAACCAGAGCCGCGAAGGTATGCGGTGACCGAGGGGCAGGTCACGACCGAGCAGTTTGGAGAAGCCGCGGCGGCGGCGGCTCCCTAGAATCAGGGTCGACCCATCAGATCTCGCAGGGGAGGAAACCTGCAATGAAGGACACGCAGAAGTCCGCCAAGAGCACAGCGGCGACCGACAAGAAATTCGAGGGATTCACCGAGGAAGAACGCGGCGCGATGAAGGAGCGCGCCAAAGAGCTGAAGGCGGCCGCGCGCCGCGGCCAGGGCGGGAAGAAGGCGGACGAGGAAAGCGCCGTGCTTGCGAAGATCGCCGAGATGCCGGAACCGGATCGCGTCATGGCGGAACGCCTCCATGCCGTCATCAAAGCCAGCGCGCCATCCCTCTCGCCGAAACTCTGGTACGGGATGCCCGGGTATGCCAAGGACGGCAAGGTCGTTTGCTTCTTCCAAGCCGCGCAGAAGTTCAACTCGAGGTACGCGACGTTCGGCTTCAACGACACGGCGAACCTCGACGAAGGCGCCATGTGGCCAACCGCCTTCGCTCTGACCGAGTTGACCGCCGCCGACGAGGCAAGGATCGGCGCACTCGTGAAGAAAGCGTTGAGCTGAGGACTCCCACACCAGACGCTGTACTGAGCCCGTACGGACGATGTGCGGGGCAAGGGCAGCTTGCTCAGATGGCTGGTAATCCTCACCCGTAGGGGTGGTCCTTTCGGCTGACCAAAGTGGGATCATTAACCTCGGCCCCAGCGAGACGCAAACAACGCCACCCGCGCCCGCTGGGGCTAACCAACCCCACTGAGACCCAGTACAGAGTCGCCTAGGGCCCGACCTGCCGGTGACCACACGAGGACCAGCCAGGGAATTTAGTGTCCGGCACTCATCAGCAGCGTCCAACACAGAAATCCCTAATCAGGACAGATTTGCAGGGCTCATGGCAGGTTCGGGACGACAGCCAAGTCGATCAGCCGGAAGATCGCGTCGCCGCCCTGGTCGGGGCCGACAACGTACGATGAGGCGACCACGATGAGCCGGCGGTCCGGCGCGACCAGAATGACTTGGCCGCCACTGCCGATCGCTGCGTACCGTGCTGGCCTTGAACTGGGTGGATCCACCAGAGGTATCCATAGCCGCTAGGCGCATCGGCCGCCGTCGACTGCTGGATCCAGTCCGCTGGCACGAGTTGCTTTCCTTGCCATCTCCCCTCGTCCAAATACAGCTGACCGAGCTTGAGCATGTCCGTCGGCCGCAACTTCATAGCGAACGACCCGGCATGTACGCCGTCCGGCGCACGGAGCCAGGCGAAATCGGCAGCGAGGAACTCGGGCTCGACCCAGTAGGGGACCTCCTCCCCAAACCGTGCTTCGTAGACCGGACGGGTCGGAATCTCGAGCGGATCAAACAGCTTCTGCCGCGCGTAGTCGAGCAGCGACATGCCAGTTGCTCGTCTCAAGACGTGCGCCACGATGTGCGGACCTATGTTGGTGTACCGGAACTGCTCGCCGGGCTGAAGTTCGGGGCCTTCACGAAACCAGGCCCGCAATAGATCCCGGTTAGCCGGTGGCGTGCTATCCGTCCAGCCGGCCGTCATGGTCAACAACTGGCGTAGCGTGGTCCTTTTCGTACGGCCATCCATGTCCTTGCGATGTTCCGGCAGGAGATCCTCCAGCGTTGCGTCAACGCCGCTGATCTTGCCTTCGCCGATGGCGATGCCGGCCAGGATCGACACGATGCTCTTGGTGACCGACTGAAGGTCGGCGTACTCAGCCGGATCACTGCCGTAATACCGCTCGGCGACGACCTCGCCATCGACGCTGACAAGGACAGCACGAAGTTCGTGGAGCCCTGAAACATTGTCGGTGTGCACTCCGTCAATGGCAGGGCCTATCTTGGCCACGCCGGTTGAGGCAGTCTCGGCTGTGTCTAGTCGTCCGGGTGTGCAGTTCACAAGCCCGATGAGCAGGATTCCCACCAGGAGGACTCGAGGCCATACCTCTCGGCCAGATCGACTCACACGATCACCAGCGCGCGCCCCCGGTTCCGGTCCCGATCACTCATCAGGCTCGCGATTGAGAACAATAAGCATGCCGGTGGCAACCCCATAGATCATTCCCGCAACGCCTACGATCGCGGCCAAGGTGGTGATCAGATCGGGGGCCACGCCCGTCAAGCTGGCCAGGACCGCACCACCCACGAGGCCGAGACCGCCGAGAAATGCTATCCAGCTTCGTTGGCTCGCTCGCCGCAACTCGTCCCCGGCTGACCGCCGCACCTCTCAACGATAGCCAGTCCACCCCTGGTACGCAGCGGTCCTGGCGAGAGCTGTGGCCGGGACACAGAGCTGACTACCGCCTCATCGAGATACCAGACGCCTCCGCCTGCTTCGCAGATCAAGGCAGCCGTCTTTCAGACCGTCAGGCGTGCAGCTCTTGTTCCCACAAGATGTCGGTGACGCTTGGATCCCGGCGGACAGGTGCCGCCGGTAGGTGCTGGACGGCAGGCCGAGGACTTCGGCGGCGACTCCGGTGTAGGTCAGGGGCCCCAGCCAGGTGTCTGGATCGGCTCTAGGGACGAATGAGACCGCAAGTCCCGGGGTAGTCAGGTAGTGACGGGGCCAGGGGCACGGTGAAGACCCGGATCCGCGACGAGCTGATCGGGCTACGCGACGCGTTGGGGCAGCCGGATCACTGTCCTCCACTGAACACCCTAATCAGAAGCCCGCATGTCTCCTGCCGGTGCGACCGGTGGTCTTGGCCATAGCCTTGGTCGGGTGGACGATGTCGTCATCGTCGGTGCTGGTCCCGCAGGGCTGGCGGCTGCGGCGACTTTGAAGGCGCGGGGCATAGACGCACCATCCTCGAGAGCGAACAGCGTCTCGGTGAGCCATGGCGGCGCCGCTATGACCGCCTGCACTTACACACAATCCGCTGGTTGTCGGATCTGCCGGGCTACCCAATTCCCCGGCAGTTCGGCCGTTGGGTGGCACGAGACCAGTTCGTGCAATACCTGGAGCAGTACGCGGGGCACCACAACCTCAAGCCACGGTTCAGGGTGGAGGCAACGCGGATCGATCACGATGACGGTCACTGGCGGGTCCGGACTTCCGTTGACACGATTCCGACCCGGGTGGTCGTTGTGGCCAGCGGCTATACCCGCGTTCCACATCGGCCGCGATGGCCCGGCGCTTTCGATGGGCCGCTGGTGCACTCCGCGGAATACCGCAATACGCGGCCCTACCTCGGCCAGGATGTGCTGGTTGTCGGCGCAGGAAACAGCGGCACCGAGATCGCCGTCGATCTCGCGGAGGGCGGTGCCGGACGGGTCCGGATCGCGGTCCGTACGCCGCCGAACATCCTGCGGCGCGATACGAAGGGTTTTCCCACGCAGCTGGTCGGGCTCGCGTTCCAGCGGATGCCGGCCCAGCTGTTGGACCCGATGTTTCGTGTGCTGCGAAAAGCGACCATCCCCGACCTGAGCGCCCGCGGCCTACCACCGTCCAGCGCGCCGTTCTCACAGTTCCGGCGCACCGCCACCGTGCCCATCATCGACGTTGGCTTCATCGACGCGGTACGCAGCGGAGTCATCGAGGTCGTGCCGGGCGTTGAAGCGCTCGACGGCCGGGCTGTCGTACTGGCCGACGGGTCACGCGTGCATCCGGACGCTATCGTGGCGGCCACCGGCTATCACCCGGGTCTCGAGTCGCTTGTCGGCCACGTCACGGCAATTGGCGGGCACGGCATTCCAAGCCCGCAGCCCGGGCTGCATTTTCCTCGGAATCGGCATACCGCTCGCCGGGCTGCTGCACCAGGTCGGCAAGGATGCCCGGGAAATGGCAGGCGACGTTGCCCGCGAGCGGCGCAGATAAGTACCTGGCCGTGCGCGCCTTCAGTT
>Ga0307322_10000171_pt1 | contig 12062 bp, 10 predicted proteins | sample ER_DNA_380_FD_194494 | JGI IMG/M metagenome (GOLD analysis project Ga0307322, IMG submission 194494) | Bulk soil microbial communities from the East River watershed near Crested Butte, Colorado, United States - ER_DNA_380 | ecosystem: Environmental > Terrestrial > Soil > Floodplain | place... | reverse complement strand
GAGAAGGAACGGGAGGCAGTCTCCACGCTGCAGGACAACCTGGAGCCGGTGAAGGAGAAGGCCTCTGAAGTGGCAAGGGATATGGGCGAGAACCTCAAGCCGAAGGCGCAGGAGGCTGCCGAGTCGGTGAAGACCACCACTCAAGAAGGCGTCCAGAGCGTCAAGGAAGAAGGCCAGTCGGCCGCTCAGGACGTCAAAGACCAGGCTCAGGACTCCAAGCAGACGGTGCAGCAGCAGCAGTCCGGCTAAGCCATCGTCGTTTGAACCTAAGTGGTGGATTCACTCTCAAGTTGGGAGTGAATCCACCACCTTCATGATCGGGGGAGGTGCTCAGCGATGCGCATCCTGATGTGGGACGTGCATGGCGGTTACACCGACTCACTGGTCGCCGGTGCCCATGAGTATCTGTTCCTGCCACCTGACCGGTCGGGGCGCGGCGGGCTCGCCCGTTATGGCGACTTACCGCCCAGCACCGCGTACGAGGTGAGCGCCGAGGAGCTGCGCGACCGCCCTCCCGATGTCGTCCTGCTGCAGCGTCTCGAGGAAATTGAGCTCTGCGCTGAGCAGCTCGGCCGACGTCCGGGATCTGACCTGCCAGCGATTTTCCTTGAGCACAACACCCCAAAGACCGATGTGCCCTCGACCCGGCACCCACTCGCTGATGAGCCTCAGATACCACTAGTGCATGTCACCCATTTCAACGAGCTGTTCTGGGATTGCGGCCGAACGCACACTCGCGTAATCGAACACGGGGTGGCCGACCCGGGACTGCGCTACACCGGTCGCTTGCCGCGACTCGCGTTCGTCGTCAACGAGCCAGTGCGCCGCTGGCGGGTCACCGGTACCGATCTGTTGCCTCACTTCGCAGACTTCGATGTTGATGCCTTCGGCATCGACGCCGACAAGTTGCCGGCGGCCCTGGATCCGTCTCATCAGCGCGTCTGCTTTGCCGGAAACCTGCACCCCAACGCCCTTTATGACGCGCTAGCCGAGCGCCGGGTCTACCTGCACCTCAATCGCTGGACCTCACTTGGACTGTCACTTATCCAGGCGATGCTGCTGGGACTGCCGGTCATCGTCCTCGATACCACCGAATCGTCGCGGGCAGTGCCTAGTGCGGCAGGTGCACGCTCCGGCGACATCAACGAACTCGTCGCGGCCGCACGAGCCCTGCTCGCCGATCCCCACGAGGCGCAGCGTCGCGGGCTGATCGCACGCCGCGCCGCACTCAACCATTACGGATTGCCGCGCTTTCTGCACGACTGGGATTTAGCCTTCAAGGAAGCGGCAGACGTCACGCGATGATTGCTGGTGCTGCCGGCGGGTATGAAATTGAACATGATTGAGGCCACAAGAGCCTCCATCATGTCGCTTTCTCTCAAGGAGGCTTGATGCGTTACCCCGACAATCCGCCGCACGACAGGCCCGGCCAAAACGATGTCGGCGATCGTCCGGTTGCCGACACGACAACCTCGGAAGCGCGGGACACCTCTGCGGCTCCGACAACCTCTGGGACTCCGACAACCTCGGAAGCTCCGGCCACCTCTGCGGCTCCGACAACCTCGGAAGCTCGGGCCACTTCTGCGGCTCCGGCCACGTCTGTAGCTCCGGCCGCGACCGAAGCCGACGACACCGCCGTTGTCGGCGACCGGCGCGACGTCATGGACCGTCAGAAAGAGGCCTTCGGCGGAATGAAGTTCGGCAGCTGCTTCTTCGGCTGGCTCACGGCCGCAGGCACCGCCGTCCTGCTTGGCGCGATCGTGACCGGCGTCGGCACAGCACTCGGACTGACCCGAAACGTCGAGACAGCAGGAACAACGCCGGCGGGTACCGAGTCAGTCGGCCTGATCGGCGGCATCATCTTGCTGGCCATCATCTTCGTGTCCTACCTCGCCGGCGGATACGTGGCAGGGCGGATGGCCCGATTCAACGGTCTGAAACAGGGCCTTGGGGTTTGGCTCTGGGCAGTGATCATCGCGATTCTGGCTGCCGGAGCCGGCATGCTGGCCGGTGCTCGTTTCGACATCCTCACCCGGGTCAACAGCCTTCCGCGCCTCCCGCTCAGTCAGGGCACGCTGAACACCGGTGGCATCATTTTGGCGATCGGCATCGTGGCCGTCAGCCTCATTGGCGCACTGCTCGGCGGACTGGCCGGCATGCGCTACCACCGTCGTGTTGACCGAGCCGGCCTGGCCCGTTAGACCTCAGCCGGGCTGCACCTGCGAGCGTCTTTCAAGAAAGTGGTCGAATACAACAACGATTCGGCCTCAACGCGTGTTGTTCGTGACCACTTTCTGCATCAACCCGGCCCTCGTCTGGTCAAGGAAAGACACGACTGCGTCCTTTGGCTACTTAGCTACGCTATCCGGATAGAGTACGGGGCAGCTGGCCGAGGTTCGGGTTCCCAAGCCTGGCCTCCGCCGCATCCAGCACTTCGTCGCTCACAATCTCGAGAAGGGCTGGATCGACCCACCGGCCGTGCGGGTTGCCTGTGGCCCCTCGCCAAATCACGGTAGATGGTCCCGCGGCCGGTGGGCCCCAACGCAGCGGCGACGTGGGCCCGAACAACAATACGGATGGAGTGGCGTACGCGGTTGCGAGGTGGGCAATTCCGGTGTCTCCGCTGATCAGCAGCCGAGCGTCGGCCATCAGCGCTGCTAGGCCGGCCAGATCGAGGTCACCTGCCAAAACCCAGTCCTGATCAAGGCCGGCACAGCGCGCGACGGCGAAACAACGACTGCGTTCTGCGGCGGAGCCCGTAAGAACGACGGAATGACCGGTCGCGGCCAAGGCTCCAGCCACTGCGCCAAAGCGATCCACCGGCCAGCGACGAGCCTCAGCTGACGCACCCGGATGCACGATCACCGCGTTCGGCACAGCCGGTGCCTGCGGCGGCTTGACCAAATGCAACTCACCGGGGTCAGCGGGGATCCCCGCCGCCGCGAGCAGCGAGGTCCAGCGCTCCACCTCGTGCATCTCCTCGCACCACTCGGGACCCGAAATCTGCGGATACTGGGGATGTCGGTGGCTGATCAGCCGGCGCGCACCGGTCGCGAGCAGGTCGCCAATGCTCTGCGGGCCTGCGCCGTGCAGGTTGACCGCGAGGTCCGGCGGCGCAGACAGCGGCGGCAGCTCACCTAGCCCCGCGACCGGCAAGACCCGGTCGATCGCTCCAGTCAGCGAGGCCAACGGCTCCAGCACCGCAGGCGCAGCAAGAGTGATGCTCGCTTCCGGAAAGGCACGTCGGAGACCGCGGTATGCGGGCACGCCGGTCAGAAAATCACCGAGCCCGATCGCCCTGAGGACGAGGACCTGGGTCCTGTTCACGGCTGTGCTGGAAAACGACTCCAAGGCAGTTACGGCCAGGAACTCTCGGTCGAGCTGCAGATCACCAGCTCACGCAACTCGCAACCAGCCGGCTGGCTCAGGGCGAAGACGACCGCCGCGGCAACATCGGCCGGGGCGTTGAGCACCGCGTCAGGCGGGGGCTTGTACTGCTCGGTCCGGTTGTCGAAGAAGTGGGTATGCATGCCGCCCGGAATGAGCAGCGTGACGCCCACCTCGCCCGCCAGCTCCGCAGCCAGAGCGCGAGTGAAGCCGACGACGCCAAACTTCGACGCGCAGTACGCGGTCGCATCGCTGACCGCCTTGATGCCGAGGGTGGACGCACACGTCACTACCCGCCCGTGGCTGCGGCGCAGATAGGGCAGCGCCGCCCGAACCACGGCCGCAGTGCCGAGTAGATTCACCCGGATCACGCGTTCCCACTCGTCGACCGAGACCTCGTCAAGCGGGCCGCAAGAATCGATGCCGGCGGCGGTGAAGATACCGTCCAGCTGGCCGCCCGCTGCCTTGACGGCTGCATCTACGGCACTCGCTGCCGCAGCCGAGTCGGCCAGGTCGACCTGCTGGTAGGCGAACTCAGACTCGGGTGCGACGCGATCCAACACCAGCGGTGTCCCGCCGCCGGCCTGTACGGCCGCCGCTGTGGCCGCTCCCAGCCCTGACGAACCGCCTGTGATCACAACCGTGCCGAGCGCTTGTGGCGCGACATGGCCGATGCGGGAAGAGGGTGCCACGGTGGTGGCGCTCATGAGACCTCCTGAGAGATGTCGTTGCTGGAATGGTGGTCCGTACGCGCAGTACTGACCAGGCGTGTCGTTGAGTAACCGGGTACGACGGGGAGGAGCACCACTCGGCCGCCGACCCGCTCAACTACCTCGGCCTCGGGAATGATGCGGTCCGCGTAATCCGTACCTTTCACCCAGATATCGGGCTGCAGCTGAGACAGCAGCGCAGCCGGTGTCTTCTCATCGAAGATCGCCACGCCATCGACAGCAGCCAGTGCAGCAAGCACTGCGGCCCGGTCTTGCTGCGGCACCACGGGCCGCCCGGGACCCTTGGCGCGGCGTACCGACGCGTCGGAGTTGAGACACACCACCAGCGCATCGCCCAGTGCTCTGGCCTGATTGAGCAGGCTGATGTGACCGCGATGGAGCAGGTCAAAGCAGCCGCCGGTCGCGACCAGACGGCCACCGGTGCGGCGGGTTCGAGCCGCCACCTGAAAGGCGTCAACTGCGCCTGTCAGCTCCGCCATGTGCATCGAAAGGTCGATCGACTGTGCGCCCGAGACTGTCGAGACCGCGGAGGCTCCGCCGGCCTGGACGAAGTGCGCGGCCGACGCTACGGCCGCCTGTACGGCCTCACGAGCGTCAGCACCGTCCAACATGGCCAAGGCCGCCGCCGCCGCAAGTTGATCACCTGCACCTAGGGTGTCCACGCGGCCTGCTGTCGGCTGGACAAGGTCCAGCAGCGGAACATTCGTGGTCCGGGGCGGGTCGACCTCGGTCAGGACCGCGCCCCGTCCACCGATCGTGACGGCGACGGCGCGTGCATGCCAGCTCGCGCAGAGTCGTCGGCCTTGCTCAGCTGGCTGCTCGGCCCCGCTGGAGAGTTGCGCCTCAGCGGCGTTCGGAGTGATCAGCCAGCAGCCGCGCACCGGCGTGGGCCCGTTGGAATGCGGGTCCCAGATCACGGGCACCGAGCTCATCTTGCGCAGTAGCGCCTGTCGTAGCGCGGGCAAGCCAGCCACGCCGCGGCCATAGTCTGCGACCAGAATCGCGCCAGCCGACTCAAGGGTGCGTACGGCGTCGGGCGGCAAGGACCCGCGACACGCGCGTCCCGATCCGGAATCCAGCCGCAGCAGCGGAACCTCGCCCGCCGCGACCCGGCATTTGCTGACAGTGTTGCCGTCCAGCGGCAGCGATCGAACCTCCACATGATCAGCAAGCAGGCCTCGCAGCGTGTTGCCGAGGTCGTCGTGTCCGATCGCCGTCAACAGAATCACCTGGCGACCGGAGCGAGCCGCCAGCAGTGCCGCAAGGCCTGCGCCCCCGGGCCGACGCCGCTGACGCGTCACGTCGACCACGGGAACGGGCGCCTCGGGACTCAGCCTGCTGGCCTCCCCTTCAATGTCGATGTCCAGCATCGAGTCGCCGAGGACAACAAGTGGACCGCCACGCGCGCCGGCCGTCACCATTCGTGGGCCCGCAGCGCCTGATCGAGGACGATGCACAGCGCGTGCACGAGGGTGAGATGAATTTCCTGGACTGTGGCCACCGTCGGGGCATCGACCGCGATCGCCGAATCCGACAGTGCGGCGAGCGGGTTGGGAGCGGGGCCGGTCAGCGCCCAGACGGTGACGCCCAAGTCGAGCCCGGCCTTCGCGGCGGCGATCACATTCGGGCTGCTGCCGCTGGTGGACAAGGCCACCAGCACATCCCCGCGTCGCCCGTACGCCTGAACTTGGCGAGCAAAGAGCTCCTCGGCGCCATAGTCATTGATGATCGCTGTGACAGCCGCCGTGTCGGCGCACAGCGCAACAGCCGGGAGCGGCCGACGCTCGTGACGGAAACGACCGAGCAGCTCCCCGGTGAGGTGCTGCGCTTCGGCGGCGCTGCCGCCATTGCCACAAGCGAGCAGCTTGCCGCCGCTAGCGAAAACCTCGGCAAGTTGCTGGCCCCATTCATGCACAACGGGCGCGGCTACATGTGCGTCGCGGGCAGCGATGGCCAAGTCGTCGAGGTGCGAGCCGACCAGCTCCACACCCTGCAGGTGGCTCACAACCATGGCCTTTCTCTCGTGGCGGCCTGGGCCGGACGTGCCGTCGTGGCGACTCCTGACCCTCCGGAGTGCGTCTGCAGCTCCGCCACGGCTGCAACAACCTCCGAAGGACTGATCGAGGTCAGGCAGGGATGATCGGGAATCGTGCACGCCCTCATCCGGGTGCCTCGACAGGGCGCCTGCTGATCACCCAGCAGCGCCCGCGGCACCCCGTACGGAGCCCATTGCGACGCGGCCACGACAGGCGCGAACAGTGAGACGACTGGCGTACCAACGGCTGCAGCTAGATGCGCCGGCCCAGTGTTGGGTGCGACCACAACGTCGGCCCGCTCAAGGACTGCGGCCAGCTCCGCCATAGAGAGCAAGCCGCCAAGATCATCTGCTGCTCCGCCCGCAACAAAGCCGGTCAGGGTGGTTTCATCCGCAGATCCGGTGACGATCACCCGCTGTCCGGCCGACCGCAGCGCCGCCACCATTGCCCGACTGTGCGTGGCGGTCGGACGCCTGGCGGGCACTGCCGCACCGGGATGGAATACCACGTACGGCTCGGTTCCGACCCAATCAGTGACGTCGGGCAGCGGTTGTCGTACGGCTAGCCGGGCTGCCATCTCGTCCGCGTCGAATCCGGCAGCGCGAGCAAGCGAGAGGTTGCGCTCCGACTCCGGCAGCCCATCAGCCACGTGATGGCGCAGATCGAGGAGGGAGCCTGGATAGTCCTCACAGATGGCGCCGATCCAAGGCACGTGAGCCATCCGCAAGAGCAGGGCCAGCGGCAGCGGCGATTGGTGGAACGAGGTCAGCACCAGCGCTGCGTCGAAATGCCGTGCCTCCACTGCCTCGAGTAGGTCGGCAATTGCTTGGTCGTGGATCCGCGGCGGGTCGAGGAGCACCCAGGCGGCGTCGAACTCCACCACGTCGTCAACACCAGGCAGCAGCTCAGCCGCCGGAGCGAGGCCGCTACGAACCAGCATCGTCACTGCGCCGCGCCGAGCAACGGCACGTACCGCCGGCCCGGCGAGCAACACATCGCCAAGGCTGTCGAGCCGCGCCACCAAAACACGCGCGGACCGACCGAGATGCGGAGGGTTCATCGGACTCCCCCGACGTGGCGGCGTACGGCGGTCCGCAGATTCGGGGCGACAGCAGCGACTAGGTGGGCATGATCGATCTCAGCGACCCTCGTGTGGCGTCCAGGCACCAATACCGCACGCGCCCCTGCGGTGAGCGCCGCGTCGACGTCGCTGCCGATATCGCCGATCATCAGGCACTCATCCGGAGCGACTCCCAGCTCGTGAGCGGCCGCCGCGACCAAGCCTGGCTCAGGCTTACGGCACCCGCAGCCCGCATCGGGCGCGTGCGGACAGATCTGCCAGGTGTCGAACGGACCGAGCAGCGATTCCACGCGCGCATTGACCTTCGCCAGTTCATCGGAGTTGATCAAGCCCCGGGCGACCCCGGACTGGTTACTGACCACGCCAACGGCGACACCTTGACGGCGCAGCTGATTGAGCGTACGCCGAGCGCCCGGCATCGGCCGGACCCGACGCGGATCGGCCAGATAGGGCACGTTCTTGATCAAGGTGCCGTCCCGATCGAAGAGCACGGCGCGGGGTTTTTCGGAGATACGTCCGGGGTCTCGCCCACCAAGCCGGGCTCGCACCTCCCCTCGCAGCCGATGCGCAACTGCGAGGGGTGGAATGAGTGCGCTGGTCACCACCATGGTGGTGATTTCCCGCGCGGTCCGTGGTCCCGCAAGGATGCGACCAAGAGCAAACTCGGCCGTCAGACCAGCCCAGACAAGCCCTGCCGCCGCCGCGACGCGCGCCCAGCGGCGGGGCGCCGGCACAACCCCACGAGAGGCTACGGCAGCAAGGGCTGTGGTCGCGGCGGCGGTGGTGATCAGGTGACGACCAGTCCTTCCTCGGGCGGTTCCGGACAGCGAACGCCAGCGGCGGCCGTACTTCGCGCGTAGCCACGCGTTGTCAGCGTTGCCCGCCTGGTCCTTCAAGCTGCTCCGCCAGTTAGTTGGCGAGGCGAGCGGGTGGGTCGTTACCCGCTCGCCCCACGTCATCAGGTAGCCGAGCCGCACCGTACGCAAAGCCAGGTCGCTGTCTTCCCGAAAGGCTCGCGGGAAGCGCTCGTCGAAGCCGCCGGTCGCAACCAGGGCGGCACGCCGATAGGCCATGTCGGCGGTAATCCACGGCGCACCCATGAGAGCCAACGTGCGCCGCTCACTATCGGTGGGACGGCGCTGTGGCGGTGCCGGGACATGGAGCCAGGCCTGCGAAGCCGCCACTTGGTCCGGCAGGTTGGAGAGGTCTCGCATCAGTCGCTGGCACCAGTCGCGCGGAACGTTCACATCGTCGTCGAGGAAGGCAATCCACTCGGCATCCGCCGCGCGCCAGCCCGCATTCCGGGCGGCAGCAGGGCCGCGGCCATGTGTATGGAGGACAGTGAGCGGGGCTGAAGTCTCCGGCAGGTCCAACTCCGCTGCAACACGATGCCGATCGTCAACGACCACGATGCAGGTCGGTGCTGGGTCGCCGTCCACGGTAGCGATCAGTTCAGCTAGCCCCGGGCGTCCGATGGTCGGAATGACGACGGCGTACGACGGATTGATCATGGTCGCCGCACCAGATAGGGGCCGATGGCGAGTGCATCGACCGGTGCCGAGCCGAAGAGCTCCAGCGCGTCCCGCGGACTGTCCACCATGGGTCGCCCTACGGTGTTGAGGCTGGTGTTGACCACCACCGGGATATCGGTGAGCTCATCGAAGGTTGTCAGCAGGGTTGCCGTCAGGGGGTCGTCTGAGGCATCGACCGTTTGAATCCGTGCCGTGCCGTCGACGTGGGTGACAGCCTGCAGCCGCTCCTGCCAGGCGGGGGCGACGTCGTGCACAAAGAGCATGTACGGGCTGGGAACGGGTCCGCGATCGAAGATCTCGGCCGCCCGGTCGGACAGCACCATAGGCGCCACCGGTCGGAACTGCTCTCGTCCCTTGATGTCGTTGAGTCGCTCGGTGTTGCCCTCGCGGGCGGGATGGGCGAGCAACGAACGATGACCGAGCGCCCGTGGCCCATACTCGGCGCGGCTTTGGAACCAGGCGACGATCCCGTCGTCGGCGATGATCTCGGCCGCGGCACCAGCGATGTCGGCCGGGCGTTGGTACGGGACGCGGGCCGTGCTGAGTGCCAGCTCGATCTGGGCGTCGCTCCAGCTGCGGCCCAGAGCGGCCGTGGTCATCGGTTCAAGATCATCACCGGCCTCGGCGGCTACAGCCAGCGCGGCGCCCAGAGCGGTGCCCGAGTCACCGGCGGCCGGCTGCACCCACATCTCGCTGAACGGGCTGTCGGCGAGCAGCCGCGTATTGGCGACGCAGTTCAAGGCGACGCCGCCTGCTAGCGCCAGCCGGCTGTTTCCGGTCCGGCCGTGGAGCCAGCCACACAGGTCCAGCAGCACCTCTTCGAGCGCGGCCTGCACGGTAGCGGCCAGATCCATGTGGCTCTCATCGAAGGCGTCACCCGGCCGACGGGCCGGCGCGAACCTGCCCCAGTCGATGGACTCGGTGCGGAAGCCGCCGTCGGGGGTTGCGTACACTCGCTGCCGAAAATGATCAAGGTGCAGCGACGTACCGTACGAAGCCATCGCCATCACCTTGTACTCATCACTGGATCGCTCGAAACCCAGATGCGCGGTCAGATCCTCGTACAGAAGTCCGAGCGAATGTGGCAGCGCCTGCACCTGGAGCACATCCAGCTTGCGGTCGCGATATTCCCCCGCCAGCATCGAGGTCGACTCGCCTCGTCCGTCGACCGCCAGCACGGCGCAGTCAGCGAGCGAGCCGTCGGGTCCCCACGGTGCGGCGAGCGCTGCAGATGCCGCGTGGGCGACATGATGCCGGACGAAATGAAACCCTTGGCCCTGATAGCCGGGTAGTGCTGTCTTGAGAAACTGGGGCGCCCGAGACGCGTACGTGGTGCGCAGTTCTTCCCAGCTCGGATCCAGGCCGGCTGAGCTGTGATCAACCAGAGCCGGATCGTAGGAGTAGGCCACCGCATCAAGATCATCTGGGGTGAGCCCACCCTGCGTCAGGCACCAGGCGATCGCCTGCTCGGGCAGCTCCCACGCCGAGAACGGAACCGGCCGCTTGCCATGCTTGCGCCGACTGAACCGCTCCTCCTCCGCGGCAGCGACCGTACGCCCGTCCACCACGAGAGCGGCAGCCGAGTCATGAAAGATCGCGTTGACGCCGAGTACGCGCAATGCCTGCCCTCTCCGCTTGTTGTGGTTGCTACTAGTTCCCTTCGCCGTTACCCCGGCTACTGGTGACCAAACCACCTATAGGTGATTTGCCTCCCTGCTACGTCTTGACGGCTGTGCCCCTTGTCACGCCGCTCAGGTCTGGTCGGGGCCGTCAGACGAGCGGCGCGATCTGCGCGGTTTCTCTACTCTGTCGCCGTGCGGTCCGTTGATACACCGCTGCGGTATCTGCGGCGACCCGATCCCACGAGTAGCGGCTGCGGACCCGTTCCAAGCCGGCTCGAGACAGCTCGGCACGGTGCTCGGGCGCATCGAGCAGTGCCCCGATCACCCCTGCCAGGGCGGCCGGGTCACGTGGCGGCACGTGCGCTCCGGTGACGCCGTCGACAACGGTGTCGAGCATCCCGCCGACGGCGCTGGCAACGACAGGGACACCGCACGCCATGGCTTCCAGCGGGACGATCCCGAACGGCTCGTACCACGGTGAGCAGACGACCAAGTCCGCCGAACGCAGTAGCGCCGGCATCTGTGGATGCGCCACCTGCCCGATCAGCTGCACCCGATCAGCAACTCCCAGTTGATCGGCAAGGGTGAGAAGTCGATCATGCTCCGGCTCGGGCGTCGCGTCGCCACCGCCGGCGATCAGCAACTCGGTGTCGGGCAGTCGGGTCAGCGCCTCGATCGTGGTGTCGTAGCCCTTCCGCCGTACGAGTCGACCCGCGCTCACCAATCGATAGCGGTAGCCCCGCTCCGGTACAGCCGCGGAGATTCCCTTGCCCGCAGTCGGTGAGAAGTGACCAAGATCAACACCGCAGGGCACGACCGCAACCTTGTCAGCCGGTACCCCAAGAAAACCGAGCTCAGTAACCTCATCCCCACACGTCGCGACGATGCAGTCGGCTTCAGCTGCCACCGCCGTCTCAACCCTGATTCTGTTGAGCGGGCTGGTATCGGACTGACCCTGATAGCGGCGCTTGACCGCGCCAAGGGCGTGAAAGGTGACCAGGAGAGGAAGGTTGAGCCGCTCGGCGGTTACCGCAGCTGCCCAGGCTGACATCCAGAAATGGGCGTGCACGAGATCTGGCCGTTGGAACGTCAGCATTTCGCCGAGGTGGTCAGCGAAGGCGCCCATGTACGGCCACAAGTCGTCCTTGGGAACCTGCTCGGCCGGGCCGGCCGGAAGGTGTACCACTTCGTATCCGGCGGCGGTCGTTAGCCGTTCCGGCAACTTCGGATCATCACGCCTGGTATATACCGCTGCCGAATGTCCGAGTCGGACCAGCCCTGCAGCGAGCTCAGCGACGTGGACATTCTGACCTCCGGCGTCGACGCCCCCGATCGCGGCCAGCGGACTCGCATGTTCAGACACCAGCGCCACGCGCACGGTATTCTCCCCAATCCTCTGGGCTCTACTGCGCAGAGGACCTACCCGGCTCTTTCTCGCCTAAACCCCTTTCGCTTCGGGTGCGGATGCTGAAGGTCAGTTGCTCGTAAATTGTGACGTCACCTGTGCTGGGTTCGCTGATCTGTTGTTCGTGAATGTTGGTGTCACATGCGCAGGGCTGCTGGCGATGAGGCCATTGTGTCTGGTGTTGCTCGCCGACTGATCTCAAAGTGTTAAGCACCGTCTCGGCTGCCGTCGTCATTGGACCGGTGGGGTAGGCGACGCGGATGTGCCG
>Ga0307322_10000162_pt1 | contig 12234 bp, 10 predicted proteins | sample ER_DNA_380_FD_194494 | JGI IMG/M metagenome (GOLD analysis project Ga0307322, IMG submission 194494) | Bulk soil microbial communities from the East River watershed near Crested Butte, Colorado, United States - ER_DNA_380 | ecosystem: Environmental > Terrestrial > Soil > Floodplain | place... | reverse complement strand
TCGTGGTGGCGTGGGTGATCGGCGCATGGTTCGTCGCGAACCCCAGCGTCGAGTCCGCCCTTCTCTCACCGGAGGAGGTCGACCAGCTCGTGAACAACGACTTCGAGAACTACTACGGCGAGTATGCGGCCGGCAGCTTCGCGCTGCGGGTCTGGACCAACAACGCCTGGGTGTCGGCGCTCTGCATCGCGCTCGGGGTGCTCGGAGTACCGGTGATCCTGTTGCTGCTCAACAACATCGTCAACGGCGCGGTCATCGGCGGCCTGATGTGGTCGCACGGCCGGGGCGACCTGTTCTTCGGGCTGATCCTGCCGCACGGGATGCTCGAGCTGACCGCCGTCTTCGTCGCGGCCGGCGTCGGGTTGCGGATCTTCTGGGCGTGGATCGAACCGGGACCACGAAGACGCCTGGACGCGATCGCCTCGGCCGGACGAGTAGCGATGTCGGTCGCCCTGGGCCTCGTCGCAGTCCTGCTGGTCAGCGGCATCATCGAGGCGTTCGTGACGCCGTCTCCGCTGCCGACGTGGGCGCGGATCGTCATCGGGTTCGTCGCGTGGGGCGCGTTCATGACCTACGTGTTCACGGTGGGGCGGTGGGCGGCGCACCGGGGCGGCACCGGCGACCTCGCCGCGCGCGACGTCGGCGACATGGCACCCGTCGTGGGCTGACCGCCGCCGGTCACGCTGATTCTGAGTCGGCCTCAGGCCTTCCACCACGGTCGTTCGAGGGCGCGCTCGGTGCCGCCGGTGCGGTCGAGATCGTCGAGCGTGCGCATGTCGTCGTCGGAGAGCTGGAAGTCGAAGACCTGAGCGTTCTCCTCGATGCGCTCCCAGTGCGTGGACTTGGGCAGCACGACGACGTCGCGTTGGAGCGCCCACCGGATCAGGACCTGCGCCGGGGTGCGTCCCAGCCGCTCGGCGACCCGGGCCACGTCATGGTCCCGCAGATGGCGACCGGTCCCGAGCGGGCTGTAGGCCTCGAGCGCCACGCCGCGGCCGTCACAGGCGTCGAGGAGACCACGCCGGAACTCGAACGGACTGAACTGCACCTGGTTGACGACGGGCGGCATCTCGGCCTCCGCGAGGACGGCGTCGAGGTCCGCCACGCTGAAGTTGGACACGCCGATGGAGCGGGCATACCCCTGCTTCTTCGCTCGCTGCATTCCGTCCCAGGCCCAGGTCGGCCCGCCCTGGGGCCAGTGGACGATGTAGAGGTCCACCGTGTCGATGCCGAGGTGCTCGAGGCTGCGCTGCACCTCCGCCTCCGGGTCGCGGTGGCCGGGGTAGAACTTCGTGGTCACGAACACCTCCTCGCGAGGCAGACCGACGTCCCGGAGGGCACGTCCGACGCTGCGCTCGTTCCGGTATGCCTGCGCGGTGTCGATATGTCGATATCCCGCCTCGAGGGCCCAACGCACGGCGTCCTCGCAGGTCCGCCCGTCTGGTACCTGCCACACGCCGAGCCCGAGGAGCGGGATCTCGTTGCCGTCGGCCAGCACTCGATACCGTCCGTCCGCCGTTACCGCACGTGGCGCCACGGTGCACTCCTTCCGTCGAAGACACGAGACCAGACACCAGCCTCTCTCCAACCGCGATCGGCCGCAGAACGTAGCCCTGGGGTCAGAGCAGGCCCTGGCTCTTCAGCAGCAGGTAGTGGTCGGCCAGCCGGGGTGGCAGATCCTCCGGACTCGCGTCGATGACGGTCACGCCCAACCGGCCCAGCAGAGCGATGGTGCGCTGCCGCAGAGCCAGGGTGCGCTCCGCGGCGGCGGCGTCGTAGGCGTGCCGTGTGCTGTCGCGGCGGGCGGCCATCTCTTCGAGCGCCGGGTCGCTCACCGACGCGAGGACGACCCGGTGATGGGTGGTGAGCGCCGCGAGCGTCGGCAGCAGAGACTCCTCGATGGCGACCGGCTCGAGCGCGGTGAGCAGGACGACCAGCGCACGGCGCGGCGCCGTGTCGGCGATCGCCGTCGCGAGCGTCGGCCACGACGCCTCGAGCAGCGCCGGCTCCAGTGGTGCCATGGCGCTGACGAGGTCGCCGAGCAGGGTCGTCCGGCCTGATCCGGTGACTCGGGCGCGAACCCAGCGGTCACCAGCGATGAAGTCGATGCGGTCCCCAGCGCGGGAGGCGAGCGCCGCCAGGAGCAGCGCCGCGTCCATCTCGCTGTCGAGGCGCGGCATGTCCTCGACGCGCCCGGCCGAAGTGCGGGAGGTGTCGAGCACCAGGACGACTCGGCGATCGCGCTCGGGCTGCCAGGTCCGGACGACGACGTGCTGACGGCGGGCGGTGGCGCGCCAGTCGATCGACCGGACGTCGTCGCCCTCGACGTAGTCGCGCAGCGAGTCGAACTCCGTGCCCTGGCCCCGGATTCGTACGGCGGAGCGGCCGTCCAGCTGGCGTAGGGTGGCCAGCCGCGACGGCAGGTGCTTGCGGCTCGCGAACGGCGGCAGCGCCCGGATCGCCCCGCCGATGCTGAACGACCGTTGCCGTGCGCCGATGCCCAGCGGGCCGAAGCTTCGGACGGTCACGCGGTCGGCCAGCCGGTCGCCGCGACGCGTCGGGCGTAGCGCCGTCGTGAACCGCCGCCGCTCCCCGCCGGGGAGCCGCAGTCGGTGGCGTTCGCCGGTCGCGCCGGCGGACGGCTGCCACGCATCGCGGATCCATCCACGGACGCGCCGCCCCGACATGTTCGTCACGAGCAGAGACGTGGAACCCGCCGTGCCCAGCCGCACCTGACCCACCGGTTCACGCTGGATGTCGAGCCGCTGAGGGCTGACGGCGAACGTCAGGTCCAGCACGGTCACGGCGACGCAGATCCCGACCCAGATGAGGACCATCTCACGGGTCGGCTGGAGGACGACGGCAACCATCCCCAGCAGCAGGAGCAGCGGGAACCGCCCGCTCACCGCCACGGCGGCACCCGGGCCCGGCGACGCATACGCAACCTCAGCGCGGCACCGGCACCGAGCCGATGGCGCTGGCCAGCACCGAACCGACCGAGACGCCTTCGAGCTCGGCTTCCGGACGCAGCGAGAGCCGGTGCCCCAGCGTGGCCTGGGCCAGCGCCTTGACGTCGTCAGGAGTGACGAAGGTGCGGCCGTTCATCCACGCCCAGGCCCGAGAGGTCGCGAGCAGAGCGGTCGCCCCACGAGGGCTCACGCCGAGCGACACCGACGGGGCCGAGCGGGTCGCCCGCGCGATGTCGACGATGTACCCGCCCACGTCGGGCGCAACGGTGACCAGGCGAACCGCGTCGACCGCGGCGGCGAGATCGTCGGCGCCAGCGACCGCCTCGATGCCGGCGGCGGCGAGATCGCGCGGGTCGAACCCGCTCGCGTGCCGCCGGATCACCTCCAGCTCGTCGTCGCGCGGCGGCAGCGGCAGCACCACCTTGAGGAGGAACCGGTCCAGCTGCGCCTCGGGAAGGGGGTAGGTGCCCTCGTACTCGACCGGGTTCTGAGTCGCGGCCACGAGGAACGGCTGCGGCAGCGGTCGCGGCACGCCCTCGACCGACACCTGGCGCTCCTCCATCGCCTCGAGGAGGGACGCCTGCGTCTTCGGCGGCGTCCGGTTGATCTCGTCGGCGAGAAGCAGGTTCGTGAAGACCGGCCCCTCACGGAACACGAAGTCGGACGTCGTGTTGTCGTACACCAACGATCCGGTGATGTCGCCCGGCATCAGGTCTGGAGTGAACTGCACGCGCTTGGTGTCGATGGCCAGCGCCCTGGCCAGCGCCCGCACGAGCAGGGTCTTCGCGACGCCGGGCACACCCTCGAGCAGGACGTGCCCGCGCACGAGCAGGCAGATGATGACGCCGGAGACCGCGGCGTCCTGGCCGACGACCGCCTTGCCCACCTCGCGGCGGACGGCGAGGAGGGCTTCCCGGGCACGGTCGGACGCCGACTGCGCGTCTGGGTTCGCCGGGGTATGCGACGGCGGCTGGGCGGTCTCGCCGACCACCCGGCGTGCGGGCGGGCCGACCGGCTGGGTCGGGACCGGGGGCGGGCCCGAGGTCGTGGGCGGAATCCGCCAGTGGTCCGGTTGCGGCGGGCCGTCGCTGGCGTATGCCGCTGGCTGTGGCGCCGGTGGGGCCTGCGCCGGCGAGATCTGGTCGGGCGGGTCGCTCATGAGCGGCGGACTTCCTTCTCGAGGGCGGCGAGCTCGGCGGCGAGCCCGAGGAGGTGGTCGTCCCGGTCGGGAGGCGGGCCGAGCAGCAGCGTGCCGACCTCGTCGACCCGGCGACCGCTGGCCGCCGCCACGGCACTGACCAGGGCCTGGTCGGTTCCGCGGGACGAGATCCAGGGACTGGGCCGGGGGAGGCCGAGATAGTCGGCGAGGCGGGTCCGGCTGGCCAGCTGGAGCGTGGCGCCGGCCCGGGCGGCGTCGCGGGCGCGCCGGTAGAGGCGGCCGCGGCTCTCGGTGGTCTCGACGGCGCGCACGACGACGGGAAGCGGCTCAGCAACCAGTCGGCCGAACCGGCGTCCCCGCCACAGGACCAGCCCGAGGAACGCGACTCCGCCCAGCGCGAGGACCGGTCCGAGCCACCGGGGCAGGACCGAGACGATTCCCGAGTCGCCGGTCGGGAGGTCCTCGCGCGAGGGGACGTACCAGACGACCCGGCTCGAGTGGCCGAGGGTCCGCAGCAAGATCGCGGCATCAGCGGCGTCGGTGATCTGGTCGTTGGCCGGGGCGGAGGTGCTGCCGAGGAGGACCATCGGCGGGATGCTGCCGCGGCGCGCCCTGGAGAGGTAGACCGAGCTCCCGTCGTGGGTGAAGCAGGTCCCGTCAGCCAGCCTCGACCGATACTCCAGCTGGCTGCGGGACAGCGTCTCGCCAGCCCGGACGTCGCTCGTGCCGCAGTCGGTCGCGACGAGGTCGCGCTCGGAACGGCGGGCCTCGGTGACGGTGACGTCGGGCGCCAGGTAGCGGAGCACGGTTCGGTCCGGCGCCAGAAGGACGAGTCGCTCGGCGGCGCTCGCCACGTCGACGAGGTTCTCCGTCGTGGACTCGGCCAGTAGACCGGTGCGGGCCACGAAGACGGTGGTGTCGGCGTCGGCACCCGCGCGTTCGAGCTCGGCCTGCCCGCGGGCGATGGCCACCCGCACTCCCTGCGACTCGAGGACGCGAGCCAGAGCCTGTGCACCGTTCGCGGTGGGGTTGCGCGGGTCCAGCGGTGCGGAGCTGGCCGGCCCCGGGCCCTGCGAGACGAAGAGGAAGGCGACGCCGACGACCGCCGCGGCCAGGACGGCGACGAGCACCCAGCGCCGCCGCCAGCGACGCGGAGGCGGCGGGCTACCGGCGGTCGTCGGGGCCGGCCGGTCAGGACCGGCGGCCTCGGACGACCGCGACCAGAGGTCCGTCGTCATGACCGCACTCCGGTGAGCCAGACGGGGTCCGGTCGGTTGCCCGAAGTGCCGGCCGCCGCGGCGAGTGAGGACGGGGGCATGCCGTCACCATCGCGCGAGGAGCGGCCGGCCCGCGTCGGGATGACCGGCCTGGCCGCACGCAGGGCCGCGTCGATCGACCGGGCCGCCAGTGCGTCCTCCCGGCTGGCCCCCGCACCGCCGTAGGCGACCGCGTCGAACCGGTCGATGGTGCGCCCGATCTCCGCCGCCTGGGCCGGGAAGGCGGTCGCTAGGGCGGTTCCGACCTCATGGGCGGTCATCGACGGCGCGTCGGGTAGTAGGGTCCGGCTCTCGGCGTCGCGGGCGATGGCCCGGGTCCACGCGAGCACCGCGTCCCCGAACCGGTTCTCGGCAAAGGCCCGCTCGGCCTCCCGCCGCAGCTGGTCCGCGGTGAGCACGCTGTCGCCGAGCAGCGTCGTGCGCTCGGTCACCGCCTTGCTCTCGACGCGAATTCGGGTGAGGAGAAACGCGATCCCGGCGACGAGGAGGACAACGACGAGGGTGATGACGAGTGGCGGGAAGCTGGCACCCCCGGTGCCCTGAGTGCTCTGCAGGTCGGCCAGCCGCTCGGTGAGCCAGTCGATGAGGCGCTGGAACAGCGAGCGAGTGTCGTGGTACTCACTGCGCGCGAGCTCGTCGCTCAGCCACTGCCGCGCCTGGTCCGTCGAGGGGTCGAGGTCCATGGGAAGAGCGGCTGAGAGCACGGCCGCGAGGCGGCTCACGACCCGTTTCCCGTCGCCCGGGCGGCCCGCTGGAGCACGAGATCGAACCCCTCGAGCCGCATCCGCTGGTCGACGTAGACCAGTGAGATCGCCCCCGCGGCGAACGGGACCACGACGGTCATCGACAGCAGCGTGGCCACGGCCAGCCCCAGTGACGAGACCATGGCGTCGAGGCTCGGGCTGAGCGAGAGGATGTCGCCGAGGACCGACGAGACGACGAGCAGCGGCAGCTGGACGACCCAGAACACGACGACGCAGAGCAGCCCGACGACCAGGAGCCGGACGAAGATCCGCCAGAACGCACCCCGGGTCAGCGCCCAGCTGCGGTTCAGAGCATCGACGACCATGCGGCGCTCGAGCACCAGCGCCGCGCCCGCCAGGCAGGTGCGGGTGAGCAGGACGGCCGACCAGGCCGCGACCATGAGCCCTCCCGCGAAGGAAGTCAGAACGGCTGCCAGCAACGAGTTCGCCTGGGTCGCCAGCGCCACGAGAAGGACGAGGAGCAGGGCAGGCAGCGCGAGACCCAAGGTGAGCAGTGCGGCCAGGCCGATCAGCGGCAGCAGCTGACCCCGGACCTGCGCCCACAGCTCGGCCAGCCCCGGCCGGCGGCCGAGCGCCGCCTCGCCGACGGAGTAGGAGAGCGCACCGGCGAGGAACAGTGAGGCGAACCCGATCCCGAACAGGAGCAGCAGCCCGAAGAACGAGGTCCGGTCGATGACGGCGTCCGCCCCGAGGTCCGAGAACCAGGAACCCTGCGCCCCGAGCGCCGCCACGAGGATGGCCGGCACGGAGGAGATGGCCAGCACGACGAGGGTGGCGCTGAACACCGCTCCGGCGTTGCGCCGGATGTGCTTGACCGCGCCGTCGACGACGTCGCCGAGCGTCATGGGGCGCAGCGAGATGATCCCGGGCTTGTGGCTGGTGACGAGCAGCACCCGGTCGGGGCCGCGGCCTCGCATACCGACTGATGGATCGACCGCTCCGGTGGTCAGGCCGCCGGGTGGAAGGTATGCCGGTGGGCGGCGGCGCGTCTCCTCCAGCGGAGCGCCCGGGGGTGGCCCGAACCCGCTCACGGCTCTCCCGACCGTGCAACGTTCCCGAGCACTCCTGACAACCCCTGCCTCTGCCCACCGTCGCCACGACGGTGTCCGTCCGCAGAAGGTATCAAGGGGCGCGCTCGGCGGTGTTTGTTCTACCGGGTCTGGCGGGAGTGGTCCTCGGCGAGCTCGGGAACCGTGGCGGCCGTGTCGATCGTGGCGGCCGAACGGTCCGGCGCCCCCGCCACGGCGTCCATGACGGCGACCTTCCGCCGCCGCACCGGCTCGTGCCAGCGCTGCTCTCTCCGCACCGCGCGGGCCATCTTGAGTGGCCGGCCCGGCCGGCTCGCAGTGGGCTGGTAGCGGTTCCGAGCCCAGATCGATGTCGGGCGGGCCAGCCGGATCGCCCCGACCACCAGGAGCACTGGCACGAACAGACCGAAGAGGCCCGTCCAGATCTTGCCCTTGAGCAGGGTCACCGCCGCCAGGGCCAGCGTGACGGCGACGACGAGGATGACGCTGACGGCGAAGACGACCGGGTTGTCGTCGTCCAGGTCTGAGGAGTCGGCGATGACCGGAGCCACGCCGAGGACGAGCAGTCCCGTGACGCCGGCCGCGACGGCGACGGCGTCCACGGACAACCGTCCTTCCTCAGCCCAGTAGACGTCGTCGAGATGGAGGATGAGGGCGAACTCGTCGAGGACGAGCGCCGTCCCGATCCCGAACAGCGCTGCGCAGCTCGCCAGCCAGACGACCGGTTCCCGAGGTACGGCCAGTCCTGCTACTCCGCCGACCACCATGGCGACGGTCCCGAAGACGACGTGGTGGATGTGCAGTCCGCCGGGAGTGATGTTGCCGGGCCACCAGCTCACCTCGGCGCGGATCATCCGCACCGAGAAGCGGATGAACGCGAATGTCAGCAGGAACGCGACGAAGAAGCAGAACAGCGGCAGGCGGCCGGTGTCGAGGATGTTCTCGCGGAACCAGTCGCCCACACCCTTAGTCTCCGTTCGCGGTCACGCCCGGGGCAAGGGGCGCAGGACGGAGCGCAGCCGCCGCTCGACCTGGGCCGGCGTCGCGGACGTCGCCCCGAGCTGTTCCATCCGGGCGACGATGGCCGGCTCCGCCCGCCTCAGGGCCAGACCGCGGCGGAGCAGCACGAGCGGCGGCTTGCGTCGCTCGGCGAGGTCGCGGACCAGCCGGCGCACGAAGGTCAACCACCGTGGATGGCGAATGCACCACGCCGAGTGGAGGATCCCGGCGACGTCCAGGTCGTGGACGATCTCGGCCGCAAAGATGCCCTCGGCCACGACGAGGGCGTCGGGAGGAGCGTTCACCCGGGCGGTGCCGACGGCGGCGGACCGCGCGATGTCGTAGACCGGGACCGCTACGGACCCGGTCTGGGCGATCTGCTCGAGCGCCGCCACCGCCGCCTTGGCGTCCCACGACGCCGGCTCGTCCCAGTCGACGATCGTCGTCCCGCCCAGCTCGCGAGTGGGCAAGGCCGGATCGTCGCCGTCCCGGTAGAAGTCGTCCAGGCGGATCACCGGCCAGCCGTACGCGGCGTGCAGCCGGGCGGCGAGCCGCGACTTCCCGGCACCTGAGGGACCAGCGAGCACGACGACCCGCGCCCGTCCGCCGGTTCGTGCTTCGAACGTGCCCGTTTTCCGTGACGTCCAGAGCACGAACCGAGAGAAGGTCACCGGCCCTTGGGGTGCCAGACCGTCTTGGTCTCGAGGAACGCGCGGATCCTGCGCAGGTCGGGGGTCACCGTCCAGTCGGGCTCGACGGCCGTTGTACCGGTGCCGGCCGGCCGCAGCACCCGTTTGACGGTGTCCGCGGCGGCCGCCTCGAGGTCGCCCCAGGCGACGCCCTCGGCGTCCGCAGCGCCGGTGAGGTCGAGGGCGTTGACGTCGCGGTGCGACGCCAGCCACGGCGCGACCTCGGCGGCCCGACCGGTCAACACGTTGACCACCCCGCCCGGTACGTCGCTCGTCGTCAGCGCCTCCGCGAGCGTCACCGCCGGCAGCGGGCGGGTCGCACTGGTGACGACGACGCAGGTGTTTCCCGAGACGACGATCGGCGCGACCACGCTGACCAGCCCGAGCAGCGACGAGGACTGAGGAGCGAGGGCCGCGGCGACGCCGGTCGGCTCAGGCGCGGAGATGTCGAAATACGGCCCGGCGACCGGGTTGAGGTTGCCGAGGACCTGCGCCAGCTTGTCCGACCAGCCGGCGTACCAGACCCACCGGTCGATCGCCGCCGCCACTGTCGCCCGGGCGCGCGCCGCCGTCAGTCCCTCCGCGGCCGACACCTCCGCGACGAACTGGTCGAACCGGCCCTCCATGACCTCGGCGACGCGGTAGAGCACCTGCCCGCGGTTGTATGCGGTGGTGCCGGACCACCCGGGAAACGCGGCCCGGGCGGCGCTGACGGCGTCGCGGGCGTCCTTGCGAGACGCCTGCGCCGCGTTGGCGAGGAACCGGCCCTTGGTGTCGGTGACGACGTAGGACCGGCCGGACTCGCTGCGCGGGAAGGCCCCGCCGATGTACAGCTTGTACGTCTTGCGGACGTCGAGCCGGGGGCTCGGCGCCGTGCTCCTCGCCGGCGGCCGGGTGGCGGTCGGGCTCACTGGACGTCTCCGAGGGTGACGTAGGGCTCGAGACCGTGGCGGCCGCCCTCCCGGCCGTAGCCGGACTCCTTGTACCCGCCGAAGGGCGACGTCGGGTCGAACTTGTTGAAGGTGTTGGCCCACACCACGCCGGCGCGGAGCTGGTCGGCCATCCAGAGGATGCGCGAGCCCTTGTCGGTCCAGACCCCGGCGGACAGGCCGTACGGCGTGTTGTTGGCCTTGGCGACCGCCTCCTGCGGCGTCCGGAAGGTCAGCACCGACAGCACCGGCCCGAACACCTCCTCCTGCGCGATCCGGTGCGTCTGGGCTACGCCGGTGAACACCGTTGGTGGAAACCAGAACCCGCGGCTCGGCAGCTCACACGGCGGGCTCCATCGCTCGGCCCCTTCCTCCTCCGCGATGCCCGACATCTCCCGGATGCGGTCGAGCTGTGCGGCCGAGTTGATCGCGCCGAGGTCGGTGTTCTTGTCCATCGGGTCACCGACGCGGACCGTCGTGAGCCGCCGCTTGAGCTTCCGGATCACCTCGTCGTGCACGGACTCCTGGACCAGCAGCCGGGATCCCGCGCAGCACACGTGGCCCTGGTTGAAGAAGATGCCGTTGACGATGCCCTCGACCGCCTGGTCCACCGGCGCGTCGTCGAAGACGATGTTGGCCGCCTTGCCACCCAGCTCGAGCGTGGCGCGTACCCGGGTACCCGCGATGGTTCGTGCAATGGCCTTGCCGACCTCGGTCGACCCTGTGAACGCGATCTTGTCGACGTCGGGGTGCTCGACGAGCGCGCGGCCCGTGTCTCCCGCCCCGGTGACGATATTGACGACCCCGGGCGGCAGGTCGGCCTGCTGGCACACCTCGGCGAAGAGCAGGGCTGACAGGGGCGTGGTCTCGGCCGGCTTGAGGACGACGGTGTTGCCGCAGGCCAGGGCGGGCGCGATCTTCCAGGCCAGCATGAGGATCGGGAAGTTCCACGGGATGACCTGCCCGACGACCCCGATCGGCCGCGGCAGCCCTGCGCCGGCCGGCACCAGCCCCGCATACTCGAGCTTGTCGGCCCACCCGGCGTGGTAGAAGAAGTGCGCCGCGGCCAGCGGGACGTCGACGTCGCGCGACTCCTTGATCGGCTTGCCGTTGTCGAGCGTCTCGAGGACGGCGAACTCGCGGGCCCGCTCCTGGAGGATGCGGGCGATGCGGAAGAGGTACTTGCCGCGGTCGGCGCCGGACATCCGGCCCCACGGGCCACGGTATGCCTGCCGCGCGGCCTTGACGGCATGGTCGACGTCGCCGACAGTCGCCTCGGCGACGTCGGCGAGTACCTCCTCGGTCGCCGGGCTGATCGTCTTGAAGCTGGTGTCGCCGGCGGAGTCGACGAACTCGCCGCCGATGTACAACCCGTAGGACGAGTGGATGTCGACGACGGAGCGCGACTCGGGGGCGGGGGCGTATTCAAAGAGAGGCATGGCAGCGGGGCTCCTCCTCTGCCTTTCAGTCGATGGTCACGTAGTCGGGACCGGAGTAGGCGCCGGTGCGCAGCTTCTGGCGTTGCAGGAGAAGGTCGTTGAGCAGGCTGGACGCACCGAACCGGAACCAGTCGGGGTCCATCCAGTCGTCGCCGGCGATCTCGCTGACCGTCACTAGGTGCTTAAGAGCGTCCTTGCTGGACCGGATCCCGCCGGCCGGCTTGACTCCGACCTGCACGCCGGTCTGGTCGCGCCAGTCGCGGACCGCCTCGAGCATGACCAGCGCCACCGGGAGGGTGGCCGCCGGCGAGATCTTCCCGGTCGACGTCTTGATGAAGTCGCCGCCGGCCAGCATCGCCAGGTAGGACGCCCGCCGCACGTTGTCGTAGGTGACCAGCTCGCCGGTCTCGAGGATCACCTTGAGGTGAGCCTCCGGGCCGTCGTCTCGGCGGCAGGCCTCCTTGACCGCGACGATCTCGTCGAAGACGGTGAGGTAGTCGCCGGCGAGGAATGCTCCCCGGTCGATGACCATGTCGATCTCATCCGCACCGGCCGCGACGGCGTCGCGTGTGTCAGCGAGCTTGACCGGCATACTCGCCCGTCCTGACGGGAACGCCGTCGCCACCGCGGCGACGTGGATTCCACTGTTGCTCAATGCTTCTCGAGCCACGCCGACCATGTCGCCGTAGACGCAGACTGCGGCGGGACGCGGGGTCGACGGGTCGGTGGGGTCGGGGACCAATGCCTTGGCGCAGAGCGACCGCACTCTGCCGGGAGTGTCGGCGCCCTCGAGGGTGGTGAGGTCGATCATCGAGATGGCCATGTCGATGCCCCACGCCTTGGCGGTGGTCTTGATCGACCGGGTCCCGAGTGCGGCGGCCCGAGCCTCGCAGCCCACCTGGTCGACTCCGGGGAGGCCGTGGAGCCACGTCGTGAGCGCCTGGTTCGTCACCCGGCCGACGCCGAGGACGTCTCGCGCCC
>Ga0307322_10000146_pt1 | contig 12848 bp, 11 predicted proteins | sample ER_DNA_380_FD_194494 | JGI IMG/M metagenome (GOLD analysis project Ga0307322, IMG submission 194494) | Bulk soil microbial communities from the East River watershed near Crested Butte, Colorado, United States - ER_DNA_380 | ecosystem: Environmental > Terrestrial > Soil > Floodplain | place... | reverse complement strand
CGACAAGAACCGGAACAACGTGGTGCTGTCCCGCCGCGCCTGGTTGGAACAGACCCAGTCTGAGGTCCGCCAGAACTTCCTGACTCAATTGCAGAAGGGCCAGATCCGGCGCGGCGTGGTGTCCTCCATCGTCAACTTCGGCGCGTTCGTCGACCTTGGCGGCGTCGACGGCCTGGTGCACGTCTCCGAGCTGTCCTGGAAGCACATCGACCATCCCTCCGAGGTAGTCGAGGTCGGTCAAGAGGTCACCGTCGAGGTGCTCGACGTCGACATGGACCGCGAACGTGTCTCCTTGTCGCTCAAGGCGACGCAGGAAGACCCGTGGCAGGCCTTCGCACGGACCCACCAGATCGGCCAGATCGTGCCCGGTCGGGTCACCAAGCTTGTCCCGTTCGGTGCGTTCGTCCGGGTGGAGGAGGGCATCGAGGGTTTGGTGCACGTCTCCGAGCTGGCTGAGCGCCATGTGGAGATTCCCGAGCAGGTCGTCCAGGTCAACGACGATGTGATGGTCAAGATCATCGATATCGATCTAGACCGCCGACGGATCTCGCTCTCGCTCAAGCAGGCGAACGAGGGCGTCGACGCGACTGCGGATGACTTTGATCCGACGCTGTACGGCATGGCTGCCTCGTACGACGATCAGGGCAACTACCTCTATCCGGACGGGTTCGACCCGGAGACAGGCGAGTGGCTCGAAGGCTACGAGCAGCAGCGGGCCGCGTGGGAGCACCAGTATGCCGAGGCGCATGCTCGCTGGGAGGCGCACAAGAAGCAGGTCGAGGATGCCGATGGAGCGGCTGCGCCCTCCTCGTCGAGCTACTCCTCCGACGCCGGGTCATCGCCGACTCCAGCCGCCTCCGAGGGCTCATTGGCCTCGGATGAGGCGCTCCAGGCGCTCCGTCAGAAGCTTACTGGCGGCAGCTGATCCGATGCCCACCCGAGCCTGACGACGGCCGGGGCATGGTGCGGGTTGGCCTGACCGGTGGTATCGCGTCCGGAAAGAGCCTGGTGGCCGCGGAGTTGGCGGCACGCGGCGCGATCATCATCGACGCCGATGTGCTGGCACGTGAGGTGGTCGAGCCGGGCACCCCAGCGCTAGCCGCGATCGTCGAGCGGTTCGGTCCGCAGATACTGAGTGACGGGCAGCTCGACCGATCGCGGCTTGCTGAGATCGTCTTTGCTGATCCGGTTGCCCGCCGAGACCTCGAGCGGATCGTGCACCCAGCCGTACGTGCTCGGGCAGCAGAGTTGGAGCGGGCCGCCGATCCTGCCGCCGTTGTGGTCCACGTCATCCCGTTGCTAGTCGAGACGGGTCAGCAGGAGGATTTCGATGTCGTGGTCACGGTTGATGTCGATCATGAAACTCAGATCCGGCGGCTGATGGCACGCAACGGGTTCAGCCTGGCAGAGGCCGAGTCGAGGATCGCCGCTCAGGCCAGCCGTGAAGCTCGCCTGGCAGCGTCCGACGTGGTCGTGGACAACACCGCAGATGTGGACCTACTACGGGCACAGATCACTGCCGTCTGGGGCGTACTGACTTCCGCCGGGACCTGAGAATGACATACTCGCAATGCTTGGGGGCGTGAGGTCCTTGAGCCGGGTCAAGGAGGGTCAAGGTTGGAATGCCCACGGTGTCGGGCTGAGCTCCCCGAAGTCGCGCACTTCTGCCACGTGTGTGGTCTAGATCAGCGCTCGGCGGACGTCGCTCGAAGGAAGTCCTTTGCCGCAAGGCCTGATGAACCGGTCGCCTCGTTCGCGTTGATCTCCTCGATCATGCCGCGCGGCGCCGGCCAGCGGCCGCAGACATATCGGATTGGCTTGACCATCGCGCTCGTTGTCGCCTTGATCGCGGCAATCTTCGGGGCGATGCCGATCGCTGTGCTGGTGGCTGCCTTTGCCGTTCCCGTCGTCTACATCGTCTACATCTACGACGTGAACTTGTGGGAAGACGAGCCGGTCATCGTGACCGGGCTCGCTTTCTTGTTGACTGGCGCGCTCACCGTCGGCTTCACCATCTTGTGGACCTATCTGCGCGGACCCGTGCCCTATGGCACCACCACGTACGAGGGCTCGCTGAGCGCCGCACCAACAGTCGGTGTTTTCTTGCTGGTCGCGCTGGTCGTGCCGATCGTCGGCGAGCTCATTCGCCAGATCGGACCGGTGCTGCTGGCGAGTCGGCCCGAGTTCGACGACCTGATGGACGGTCTCACGTTTGGGGTCGTCAGTGGGCTTGCGTACTCCTGCTTCGACACGCTGACTCGGCACTGGGACCTGCTGACCGGAGGCCTGCAGGGCTCGGATCCGGGTCTATGGGTATCGCTGATCTTCCTGGAAGGCTTCGTCAAGCCGATGATCATCGGTACGGCAAGCGGTATCGCGGTTGCTGAATTCTCCGGCCTGGGCCGTGGCTACGACGGTTTCACGCCGCGTTACTTCCGTGGGGTCGGCGAGGCGATCCTGGCCAACGCCGCGTACCAGGCCGGCACGTACCTGTTCTCCTTTGTCGGTAACGCGACGTTGGGCGTCGTGTTGAGCATTCTCTGGGGCTTGATCATCCTGGCGATCTTGATCTTGCGCGTCCGCAACGTGTTGCATGCCGGGTTGATGGAGGCCGCGTTGGAGCGATCCGCGCGAGCAGGTGGCGGCGGTTCGACAGGTGAGCTTCAGTTCTGTGCGCAGTGCGAGATGCCGCTGCCGGAGCATGCCGCCTTCTGCAACACCTGCGGCACCGCGGTCCGGGTGCAACCCAAGGCCGCACAGCCGAAGGTAGGGGCGGTCCTGATGACTGCCAGGCCAGACGAGTCAATCGTTCCCGGTTTTGATACGCCGATAGCCGGCGAGCAAGCCGCGCAGCCCCCAGGTCGCGCGAATCCGGAGGCTCCAGATGAGACCACACTCCGCGGCGACAGCAACCAGGCGGATGAAGCTCGTGACCGGTTCTATGACGAAGAGGAGGGCCGGCCGTGACACAAAATCCCCCAGACTGGGGTCAGCAGGGCGGCTACCCGCCTCAGGGTCCCGGTGGTTACCCACCGCAACAGCCTGCCGGCTATCCACCTCAGCAGCCGGGCCAGGGAAGCTATCCGCCTCAGCAGCCTGCTGGCTATCCACAACAGCCACCTCAGCAACCGGGTTATCCACCTCCTGGTGGCTACAGCCCGCAGCGGGCGGCGTCCGGCCAGCCGCCCGGTGGATATCCGCCTCAGCCAGGAGGTTATGGGCCTCAGGGCTCAGGGCCAGGTGGGCCCGGTACGCCGGGTGTGCCGGCCAAGAAGAGCTCAGTGATGATCATCGCGATCGTGGCCGCGGCAGTCGTACTGCTGGCAGCCATTGGCGGCATCATCATGGTGCTGAACCGGGGGGGCGCCGATCAGCCGGATGTCTCGATCACTCCGAGCCAGCCCGCGCCACCGACGGAGGAGCCGACGCCACAACCGAGCGGGGAACCCACCGCAGCGCCGGAGCCCACGCCGACCGAGTCCTCGCAGTCGCCGACCGGAGGCAGCATTGATCTTGGTAACGGCGTCGAACTCGCACCGGCCGCCGGCTGGGAGGTCAAGAAGACCGGCAAGAACGTGGCTCAGCTGTCAAATGGCAAGAGTCTCTTCCTCGGACAATCGCTGCAGATCTCGCCGTCCACCAACCCGGGACAGTTGTGCGACGCATGGCATCGGGATGTCGCCGAGGGCACGTCGAACGGGAAGTTCCAAGATGCCAAGGATGCTGATGTCGGTACGACGAGGCTCAAGGCAGCGACCTGCGTTGCGCAGGTAACCGTCAGCGGTGGGCAGGGTACGACGAAGCTGTACCTGTTCTCGCTGGTTTCGGTGCGGCAGAGCGATGGCGTGACGGTCATCGGTACGGCGTACTTCACGCCTAATACCGACACTGCTCAGCTGAACAAGGAGGTCTCGACGATGATCAACTCGATGTTGAAGAGTCAGGCCGCCGGGGGTTAAGCGCTGGTGTGTGATTGCGCGAGCAATCGGCTGTCAGACTGCCCACGTAGGCTCGCGCCATGCGGCCGATTGAAGACCTTCAACGCGCAGTCGCTCCGTTCAAAGTGGAGAGTGACTTCGCGCCTTCCGGGGATCAGCCCCGGGCCATCGATGACCTAGAGGAGCGGGTCACCAAGGGTGAGCAGGACGTGGTCTTGCTAGGCGCTACTGGCACCGGCAAGACGGCCACTGTCGCCTGGCTGGCCGAGCGGCTGCAGCGGCCGGTCTTGGTCATGCAGCCGAACAAGACCCTGGCCGCCCAATTCGCGAACGAGCTCCGGCAATTCTTTCCTCGCAACGCCGTGGAGTACTTCGTCTCCTACTACGACTACTACCAGCCTGAGGCGTACGTGCCCCAGACCGATACCTACATCGAGAAGGACTCCTCGCTCAACGAGGAAGTCGAGCGGCTCCGCCATTCGGCGACGAACTCCCTGCTCACTCGACGCGACGTCGTTGTCGTTGCAACGGTGTCGGCAATCTACGGCCTGGGTACGCCCCAGGAATACGTCGGTCGGATGATCACGCTTCACGTCGGGCAGGAGATCGAGCGGGACTCGCTGCTCCGCCGGCTGGTCGGTGTGCAGTATGCGCGTAACGATCTGTCCGGAAGCCGCGGCACCTTTCGGGTGCGCGGGGACACCCTCGAAGTGTTCCCCATGTATGAAGAGCTCGCGGTACGGGTCGAGTTCTTCGGAGACGAGATCGAGAGGCTGAGCACCCTACATCCGGTGACCGGCGAGGTGGTCACCGAGGACCGTGAGATCTATCTGTTCCCCGCCAGCCATTACGTCGCCGGCCCGGAGCGGATGGAGCGTGCCATGGCCGGCATCGAGGTCGAGCTTGCCGATCGGCTCGCGGAGCTGGAGCGGGAGCAGCGCCTGCTCGAGGCGCAGCGGCTGCGGATGCGCACCAGCTACGACATCGAGATGATGCGACAGATCGGCACCTGTTCCGGCATTGAGAACTATTCACGGCACATTGACGGCCGGGCGCCTGGGAGTCCGCCGAACTGCCTGCTCGACTACTTCCCGTCGGACTTCCTGCTGGTCATCGATGAGTCGCATGTCACGGTGCCTCAGATCGGTGGCATGTATGAGGGTGACATGTCGCGTAAGCGGACGCTGGTCGAGCACGGCTTCCGGCTGCCGAGTGCGATGGACAACCGCCCGCTGCGTTTCGAGGAGTTCGTGGAGCGCATCGGTCAGACCATCTATCTGTCTGCCACACCGGGCAACTACGAGCTGGCCAGATCGAGGGGCTTCGTCGAACAGCTCATTCGACCTACGGGCTTGGTCGACCCTCAGGTGATCGTGAAGCCAACGCATGGCCAGATCGACGATCTGATGGGCGAGATCAGGTTGCGCAGCGAGCGACGCGAGCGTGTTCTGGTGACCACGCTGACCAAGAAAATGGCCGAGGATCTCACCGACTACCTCCTCGAGAACGGCATCCGTACGCGGTACCTGCATTCGGAGGTGGACACGCTACAGCGCATCCATTTGCTACGCGAGCTGAGGATCGGGGAGTTCGATGTCCTGGTCGGCATCAACTTGCTCCGTGAAGGACTCGATCTTCCGGAGGTCTCCCTGGTTGCCATCCTCGATGCCGACAAGGAAGGCTTCCTGCGAAGCGAGAAGAGCCTGATTCAAACGATTGGACGAGCAGCCCGCAACGTATCCGGTGAGGTGCACATGTACGCCGACTCCGTCACCGACTCGATGACGGCCGCGATTGATGAAACCAACCGCCGCCGAGAAAAGCAGGTGGCCTACAACCTCGCCAACGGCATCGATCCGCAGCCCATTCGCAAGAAAATTGCCGACATCACCGACATGCTGGCGCGAGAGGATGCCGACACCGACGACCTCTTTGGCGGGCGGCCGCGTGGGCGTGGCCGGTCGCCTGTTCCTTCGCTCGGTGCACGAGAGACGACGGCGCAGGCACGCAGGTTGGCTGGGCTTCCCGCGGGCGACCTCGCTGACCTTGTCCAAGAGCTGACCAGCCAGATGCACGCCGCTGCGGCGGATCTGCAGTTCGAGCTGGCGGCGCGGCTGCGCGATGAAATCGCAGACCTCAAGAAGGAGCTCCGGCAGATGGTGGAGGCCAACCGCTGACCGCTGATGTGAGGCGATTGGGCTTCCACTGACATACTGAACGGCGGAGGGGAGTATTCCTTCGCGGAGGCATCGTCATCACGGATCGTTTCCAAAATAGGATCTATTCCTTTTGGGACGCACCCGGTGCCTTCGGCCGGTAACCCTGGCGGAAGAGACCTCCGAGACTGAATCGTTCGCCGACTCCCGTCTCGGAAGGGACCCCATATGGAGGTTCACCTCTACGCGTGGATCATCACCGTCGTCGTGATGGTGACGATCCTGGCCATCGACGTGCTGATTCTCGGGCGCCGCCCGCACGAGCCGTCGATGAAGGAGGCAGGCCTCTTCATCGGTATCTTCGTGGCCTTGGCCGTGATCTTCGGCTTCGGTGTGTGGGCGGTATCGGGGCCGCAGTACGCCGGAGAGTTCTTTGCCGGCTGGATAACCGAATACAGCCTCTCGATCGACAACCTGTTCATTTTCTTGGTCATCATGACCAAGCTGAAGGTGCCACGCCAGCTGCAGCAGTTCGCACTGCTGGTCGGAATCATCTTGGCTCTGATTTTCCGGGGCATCTTCATTGCGTTGGGTGCGGCCGTCATCAACGCTTTCAGTTGGGTGTTCTTCATCTTCGGGGCATTTTTGGTGTGGACCGCGGTGAAGCTCTATCTCGACTATCGCAAGCACGACGAGGACACAGAAGCGCCGCCCGACAATCCGGCCTTGCGGTTTGTCAAGCGGCGCTTCAATGCGACTGAGGACTACCGGGGCACAAGTTTGACCGTGGTTGAGGACGGCAAGCGGCTGATCACTCCGATGTTCGTGGTGATCGTTGCGCTGGGGAGCACCGACCTGCTCTTCGCACTCGACTCCATTCCGGCGATCTACGGGCTGACCCAGGAGCCGTATCTGGTCTTCACTGCGAATGTGTTCGCGTTGATGGGACTACGGCAGCTCTACTTCTTGATCGGCGGGCTGCTCAAGAGGCTTGTCTACCTCTCGGTTGGCCTGTCGATCATCCTGGGCTTCATCGGCATCAAGCTGATCTTGCACGCGCTGCACTCTTACCACCTGGCGGACTGGGCGCCGTTCGATGGCGAGATCCCGATCTGGGTCTCCTTGACGGTGATCGTGGTCACGCTCACCATCACGACCGTGGCGAGCCTGATCAAGTCGAAATACGACGAAGATCAACTCGCGATGCGCTCAGATCCCCACTAGATCAGGCTGCGACTCGGTTCCCGGTCTCCGCACTGGCAGGCTCGATGGCCTGAGCGACCAACTCCGCCACATCGGTGGACGGAACAACGTTGATCGTCTCCAGTACGTCTTCTGGGACATCGTCCAAATCCGGCTCATTCCGCTTCGGCACGAACACCGTGGTCAGGCCGGCGCGCTGAGCTGCGAGCAGTTTCTGCTTGACACCACCGATCGGCAGCACCCGACCGTTCAGGGTGACCTCGCCGGTCATCCCGACGTCGGACCGTACCGGCCTGCCGACTGCCATCGATGTCAGCGCCGTCACCATGGTGACGCCTGCCGAAGGACCGTCCTTCGGGACAGCGCCCGCCGGAACGTGGATGTGGATATGCCGGTCCAGGATCGACCGGTCAGTGATCCCAAGCAGCTCGGCGTGGGCGCGCACGTAGGAGAGAGCAATCTGCGCAGACTCCTTCATCACATCGCCCAGTTGCCCGGTCAGTGTCAGGCTGCCCGGTCCGGAACCATCTGACGTCGCGTCCACAGCAGACGCCTCGACGAACAGCACGTCTCCGCCGAGACCCGTCACAGCCAGGCCAGTCGCAACGCCGGGGACCGAGGTCCGCTCGTGAGAATCGGGTGTGAACCGAGGTCGGCCGAGGTACTCACGCAAGTTGGTCGATCCGATCACCACACCCGGCTGAACGGCCGCGCTGGCGAGCTTGGTGGCTGCCTTACGCAGCAGCTTCGCCAGTAACCGTTCAAGCTGGCGTACGCCCGGCTCACGGGTGTAGTTCGCGGCGATCTCCCGCAACGCATCATCTGAGACCGTGATCTCATTAGTGGTCAGCGCGGCCCGCTCGAGCTGCCTGGGCAGCAGGAACTGCCGGGCAATGGCGATCTTGTCGTCTTCGGTGTAACCGTCGAGGCTGACCAATTCCATCCGGTCAAGCAGCGCCTGCGGAATGGTCTCGACCACGTTTGCCGTCGCCAGAAATACCACGTCGGAGAGGTCGAGGTCGACCTCGAGGTAGTGATCCCGGAAGGTGTGGTTCTGCGCGGGGTCGAGGACCTCCAGCAAGGCAGCGGCAGGGTCGCCGCGATAGTCGGAGCCGACCTTGTCGATCTCGTCGAGCAGCACGACCGGGTTCATCGATCCCGCCTCGGTGATCGCGCGTACGATCCGGCCGGGAAGAGCGCCGACATAGGTACGCCGGTGCCCGCGGATCTCGGCCTCGTCGCGTACGCCACCAAGAGCGACACGGACGAAATTACGTCCCAACGCCCGAGCGACTGATTCACCCAGCGAGGTCTTGCCCACACCAGGCGGCCCGACGAGCGCCATCACCGCACCGGAGCCGCGTCCACCGATAACTTCGAGGCCGCGCTCCGCACGACGGGCGCGGATCGCGAGGTACTCCACAATGCGATCCTTGACGTCGTCCAGGCCATGGTGATCGGCGTCCAGAACTTCACGCGCCGCCGTGATGTCAGTCGAGTCCGTGGTCTTGGTGTTCCAGGGCAGGTCGAGGACGGTATCCAGCCAGGTACGAATCCAGCCCGACTCGGGGCTTTGGTCGCTCGCTCGCTCGAGCTTTCCTACCTCTCGGAGCGCCGCCTTGCGAACCTCATCTGGCAGATCCGCTGATTCGACGCGAGCTCGATAGTCCTGAGCGCCATCGGGCTCGTCCTCGCCTAGCTCCTTGCGGATCGCATTCAGCTGCTGGCGCAGCAGGAACTCACGCTGGCTCTTCTCCATGCCCTCGCGCACATCATCGGCGATCTTGTCGTTAACCTCGGTCTCGGCGATGTAGGCCTTGGTCCACTCGATCAGCGTGGTCAGCCGTGTCTCGACATCGGGAGTCTCCAGCAGCTGACGCTTCCGCTCGTCGCTCAGCCATGGCGCATATCCAGCCAAATCGGCCAGCGTGGAAGGGTCGGTGAGCCGATTGACCGTGTCGATGACCTGCCAGGCGTCGCGACGCTGCAACGTCGCAATCACCAGACTCTTGTACTCCGCAGCGAGCTTTCGGATTTCCTCGGTCACTTCCGCGGCCTCGGGGAGTTCCTCGGCCTCCACCCACAGCGCGGTGCCCGGTCCCGAGACGCCAGAGCCGATCTTGACGCGCCGCTCGGCCTTGATCACAGCCGCCGATTCACCCGTAGCGAGACGGCCGAGCTGCACGATTTCGGCCAGCACACCGTACGAGGCATAGCGGTCCTCAAGCCGAGGAGCCACCAGCAGCGTGCTGTCACTATGGGCCTTCGCGGCGTCAACCGCTGCGCGGGCAGCGTCGTCGAGCTCGATCGGTACCACCATGCCGGGCAGTACGACCAGGTCGGTGAGGAACAAAACAGGTAGTCGGGTTGTCGACATCAAATCTCGCCTTCCAGAAGGATCGCTCCGACATTGAGCGTCATAGGCTCAAGGCTTTTCAGAGCTGATTTCTTCCCGGTAATCGTCTGCCTCTTTCAGTGGCCGGAGTGTAGGTTCCAGCCGGACTTGTCGTTGTCCAGCTTTCTTGTCGCAGGCTTTTGTCCACTCATCGGGGGGTCACGTTCCGCGGTGGTAGCCGAGATCATCGTTCGGCATCCGTTGGGTCCGGTACTGCTGACTGAGTACGGGGTCACTGTGGGAAAAGCAGGATCAGCCCGGCGCCTGACGTCCGGCTGATCCCGCATCGACGACGGCGTCAGCCGATGCGCTCGGCCAGGGACACGATGATCCCCTCCGGTCCGCGCACGTAGGCCATGCGCCAGATGTGCTCGTACTGGCCGATGCCGCCGACCAGCCCGTAGCCGTCTGCGGCCAGCCGGTCGACGGCGGCCTGGAGGTCGTCGACCTCGAAGGCCACGTTGCGCAGCCCCAGCTCGTTGGCCATCGCGGCCGGTGACCCCGGCTCGTGGTCGGGGCGTACGAAGCTCGACAACTCCAGGCGAGTACCTCCGTCGGGCGGCCGCAGCATGACGATCTCGGTGCGAGAGTCAGGGATGCCGATGACAGTGTCCAAAAACTCGCCTTCCACGAACGTCCGGCCCTCGACCTCAAGACCCAGCCCCACGAAGAACGCCGTCACCGCGTCGAGGTCCGCGACAGTGATGCCGACATGGTCGAAGCGTCGTGCATATGACATGGGGTCCAACCTCCAGTTACTCGTCTTGTCCCTGTTGGAAGCTGGCGCGACCAGGTCCACAAGGATGGGGTGCACGCTCCTGGCCTAGGCCGACGACACCTCCACTGTCGCGGTCGCGAACCCGCCCCAGGCATGCCGAGTCGACGTGTCGTCGCCGAGGCTACGCTGATCGGCAAGTGACAGCCCACAGGACCGGAGCAGTTCGGCCAGCCGTTCGCGTGAGGGCGGAGTGCTGTCGACGCCGAACTTCAGCGTTTCTCCTGTGGACTTTGTGGCGGCCCTCCCGAAACGCCAATAGAGCGCCCGCGACTCAAGAGCTTCGGTGGTGAAGTAGTCAAACGCGACCACGCTCCCCTGCGCCGTTGAAGCGATCTTCCGCAGGGAATCTTCGACGGCCTCCCGGTTGAGGTACATGGTCACGCCTTCCCATAGGAACAGCGTTCGCTCGCCAGGGGCAAATCCCGCCGCGGACAGGCAGGCCAACCAGTCGTCCTTCTCGAAGTCCGCCGCAACGAATGTCACCGCGCTGGAATCTATGCCAACCTTCTGGAGCGTCTCGCGCTTGACCATCTGCGTTTGTGGCGAATCAACCTCGAACACCCGCACCCGGGTATCGCTCGGCAGCCGGTAGGCGCGGGTGTCGAAACCCGCACCGAGGATGACAAACTGCGCGACGTCAGGTAAGTACCGATCCACCGCGGCGTCGAAAAACCAGATGCGCGCCGAGGCCTCGTACTGCGGGGTCACATCGCCCTCGAAGGGGTATCGGAAAGCCCGCGGCACGTACCCGGTGACCCGGTGCGCCAGCAGCACCGGACCAGTCGTCAGGCGCAGTCCCAGGCGCGGGACACCGGGCAGGAGCCGCATCAGCCGATCCGCCGCCTCGTCCTGCCGTGTCCCGAAGTTGTGCTCGGAGAACCGGGCAGACAGTGGGCCCTGCGCCGTCGCGGACACGCCCGAGCGTCCTGCGGCAAACAACTTGCCTACCCACACGAGGTAGCCGGCCAGGATCACCGGAGACATCAGCGTGCAGAGAAGGTAGAACCCGGCACGTGAGACACGCGTGCGCATATGCCCCCTCAAGCCATCTTCGCGGCCACCTGCCACGTTACGCCGCTGGCCATGGCGCCTGACCGGAGAAACACGGTTCTAGGGCCGCGGCCAAAGGGGTTCGTCAACTCCGGACCCCATCTGCTCGGCCAAACCGGTCGGCACCGACTCCCGCCAGCTGAAGCCGGGATGCGGAAGCGCCGCGTCGACGAACATCACGGCCGACACCGGGAACGACGCCTCACCAGCTTGCGGCGTGTTGAATGCCGCTTCCGGGATCTCAGTGCGGCGCCGGCAATGGCCGTACGATCGCCTGGACGGCCTGCGACGATGAGTGTGGTCTCGCGATCGGTCGCTAGCTAGTGGCTGCAGAAGGTAGGAGAGCGGGATGTCAAACTCAATGGTGAACGTCATCACGATCATCGTCCGTCGGACGATCATCGTCCGTCGCTCCGGTGCGATGAGCTTGAAGCCATGCTGATCTACTCGATGGGCGTCTCGGTGGACGGCTTTATCGCCGACCGGGAGGGCGCGTTCGGGTGGACGCCCCCAAGCGAGGAGCAGTTTCGTTTCCACATCGCGCAGGTGCGCGAGCTCGGCGGCTATCTGTGCGGCCGCAGGCTTTACGAGACGATGCTGCCGTGGGAGACCGATCCGTCGATGCGCGACAACGAGCTCGGGGCCGCGTTCGCCGACGTCTGGTGCGCGATCCCGAAGGTCGTCTTCAGCCGCACGCTCGACAGCGTTCAGGGCAACGCCCGGCTCGCCGCAGCGTCGGTGGCTGAGGAGGCCGCTGCGGCGCTCGACGCGACTGACAAGGACGTCTCGATCGGCGGCGCCGGCCTCGCTGCGGCGGCGATCGAGCTCGGCCTCGTCGACGAGCTGCGCATCTTCCGCTATCCGGTCATGGTCGGTGGCGGCACGCCGTTCCTGCCGCCGGTCACCGAAGACGTCCCGCTGGACCTGATCGAGACCAGGACGTTCGGCTCGCGCGTGATCTATGAGCGCTACGGGCGCGCCCGTGATGAGTCGGACTGACACCGCCGTCCGGGTCATCAGCGCCTCGTCGGACCGCTATCGACCCTTCGATGGCGACCGTGACTTGTCGCCTTACGGTTCCGTATCGCACGCTTGGGCTGAATGCTGATGTGGTGTGCGCCATTGGTGAGCGAGCGCTGGACGCTCCCTGTGATATCGCCCTGGTGACCTTTGACGGTGGGGTCGCGGCGCCTCTCGATCGCATCCGCTGGTTGCCCTCGGCCGGTGAGTGCGAGATCATCACCGTGCCGAATCGGGACGATCGGCACATCCAACGAGGAGGGCAACTATGAGCGTCTACCGGGTGATCGACGTCGTCGGCACGAGCA
>Ga0307322_10000141_pt1 | contig 13039 bp, 14 predicted proteins | sample ER_DNA_380_FD_194494 | JGI IMG/M metagenome (GOLD analysis project Ga0307322, IMG submission 194494) | Bulk soil microbial communities from the East River watershed near Crested Butte, Colorado, United States - ER_DNA_380 | ecosystem: Environmental > Terrestrial > Soil > Floodplain | place... | reverse complement strand
CCACCGCCGCGAGTACCTCTTAGTGAGGTAGTTCAGACCGGGCGTGAGACTGCGCAGCACCCAGAGGACTCCGTGCTCGGGCTTCTTCTCGAGCTCGTAGTGGAGGGCAGGGCGAGGGCGCAGGTGCTCTGGGATGGGGACGCGCTCGTCGGCTGCCAGCTTCTTGTCAGTGGGCCGCTTCTTCGCCACCACGCGTCCTTGAGTGTTGCCACACAACTGGTGTCCCCAGCGTTTTCTGCACCAAGGGTTCAACTCGGGACTCTACCAATCTGTTCGGTCGCCGGGTCCCGCTGGGACTAACACGGCCCGCCCGAACTGTGCTCGCCCAAAAGTGACCACGAGGCTGGCCGACCAGACCCTGCTCGACCGGCTCCAGCAGCTGAGTTCCTCGACACCACGCTCAGTACCGCTGTCGTACCGGCTACGAGCATCACCTCACGCCACAGCTCCCCACATCCCTGTCGCGCGTGGCCGGCTGCGCTACCCATGCCACGCGACTGGCAGGGACCAGGCGGCCACCGCCGGCAGTCCAGTGCACTACGCGCCAGCGAGGTCCGGGCTGGTCGAGTGCGGGCCGGCTGGTTCGTGCTGCACCATGACAGCGCATCCGCCACGAACGGCCGACTCGACGAATCATCGACCGTGCTCCAGCATCCATTCGGGATCCTCTGCGGTCGCCCGGTAGACGACCCCTATGCGGACACTGGAGTACGGCAGGGGAAGCGCGGCTGACTGCGTCAGTCGCGGATCGCTCAGCGGTGACTTCGCACAGGACTGCGCACCACACCCGGCGAGCGAGTCTCGAGGATCCGCGATAGCTTCCCGCCGGCCGCAGGACCGCCACGGTCGCGTTCAGTGCGCCGACGCCAACACCTCACCGAGGGTGTCGTACAGTTCGCCGCAGCCGATCTCGCGCTGGAGCGCCTGGTCACCGCCGTCGTAGTACTGCCCCTGCTCGGTGTAGACGAGGCGGGTTCCCGCTTGCGCAGGGAAGAGCTCAACGCTGGCTAGCGACGGCGAGCTTGGGCGGCCATCGATCGTCATCACATAGGAGAACACAAGGCGTTCGTCGGTGACGATGTCCAAGTAGCGGGTGTCGTTAGTGATCGGCGGACCATCGGCATATCGGAAGCGGCTCGTCTCGTAGCCAGCCGGCCGGAAGTCAGCGGTGAACTCCTCGACCCGCCAATCCTCGCCCTCGGCGAACCACCGACGTTTGACGTCGCTGTCGGAGAACGCCCTGAAGATGCGCGCCGCATCCGCCGGGTAGGTGCGTTCGACGATGAAGGTCGCGTGTTTGATCGGTTCGGTATTCATTACCCGTCTTCTCCCATCGCCGCCGGCGCGGCGCCGTGCTCCTGGGCGAGGAGGGCGCCCAGTCGGTCCAGGCGTCGCTCGGTGAGCGCTCGACGATCCTGAAGCCATTGCTCGGCGATGTCGAGACCGCCCGGCGCAATGGCGCAGGTGCGCACCCTCCCGACCTTCTCGGTGCGGATCAGCTCACTCTGCTCCAGAACCTGCAGGTGTTGTACCACCGCCGCCAGGGAGACCGCGAGCGGCGCAGCCAGTTCACTGACTGAGAGTGGCCCCTCGCCCAGCCGCTCGAGCAGTGCCCTACGCGTGGGATCTCCCAAGGCCTGGAAGACGGAGTCGACACTCATCGACACCTCCGATACTTAAGTTGACACTTGACAATACGAGTCAGCACAGACGACACTCAAGTACGTACTGAAGTATTGCACTCAATCCGAGGAGACGCACCATGCCATCGACCCAGACCCCCACAAACAAGGTGTTCTTCGCAGTCAGTATGTCCTTAGACGGCTACATCGCCCCAGCTGGAATGGACCTCGAACACGCCGATGACCCGTCCTACAAGGACTGGGGGCGCCAATGGGCGACGCTGCAAAGCTGGGTCTTTCCGCAACGCTTCTTCCGCGAGAACCTCAACCTCGGCGAGGGCGGCGAGACCGGCCCCGACAACGACATGGCGCGAGGAGTCTTCGAACGCACCGGCGTGAGCATCCTCGGGAAGCGGATGTTCGACGGCGGTGAACGCTTCTGGCCCGAGCAGGCACCCTTCCACACGCCGGTCTTCGTCGTCACTCACACCGAGCGGGCATCGTGGGAGCGCCCCGGTGGCACTACCTTCCACTTCGTCAACGACGGCATCGAGAGCGCCCTGGCCCGAGCCAAGGCGGCCGTCGGTGGCCGCGACATCCGGATCGGCGGAGGAGCCGACCTCATCCAGCAGTACCTCAACGCCGGGCTGGTAAACGAATTCACCATCTCCATCGCGCCCGTAATCCTCGGCGAGGGCACCCGGCTATTCGACTGCGTCGAGTTCGGGCAGATCGGCCTGGAAGTGGTTGACACCGTCCCCTCGCCGCGAGTGACCCACCTCAGGTATGCAGTCAGCCCTGCGTAGCGCCGTGATTCCCCGCCGGCGCGCCCCGCAGGAGGAACCCTGACCGGGATGCGACAGTCGCGTCAGGCTTCTCAGGACTAGTTGTCGCCGATGCCGTCAGCGCCTGGCGGCAACTCAAGTTGCATGTCCATTTAGCTCAGTCGGGCTCAGGCAACGTGGAATCGCGGCCACCGATGGTTGATGTCACAAGGCCCACCCGGCAGGTGACCTAGGGTCGGGGTGGTAGCCGCAATAGGTACCGGTGCGGATGGTGCGGCTGAGATGCTCGCCGAGCTGGGGATGGTGTTCTCCGATTCGGGCTATCGCCTGTCGAATCGCCCGGGTCACACTGGCTCGCGCACGCTCTGAGGCGGACGCTGCTCGTCGATCGCGACCGCCCAAGCCAAATGCGCGGGCGAGTTCTCGTACCAGGAAGTCACGTTCGGCGTCGGCCTGCGCGGCCCGTTCGGCGTCGCCGAGGGCGCGCGCTTGATCGATGTCGACTTCGATCTCGGCCAGGCGTCGGCGGTAGGCGTCCTTGGCTCGAGCGTCGAGGATCTCGCCTGCGTCGCCGAATGCCGAGCGCGGCAGATTGGCTACGTGGGTGCTGTCGACGTGCGCGCCATGGCCGGTCTCGGCGGCAACGAGATCCAGCACGTGGTACTCCCGGCCGGGATCGGCGAGGAGCCGCGCGAGGTATCGCATGCCTTTGAGGTCGCGCACGCGGACCGTGTGCCCGTCGAAGATCACCGACCAGTAGTCCCCCTCGCGACGAAACACGTTGACGCCAACAACCGGCTGGTCGTTCGGTGCATCGTGATGCTCGACGTCTACCGGTAGGGTCACAGACGGCGCGGCTTCTATCCCTTCCAGGATTGTGCGTGCCGCTTGGCGCTCCAAACCAGCCCGGTGCTGGCTGCCGCTGGCGGCATGGGCCTCGGCGAGGCAGATCCGTGCCAGCGCCGCCTCGTACGTGGCGCCGACTTCGTTCCAGAGTCCCAGCGCTTCTGACAAGGACTGTTCTGCGCCCGCCGAATCGCCCTCAGCAAGCCGCAACCTTCCGCGAGCAAGGACGGCGCTGGCAACCAACGCTTTGCTCTGGAAGCGGGCGGCTATCAGCTCCAGCTCGTCGGCGGCCGATCGAGCCCGGACGATATCGCCGGCCGCGATCTCGATCTCGACCTGCGCCTCGAGCAACGGCGCGCGCTGCAGGTCGGTGTTCGGTGGCCGCTCCTTCGACGGCATCCGCATGGGACGCTCGACAGCGTCTCGTATGGCGGCAGCCGCCGTGGCCACGTCGCCTTGGGCCAGACGCAGCAACGCGAGAGCCGGTTGGGGATCCCATCCGGCGAACTCCTAGACCCGCGTCCGGATTCCGGCCGACTCGCCGGCCCATACCCTGCCGCTGCGCCATGATTAGGAGCGCCAAGCGGACCCTCGGCGTGGACCTCCAGTCGGGGTATACGCGAAATCGAGCTGACCGGTAGCTTCCTGAAGTGGTTCATGCGAACCATCCTGGTGTCACCGGCCAGCGACCAGACGGGTGGTGGCTGATGGCGAACGACCCCATCGTGCTGCTTGTCATGGGGTTTCTTCTGACAAGCGTTCTTGGTGGAGGGCTGGCCTACCTCTTCCAGCAGCGCGCGTGGCGCCACCAGTACAAGATTCAGAGGCAAGATCTTCACCATCAGCAGGCGCTGAAGACATTCGAAGAACTCAGTTCACTTCTCGATCAACGCCTATACCGTATGCGACTCATCTTCTGGGCCGCCAAACTGCTAGCGCGACAGCCGCTCAAGCCCGCCTCCCTCGACGCTGAACTGACCGACTATCGCGCCGTCCTTAGGGTCTGGAACGACAACCTCAACCGAAACCTCGCGCTGATCGACACTTACTTCGGAGAAGCCGCGCGCCTCCAGCTGGAGACTGAGCTGTTCGCCGAGTACTCCGCTATCGGAGAGGAGCTCGAGGAGTTCGTCCGGGAGGTGACCACTGCAAACGAGACACCGGTCCAGGTACGGCCTATCGGCAGTCGTCTCTCCGAACTGAGTGCTCGTGTGTACCAGTTCAATGTCTTCATGCTCCGGTCGCTGCGCGACGAGGACGGACATGCAGCTCGACTGCCAGCGGACCAGCACGCGCGAAGAACGCTGCGGTTCGGTCACGATGGCGCCGATGTCCGCAGCCTGCAGCGCGTGCTTGCTCGCTTGGGCCTGCTGAGTTCCAAGGAAGATGGCCACTTCGGCCGAGACACCGAGGCCGCGGTGCGGGAGTTTCAGCGCTCGCATGGACTTCACGACGACGGAGTCGTCGGTCGTCGAACAGCAGTAGCCCTGGAAACCATCGAGCCTCCTGACTCCTGACCCAGCCGTTTGTCTGACCGTGTTGGATATGTAGTGAGGCCATCCGGCCGTTTCAGGTCAGCCGCCATTGGCCACGTAGCGACTCTGCCGCCGGTCTCGCAAGTCTTTGTCTCAGGTCTCGTCGTTTTTGCGCATGCTCGCCGATGTTCAGAACCGGTGACTCGCGCTCCATTGACGAGAGAAATCCCAGCGAACCCGTCCCAGAGGCGATGTGGAATGCCAGTTGGGTTCACGCCGGGCCGTCGCCGTCGGCTGAGCCGGTGACACGTTGGTCGCGACAAGCTGGATCGGCTCGCACGGTCGCTGCCCGACGCCAGCGACACCTTCGATGAGCTAACCAAGCGGAACGTCACGCTCAGCGTCGGCGGCCCGGTTCACGACTCAACGGAGCCAGTCGTGACTCTCATACTCAACGTGCTTGTGATGGTCGCCGTGATGCCACACCGGCCGACTGACCAGCACCCGTGGGGGCCCAGGATGTTCGCAAGCCGACCGGTATGCGAGCTTGGGCAGTTCAGCTCAGGTTGTCCGATGTGTTGCGCTCAAGAACGGTCGGCGGAACCAGTGCGCGGGCAACGACCAATTCACCTCATGTGAATTCCGAGGTTGGTGGTGGCCATGAGTTGGGCTTCCCCTGGGCGGGGCGGCACCGAGGATGTCGAGCAGTGCCAGAATGTGGTGGAGGCAATCAGCTGCGGGGCCAGTGGATAGGTGTGTGGTTGCTTGTCCCGCGCTCATCAGGAGGAACTGCCATGGCCGATGCAGGGTCGAGCGTCCCACCGGACGGCAAGACGATCACCGAGCATGAGCTGGCGCAGTGCCAGCGCGCGAACGAGACCGGCCGCCAGCCGGTGGTGTTCGTCCACGGTTTGTGGCTGCTGCCTAGCAGCTGGGATCGCTGGGGGAGGCTGTTCGAGGACAACGGCTATGTGGCCCTGACCCCCGGCTGGCCGGACGACCCCGAGACGGTCGATGAGGCCGCCGAGCACCCCGAGGTGTTCGGCGGCAAGTCGATCGGCCAGATCGCCGACCACTTCGAGACCATCATCCGCGGGCTGAACCGCAAGCCGGCGATCATCGGCCACTCCACTGGCGGGCTGCTGACCCAGATCCTGGCCGGGCGGGGCCTGGCCGCGGTGTCGGTGGCGATCGACCCGGCCCCCTTCCGGGGGGTGCTGCCGCTGCCGATCTCGGCCCTCAAGTCCGCCTCACCGGTGCTGCGCAACCCGGCCAACCGCAACCGCGCAGTGCCGCTGACCTACGACCAGTTCCGCTACAGCTTCGCCAACGCCGTCAGCGAAGACGAGGCCAAGCAGCTCTACGAGGACTTCGCGGTACCAACCCCAGGCAAGCCGCTCTTCCAGGCCGCCACGGCCAACCTGAATCCCTGGACCGAGGCCAAGGTCGACACCAAGAACCCCGACCGCGGGCCGCTGCTGCTCATCTCCGGCGAGCTGGACCACACCGTCCCCTGGGCGATCGTCAACGCCTCCTACCACCAGCAGCAGGACAACCCCGGCGTGACCGAGATCGAGAAGATCCCCGGCCACGGGCACGCGCTGATCATCGACAGCGGCTGGCGCGAGACCGCCGACAAGGCGCTCGCGTTCGTCCAGCGCTTCACCTAGCGTCCTGGTGTGGATCCCTACGGGATGTCGATATCCCTTTCGACCGCCGCCGCGAGCAGGAATGCCAAGCGCAGCGCCCCCTCTGGGGTCAGGTACAGGTTTCGCCGGCCAGCGTCGTAGCTGAGCTGAACGCCGTCGTAGGGGTCGCCCTTGAAGCGGCCGACGACGATGACACCATCGCCCTCACTGTCCTCGGGACGCTGATCAATCAGCACGGTGCCAAGCTGCGTGTAGCCCTCTTCCATGTGCCGTACTTTTGCGCGAACCCGGGCTTGGGCGCAAGGTGATTGCGCCGGAGGCGCCGGCGGTCCGATCAAGTTGAGCCGGTCGGCCGTTCCCCCGGTTGGTGATCGCCCGCATCCGACCGCCGTACATGTCCGCAGGTCGACCCGTCTTCGGGCCAGGGGCTTCCGAAGCTGGGCGAGCCGCAAGGTAGGGGATCTTGGCAGGATGCGCTACGGGAGGGGTTGGTAGCGCTGTGTAACCATGCGGAATGCGGCAGATCAGCGCGCATTGCTTGTGCCCATGGATACGACGACGATGATCGGCGGTACCGATGATCAGAGCCATAGGCACAAGGTGTGGAGTTGCCGGTAAGTGCGCGGTCAGGGTGCTCGTTGCGACCGCAACAGGAGCGCGACGGTTACCGCCAGGACGATCGTGCCGACGGACTCCACCACCAGCGTGGTGGGCACCAGCTTGAAGGTTAATACCTCGTGAATGCCAAACAGCCCCACGGTCAGCGCGAGCACCAGCGCAAGCAGCGTGCCCACCATGAACAGCAGGCTCAGCACCGTTGCCAGCGACAGGAGCCGCCCGCGCAGCACGATGACCGCGATTGCCAGCACGAGCGCGCCAACCGCGTTGAGCATGAACAGCGACCCAAGCAAGCCGCCTACTCCGTAGAACACGAGGTAGAGGTGGATCCCGCCCATCACCAGCAGCATGATCGCACTAAGTAGTCGCCAGGCCATCAGCGTGCGGTGGCTGACACCGGACCAACGGAGTGAAGCGGTTGCCGGAGGCTGCGATGACATGTCCTGACCTGCCTTACACCTGTGGGCCCCGTGCAGGCCGAGGCCTCTACAGATGAACACGGACGATCCGCCCCAATAGTTCAGCCTGATGATCCGAGCTGAACCGCCGCTGGCCGGATCGCTGATGAACGCTCTGCCATCTGCCCACCAACTCGTCGAACACGCGATCCCGCGTCCGATCGACCGCCCCGACTGTCCGGCTCGACCACGGTTGTCGTGTCGGACGAAGCCGCTTGTGACCAATGCCGGCGATCGACCGCAGCGGCGAGGCCTCGAGTACGTGACCACAGTCCTCACCGGCCCGCCGAGCAGCGAGCGAGCATTCTGAGTCCCGGGAAACGTGGCAGGCAAGGAGTGCGTGCTGCCAACAATTCCGCGCGCTGACATCGGCAGAAGAGTATGACAACTGCCGAGACGCTGGCAGGTGCGGCTCTTGCACCCCGCGGCTGAGTTCACTTGGGCGGCTGTCGACGCCGAAGGCGCTTGGTCGCCTCAAGGCGATGACCGAGGGATCCGCCGAGTCGGTGACGCCGGAGCAGGTGGAGGAGGCGGGTGATGTGCTCTCGGCATGACCCGTTGTGGACGACAGCGGATGTTGCCGCATTTCTCAGTGTTCCAGTTCAGACGATCTATGACTGGCGGACGCGAGGCTATGGTCCGCCAGGCTTTCGGCTTGGCAAGCACCTTCGATTTCGCGAGTCGGACGTGTTCGCCTGGCTGGACCGGATGACTCGGCCGGTGGCTTAGCGATGCCTCGCCGCCGGCTGAGCCCAGGGGAGTGGGGTGAAGTGTCGGTGTCGAAGTCGCCGGGCGGGTCGCTGTACCGGGCGCGCGCGTGGTTTCGGGACTTCGATGGTGTGCGTCGGATGGTCGAGCGGGACGCGCGAACGGAATGGGCGGCCCGGACCGCGCTTGAAACCGCCTTGGCCGAGCGGGCTCGGCGAGGTGTCGGGAGTCTCAGGGGCTCGGACACATTCGCGGCAGCGGCGGCCCTGTGGCTGGAGCGGCTGGAGCGGTTGGCGAGGCTGGGCCAGCGGTCGCCGGGAACAGTGGAGACATACTCGCGGCAGCTGAACGCGCACGTGTTGCCGGCTCTGGGAGCGCTGCGACTCCGGGAGGTCACGACGCCGCTCGTGGATCGGTTTGTGACCGATGTGCATGAACATGTGGGGCCGGCAACGGGTCGGACGTGTCGCAGCATCGTCTCGGGCGTGATGGCGCTGGCGGTGCGCCATGGTGCGGTGCCGGCGAATCCGACGCGGGAGCTAGAGCGGCTATCGGCGCAGCCGCGGCGTGTGCCGCGTGCGTTGTCCGAGGAGGAGCGCGCTCGATGGTTCCGGGCCCTCTTAGGTGATCAGGTCGCACTGCGGCAGGACTTGTTCGATCTGTCGGCGTTTCTGCTGGCGACGGGTCTGCGGATCGGGGAGGCATTGGCAGTGTTGTGGCGCGATGTTGATCTTGAAATGGGTGCGCTGCGCGTGACGTCGACCTTGATCAGGGTCACGGGGCAAGGCTTGTTGCGGAAGCGTACGAAGTCTCAGGCGGGCGAGCGGATCCTGCAGCTTCCGGAGTGGTGCGTGATCTTGCTGGACAAGCGGCGCGGGGTTGGCGTAAGCGCAGATGAGCCGGTCTTTGGCACCGTGGACGGAACATTCCGTGATCCTCGGACGGTGACCCGGTGGCTGGTCGAGGGCTCGCGAGCGGGACGGCTTCGAGGAGTGGATGACCTTCCACGCATGGCGGAAAACGACGGCGACGGTGCTGGACGAGGCTGGTGCAACGGCACGCATGATCGCTGACCAGCTGGGCCACTCTCGGGTGTCGATGGCGCAGGACGTGCACTTGGGCCGGCGGAGCCAGGACTCTCGCGTGACGGCTGCACTGGAGGGCGTCGATCCGATGGCGTCAGGCGAAAGTGTGGGGGAATCTGTGGGGCCGGGGACGGGCGCGAGGGCGTAAGGCCGTGTTTGCCCTGGTCAGAGAGCTGGCGAGGGGACTCGAACCCCTAACCTGCTGTTTACAAGACAGCTGCGCTACCGATTGCGCCACGCCAGCAATGCCGGGAAAGCCTACCCAAGATGGGGTCAGAAGACTCCCGGGCTACCCACGAACGCGGTCCCACGGCCGGTCAGCTGGGCCTCCTCGCCGGCAGCCAACAGGGCAGCTTCGCCGCGTACGAGATCAAGTTTCGCAGTGGGCGACGTGGCCGTGACATCACCTTCGGCCACGAGCAGGATGCGCCCGACCGTTATCGCGGGGACGTTCACTGGCTCGCCTTGAGTTTGGACCCTCCAGAGCGCAAACTCCGGTGCCGGCGCGGCATAACGCCAGACCCCAGGTGACTCTTCGACGGGAGTGATCAAGCCGCGAAAGCCGGGTGTGAAGTCTACGATCGCGAGAAGCTCCTCGACGTTGACGTACTTCGGCGTCAAGCCGCCTCGCATCACGTTGTCGGAGTTGGCCATGATCTCCACTCCACCGCCGCTGAGGTAGGCATGCAGATTTCCAGGCGGCATGTAGAGAGCGTCGCCTGGCTGCAGCGTGATCCGGTTCATCAGCAGAGCCGCCAGCACTCCGGGGTCGTTGGGATAGCACGCATGAAGCTCGATGGCGGTACGCGCGAAGGAGGTTAGCTGGTCGGATCCTTCCACTGTCTCGGCAGTCCGGACGACGTCGGTGATCATGGAACGCTGCTCGGATGACAGCCGCAGCAGCCGGGCGAACACCGTGGCCAAGCGTTCCTCAGCGGATAGCGCAGCATCGGCCAACGGCCCGACAAGTGCTAGCGCGTCCGCAGCGCCGAGCGTCGAGAACATCTGATACGTCTCGTTCGGCTCGCGGAAGCCGCAGAGTGCATCGGTTTCGACCAAGGCACACAACACCTCAGGCTTCGGCCAACCGTCGCGGTACGTCCGGTTTGGCGCGTCGCGAGGTATCCCGGCCGACTGCTCGCTCTCGAATCCGGCCTCAGCCTGCTCGCGTGAGGGATGCGCCTGCAGGGACAACGGCTGTGCGGCAGCGATCACCTTGAGCAGAAAAGGAAGCCGCGGCCCGAATGCCTCCACAGAGGCTTCTCCGACGACGCCCATGGGATCGTGAGCGACGATCTTGTCCAGCGGTTCGCCGTCCACCGTGGATGGTGCCAGCGGGTGCGCGCCAAACCACAGCTCAGCCTGTGGCTTCCCAGTGGGCGGCACTCCGAGAAACTCCGGAATCGCCGTCCGCGACCCCCACGCGTACGGCTGGATCACGCCCGTCAGCCGCTCCATCATGATTCCTCCTGTGTCGGCGTAACCTCGCCGACCGCCGCCTGCCAGAGAGCGAGCGTACGCGCCACAGCGAGCGAGTCCTGCCATGGCACCATGAATGACTCCAGCTCGCCTGCCCGCAGGCAACGCATCACCTCTTGGGCCTGAAAGGTATAGCCGCCGCCTAGCCACTGGGTGACCAAGACCTCCGGTGCAACATCACGATCATGACCGCGATAGACCAGCATCTCCTTCGGCCGGATGAAGAAGTCATTGATCATGATCCGGCCTGAGCTGCCGAACACCTGGAGGCTGGTGGCGAGGTCGGCCTCCAGTGAGCAGATCACCGTCGCTGTGGCGGCCGGACGATCCTCGGTCGCCGGATAGCTGAGCACAGCAGCGGCGTGACTGTCCACACCGGTGGCGGCATGGCTGCCAAACCCAGTCAAGTCCGCCGGCTCGCCAAGGAAGAGATTTACCACGTGGAGCGGATAGACGCCGGCGTCAAGGATCGCACCGCCAGCCAGAGCAGGGTCGAGCAGCCGGTGCGTTGTTGGGCCACGAAATGCGAATCCGAAGTCCGCCGAGACATGCCGGATGTCCCCAAGATCACCGGACGCTGCTAGCGCCACCGCCTTCCGGAGCAATGGGTTGGCCCGAGTCCACATGGCCTCCATCAAGAACAACCCGCGATCGCCGGCCAAGTCGATCAATTCCTCAGTCTCGGCAGGACTAGTGGTCAGCGGTTTCTCAACCAGCACCGACTTCCCGGCCTCGAGGCACAGCCTCGCTGAAGAAAAATGATCAGAATGAGTCGAGGCGACATAGACCACATTGACATCGGGATCTCCGGCCAACTCCTGGTAGGAGCCATAGGCTCGTGGGATTCCATGATCAGCTGCAAATGTCATCGCCTTATCGACGCTGCGTGAACCGACGGCGACCAGCCGCGCCTCGTTTGTGAGCAAGGCAAGATCACGAGCAAACACCGATGCGATGTGCCCGGTGGCGAGGATGCCCCAACCCACGAGATCAGTCATGGTCCCATCCAACAACATTTCGCTTTAGCACCGCGGCGAGTGGCCGAGTCCGGCCTCAGCGGCTATGTTGCTCCGGGTGTGGCGAACTGTGGGGAGTTCCAGCTCAACTGACGCCAAATCTCGGGACGCTACGAATGACATCGATGTAATTTCGCTTTACGATGACTTTATGATCGTCGCGTCGAGTCCGCAGCATGACGGTAAGGAGCCGGTTGGCGAGTTGAGCGCTCGAGATGCCGAGATTCTCACGTTCGAGCGGCAGTGGTGGAAGTTTGCCGGCGCCAAGGAGCAGGCAATTCGCGACAAGTTCCAGATGTCGGCGACGCGCTACTACCAGGTCTTGAACGCGTTGATCGACAAGCCGGAGGCGCTGGCCCAGGATCCGCTGCTCGTCAAGCGGCTCAGACGTCTGCGCGCGACACGGCAGCGGAATCGCTCAGCTAAGCGGCTCGGCATCGACCTCACGATCGAGTGACTTTCAGCTTTCCGAGTACGGCGAGAATGCCTTCCCCGACCGGCCTGACTGGGTAGTCGACGTAGCCGCCCATAGCCAGCCCGGCCTGGCGCTCAAAGAAGTTCCGTGCTGCTCGGTCGCCGGTACGCAGCACCGACCAGCCCATGCAGATGACATACGGGATGTAGTAAGGCAGCCCGAGACAATAGAGATATTGCCAGGTGTGAACTTCCTCATGCTTGATCAAGAAGGGATTGTTGCGCAGCATCGCATCCCAGGTACTGCCGGTAGTAATCACATTGCCGATGGTGAATCCGCCCGCGACGGGGAACCTGAAGCGGTAACCCTCGCCGAGAAATAGACCGCGCGGTCCGCGCTTGATGGCGGCACCGCCGATCGCGGTAACGGCGAGTCCAACAGGCGTACTGAGGTTGGCGAAGTTGCCGACGAAGCGCACCCACTGCCACCGGGTCGCGGGCCAGCCAGGTTTCACGGTCTCAATCCTGGCAGTGTTGAGGGCGGGATCCTATGAGCTGAGCCGATGCGTGGCTGCCATGAGGGCTTTGCGTCCGTTTGTTGAGGCACGCCTGCCCCGACCGCGAGGACCTGGTGGCAGTGAAGGTGGCAGATGCCGCAGGATCCGGGGAGCAGCCTCGGGCCAAGGTCGTCAAACCCGTGGCGGGCGCTGTCGCAGCTCACGTCCCAGTGTGGTGAACGCTTGACCTACCGGTCAGCTGGCAGCGGCTTGCCGCCAGCGGCGTGGTCCTGATTTTTCAGCATCTGGACGGGGTTCCCAAGATGCGGACCGGACGTGCGTCATGTCCGAACCCGCCCCTAGGCTGAGCCGTGTTCATCCAGAGGG